>Ga0137796_10000142_pt1 | contig 43814 bp, 38 predicted proteins | sample OV2TP3_FD_97704 | JGI IMG/M metagenome (GOLD analysis project Ga0137796, IMG submission 97704) | reverse complement strand
CGAGCGGGCAACGGTGGATGCGTGGACGACGCCGAGGATTTGTCAGGTGCTCCAACTCACGTAGGGCCATTTTGCAAAACCTCAGCTATAACACAAGTCAAACGAATTGTCGCGTCCGGAACCAGCCGATCGTCTGGTTCAACCCGGTGTCGAGATCGACGCGGGGCTGCCAGCCCAGGCGCGTTCGCGCCACCGTGATATCCGGGCAGCGCTGTTGCGGGTCGTCCTGCGGCAGCGGCTTGAACACCACCCGGCTCGCGCTGCCCGTCAGCGCGATGATCCGTTCGGCCAGCTGGAGGATGGTGTATTCCCCCGGGTTGCCGATATTGACCGGCTCGTGCCAGTCGGCGCGGATGAGGCGGACGATGCCCTCGATCAGATCGTCGATATAGCAGAAGGACCGCGTCTGGCTGCCCTTCCCGAACACGGTCAGCGGCTCGCCGCGCAGCGCCTGGGTGATGAAGGCCGGGATGGCCCGGCCGTCATGCGCCCGCATCCGCGGCCCGTAGCTGTTGAAGATCCTCACGATGCGGGTGTCGACGCCGTGGGCGCGGTGGTACGCCATCGTCATCGCCTCCGCGAACCGCTTGCTCTCGTCGTAGACCCCGCGCGGGCCCACCGGGTTGACATGGCCCCAGTAGCTCTCGAGCTGCGGATGGACCTGCGGATCCCCGTAGACTTCGCTCGTTGACGCCAGGAGCAGCCTGGCGCGCTTGGCCTTGGCGATCCCGAGCGCGTTCAGCGTCCCGAGCGATCCGACCTTGAGCGTCTGGATCGGCAGCTTGAGGTAGTCGATCGGGCTGGCCGGCGACGCGAAGTGGAGGATGAGGTCGACCGGGCCCTCCACCTCCAGCGGCTTGGTGATGTCGTGCCGGATGAGCCGAAACGGCGGGCGATCCCGCAGGTGCGCGATGTTCGACTCCTCGCCGGTGATGAAGTTATCCACGCAGACGACCTGGTCGCCCTCGGCGAGCACGCGATCGCACAGATGGGAGCCGATGAACCCCGCCCCTCCGGTGATCAACACCCTCATGTGATCGCTTGAAGAACGGGTTTCGCCGCTGGAGGCGGGGGCCGAGCCGGCGAGGACGCGCTGACACGCGCGCGGATGGCGGACGCCGCCGCGCGGATCCCCAGGCACGCGAAGAGATACAGCGCCGGGAGAAACGGCGAGCGGTACCGGGAGTTGAGGACGTACCAGACGAGCGCCAGGCCGGTGAAATACAGCGGAAGCGACAGCAGCGCCAGCTCCCCGCGGCGTCGGCGGCGAAGCGCCTGGAGAATCCCGATGAGGATGCCCGCGCTCAAGAAGCCGGTGAGCGCCGCCTGGTAGAACCCGCCGTGGTTCAGCCCCTGGAGGAGGTCCATCTGGCCGAATCCGCGATGGGTCCAGAGGAAGAGGACCTGCGCCCACCATTCCGGGATCATCTCGCGCCAGATCACGGCGGGATCGGCGGCCAGCGCGCGAAGCCAGGGGTCCCAGCCAACCCTGCCGGGATGCTGCCCGTGGACATCCCACGCATAATTGAATTGCCAGGACAACACGGACCCTTGGTCCGCGCCCCAGGGCTGGCCCCAGACCATGTGGTGGCGAACCATGAGGGCCGCCATCGGCAGGAGGAACCCCGCGAGGAGCCAGCCGCCGTGCGCGCAGATCTCAGCCCAACGGCGCGTCGGCCGCTCGACCCGCAGGAGGACCAGCCACAGCCACGGCACGAGGGCCGACGTCGGCCGCATCAAGGTCGCGACGCCCACCATGAGCCCGGCCAGGAAGGCTCGGCTCCATCGCGACGGACGCGCCGGGTCCCCGGCGGACGCCCATAGGGCGATCGCCACATACAGCGCCGGGATGAAGAACACCTCCATATTCAAGGTGCCCATGAGATGGAGCATGACATGATCAATCGAGACCAAGCCAGCCGCGATCAACCCCGTGGTCCGGCTGGCGAGCTGACGGCCCAGCCAGTACACGGCCAGCGCCAGCACGCCGCTGGCCACTCCCTGCCAGATCAGCCAGGAGGGCAGGTGAGCTCCGGCGAGGCGAAACCACCAGGACATCACCACCGGATACAGCGTGAAGAAATTCACCTCAAACGGCGGCGGGCGCCACAACCGCCCCGGGTCCCTGGCCAACGCCACGGCATAGTCGTAGTACGTCCGGCCATCGTCGCTGGCCAAGAGGTAGTTGTCCGGCCCGGTCTGCTGGTAGATGCGAAGCCCCGAGCCCACGACGGCGAGCAGCGCGACCATCCCGAGCGCCCACGGCGCCAGCCGCCCCCAGGCCGCGGGGGACGGACGCGTGAGCCGCCGCCAGGGACGCCACGCGCCCAGGAGCGCGCCGGCCGACACGCCGACGAGCGGGATCAGCCAGTGCCCCATGGACACGGCCCGCACGATCAGCCACGCGGGCGCCATCGCCAACGGGCGGCTCCAGCCGCCCACGGTCCACCACGACGGCTCGCGCCACGCCAGCGCGCCCCAGCCGAGCCATCCGACCAGCGCCGCCAGAGCGGCTTCGTACAGCCACAGGTAATATCCGTACACGCGCGGATACGGATACTCCTCGCTGGCGGCCGCGGTCGCATGCAGCCACGGAAGCCATGCGGCCAGCGTCACCACCGCATAGAGGAAGACGCTCTGGCCGGCGGCAGCGGCCCATCCGATCCGACGGGCCCGTCCGGCGGTCCACGCCAGCAGGCTCAGCACCAGCAGCGGCTGCCAGAGCACGCTGGTCTTCCCGATGGCGAGCGGGGACGCCGGCCACGCCGCCGCCGCGCACCACCACGCGCCGAGGGCCATGGCGCCGCCCCACGCTCGTCGTCCCATCATCGCTGAGCCGGCGCGGGCTCGGGCGCCCGCTGATACCACGCCACCGTCCGCGGCAGCCCGTCCCGCAAGCTCACCCGCGGCTCGAACCCCGTCAGCGCCGTCAACCGGCTGATGTCCGGACAGCGGCGCGACACCGACCCGCTGCGCGAACCCCGCTCCCGAATCTCCGCGTGAGCGCCCATCAGCTCCATGAGCCGCCGCGCCAACTCCTCGATGCGAATTTCTTCGTGCGGATTGCCGACGTGCACCAGCGCCCCCTGGCATGCCGGCGTCGTGGCCACCCGCAGGGTCGCCTCGACCGCGTCGTCGATGTAGCAGAACGCGCGCGTCTCCTGCCCGCCGAAGACGTCGAACGGGTCCTCGCGGCGGCGGAGGCGCTCGATGAATTCGGGGATGACGTGCCGGCGGCCCATCCGCGGCCCATACACGTTGTGGTAGCGCACCACCGTGCACGGCACGTCGGCCTGCCGGCTGAACTGCGCGCACAGCACCTCCCCCATGAACTTGCTCGTGCCGTAGGAGAACCGCACCGGCATCGGCTGCGTGAACGCCACCGGGACCGCTTCATCCGTCGGGATCCGCAGCAGGCCCAGCGGCTCGACCCCGGCGTACACCTCGGAGGTCGAGCTGTAGATCAGCCGCTTCGGGCGCGCGCACGCCAGCGCATCCAGCAGGTGCACCGTGGCCAGCACGTTCGTCCGCGCGACCTGATAGGGGATCTCGTAGAACAGCTGCGTCCCGTTGATCGCGGCCAGATGGTAGATGACGTCCGCCCCGGCGAGCGCGTCCTCGCAGCCGCGCAGCGGCTCGGTGAGGTCGCAGCGGATGAACCGCACGTTGGGATGGGTGAGGAGCTGTTGGAACTCGGCGTCGGCCGCGCCTTGGGCCTTGAAGAGGTTGTCGAGCAACAGGACCTGATCGTGCCGCGCGACGTGGGCGCGCGCCAGGTGCGCCCCGATGAATCCCGCCCCTCCAGTAATGAGTACTTTCATGCTGGTGAGAGGGGCGGGGTGAACCCCGCCCCTCCGGTGATGCACACCCTCATCGCGCCTGCCTCATGCCGACCACGGCCATGTCCTCGACGTCGACCCAGCGCCCGGCCTGATCGGCCTCGCGGACCGCGTCCAGCACGCACTGCACGCGCAAGCCCTCCTCCACCGTGGGGCTCGCCGGGATGCCCCGCTCAATCCACGCGACAAACCGCCGGGCCAGCCGGGCGACCGGCCCGATCCGGTCATCGCCGCGCACGCGCGGCTCGCCGGCCACCCGGACCTCGACCAGGCGATCGTCCTGCCGCCGCCCCAGCCAGAGCCGGAAGCCGCGCACCGTGCTCGCCGAGGGATTGTCCAGCACCAGGGTCCCTTGCGCGCCATAGAGCTCCAGCCGGTGGCCGCCGCCAAGCCGCGCGTTGTTGCTCACGGTGATGGAGACCGGCGTGCCGCCGTGGAGCGAGGCGCAGACGATGGCTCCCGTTTCATTCGGGCCGCTGCCGCACCCGGCGTCCTCATGCCAGAGCCTGGCCGACAGGCGCGCGATCGGCCCCAGCAGCCACTCGAGGTTATAGACCACATGGGAGGCGAATAGGTTCAGGACGCCGCCCCCGTGCTCGGCGCGGGTCTTCCACGTCTCGAGGGCGGCGCGGTTGGCGGACGTTTCCACCTGCCACAGCACGACCGCGTGGCGCAGCCGCCCCAGGGTGCCGCGCGCCAGCAGCGCCTTGGCCCGCTGCCAGGCATGGAGCATCGGGAACTCAAAGTCGATCATATTCGCCACGTCGGCGCGGCGCACCGCGTCCGCCAGGTCGGCGGCCGCGGTCCGGCTCGTGGCCAGCGGCTTCTCGCAAAACACCGGTTTGCGGGCGGCGGCGGCCGCGGTCGCGATCGCGGGTTGCAGGATGGGCGGCGTGGCGATCACCACCGCATCGACCTGCGGGTCGCCCACCAGGCCCTGCCACTCCCCGTAGGCCTTCGGCACCTCGAGGCGCCCGGCGATCTCCTGGGCGCGCTGGCGGCTTTCGGCGCAGACCGCCGTGACGTCGCAGCGGCCGGTGGAGCGGAAGGCCGGGATGAGGACACGCTGGCCGTATCCCAGCCCGACGACCCCGATCCGCAGGCGCCGCATCACGGCTGCGCCGCCGGCACGGCCACCGGCTGCGGCGGGGCGGCAGATACCCTGAGCTTGACCGTGGCCGCGGACCGCCGCAGGTACGTCGTGGCGAAGGCGTACCCCAGCCACCGGAGATAGAGCGGCAGCCAGGCCAGCACGCGGAACCGGCTGGGGCGCGCGCGGCGCTCGAACCAGACCGCTGGCATCTCGTCGATGCGCCAGCCCAGCCGGTGGCACTTCACCAGCAGCTCGATGCTGTAGGCGAAGCCGGCGGTGGATTCGATCACCACCAACTCTACCAGCCGCCGGGAAAAGAGCCGGAAGCCGTTCGTCGCGTCCCGGGTGGGCACGCGCGCCAGCCGGTACAGCGTGGCGTTGCCGATCCGCACGAGCAGGTTCTTCAGCCAGGGGCAGCCCTCCATGCGCCCGCCCGGCATGAGCCGGCTGGCCACGACGATCTCGCATCCCGCGCTCCAGCGCGCCACCATCCGGTCGATGATCGGGGCGTTGTCCGTGTCGTCTGCCGGCATCACCAGCACCGCCGGGGCCGTGCCGGCCGCGAACCCGGACATGACCGCCCCATGCGCCCCCTGCCCCCGGTTCTTCACCAGCGTGATGTCGACGCCGCGGTAGCCTCGCACCGCCGGCAGCGTGCTGTCGCCCTCATGGTCGTAGCAGAGCAGCACCCGGAACGGCGTGGCGACCGACCGGCGCAGCGCGTCCAGGACCGGCAGGATGTGCTCGCCTTCCTCGTAGACCGGGATGACGATGTCGAGCTCGCTCACCGGCCCAGGCCTCCCGGCACAATGCGCGGCGTCGGCAGCGGCACGATGAAGTCGCCCCTGAAGCCCCGCTGCTCCAGCTTCGGCTTCAGCTCCTCCCAAATGTGCCAGGAGAGCACGAGCGCGTAGTCCGGCTGCTCGCGAAACAACGCCGCTTCATCACGGACCGGGATCATCGTGCCGGGCAGGTAGCGGCCGATCTTGCTGGAGCCGTGAATCTCAAAGACGCTGTCGAGCAGCCCGTCATCGAGGCCCACGTAGCTGATGAGGGTGCTCGCGCGCGACGGCGCGCCGATGCCGACGAGGCGCTTGCCCGATCGCTTCAGCTCGTGCAGCAGGGCCAGCAGCGCGAGCTTCGAGCGCAGGACCCGCTGGCGGAACTCCTGCAACAGGCGGCTGCCGGCGACCAGCTCCCGCTCCTCGGCCAGCATCGCCTCGACCGAGCCATCGATCGGGAAGGCGGCGTGGCGCGAGGCGGACACCCGGATCGAGCCGCCGTGGGTCGGGATGCGCTGCACGCGGAAGACCCGAAAGCCGTGCCGCGCCAGGAGCCCCTGCAGGCTGCGCACGGTGTAGTAGCGCAGGTGCTCGTGGTAAATCGTGTCGTACTGCAGCGTCGCGACGAGGTCGCCGAAATAGTGCGACTCCGAGATGAAGACCCCGTCCGGCGCCAGCAGCGAGGCGATCCCGTCCACGATCGCCTCGACGTCCGGCATGTGCGCGAACACATTGGTCGCCGTGACCAGGCGCGCCGGCCCGTGCGCCTGCGCGACCTGCCGGGCGAGCGCCGGCGTGAAGAACGCCATGAGCGAGGCAATCCCCCGCTCGTTGGCCACCTGCGCCTTCAGCGTCGGCTCGATGCCCAGCACGCGGCAGCCGGCCTGCTGGAAGTTGCCGAGCAGCGTGCCGTCGTTGGAGCCGATGTCGATGACCAGATCGCCCGGCGAGCAGCCGATCGTCCGGCGGACCTCCTCCGCGAGGTCGGCGAAGTTCTCCCGCAGGATCCGCGTCGTGCCGGTGGTGTAGGGGTAGTCGGGAGGAAACAGCACCCGCTGATCCACGATGAAGCCGATCTGCGCCAGGTGGCACGACGGACAGATCACGAGCTGCGTGGGGAACGCCGGCTCCTCTCGCAAGGGCTCCGTCACCGGCCGCATCCAGTTGACCGGCACGTGGTAGCCCAAAAACAGGACCGGCTCGAGCGGGCGGTGGCCGCACACCTGGCACGCGGTCACCACCCGATGCTGCCACGGCGGCTGAGGGCTCTGGGCTGCGGGCTCTGGGCTGCGGGCCCTGAACCCTGAGCCCTGAGCTCCACGGCGCTTGAGCGTCACATCAGGCGGGCCCATGTGTGTGAGAAGGGGAGGGAGCAGACGTCGTCGACGAGCGAGCCGTCACCCACGACACCGTGTTCCAGGCACCGGGCTCGGATGCTCGGCGAGCTGATGGGCGGCGGCATCCGCTCCCGCTGGACGGAGGATCCCCCAGAGATCCACGAGCTCGACCCCGGCGGGGACCGCCAGCTGGCGGTAGGCGGCATGCGGCACCCCGACGATGACCACGTCGCTGTCGGCGAGCAGTCGCTCTTTGCTGATAAACGTCGGATCCTGCGTGAACTCATCCGAGTAGAGCACCGTCGCGCCGTGGAAGCGCAGGATCTTGCCGAGCTTGTACGACAGCGAGTCGCGGATATCGTCCACCTCGGCCTTGAACGCCATGCCCAGAATCCCCACCGTCGCCTGGGACAGGTCCCAGCGCCGGCGCAGGTCTTCCACGAGGAAGTTCGGCAGCCCTTCGTTGACCATCATCGCCGCATGGCCCAGGAGGAAGTTGTTGGTGTTGAAGGCGGCGAGCTGCATCGTGTCCTTCAAGAGGCAGGGCCCCGCGGCGAAGCCCGCGGTGGGCAGCGTCGCGGCCCGGCCGTAGCCGTGCATGAGCACGGTCCGCAGCTGGTTGAAGTCCACGCCGAAGGCGCGGGCGATCATGTAGAACTGGTTGCTCACCGCGAACTGGATGTAGCGCCAGGCGTTGGCGAACAGCTTGGCGAGCTCCGCCTCCTCCATGGACACCGGGATGACCTGGGGGGCCACGAGCGCAAACAGCGCCGTCGCGTCCTGCAGCGCCTTGTCGCTCAAGCCGGCCACAAGCTGCGGCAGCTGCGGCAGCTCCTGGATGGCATAGCCCTGCGCGATCCGCTCCGGGCAGTAGGCCAGGTGCCACGTGCCGCCGCCGGCCGACAGCCGCTTCAGGATCTGCCGGCAGGTCCCCGGATAGACGGTGCTGCGGATCAGGAGGGTCTGCTCGGGGCGCAGCGCGCTCTTGAGCTGGTCGATCACCTCGAGCAGCGCGCGGAGGTTCGGGTTGAGGTTGGCATCGATCGGGGTGCCCACGGCGATCATGACCAGCCGCGCGCGCGAGACGACGCCCGGGGCGGACGAGACGTGCAGGGTCTTGCGGCGCAGGACCTCCTCGAGGATCGGCGCAGCGCCGTGCTCGATGAAGGGCATCCGGCCCTGCCGGATCCGCGCCGCCTTCTCCTCGTTGAGGTCATAGAGGGCGACCTGCAGCCCCTTGTGGGCGAACACGAGGCCCATCGGCAGCCCCACATGCCCCAGCCCCCCCACGATGGCGAGGTCGAAGGTCTGCTGCTGCACGGACTCGCGGCGGACGGCGTCTGGGAACGCAACCTGCAGGCTCATCCCACCACCCGCCACGTCCCACCAGAGGTCCATGACAGCCCGACGGGTCCCGCCTGCCTGCCGGCCAGGCAGGCCGCTGCGCATCCCACGGCTGTCCTCGGCGGCGGGCGGCTTCCTGTCATCCGCCTCGACGACCCCCCATCCCCCGCTCGCCTGCGGGCAGGCGTGGGCTGCTCCGCGTCACCCGTCGGGCTCACGCGCCGCGCGCTGGCTGCGGGTGGCCAGGCGCTCCGCGAGCCGCGAATTCGAATGTTGCGAGCTTTCGTCATGAGCCGGGCGTAGCAACGTTCGCTGAGCGGCGCGCGGAGGCCTGGCCAGGACCCGCAGCAGGGAGGCCTGCGGCTCGTCATGCGGGAACCTGCTCGGCCTGTTCCAGCGATGGCGGAGGCGCTTTGAGGTGATGGGCTGGAGGATGCGGGACGAGCTTGACCCCCCGGTGCTTGTTGGGGAGTCGCTTGATGAAGCCCTTGCGCTCCAGGGCGTTCAACCGGTCGATGGCGGATTTGTAGGACGCGATCTGGCAGCCGGATTGGATCTCGCGGATGAGGGGGGATTGGCGGTGCTCGCCGACATACCGCTGGAGAAATTCAAGCACGGCGTACTGCTTGGCGGTGAGGGCTTTGCTGGCCAGCCTCGGCTCCGGAGATGGCGCTGCGTGAACCCCGCCCCACGGGCTACATCCCGTGGCTTCGGGGAATCGCCCTCTGGGGATTCTCTTTCCTCCCCGCACTCACGTGCGGGGCTTCCGTGGGGCGGGGTGAACGCCGGCGCGAAGACGTCCTCTACTCTATCGGAGCGCTGCGGCGGCGTCAAGTCGGTTGTTCACCCCGCCCTGAAGGGCGGGGTTCACAACGCGAACGCTGCGGCGGCCATGTCCGCGAGGTGCTGTCCGATGCGAATCGAGGCGGTGGCCGCAGGCGAGGGGACGTTGAGCACCTGGATGGCCCCCGCCTGCTGGACGATCTCGAAATCATCCAGCAGGACGCCGCGACGGTCCACGGCCTGCGCGCGCACCCCGCTGGGGGCCGGCACGAAATCGTCCGGCGACAGCGCAGGCACCAGCCGTTGCAGCGCGCGCACGAAGGCGCGCTTGCTGAACGACCGGGCCAGCTCGTCCAAGCCGGTGCGCCAGTGCCGGCGCGCCATGCGCCAGAAGCCGGCGTAGCCGACCAGCCCCCACGTATCGGCGAGGCTGATGTCGGTGTTGCGATACCCTTCCCGCTTCAGCGCCAGCACGGCGTTGGGTCCTGCGTGGACCCGGCCGTCGATCCCGCGGGTCACATGCACGCCCAGAAACGGCAGTCGAGGATCCGGCACCGGATAGATCATCGTCCGGACGAGCTCGCGGCGCGACGGCACGAGCTCATAGTAGTCCCCGCGAAACGGGATGATCCGCGCCTCGCGCGGCCCGCCGGCGTCGGTGGCCTGCCCCGCCGCGCGCGAGCCGCCAGGCGGGGCCAGCCGGTCGGCGTGCAGGCCGCCGCAGGTGATGAGCGCCTTCGCGCGCACCTCGCCGGCGCTCGTCGACAGCCGCCACGCCTGATCCCGGCGCAGCACGCGCGTGACCCGCGCGCCCGTCCGGATCGCGCCGCCTCGCTCCAGGATGACCTGCGCATACGCGCGGGCCACCGCGGCGTAGTCCACGACGCCGGCGCTTGCGACATGGAGCGCCTCCAGCCCGCGCGCGTGCGGTTCCAGCTCACGCAGCCGCTCCGGCCCGATCAGCGACAGCCCCTCCACCCCGTTGGCCAGACCCCGCTCATAGAGGCGATGGAGCGCGGGCACCTCTGACGGGTCCGTCGCCACCACGAGCTTGCCGCACCGCGCGTGGGGAATGCGGTGCCGCTCGCAGAACGCCACGAGGAGGTTCGCGCCCGACACGCATAGCCGGGCCTTCAGCGAGCCGGGGCGGTAGTAGAGGCCGGAGTGGATGACCCCGCTGTTATGGGAGGTTTGGTGGACGGCTACCTGCCGCTCTTTCTCGAGGAGGATCAGCCGCAGCGACGGGAATCGCCCCAGCAGCTCCATTGCGGTGGCGAGGCCGACGATGCCCCCGCCGACCATCGCCAGATCAAAGATGGGCATCCTGCAGGGCGCGGAATGATTCGGAAAGAGCGGACCGTTTCTATTTTCCTATCGGTCAACTGAAGGAAAATAGAAGCGGTCCGGCTTTCCCGCTATGGCTATGGCGGATGCGCGCGGAACCACTCGACGGTCCGCCGCAAGCCTTCCGCGAACGGCACGCGGCCCCTCCACTGCAGCAGCCGCATCGCCTTGGAGGCATCGGCGAACGTGCGGAAGACATCGCCGGGCCGCGGCGGCAGGAAGGTCGGCGCGATCGACAGGCCCATGATCGCGTTCAGCTCCTTGAGCAGGTCGAGCACGGTGTGCTCTTCGCCCAAGGCGATGTTCAGCACGTCCCCGCTGATGCCGGCGGTCTGGGAGGCGCGGATGGTCCCCTCCACGACGTTGTCGATGTAGGTGAAGTCGCGGGACTGCGTGCCGTCGCCGTAGACCGGCGGGGATTCCTTGCGCATCAGGCAGGCGATGAACTTGGGGACTACGACCGCGTACTGGTTCTCCAGGCTCTGGCGCGGCCCGAAGACGTTGAAGTACCGCACCGCCACGGCTTCCAGCCCGAAGGCGCGCGAGAACAAGCCGCAGAGGGTTTCATCCATCAGCTTGGAGGCCGCGTACGGCGACACCGGCGCGGTGGGGTGCTCTTCGCGCATCGGCACGCGCGTGCTCTCCCCGTAGACCGAGCTCGAGGAGACGCAGACCAGCCGCTTCACCTTGGCCTTAACCGCGGCGTCCAGCAGGCCGGCCGTCGCCAGGACGTTCACTTCGACGTAGCCGTACGGGTCTTCCATCGACTTCGGCACGCTGCGCCAGGCCGCCTCGTGGATGACATACGCGATGCCCTGGCAGGCCTTGGCCACCGCCGCGCGGTCCCGGATGTCCGCCTGGATGAATTCGATGCGGCCGCGCACCTGCGCGAGGTTCTCGAGGCGCCCGGAGGACAGGTCATCGAGCACCCGGACCTGGTGGCCCTCGGCGACCAGCCGATCCACGACATGCGAGCCGATGAACCCCGCCCCGCCTGTCACCAGATACCGTGCCATCTTCACTCCGAAGGTGTCAGACACTTTTCCCGCTTTGAAAGGTGTCTGACACCTTTTTGGCAGCAGTCGGGGCTGCCGCAGTTGGCGACCTCCAGACGAACGGCGCACCCGCCCGCCTTACGCTCCACCACGAACCGCGCCCCGCACCCGCGACAGGTCCATCGCGGCATCCGTTGGCCGCGCGCCAGCCTCCCCCCGCAAAAACAGCAGAACAGCGCCTGGGACTTTTCCACAGCTTGCGCCAAATTCCAACCGGCGAAGTGCCTGGCACTTTTCATGCTACAGTGTCACGATGCGCGGGGAGCGCCTGCCGAGCGCGCCGTACTGGTTGCGCGTATCCACGATCAGACGCGCGTGCCGCAGCACGAGGTCATAATCCACACGGGCGTGGTTGGTCACGATGAGCACGCAATCCGCGCGCCGCAGACTGGCGCCTGTGAGGGGTGTGGAGCGTCGCGGAACGCCGTTGAGCGCCGCGGACGGCACATGGGGATCGTGGTACGCCACACGCGCCCCCCGGGCGCGCAACAGCCGCGCGATATCGAACGCCGGCGAGTCCCGGGTATCGCTCACATCCTTCTTGTACGCCAGCCCAAGCAGGAGCAGCCGGGCGCCTTTCAGGGCCTTGCGACGCTCATTCAGCGCGTGACCGACCCGTTCCACGACGTGCTCCGGCATCGCGGTGTTGATCTGCGTGGCGAGCTCGATGAACCGCGCCTCGAACCCATGCACCCGCACTTTCCACGCGAGGTACATCGGATCATGCGGGATGCAGTGCCCGCCGATGCCGGGGCCGGGATAGAACGCCATGAAGCCGAACGGCTTGGTCTTGGCCGCGTCGATGACCTCCCACACATCAATGCCCAGCCGGTCGCAGATCAGGGCGATCTCGTTCACGAGGCCGATGTTCACCGCGCGGAAGGTGTTTTCCAGCAGCTTCACCATCTCGGCCACCTTCGAGGACGACACCGGCACGGTCCGCTGGATGGCGGTCCCGTACAGCGCCGCCGCCAGCCGGGTGCACTGCGGCGTGATGCCGCCGATGACCTTGGGGATGTTGCGGGTCTGATAGGTGGCGTTGCCGGGGTCGATCCGCTCGGGCGAGAACGCCAGGCAGAAATCCCGCCCGGCCGTCAGGCCGCGCGCCTGCAGCGCCGCCAGCACGACCTCATCCGTCGTCCCGGGATAGGTCGTGCTCTCCAGCACGATGAGTTGGCCGCGGCGCACGCGCTTGGCAATCTCCTCGGTGGCCGACAGGATGTAGGACATGTCCGGCTCCCGCGTCTTGCGCAAGGGCGTCGGCACGCAGATGATGATCGCGTCCTGCTCCTTCAGGGCGTCAAACGAGGAAGTGGCCGTCAGCTTGCCGGCGCGGCGCAGGCGGCGCAGGTCCTCGCTCGGCACATCGAGGATATACGAGCGGCCACGCCGCACCCCCGCCACCCGCTCCGGATCCAGATCGATGCCGGTGACCCGGAAGCCCTCGTTGGCGAACTCCACCGCCAGCGGCAGCCCGACATAGCCGAGGCCGATGACGCCGACGCGGGCGGTGCGCCGGGCGATCCGGCGGCTTAGTCGACCCAATGCCGATGACGCAGATACGCGAAGACGGCGTCGTCCCATCGTCGCAAGGTCCTCCCAATCGTGTGCTCAAGATAGCGGCTCGTCAAGGCGGAATAGGGCGGCCGTTTCGCCGGGCGCTGCTGCGCGGCCATCGGGATGCCGCGGATCAGCTCGCGGGGCGCTCCCACCAACTCCGCCACGCGCTCTGCGAAGGCCACGCGGCTGGCCCCGCCGCTGTTGGTGATGTGGAAGAGGCGGGGGCGGGTGGGGTCCCATGACGTCATCAGCGTCCGGCTCAGCTCCTCGAGCGCCTCGGCCAAGTCCTCGGTGTAGGTCGGCGAGGTCACCTGGTCCGTGAACGCCTCCACCGGCTCGCCCGCGGTCACCCGCGCCACGATGTGATGGCAGAAGTTCATGCGCCCTTCGCCGAACAGCGTGCTGGTGCGCACGACCACCGACCGCGGACACCGCAGCGCGGCCTGCTCCGCGGCCAGCTTCGCGCGCCCGTACGCCCCCAGCGGATGGGGGGCGTCCGTCTCGTCGTACGCCGTCCCCTTGGTGCCGTCGAAGACCTGATCGGTGCTGATGAAGATGAGCAGCGTCCGCTCGAGATCCAGCGACGCCACGAGGTGCTCGAGGGTCCGAACATTCTCCCGCCACGCCGCGTCCGGTTCCACCTCGCACTGATCGACATCCGCCATCGCCTGCGCGTGCAGGACGACGTCCGGCGCCAGGGGCCGCAGCGCCTCGGCGGTTGCCGCCGCCTCCGCGAGATCGCAGGCCACGTGGCGGGTGGCGCCGCCATCCGCCGGAGCGCGGCGGGAGAGGCCAATCACGTCAGCGGACGGCGACAGGCGGCGCGCAAGCGCCTGCCCGAGCAGACCGGTTGAGCCAGTGATAAGGATCTTCACGAAGGCGTGCCGCCAGCGGACGCCACCACGCCTCATGCGCCTGGTACCAGCGGATCGTCTCCGCCAGGCCCTCGGCGAACGGCGTGCGGGGCTGCCAGCCCAGGGCCCGCAGCTTGCCATCCTGCATCGCGTACCGGCGATCATGGCCCGGGCGGTCGGTCACGGACTGCAGGAGCCGCTCCGGGGCGCCGAGCTGCCTGGCGATGCGCGTGGCCGTGTCGAGGTTGGCCTGCTCCTGTCCGCCGGCCAGGTTGTAGATCTCGCCCGCAGCCCCCTGCGCCACGAGCAGCGCCAGCGCCTCGCAGGCGTCCCGGACGAACAGCCACGAGCGCCGCTGCTGGCCATCGCCGTAGATCGGCACCGGCCGCCCGTCGCGGCAGTTGGTGATGCACAGCGGAATGAACTTCTCCGGCAGTTGCCACGGGCCGAAGATGTTCGTCGGCCGCACGATGAGCGCCGGAAGCCCGTAGGTCTCCCAGGACGCCTGCACGAGCAGGTCGGCCGCCGCCTTGCTCGCCGCATAGGGGCTGCTGGGCGACAACGCGGCGCGCTCATCGACGGCGCCGGTCGCCACCGGGCCGTACACCTCGTCGGTGCTGATGTGGATCAGCCGTGTCACCCCCGCGGCGCGGGATGCCTCCAGCACCATCAGGGTGCCTTCGACATTGGTCCGCACGAAGGGCGCCGCGTCGGTGATCGAGCGATCCACGTGCGTTTCCGCCGCAAAATGCACGACGGTGTCGCAGCCGTCCATGGCCTGGCGGACCACGCGGGCGTCGCAGATGTCGCCGTGCACGAACCGGTACGACGGCAGGCGCTCGACATCGGCCAGCCGTTCGCGCGAGCCGGCATACGTCAGCAGGTCCAGGTCGACCACCGTGTCCTCCGGGCGCGCCGCCAGCCAGCCTCGGATGAAGTGGGAGCCGATGAATCCCGCCCCTCCGGTAATGAGTACTTTCATGCTGGTGAGAGGGGCGGGATGAACCCCGCCCCGCCCGTCACCAGGATGCGGCTCATCGGATGCGCTCCTGCAGGTCCGCGATGGCCCGACGGGTGACGCCGGAGGCGGGCGCCCATGGCGCGCAGGCGACTGGGCCCCACCCGGCCCGAAGGGGCCGGAGGGGGATGGGAGTCGCCGAGCACCATGGGCTGCCGCAGGCGGCAGGACCCGTCGGGCTAGCGCGCATCAATGCAGCTCCGCCGGGTGCTCGAGCGCCTCGGGGCTCACGCGCCCGTCCTTGATCGCCCGCTCCCGCACGAGCGCGGTGGCGCGGAACAGCGTCTCCGGCAGCCCCGCATCCGTCCACCAGCCGTCCAGGAGGTCGTACGTCATCTGCCCGCGCTGGATGTAGGTGTTGTTGACGTCGGTGATCTCCAGCTCCCCTCGACCGGAGGGCGTGAGCGTCTTGATGATGCTGAAGACCTCCGGATCGTACATGTAGATGCCGGTGACGACGTAGTGGGACTGGGGCTGCGTGGGCTTTTCCTCAATGCCGACGATGCGGTCGCCCTCCAATCGCGCCACCCCGAATCGCCAGGGATCCTCCACCTCTTTCAGGAGGATCTTGGCGCCAGCGCGCTGGGCCGCGAAGCGCTCGACGTACGGTTTGATGCTCTTCTCGAGGAGGTTGTCCCCCAGGATGACGACGATCGGCTCGCCGGCGGCGAAGTGCTCGGCCAGGCTGAGGGCGTCCGCGATCCCGCCCTCGCCCCGCTGGTAGGTGTAATCCAGGTGTTTCAGGCCGAAGGTCTCGCCGTTGCCCAGCAGGCGCAGGAAGTCGCCCGCATTGGCGCCTCCGGTGACGATCAGGATCTGCGAGAGGCCCGCCTCGACGAGCGTCTGCAGCGGGTAGCAGATCATCGGCCGGTCATAGACCGGCAGCAGGTGCTTGTTCGTGATGCGCGTCAGCGGCTCCAGGCGGCTACCCAATCCGCCCGCCAAAACGACGCCCTTCATCGCCTCCGATCCCTCTCACCCATCTGTCCGGTTCCAGTCATACGGGATCTCAGTCGTGTGCGGATCGAGCCGGTACTCATCCGGTTTGGCGTGATGGTAGGGCTCGGTGGAGATGTTGATGACGAGGGATTCCGGCTCCGTGAGGCCTTTGAAGCCATGGTACACGCCTGGCGGGATCTGCACCAGCATCGGGTGGTGCACGCCGATGAAGAACTCGTTCACCAGCCCCTTGGTCCGCGAGCCCGTTCGGGCGTCATACGCCACCAGCTTGATCATCCCGCTGACGCAGACGAAGTTGTCCACCTGCCGCTTATGGTAATGCCAGCCCTTCACCACCCCGACGGTGACGCTCGTGCAGTAGACCTGGCCGAACTTGAGGAAGATCGACTCGTCCCGCCGGAGCATCTCGAAGAGCCGGCCCCGCTCATCGGGAATCACCCGCAGCGCCTTGGTTCTCACGCCCTGAATCACCCTCATGCCTTCAGCGCGTCCCGCCCGCGTCCGACCCCACGATAGCGGAACCCCATCGCCCGCAGCCGCTGCGGGTCGTAGAGGTTGCGCCCATCAACGATGAGCGGCTGGCGCATGAGTTTCTTGATCCGCTTGAAATCGAGGTCCTTGAACTCAGTCCACTCGGTCACGATCGCGAGGCAGTCGGCATCCCGCGCGGCCTCGTACGGGTCCTTGCACAGCGTCACGCGGGGCAGCAGGTGCGCGGCTTCTGTCATGGCCTGCGGGTCGAACGCCTTGATCGCCGCGCCTTCGCCTTCGAGGAACTCGATGATGTCAACGGCCGGGGCGTAGCGCATGTCGTCGGTGTTGGGCTTGAAGGCCAGCCCCAGCACGCCGATCGTCTTGCCCTTGAGCACCCACAGCGCTTTCTGGATCTTGGTCGCGAAGTGGTGCTTCTGCTGGTCGTTGATGTTCCGAACGGCCCGCATCAGTTCGAACTCATACCCCAGATCCTCGGCGATCTTAATGAACGCCTCGACGTCCTTCGGCAGACAGAAGCCCCCATAGCCGACCCCGGCATTCAGGAAGGCCTTCCCAATGCGCGGATCCATCCCCATTCCCTCAGCCACCTGTTCCACATCCGCCCCGCTGCGCTCACAGACCTGGCTGATCGCATTCATGAAGGAGATCTTCATCGCCAGGAACGAGTTGGAGGCGTGCTTGATGAGCTCGGCGCTGTTGATGTCCGTGACGACGATCGGCGCGCCGAGCGGCTGGTAGAGCGCGGTCAGCAGCTCCGCGGCCCGCTTAGTCTCCACGCCGACCACCACCCGGTCCGGCTTCATGAAGTCCTGGATCGCCGTCCCCTCGCGGAGGAACTCGGGATTGGAGGCGACGTCGAAGGGATGCTTGCGCTTCAGGTAGGTCTTGATGGTGTGGGCGATCCACTGGCCGGTCTGGACCGGCACGGTGGACTTCTCCACCACCAGCCGGTAGCCCGGCAGCACCTCGGCGATCGAGCGGGCGACGTTCTCCACGTAGGTCAGGTCCGCCTCGCCGGTCGCCTTCTGCGGGGTGCCCACGGCGATGAAAATGATCTCGGACCGGTCCACCCCCTCTTTCAGCGAGGTGGTGAAGCGCAGGCGCTTCTCCGCCACGCCGCGCCCGGCCAGCTCCGGAAGCCCCGGCTCGTAGTACGGCATGACGCCCCGCTTGAGGTTGGCGATGCGCTTCGCGTCGTTGTCCACCATGACGACCGAGTGGCCCAGATCCGCGAAACACGCCCCCGTCACGAGGCCGACATGCCCGGCCCCGACCACGCTGATCTCCATCCGCGCTCCTCAACAGGTGTCAGACACCTTTCCCGCTTTGAAAGGTGTCTGACACCTGTTTAGCTTGTGGATCACGAGCGAACGGCGGGAACCGCTTGCCGGAGCATAGCCTTTTATTCTAGGCTCATTAAAACGTATACGCAACCGCCACGTCGACTTCGGCGCCGTCCTGATAGGCGCTTTCCACGTTGAGGACGACGTTCTCGGAGGACCCCAGGTACACGTCCGTGCCCACAAAGACACCCACGGGCCCCTCTTCCTCATACTTATCCTGCTTGACGATCGCCCCGTTCTCGCGCACCTTGAACGAGAAATCCACGATGTCGTACTTGACGCCGAGGTACGCCGTAAGCCGCCCGATCGCCTTCGCCACGCTCGTCGACGCTTGCCACTCGTGCCATCGGCCTTCGTTCTTCCCTTTCCGCCGCGCCCGGATGTCCACGTACTGGAGGCCGCCGTCCCACTCCCATTGCCCCGCCTGATGCTCGTAGAGCCGCAGCTTGACCTGGGCGCTGGTGAGCACGGTCAGCCCGAAGTCGTTGGTCGTGGAGGGCGTGGTCGTTTTGATGATGGCAGGATCATCCACTTCAAGGGAGGCGATGCCGATCTTCCCGTAGAGGCTGAGCCAATCCGTCAGCCCATACCCGCGGAAGTGGCCTCCCTGGATGACCCGCGCCTCGGCATCCCCCTTCAGGTCCCGTTGGGCGCCGCCCCCTCCGAGCCCCATCACCCACCGGCCCTTCTTGAGGATGCTGGCCGGGCTGCCCACCGCTTCTGCGGCCAGGTCAGGCGTCCTGGCGAGGAAGACCCCCATCACCCCGACGAGGAGTATCCACGTCCGTTCCATCAGGCGTCCTCCTGGTTATTCCTTCCCCACCGGCGAGAACGGACTGTGCTGCGAGCCGATCTTCGGTTGGTGATACGATTCCCCGATTTCGATGGGCAGCTCGGGGTACGCCTTCAAGGTCATCGTGAAGTAGAGCTCCTCCCCAAACTCCCGGTCCACGCGATAGATCAGCTCCGCGACCCAATCATGGAGGTCGCGGCGGAGGCTGTACTGCCACTCGCGCATGTTGGCGAAGCGTTTGGCCCCCCCGGCGACCTCTTTCCAGGTGAACCGGTGGAACGTGCCGATCTCCCACTTGTCGCTGAGACCCCAGTCAAATTGGAGCACATCTTCGGTCTTGTCGTTCTGCGCATATCGGTGGCCGAGCCCCACGTACCACTGGCCCTGCGGGATGAACCGACGGACGCCGCCTTTCGGGCCCGGCTCGAAGTACCGGCGCTCCGGCGCCTGGATGTCCGACGCCTCTTGGGCCTCGGGCTCACCGCGCCCGCCGACCATGATGAGATCCGCGTTCCACGTGGTGATCCGGCGGTCCCGCGTGCCCCTGACGAAGTGGCTGGGGATGGTCAGGTCGGACTCCAGCCGCAACCACGGCCAGGGGTAGAGCTCCAGGTCGCACGCCCAGTCGCCCAGCCGTCCGCCCGGCTTGTTGTGGTTGCCCCGGAAGGTGTAGGGGATGGACAGGAGGAACCGTGCCAGGTCGGTGCTCCGCAGCTTTTTGCTCCCCTCGATCGGCCGCTTGGTCTGCAGCTTATTCTCCAGGCCGAAGGTGATGGCATGCGTCGGCCCCTGCGCCGCGCTGAACGTCACCAGGCCGGCAGGGACCGTCGGCCGGCGGATATAGCTGTAGGCGACCGTCGGCGTCAGCACGTGGCGCAGCCAGTTGATGTGCAGGCCGAACGCGTCCGTCGTCACCGGAAACAGCCGGAAGAGCTTGAGGCTCGCATCCAGGCCCATGGAGGCCTGCCCGCTGATGACGTCGTGCCGGCCCTGCTCCCGCTCCTTGCCCACCGCGGCGTCCGGGCCGCTCTGGATGTCTTTGGTGTAGTACGTCTGGCGCACCCCGAAGCGCGGGGTCATGAGGACCGGGCGGAAGAGGTTGAGGGCGTAGCTGAGCTGCTGGAACCAGTCGACCCGAACCACGTCGGTGTCGTTGTCCGAATGGCGGCGTTTCGTCGTGAAGTTCGCGACATCCAGGCGGCTGTTGGAGTACAGGGGCGTCTCGCCGATGGGCCGCTCGCTGGTCTCCACGGCCACCTGGGGCCACAGCTCATTCATGGTCTGGAACCGGTTCATCCGCTTGCGCACCTGGCCGGTGAGGGCGAAGTCCTGGGTGCTCTTCACCAGCGAGAGGAAGCTTTCGTTCACGTCATCCCGCGTGTACTCTTCCCGGAAGAGCAAGTCCTTGCGGAAATTCTCATCGCTGAACTTCTGGAGGTCCGTGACGACCGTCGTCCCGGCCAGCGGCTTCCAGAGGTGCCGCCACAGCACCCGGTAGCGGTTGATGGACGCCCCCTTGGGCAGATCGTCCTCCTTCACGCGCAGGTACCGCTCCTCATTGTAGTACACCTTGAGCAGCCCCTTGCCCGCGGCGGCGGTCTCGAAGCGGTGGTCGAGCCCGGTCCCCCACCCCATCGCCCGCCGCCAGTCCAGCCGCAGCGTGCCCTTGTGGTCCTCCGGCCACTTATACCGGTAGCCCATGAGGAGGAACTCCTCCCACGGCTTGCGCTTGCCCGGGATGAAGAAGAACGGCGTCTGACGATCGGCGACGGCGATCCACGGCAAGTAGATCAGCGGGAACTCCTCGGAGAAAATCGTCGCGTTGCGGGCCCGGACAATGCGGTCCTCCGCGAAGACGAAGGCGCGGCTGCCAAAGAACCGGAAATGGGGCGGCTCCAGCTCGCAGGAGGTCAGGTAGCCCGGGCTGACCTCCAGCACGCCTTCGGCGATGTGCTCCACCGACCGGCCGTGCTCATGCCACGGCGGCAGGCTGGCCGTCCCCTCCAGGAAGCGGCCCTTCTTGGCCTCAAAGTTGTAGTGCACGACCTCGCCGCGGAAGACCTGGGCGCCTTCCTCGATGCGGACCCGGCCTTCGGCATAGGCGTCCTTCGTGTCGGTGAACAGCGTCAGCCGGTCGCACGTCAGCACGGCGTTGCCGTAGACCACTTCCACGTCCCCTTCGGCCACCGCGATCTTCTGATCTGGGGACATGCTCATCTGCCGGGCGTTGATCGACACCGCGCCCGGCGGCGGAAGCGCCCGGCCCACGAGACTCGGACTGACCCCGGGTGGCGCGCCTGGCGTCGTGGGGACCACCACCGGCGCAAGCTCCACGGATCGCGCTGGTGGCGCCGCGGCACGCGGAGCGCTCGGTCGAGGCAGGGCTTCCGTGACCGCAGGCTTCGCAGGGGCTGTGGGGACTGGCGGAGGGGCGGAGACGGGGCGTGTCACCGCAGCCGTGGCAGGTGCGGCAGGCGTCGGCTTGGCCTGCGGGCGCGCAGGCAGCGCACCCCTGGCCTGGCGGCGCCTGGCCTCGGCGTCCTGCTCGGCCTGCCGCTGGAGCGCTTTCACTTCCTCATCCCACCTGGCCTGCTCCCGGCGGATCTGACGCTCGATCACGCGCTGCCGCGCCCGGGCGAGGCGTTGCTGCCGCTGCTCCTCCTCCAACCGCGCGCGCAACGCCGCCAGGTGGGACGGGGAGAGCTGCGGAAACGCGAGAGGCGCCCTAAGCCGCCGCTCGCACAACGAGAGGTAGAGGGCGGCTCGCGGATCGCCAGGCCGCAGGGCGAGGATGGCCTGCAGCGACGAGCGCGCCTGCTCGTAGTCGCCGTGCTTCAGGGCGCGCGCGACCTCATCCCAGGCGCGATCGAGCGCGACCTCCTCGGATGGCCTTGGCTGCGGCTCGGCCGTGTCACCCTCGGCGGCAGGGGGAGCCGAGCCGCCCTCGGCTTCCACAGCCACCCGGGGGCACACCCAGAGGCTGAAGGCGAGCGCGCTCCAGAGGAGCGACCATCCCCCCACCTGTTTCAGGGCCCAGCGGGCCTGGGTCCGCTTACGCGGACACCGGTCCACTGGACCGTGAAACAGGTGGGGGGACCAGAACCGGACAAAACGGGTCACGCGGATTTCCAGGCCTTCGGGTGTTTTGCATCCGCCGGCAGCTTCTCCCAGTCCTTCAGGAATCGCTCAAGCCCGGCGTCGGTGAGCGGGTGCTTGACGAGCGCCTCCAGCACGGCAAACGGCATCGTCGCACTGTCCGCGCCGATCCTGGCGGCCTCGACGACGTGCATCGGATGCCGGATGCTCGCGACGAGGATCTGCGTGGAGAAGGGGTAGTTCGCGTAGATCGTCTTGATGTCCCGGATGAGCACCATCCCGTCGCCGCTGATGTCATCCAGCCGGCCGACGAACGGGGAGACGATATCGGCGCCGGCCTTGGCCGCCAGCAGCGCCTGGCTGGCCGAGAAGCACAAGGTGACATTGACCCGGATCTTCTCGCTCGCGAGCTGCCGGGTGGCCTTCAGACCCTCCTTCGTCAGGGGGCACTTGACGACGATGTGCGGGTGCAGCTTCGCGAAGACGCGGCCTTCCTCGATCATGCCTGCGGCGTCCCGGCACGTCGTCTCCATGCTGACCGGCCCGTTGACCGTCTCGCAGATCTCCTTCAGCAGGGGGAAAAATTCCCGCTGCTCCTTGGCGACCAGCGTGGGGTTCGTGGTCACGCCGTCGATCGCGCCCCAGCTCATCGCCTCCCGGATCTCGATGAGGCTCGCCGAATCGAGAAAAATTTTCATGACGCCCTCCAGATTAGCACGGCCGCTCCCAGAATGCCAGCCCGGTCTCCCAACTGCGCCCGGACGATCGCCGCCGCCCGGGACGCCGCCGGCATCGCCTGCCGGCGCACCGTCGCCCTCACCGCCGGCATGAAGAACGGCCACGCGTTGGCCACGCCCCCGCCAATGACGATCCGGTCGGGATTCAGCAGGTTGATGAGGCTGGACAGCCCCATCCCCAACGCGCAGCCCACCTCGCGCCAGATTGCCCGCGCGGCCGGGTCGCCCTCGCGCGCCGCCGCGCTCACCACCGCCGGCGTCAACGGCCCGCCGGAGCGCTCCATCAACCGTCGCAACCGAGGCGCGCCCCGCCGCATCGCCCGGCGGGCCATCCGGAGGATCGCCGCGGTGCCGAGGTACGCCTCAAGACAGCCGCGCGAGCCGCAGGCGCAGCGCGCGCCGCCGGGCGCAAGGAGGGTGTGGCCGAATTCTCCGGCCGATCCATTCGCGCCGTGGTACACCCGGCCGTCCAGCACCAGTCCGCCGCCCACGCCCGTGCCCAACGTCAGGCCGAACAGCGAACGGGCGCGCGCTCCGGCGCCGGCCCACCACTCGCCCAGCACATAGAGGTTGGCGTCGTTATCGACCGCGCACCGGCAGCCGAGCCGGCGCGACAACCGCTCGGCAAGCGCGACATCCCGCCAGCCCGGCACATTGACGAGCGAGCGCACGACGCCGCGCGCCGCGTCCACCAGCCCGGGCGCGCCGATGCCGACGCCGGCCAGCCGCCGCGGGCTGATCCCAACCTGCCGGCACATGCGACGGACCTCCCCCGTCACCCCGTCAAGGAACGGCGCCGGGCGGCTGACGACGGCCGTCGGCACCACCCGCGCGAGGGCGACCCGGCCGGCGGGATGTACGGCGCCGAGCTTGACGAACGTCCCCCCGAAGTCGATCCCGATCGCCCACCGTCGCCTCATCTTCGCCAATCGCTTCACGCTAATCCCGTCGGGGCGGGTGGCCAGGCGTCCGCGAGCCGCGAATCCGAATTTTGCGAGCCGTGGCTTGCGTCAGGCGCAGCAAAATTCGCTGAGCGGCGCGCGGACGCCTGGCCAGGACCCGCCCACGGCGATGAGCGTGCAAGCGACTCTCTGATTCACCCCGCCCCACGGGCTAAAGCCTGTGGGGGGGTTCACGACACTGGTGGCGTCCATGCGATGACGCGGTTGCGGCCGGCGCGCTTGGCGGCGTACAGCGCCTCATCCGCCCGCTCGACGAGCTGCTCCAGCGTCTGCCCGTGATCAGGAAACCCCGCCATCCCCACGCTGAGGGTTTGGGAGAGCAGCTCGTCGTAGGCGCGGATCGGGTGCACCTCCACCAGTTGGCGCAACCGCTGCGCGATCGGCATCGCCTGCTCCACCGGCGTTTCGATCAACAGCAGGATGAACTCCTCCCCGCCGTACCGGGCGATCAGGTCGATATCGCGCAGGTTGCGCGCCACCAGCCGCGCCACATCCCGCAGCACCACGTCGCCGACCAGGTGGCCGTACCGGTCGTTCTTCTGCTTGAAGAGGTCCAGGTCGATCATCATCACCGTGCAGGACAGCCGGTGCCGCTTGGCGCGCGCCAGCTCATCCCTGGCCCGGTCCATGAAGTGGCCGCGGACGGACACGCCGGTCAGCGCATCCGTCACCGCCAGGGCCTCGACCTGCTGGTAGAGGGAAATCCGGGAGCATTGCAGCGAGAGCTGATTCGCGATGATCGCCAGCGTCTGCTGCTGCTCCTGGGGCAGCGCATCCGCCACCAGCACCCCGAGCGGCTGCTGCTCGCGCCACAGCAACACCCAGGCCACATGGGACAGCCCTGCGGGGACGTCGCGCGAGGACACCTGCACCGTCGTGCCGGAGGGCCGCGTGGCGGAGGTCGCCTGGTCGAGGATCGCCTGCTCCAGCGGCAAGACGGCCGCGCCGTCTGACGGGATGAGGCGACCGTCCGGCGCGCGGCTGGCGCGCCACACCTGCGGCGCCGTGCCCGACAGGTCGATCAGGCGCAGCCCGCTGACGGACAACAGCCGCGGCGCGATGGTCAGCGAGGCGCTGAACAGCTCCTGGACGTGCAACGCCCTGGCGGTTTCCTGCGTCACGTGGTAGAGGTCGGTGATCTCGGCGATCCGCGCCTCCGTTTCCTTCGCGGCGGTCTGCAGCGACAACAGCGACCGCGCCGCGTCCGACAGGCGCGCCATCTGCGCCGCTTCGTCTTTCCGGAGCGCTTCCAGGCGGGCCGCCTCCCGCTCCTGCTGGGCCGCCAACAACCATGGGGTCGCGCCGAAGGCGAGCACCTGCAGCCACCCGGCCCAACTCGCGAGGGTCGAGCCCTGAGCCCAGACGAACGCCAGCACGGTCCCGAAGGTCAATGCCCCGGTATACATCCGGGCCCACGCCATGCCGGAGAACATCGCGAGCAGCCAGCACCCGATCGCGAGAGACATTAGCGCAACAGCCGGACCGCTTCTCTTTTCCCGCAGTCGATCAACAGGAAAATAGAAACGGTCCGCTCTTTCCCGGTCCGCTCTTTCCGAATCATGAGGAGATTACGCAATTCCGGCCGGCGCGTTTCGCCTGGTACAGCCGCTGATCGGCCGTCCGGATGAGTTCCAGGTCCACTTGCGCGTCGTCAGGAAACGCGGCCACCCCGATTGACACGGTGATCGTCCCCCCACCTGTGTGCCCGCCGCCTGGTTGGCGTCGGGCTGAACCTGAGGACGACTCGCTGACGGCCCCGCCGCCGGCGGGGCCGCGCACAGCTAGGGGGGTCAGACGCCTGTTCCCCTTCACGTGCTCCGCGATCAGCCGGCGGATCTTCTCCGCCACCTCGCTCGCCTCGGCGCGCGGCACGCGCGGCAACAGCACGATAAACTCCTCGCCGCCGTAGCGCCCCGCCACCCCGCCGGGCGGCACGACCGTCTTGAGCACCTCGGCGACGCCCTTCAGGATGAGGTCGCCCGCCGTGTGGCCGAAGGTGTCGTTATACTCTTTGAAGTGATCCACATCCAGCATGAGCACGGCGATCGGCTCCCGGCTGCGCGACGCCCGGATGAGCTCGCGGGCAAGCTGCTCCAACAACGGCCGGCGCAGCGACAGGCCCGTCAGGCCGTCCGTCACCGCCAGCCGCTGGATCTGCGCGAAGAGCTGGGCGTTGGTCAGGGCGGCGGCCACAAGGTCCAGGAGGATGCCAAGGAACCGCAGGTCGTCCTGCGTGTAGACGCCGGCCTGCGTGCTGTCGAGCCGCAACACCCCGGTCGGGCTCTGGCCCAGCACGAGCGGGCAGGCGATCACGGAGCTGACCTCGCGGTCGGCGGCGGAGAGGGCCGTCGTGAAGCGGAAGTCCCGCCGGACATCGTTGACCAAGAGCGGCCGGTGCGCCCGCAGGACGTGCCGGTCGAACTGGTCGCCGTGCTTGGCCCGGATCGGCGCAAGCGCCTCCCGCTTCTTTGAGGCGAACAGCGACAGCTCCTGCTGCTCCGGGTCCACGAGAAACAGCAGGCACACGTCGGACTTGCCGATGAGCGTGAAGGCGCGCAGGACCGCCAGCTCCGCGACGGCGGAACGGTCGGTGAGACTGCTCAGCTCCTCGGCGATCGTCTGGAGCTGCGCGTAGCGGGAGAGCTTCTTCTGCAGCGCGTCGCGGGCCCGGCCGGCCTGGGCGATCGCCTGCTCCTTGACCGTCTGCTCCTCACGCAGCTCGTCCACGACCTGCTGCAACCGCTGCAGGCGGCGGAAGCGCCTGCGCTGCTGCCAGGCTCCGGCGCCCAGCAGCACGCCGAGGGCCGAGACGGGCAGGCCGCCCAGCGGCGCGTGCCGCACCGCCCAGATCCAGAGCAGACTGCCAGCCGCCAGGAGATTGACCGTGACGCTGCCGGCGGCCGGCAGCACCATCCACCCGTAGACCGCCAGGGCCACGACGAGGATGGCGAACGACGGGAGCAGCGCCGGGGCCATGACGAGGAAGGCGCAGAGCGCGCACGCCGCCAGGAACGTCACCCAGCGCAGCAGGCGAGGAGAATCGCTCAGCGTGACGGTTTCCATGGAAAAGGTGTCAGACACCTTTCCCGCTTTGAAAGGTGTCTGACACCGGTCCTACACGATGGCGGAGCCGGACTTCGCCTCGAAGAAGTGGGCCTTGCCCATGTCGAACACCAGGTCGATGTCCTGGTTGACTTCCGGCCGGTCGTGGGGCCCGACCCGCGCCATCACGGGGTGCTGGCCGACCCGCAGGTGCAGGTAGACCTCGGCGCCCAGCGGCTCGACCAGCTCGACGGTGGAGGTAACGATGCAGTCGACGGGGGCTTCTGTGATGAACAGCTTGTCGTACAAATCCTCCGGCCGGATGCCGAACACGACCGGCTGATTCTCGTACGACAGCAGCCGCACGGCCATCTCGTCGACCACCCGCAACCGCAGGCTGCCATCCGTGAAGAGGAGCGTGTCGGCGCTGCGGATGATCCTCCCCGGCACGAAGTTCATGGGCGGCGAGCCGATGAAGCTGGCGACGAACCGGTTGGCCGGATGGTCGTAGATGGTCAGCGGGTCCGCCACCTGCTGGATGATGGCTTTGTTCATTACCACGATCCGGTCGCCCATCGTCATCGCCTCGGTCTGGTCGTGCGTGACGTAGATCATCGTCGTCTGCAGCCGCAGGTGCAGCTTGTGGATCTCGGTGCGCATCTGCACGCGCATCTTGGCGTCCAGGTTCGACAGCGGCTCGTCGAAGAGGAAGACCAGCGGCTTGCGGACGATGGCCCGGCCGACCGCCACGCGCTGGCGCTCGCCGCCGGAGAGCTCCTTCGGGCGCCGGCCCAGCAGCGGTTCGATCCCCAGGATCCCCGCCGCCTCGCGCACGCGGGAGTCGATCTCCCGCGTGCTGTAGTGGCGCAGCCGCAGCCCGAAGGCCATGTTGTCGAAGACGGTCATGTGCGGGTAGAGCGCGTAGTTCTGGAACACCATCGCGATGTCCCGGTCCTTCGGCGGCACGTGGTTGACGCGCGTGTTCCCGATCCAGATCTCGCCGGAGGTCGCTTCCTCCAGCCCCGCGATCATGCGCAGCAGCGTCGATTTGCCGCAGCCCGAGGGGCCGACGATGACCAGGAATTCCCGGTTCTCGACGCCGAGGGTCGCGTCCCTGACGGCCACGACCCCGCCCGGGTAGACCTTGGTCACGTTCTGCAGGTTGACGTGGGCCATGCGCAGGAGACGGTCAGCGCGGCGATCCGAGGAAGTGCCGCAACAGCCGCGCCAGCGTGTCTTTGAGATCGCGCCGATGGACGATGCAATCGATCAGGCCGTGCTCCAACAAGAACTCCGACCGCTGGAACCCCTCCGGCAGCTTTTGCCGGATGGTCTGCTCGATCACGCGCGGGCCGGTGAAGCCGATCAGCGCCTTGGGCTCCGCGATGATGAGATCGCCCAGCGTGGCGAAGCTCGCGAGCACCCCGGCCATGGTCGGATGGGTCAGGACCGACAGAAACAGCCCACCCTGCCCATCCAGCTTCATGAGGGCGCTGGAGGTCTTGGCCATCTGCATCAGGCTGAGCATGCCCTCCTGCATGCGCGCCCCGCCGCCTGAGCCGGAGATGATGATGAGCGGCAGGTGCCGCTCCGCGGCCCGTTCGATCGCGCGGGTGAGCCGCTCACCCACCACGGAGCCCATCGAGCCCATCATGAACCGCGAGTCGGTCACGCCGAAGACCACCTCGTGGCCGTCCAACAGCCCCTGGCCGGTCAGGCAGGCATCCGTCAAGCCGCAGGCGCGCTGCTCCTCCACGAGCTTTTCCGTGTAAGGCCGTGGGACGGAGAACTGCAGGGGGTCCACCGAGCGCAGCTCCGCGTCCCATTCCTCGAATGTCCCGGCGTCCAGGGTGAGCTCAATCCGCTGGGGGGCGGTGAGGGGAACGTGGAAGTCGCACTTCGGGCAGACCTTCAGGTTCTCCTCCAGCGCCTTGTTGTAGATGAGCTGGCTGCAGGATTCGCACTTGGTCCACAGGTCTGTGGGGATGTCCTGCTTGGTCCGCCGAGCCAGGCCGGAGGGTCTGCGGCTGAAGAGTTTCATCCCCCCAGCTGCCGGTGTCCCCCCCCGCCACGGGCGGGGCGGGACGGCCAGCCCCCATGGAGGTCCGCGGCGCCGCTGGCCCGGCGGCGCCTCGATGAGCAGGGGCGGCACGCGCCGCCTCTGGTAGGTGGGGGGATCATCGTCTTGGGCTAGAAGCTGTTATGGTAACACAGCCTTCCAGCGGTCGTCAACGAACCCGACAAGGTGTCAGACACCTTTCCCGCTTTGAAAGGTGTCTGACACCTCACGGGAAGAGGTGGAGCGTCAGCCCGGAAGGAACCTTGGGAATGAAGTAGGTGGACTTCGGTGGCAGGGCCATCCCCCGGCAGGCCAGCGCGTAGACCTGCGCGAGGGGCAGGCCCCGCAGCAGCCAGGCGGCGCCGGCCTCGCCGTGACCCACGGCGGCGATGGCGTGCGCCGCGTCCGCCACGTACCGGATGCCGGCTCCGTTCACGCCGAGGCGCGGCAGGAGCAGCCCGTGCAGCACCGAGACATCCAATGTGGCCACCGCCAGCGGAACCGGCGGGGCCATCAGCCACTGCGCCACATGCTCCGGGCTGACCGTGATCTGGAAGAACCCCGTGCCATCGTAATAGCCAAACCGAATCGTGGTCCCGGCTGTCCCCTCAGGGGCCTGCTGCAACCAGGCGATCAGCCCCGCCAGGTCACCTGCCGGCTCCACCCGGCACCACCCACGCAAGGACTCCACTGAAGCGGCCGGCCCTGTCACCAACCGGTGGATCGGCCGCACGACCAGCGCCGGATCCGCCATGGAGGCGAAATAGCTCATGAGCGCCGGATACCGGTCGCGATGGGCGTAGGCCACCTCGAATCGATGGTGCCCGTCGGCGATCAGGACCGCCGCTGAGGCCACGCGTTCGGTGAGCTGCTCGATGGCGCGGGGCTCGGTGACCGCCCAGAGCCGCAACGGGTGCTTTTCCCAGATGGTCTGCACGGTCGGCGCCGCCTGCGTCCACCTGCGCAGCATCGCCTGGATCGCGCCGCCCTCATCGGGAACCACGCAGAAGATCGGCTCCAGGCAGGCCGGCACCGCCTCCAGCAGCTTGGTGCGGTCGGCTTTGGGCGCGGCAAGCGTCGCCTCATGCCGGAACACGCGCCCTTCCGTCGCCGCCTCGAACGCCAGCAGCGCGATGAAGCCCAGCCGGATCTGGGTGCGGCCGTCGGCCTCAAACGTTTGCTCCACCAGATAGACGGCGGGGCGGGGATCCTGGCGCAGGATAGCGTCCCGCCTCCAGCCGTCAAACTCCTGGCGGGCCCGGCTGTAGCGGTTGTCCGCGTCCGTATCGGCAGGCTGTTGCTTGCCCAGGATGAGCCGCACCACGTTGTAGGGCGAGCGCCGGTACAGCCGGTCCTGCTCCTCCGGGCTGATCACATCGTACGGCGGGGCGATGACCTGGCTGAGCTCTGGGATGCGCTCGGGGTTGTAGCGGAGCGCGCAGAAGGGTCGGATCGCAACCATACAAATGAGGGACGGTTTCTATTTTTCGCTGCCGGATGGAGCATGGCGAACAATAGAAGCGGTCCCGGGAGATGCGGTGGCCGTTGGCACCACGATGTCGCTGATGCAGCACGGCACCCAGACGGCGATCACGATGATGACGAACGCGGGGAACACCAGCCGCACATCCGTCATCCACGCGGTGAACCCAAAGGAGATCAGGTAGAGGAGCGACGCCGCGCTGCTGACGAAGATGTGGGCGCCGTGCGAGAAGAGGTGGCTGCCGGTCACGCGCTCCTCGGCCCAGAAGCCGCCCAGGATCCCCAGGGTCAAAAACGGGTAGAACAGCTGCGGGTGGTCCACGAGGCACATGTGCAGCTCCATCTGCTGCCCGAGGATCACCCCGCCGACGTAGGGAAAGACGTAGTCGCTCAGCCCGCAGGGGATGATCGTGCCCAGCGCGCCCACGACGAGCGCCCGCCCGAGGTGCCGCTCATGCCGCCAGAAGAGCGACGTCGTGGCAATCGCGCTGAGGCAGACGTGGAGGGGGTGAAAGAGGTGGAAGCTGGCGCGCGCCTGGGCGAACAGCCGCTCGGGGTGGCCGTTCTGCAGCTGCTGGGTGCCGAACCACCACACCGCCGCCATCGCGATCAGCGAGCCGACGATCGTGTAGGGCAGGTGATGCGCAAACTCCGTCGCGATGAGCTGGAATCGTCTCGTCATGGGGGGAAACGCGTGCCGATCCACGCGCCTAGGGCCGCGCCGACCGCGTTGGCCGCCGCGTCGGCCAGGTCAGCCGTGCGCCAGGGCACCAACCCCTGGATCACCTCGAGCAACATTCCGTAGCTGGTGGCGTAGATCCAGGCCAGCAGGAGGTACTCGCGCTCCCGCAGCGCGCTGACGCGGATCGCCTGGATGAGCAGCCAGGCAAAGACAAGATACTCACCCAGATGCACCGTCTTGTCAAGGAAGGGGACTTCCGGACCCTCGGGCACCGGGACCACGGAGAGGTAGAAGATCACCGCGGCGTAGGCGGCGGTCGCCCACACCCAGGCGCTATTTCTTCTCGGCGGAGCTGGAGGGGGGCTGGTCGTTCTTCTTGGCGTCGTGATAGCTCTTGCTCCGGTAATCGGTGATGTAGAACCCGCTGCCCTTAAAGAGGAAGCCCGAGCCGCTGCCCAGCAGCCGCTTGAGCCGGCCGCGGCACCTCGGGCAGGCGGTCAGCGGCTTCGCCGTCATGGGCTGGAACTGCTCGTGCCGCCGCTTGCACTTCTGACACTCGTACTCGTACGTCGGCATCTCCACATGGTGTCAGACACCTTTCAAAGCGGGAAAAGTGCCTGACACCGTTTCTTCATCGTGTGAGGAGATCTTTCACCTTCGCCAGAAACGAGCGGCGGGAAGGGTGCGCCTCCTCGCCCAGCGTGTGGCCCAGCTCCTCCAGCAGCCGCCGCTGCGCCGCGCTCAAATGCGTGGGCGTCTCCACCGTCACCCGCACCAAGAGGTCGCCCGCGCGGCCGTCATGCACATCCGGCAGCCCCTTGCCCCGCACGCGGAACACCGTCCCGCTCTGCGTCCCCGCCGGGACCTTCATCGTCACGTGGCCGTTGAGCGTGGGCACCTCCACCGCCGCCCCCAGCGCAGCCTGCGCGATGTGCACCGGGTAGTCGAGCAACAGGTCCGCCCCGTCGCGGTGGAACAGCGGATGCGGCTTGACGGACAGATGCACGTAGAGATCGCCGTGGCCCCGTTTGCCTCCCTCGCCCTCCCCCGACAGGCGCAGCCGCATGCCGGATTCCACCCCGGCCGGCACCTTGATCTCAATCTTGCGCTCGACTGGGATCCGCCCCTCGCCCCGGCAGGCGTGGCAGGCCTTCTTGAGGACGCTGCCCTGCCCGGCGCAGCGCGGACAGGGGCGCGACAGCACCATGAAGCCGGCCGACTGGCGGATCTGGCCGGCCCCCTGGCAGCCCGAGCAGGTCGTGCGCTCGCCACCCTCGCCCCGGCAGTCCATGCAGAGTTCGCGGCGCGGCACCGTCACGGTCTTTGCCACGCCGCGCGCGGCCTCCTCGAAGGCCAGCGAGACCTCGAGCTCCAGGTCGGCGCCTCGGCCTCCCCGCCGGCCGCCCCGGCCTCCGAACAGGTCGAAGCCGCCGAACAGGTCCTCGAAGATCGACCCGCCGAAGCCCAGGTCCTCGAAGATGCTGGAGAAATCGGCCCCCCGGAAGATCTCCTCGGTGGAGTAGCGCTGGTCGAAGCCGGCGTGGCCGTACTGGTCGTACACCCGCCGCTTCTGCTCGTCGGTCAGCACGGCGTAGGCCTCGGAGACCTCCTTGAACTTCTCCTCGGACGCCTTCTTCTGGTCGGCGCTCACCCGATCCGGGTGGTACTTCAGCGCCAGCTGCCGATAGGCCCGCTTGATGTCCTCGACCGAGGCGTTCTTCGCCACCCCGAGAATTTCGTAGTAATCCCGCTTCGTCACCGGCATCAATTCTCAGCCATCACTATGGTTACTTCCCATCCCATATCACGGAGGTCCCACTAATCATTTGCCCGGCGTCATAGGCTTTGAAGAGTCGAAGCTTCGTGCTGGGATCCGATGAAGGCAACTCTCCTTGCGGCTGATGAGCTGGGGGTGGAAGTAGGGTCAAGAGCAGGTACACCACCATGATCCACCAAGCAATCCGTGCATAGCTGAGCCTCGGCTCTCTTACTTCCTTCAGCTTCCCAGTACAGGAGTGCTTCTCGCTAAGGTCTTGCCTTATGGCGTCGGTTTGTTCATCGAGCAACACCAGGCTCATGAGACTCATACCTTGATCGGTAGACTCTTGATTGTGTGGTGCCTGCCGGGCAAGAAGTTGAGTATCTCGAACCCGATGACCTTCCCGCACCGGTCCTTGACCAGCACCGCCTCGTCACCGGTCTCCTCGCAGACATGTTCTCTCTTCGGCTCGTCACACCAGATGTTCAGGGTGTTGCCCTGAGCGTCGTAAGGGACTCGGAGCGTATGTGATGCATTCATCCGCCACCTGCTTTCAGAATGGCATCGACCTGACGCTTCAGGCTGGGGAGATCACGTTCAACAACGTGCCATACGGCTTCAGTATCGACTGCAAAATAATCGTGCACGAGGATGTTCCGCATTCCGGTAATGCGGGACCAGGGGATTTCCGAATGCTTCGCTTGCAGCTCAGAAGACACATGGCGAGTTGCTTCCCCGATGATCTGAAGGTGGTGGACGATCCACGTTTGGATCAGCTCATCACCCTCAAAGGCGGATCGACCCTTGGCGGCCTGTTGTTCAATGCGACCGATGGCTTCCTGGATATCCCGCAACCGCTCAAAATCGTCTCTCATAGGGACACGGCTTCTCGGAGCACCCGTGGACGGATCCGCTCGCGCAATCCTTTAACCGTCACGACATCCACGTCGCAGTGGAGAAGCGCCTGCAGATCGACGAGCAATCCGCCAAGATCTAGGAGGCTTCGGCCAGGTTCCAGTTCAACCAGGAAATCAACGTCGCTCTTTTCGTCAGCCTCTCCCCGCACGATGGAACCGAATACCCGAACGTTCCTTGCGCCATGCGTTTCGGCCAGTCGCAAGATCTCTTGACGTCGAGCTCTGATCTGATCGAGCGAGGGGTGCATCGCTTACTTGTCGTCCTCGACCTTGAATTCCGCGTCCACGACCCTGTCGTCCTTGCCGCGCTTCTCCGCCGGCTCCTCCTCGCCCTCTGCCCTCTGCCCTCTGCCTTCTGCCTTCTGGGTCTTCTTATAGACTTCTTCCGCCAGTTTGTGCGAGGCGCGCATGAGCCCCTCGCTCGCCCGCTTGATGCGATCGGCGGCGTCGGACTTGAGCGCCTCCTTCAGGTCGCGCACGGCCTGCTCGATCGCCAGCCGGTCCGACTGGCTCACCTTGTCGCCGAGATCCTTCAGGCTCTTCTCGGTCGTGTAGACGAGCTGGTCGGCCTGGTTCTTGGCCTCGGCGAGCTCCTTCCGCTGCTTGTCGGCCTCGGCGAACTGCTCGGCCTGCTTGACCATCTTCTCGATCTCGTCCTTCGAGAGCTTCTCCGGCGCGGTGATCCGGATGGACTGCTCCTTGCCGGTGCCGAGGTCCTTGGCCGACACGTGCACGATGCCGTTCGCATCGATGTCGAACGTCACCTCGATCTGCGGCACGCCGCGGGGCGCCGGCGGGATGCCGACCAGGTCGAACCGGCCGAGCTCGACGTTGTCGTCGGCCATGGGCCGCTCGCCCTGCAGCACCCGCACCGTCACCGCCGACTGGTTGTCCTCGGCGGTGGAGAAGACCTGGCTCTTGCGGGTGGGGATCGTGGTGTTGCGCTCGATCAGCTTCGTGAACACCTTGCCGAGCGTCTCGATCCCCAGCGACAGCGGGGTCACGTCCAGGAGCAGCACGTCCTTGACCTCGCCCCGGATGATGGCCGCCTGGATCGCGGCGCCCATCGCCACGCACTCCATCGGGTCCACGCCGCGCTCGACCTTCTTGCCCACCGTCTCCTCGACGAACCGCTGGACGATGGGCATGCGGGTCGGCCCGCCGACCAGGATGATCCGGTCGACGTCCGCGCTCCGGAGCTTCGCGTCGGCCAGCGCCCGTTCCACCGGGCCCCGGCAGCGGGCGATGATCGGCTCGATGATCCGCTCCAGCGTCGCGCGCGTCAGCTTCATCGTCAGGTGCTTGGGGCCGGAGGCATCCGCGGTGATGAACGGCAGGTTGAGGTCCGTCTCCAGGACGTTGGAGAGCTCGATCTTCGCCTTCTCCGCCGCCTCGCGGACGCGCTGCGCCGCCATCGGGTCCTTGCGGACGTCCAGCCCCGTCTCCTTGCGGAACTCGCCGGCGAGGTAGTCCACCAGCGCGAGGTCCATATCGGTGCCGCCCAATTGCGTGTCGCCGCTGGTCGCTTTCACCTCGAAGACGCCCTGGGCCATGTCCATGATCGTCACGTCCAGGGTGCCGCCGCCAAGGTCGAACACGAGGATCTTCTGCTCCTTGCCCGCCTTGTCCAGCCCGTACGCGAGGCACGCGGCGGTCGGCTCGTTGATGATGCGCAGCACCTCCAGCCCCGCGATGGCGCCGGCGTCCTTGGTCGCCTGCCGCTGGTTGTCGTTGAAGTAGGCCGGCACGGTGATCACGACCTCCTTCACCGGCTCGCCCAGGAACGCCTCGGCGTCCCGCTTGATCTTCTGCAGGATGAACGCCGAGATCTGCTGGGGCGTGTACTCCTTGCCGTGGATGCGGTAGACGTGGTCCGTGCCCATCTTCCGCTTGGCCGCCTGCACGGTCCCCTCCGGGTTCGTGGCGGCCTGGCGGCGGGCCGGCTCGCCCACGAGCAGCTGATCGTCTTTCGTGAACGCGACGTACGAGGGGAACGCCTTGCCGCCGACGCTCGTCCCCTCTGCGGACGGGATGATGGCCGGCCGGCCGTGCTCCATCACCGCGCACGCCGAGTTCGATGTCCCGAGATCAATGCCGATCACCTTTGCCATCTCACAACCTCCTCACCTTCGCTCAGGGCTCAGGGCTCGGGGCTGTGGGCCTTGGCCCAGCGCCCTCAGCCCTCAGCCCAGAGCAGCCTTCAGGGATACTGGGCTCACTGGGTTTCTTCGCCACTTTCACCATCGCAGGCCGGATCACCTTGTCATGCAGGGTGTAGCCGACCTGCACCTCTTCCACGATCGTATTCTCCTCGACGCCGTCCTTCGCCTCGACCTGCGCCACCGCCTCATGCCGGTGCGGGTCGAAGGGCTCGCCGACCGTCGGGATGCGCGTGACCCCCTCCTTGCGCAGCAAGCCGAGCAGCTGCCGGTGGATCAGGTGAACCCCTTTGATGATCGCCTGGGGATCGGCCTGCTGGTCCACCGCGGCCACCGCCTGGTCCAAGCTGTCTACGATGGGCAACAGCTGCCGGACCACGGATTCGGCGGCCAGGCGCAGGAACTCGTCCTTTTCGCGGGAGAGCCGCTTCTTGGCGTTGTCCACGTCCGCCAGCAGCCGCAGCTGCTGGTCCTGCAATTGCCGGACGTCGTCCCGCAGCCGCGCCAGCTCTCCGGATGGCTCCTTCATGTCACTCGATCGCCTCGAGCTCGCTGATGAGCGCGGTGAGGCAGCGGCCCATCCCCTCGACCAGCGCGCGCATCCGGGGGTAATCCATCCGCTTCGGCCCCAGCACGCCGATCCCGCCGATGACGTCCGGCCCGATGGCAAACGGGGCGGCCACGTAGCTGCAGTCATCCAGCCCGGGCACCGCCACCTCGCGCCCGATGCGGACCGCCACCCCGCTGGCCTTCAGGTCGTGCCGGAGCCGCTCCACCAGCGCCTCCTCCGCATCGAGCCCGCGCAACAGCTCGTGCGCCTTGCGCGGGTTGCGGCTGAACTCCGGCTGGGACATCAGGCGGCTGGTCCCGTCGAGCAACAGGCGGTCGTCCGGCTCGGTGGACAGCGCCTGCTGGAGGATCGCGAACGAGCGCTTCACCACGTGATAGAAGGAATCGTGCTCCGCCAGCAGCCGCCGCTCGAGCGACTCGATCAGCTCGGTGAACGACAGCCCGGCGAGTTCGGTATTGAGGAAGCGCGCCAGCGAGAGCGCCTCATCGCGCGTGACCGGCTCCTCCATCTCCACGAGGTGGGAGGCGACGATTTCTTCGTTGGCGACCAGCACGCAGAGGACCTTCCGCAGGCTGACCGGCACGAGCTCAATCTGCTTGACCGTGCTCTGCTTCACGGTCGGTGAGACCACGAAGGTCGCCTGCTGGCTCACGTCCGAGAGCAGGTGGCCGGCGCGCGACAGCAGCCGCTCGATGTCCAGCGCCACCGGCTGCAGCATCGCCTCGAACCGGCGGACCTGCTCGGCGGTCGGGCGGGGCGCCTCCATGACCACATCCACGTAGAAGCGCCAGCCGCGGTCGGTCGGCACCCGGCCGGCCGAGGTGTGCGGCTGGACCACCAGCCCCTCCCGCTCCAGCTCCGCCATGATGTGGCGGATGGTGGCGGGGCTGAGGCTGGAGCGCAGCTTGCGCGACACCCATGCTGAGCCAACCGGCGCGGCGGTGGACACATACGCCTCGACGATCAGCTCAAGAATCTTGTTTCTCCTTATTTCAGAATAGCTTACGTTCATTTAGCCTGATGGGTTTAGCACTCAAAATAGCCGAGTGCTAATCCAAGTGTAGTGCAAGATCGCCCCCTTGTCAAGGCTGGAAAAGGTGTCAGACACTTTTCCCCGATTGAAAAGTGTCTGACACCTTGAGGAAGCCGGAGAGTTGGCTTCTCACCCTGGCGGGCAGCCGCGCGAGGAGCTCCACCATTCCGTTGGCCTCCTCGCGCTTGAGCACCTGCCCGGACTGGTACACCGCGGCCACGACATCCGACCGCTCGGCTGGCACCCGCAGCCTCATCGGCTCCACCAGCCGCAGGGATAGCTGCTCCGCGATGAGCGCGCAGAGCCGGTCGAGCCCCTCCCCGGTTTTGGCCGAGATCGTGGCGGCCGGGTGGTAGGCGAACTCCAGCGCCCGCACCTGCTCCAGCGTCCGGGTCGCCGGCGGGTTGAGGAGATCGCACTTGTTGAAGACCGTGATGAGCGGCCGCTCCTGCAAGCCGAGCTCCGCGAGCACCTCATCGACCGCCCTCGCCAGCTGCACCATCCGCGGGTGCCCGGCGTCCAGCACGTGCAGCAGCACGTCCGCATCGCTGGCCTCCTCGAGCGTGGCGTGGAAGGCTTCGATGAGATGGTGCGGCAACTGGTGCAGGAACCCCACGGTATCGGTCAGGATGATCGTCTCGCCATCCGGCAGCCTGGCGCGGCGCGCCAGCGGATCCAGCGTGGTGAAGAGCTGGTCTCTCACCGCGGCGGCGGCGCCGCTGAAGCGGTTCAGCAGGGTCGTCTTGCCGGCGTTGGTGTAGCCGACCAGCGCCACGACGGGCATCTCGCGTTCCCGCCGGCGCGCGCGGGTCGCCTGCCGGCGGCGGCGCAGCCGCGCCAACTCCTCGCTCAGGCGCCCGAGGCGCACGCGGATGCGTCGGCGGTCCATCTCCAGCTTTTGCTCGCCGGGGCCGCGGGTGCCGATGCCGCCGCCGAGCCGGGAGAGCATGACGCCCTTGCCCACAAGCCGCGGCAGCAGGTAGCGCAGCTGCGCCAGCTCCACCTGCACCTTGCCCTCCTGCGAGTGGGCGCGCTGAGCGAAGATGTCCAGGATGAGCTGCGTGCGGTCGATCGTCTTCACGCCGACCAGGTCCTCGATGTTGCGCTGCTGGGCGGGCGACAGCTCCTGGTTGAAGATCACCACGCCGGCGCCGGCGCCGTGGACCATCCGGTGGATCTCTTCGAGCTTGCCGCGGCCGAGGAAGGTGCCGGCGATCGGCTCATGGCGCTTGGCGCGCGCCTCGCCGACGACGCGACAGCCGGCGGCGCGGGAGAGCTCCGCCAGCTCCTGGGCCTCATCCTCGAGCGACCAGGGGCTGCCGCCCGTCGCAAAGCGCGGGTCCAGCTGGACGATGCTGAGGAACGCCTGCTCCATCAAAAGTGCCAGGCACTTTCCCGGTTGGAAACGTGCTGCTCCTGTGGAAAAGTGCCTGGCGGGTGGTTAGTCGAGCTCCACGGGATGCGGGTGGGCCTTGCGGACGAGGTCAACGAGGCGCGCCGCGGTCTCCCAAGGGGGCTCATCCGGTCCGATCTCCACCCACTGGAGACCCGGCGTCTGGCGGAACCATGCGTACTGGCGTTTGGCGTAATTGCGCACCCGCTGCTGCCAGGTGGTGATCATCTCTTTCAGGGCGATCCGGCCCTCCAGGTACTGCTCGATGTCCGCCAGGCCATGCACCTGCCTGGCCGTGCGGGACAGCGGCAGCCGCAACAGCTCCCGGACTTCGTTGATGACCCCCTGCTCGTACACCATGTCGAGCAGGCGGTCGTTGACCCGCTCGTACAGCTCGTCCCGGTCGCGCGACAGCCCCATGACCGTCACCTGCCCGTGCAACAGCTCGGCGCTGGCCTGCTGCCACCAACTCGAAAGCGGCCGGCCGGTCAGCGCGTAGACCTCGAGGGCGCGGATGATGCGCCGGGCGTCGTTCGGATGGATCCGCGCGGCCGCCGCGGCGTCCACCCCCTGCAGCCGGTTGTAGAGCGCTCCGCTGCCCACCCCATGGCACTCGGTCCAGAGCTGCTCGCGGACGCGCATGTCGGCCGGCGGGGCGTCGCACAAGCCCTCGGTCAGCACCTTCAGGTACAGCCCGGTGCCGCCGACGATCAGCACCCGCTTGCCGCGGGCGAGGATCCGATCGATGACCGAGGCGGCGAGCTTGCGGTACTGGCCGACGCTGAAGGACTCGGTGGGGTCAATGAACTCGATGAGGTGGTGCTGGATCTGCGCGCGCTGGCCGTGGGTGGGCGCCTGGGACAGCACCGCCATCTGGCGGTAGACCTGCATGGAGTCGCACGACACGATCTCCGCCCCCAGCGACTGGGCGAGCTCCACTGCCACGGCGGACTTGCCTACGGCGGTGGGTCCGATGAGGGCGATGACCCGTTGCATGTCAGCTCCCCGAATAAGGTATGTTCTGTACCCCGGGTGACCCGCACATGCACCGTGCGGCCGACCAGACGCTCCGGGCTTTCCCCGCCTGCCCCTTGTCGCGCGGGGCGGGCAGGAACGATCACCCCGTGGTTGCCACGGGTCCGACCAAACCATTGTCCCTCAAACCGCCCCCGGTCTTCAACTAAAATTTCCACCTCCCGGCCCTCCAGGGCCCGGTGGCGCCGCAGACAGATGTCGGCCTGAAGCGCCAGCAACGCCTGGTTGCGCTCCGCCTTGACCGGCTGGGGCACGTCGTCTTCCCGCCGGGCCGCGTCGGTCCCCGGCCGGGGCGAGTACTTAAAGATGTAGGCGTGGTCGTAGGCCGCCTCCCGCATCAGCCGCATGGTCGCCTGGAAATCCGCCTCGGTTTCCCCCGGAAAGCCCACGATGATGTCGGTGGAGAGGCTGATGTCGGGCACGAGCTGGCGCAGCCGCTCGATCTTCTTGAGGTACGCTTCGGCCGTGTAGCCCCGGCGCATCGCGCGCAGGATGCGGTTTGCGCCCGACTGCACGGGCAGGTGCAGCCACTCGCACACCGAGCCGCACTCGGCCATCGCCCGGAACAGCCGCTCCGAGGCGTCGAAGGGGTGGCTGGTCGTGAACCGCACGCGTGGCACCCAGGTCTGCGCGTCGATCCGGCGCAGCAGCGCCGCGAAGTCCAGCAGCGCCTCCGGGTTCTCTTCCAGCAGGCGCAACCGGCCGAGCGGCCCGCGGTAGCCTGAGCCGTCCGGGAACCGCTTGCCATAGGAGTTGACGTTCTGCCCCAGCAGCGTCACCTCCCGGTAGCCCGCGTCCGCCAGCCGCCGGATCTCCTCGAGGATCTCCTCCGCCGGCCGCGAGATCTCCTGCCCACGGGTCTTCGGGACGATGCAGTAGCTGCAGGCCTTGTCGCAGCCCTCCATGATCGTCACGAACGCCGTCACGCCGGGCCGCCGGTAGTCGCCCGGAGGCTTCTGTTCAAGCGGCCGAAACGCCCGCCCCACCGCCATGATCCGAGCCGCGCCGTTCGCCCCGCTCCGCGCCCGCTCACTCCCCGCGCCCCCCGCCCCGTGCCCATTGCCGCCTGATACCTGCCCATAGACCGCTGCCCGCTGCCGTTTTTCCTGGACTTCCGCCAAGAGGTACGGCAGATCGTACAGCTCCGCCGGCCCGGCGACGAGATCCACCGCGGGCAGCCGTCTGAAGATGTCGGCCTGGTGCAGCTTCGCCATGCAGCCGATGATCCCCAGCACCAGCTCCGGCCGCTCGGCCTTCAGCGCGGCAAGCTCCCCCATCTTCCCGTACGCGCGCGCCTCGGCGTGCTCCCGCACCGAGCAGGTGTTCAGCAGGATCACGTCCGCCTCCTCCGGCCGCTCCGCCAGCGCGTACCCCTGCGCTTGCAGCATCCCGAGGACCTCCTCGGCATCCCGCTCATTCATCTGGCATCCATACGTTACTAAATGAATACTTTTGGTCATTTCGATGTAACTGCTTCTGTTTCTTGAGATAACAGTAGCTGGAATGGCTTGTGGAGCTCGGAAGCTGACCAGTCAATCGATCCATTGTTACTTATGACCCGGCTGAAGACCACCCGCACGACAAGCTTCTGTTTTGTTGGCGTCAGAGAGCCAAACAAACGGTCAAAGTTGCGGAGAATTGTCATGATGGTGCCGAGATTGTACTGCGTCGTCTCCTTCTGGATAGCTTCCCGTTCCAAGCGTTGGACAACAACCCGGAGCCTCGCCTCCTCATCCAGCAGGGTCTGATTCATCCGCTTGAACTGTTCTCCGCCCAGCAAGCCGCCAAGGTGCTGATCCAAGAGCTTTTGCTGCCGAGTGAGCACATCTTCAAGCTGGGTCCGAAACAGGACGTATTCCACTTCGTCTGTTCGGCCTGCCTTGGAAAGCTGTTCCACCATTTGCGTTTCTGCCCGCTTCAAGATTTCCTCGGACTGGCAGACCTGGCGCAGCTTCGCAACAACCTCAACCTCAGCCTTGTCGGCATGGATCCGCTCACCAGGGCAGTCTCTGGTGTGCAGTTTATAGGTCGAGCACCAATACCACTTTCGTTTCGTTCCCAAGCGTCGATTCTGTTGGGCTAGGCCTCCGACCATGTGCTGATTGCAGAGGTTACAGATAAGCACACGGGTCAGCAGGTAATCCGATGGAATCGAGCGTCGAGGGACTCCATGCCGGTCCCGCCGCTGCCGCAGAACGGCCTGAGCTTGGTCAAACGTCTCCTGGTCAATGATCGGCTCGTGCTGTCCCCGTGCTGCGATCCATTGGCTCTGGGGATTGCGGATGTATTTCTTGCCGCCGGAGCGATTCTTGACCTCATCGGAATAGTGGCACTTGTTCCAGATGATCTTGCCCAAGTAGACTTGATTCTTCAGCACATCACAGATGAACTTGGAGTAGAACCGGTCGGCGCTGACCACCTGCCGGGTCTTTTCCCCCGTCGCCTTATCCGTGACGTTCTGCTTTCGCAGCCTCGGCTTGTAGCCGTGGGTGTTCAGGTGTCGCGTGATCTGTGCGGTGCCGTGGCCGTCCAAGTACATCGTGAAGATGAGACGCACGACTTCCGCTTCTTTCGGGACCACCACGAGCTTGCGCAGTTTAATATCGGAGTAGGTTTTGTCGTATTCATAGCCATACGGCGAGAATCGTGAGCCCAGGTACCGTCCCTCCTGGGCCGCCTTGATCGCTCCGCCGGACATCCGCCGGATGATGATCCGCTTCTCCCGCGACGAGAGACTAAACAGCAGATCGAGCGTGAAGGCGTCGTTTTCATTCGCGGGGTTATACGCATTACTTGGTGTCTCGATTCGGACCTTGTGCTTCGTCAGCAGATCGAGCACTTCCCCGCGCTCCTGCCGGCTTCCGGTTCGGATGATGCGTTCGATTTCTTTGACGAACAGCACGTCGATCACGCCGCTGCGGACATCCGCCAGCAGCCGCTGAAACTGCGGCCTGGCCGCCATCGTCTCAGCACTCGCTACGCCTTCATCGTAGATGGTGCATGTCCACCCGCGATCAGCAGCCATCCGAGGCAAATCTTCCCGCTGCTGCTTGAGGCTGTAGCGATCTTCTTGTTTGGCTGTGCTGACGCGAATGTAGATTGCGCACCGAGTCTGCATGAGTCTGACACCTTCGAGAAGTCCGAAGTATTATACAGCTTCTCCCTGTCCCTCGTCGCCCGAGAGTTCCTTGAAACGAACGAGAGCTGCTTCGACGAGAATCCCCACCAGTTGATCGACCCGCTGCTGTGCCTTCAAACTCTCAGAGCCTGCTTCGACACTTGGCTGCTGATAGACTGGCGGGAGTACCACCACCTGCACAGGTTGTTTCTTCCGTCGCCTTGTCATCGTCATTCTGCCTCAAAGACAATCCTGCGAATTCAGCCATCCACGAGGCTTAACCCCATCACTGGCTACGCATGCTCGGAACCACGGCCATTCGCCCGTCCTGGCGCGTCTGGGCCAAATCGACTATGGGAAAATCGCCCTGTTTCTGGATGCCGACATGGCCCAGCGCCTTGGCCCGGGTCCCCAGCCGCTTACCATGTGCCACCCGCCCTGGGGACTTCTTCCGTAATGGCAGGCCGCAGAGCTCCGCCACCCGGTTGTGCAGCTTCGACGGAAAGACGATGTCCCAGGCTACTACCCGAAGCTGTCGATTGTGATAGGTGCAGTGGACCCGGCAACCCTGCCAGCCAGCGATGCGATCTTTCAGCACCGCATCTTCCACGTAGACCTTGTACTGACCCCGAAAGAACGGCCAGATTTCTGTGGCTTGTGTGTGCTGTCGCGCCTGCATGTCAATGACCTCCCGAACGAAAACAGCGTCCTCCAAGGAAAGGAAGACGCTAGGTGTGCTGGCAGCCCCGCTACCCGTCTCACCCGTCGGTGAGGTCAGGGTCGGTGGCTTTGCGTCTTCTCCTCTCGGAGAGTTTGCCTTTCTCAGAACTCTCGGTTGTCAAGGCGGGTAGATGCTCTCCTACCCCTCACCTTAAGTATCCTCTGTAAATCGCCAAGTCCGAAGGGCTCACTTCACCGACCATGCTTCTTGCCTACATACAGCTCTACGGTGAGGATCGAAAAGTGTTAAGGATTACCAGGTCTCACCGTCGTCGCTCAGCGGCTTGCTGCTCAAGTCTCCACCCCGTCACATCAAGTATCCCCTGGGAATCGCAAGATGCTAAGGGCGTATGCCACAGTTCCAGTGTGGAGTCTTGTTTCCCTGATAGGGTCCCCCGAACAACCTGCTCCACCCTGCCATGGTGGGCCCCCATTTTGCTTTTCTGATG
>Ga0137796_10000141_pt1 | contig 44034 bp, 54 predicted proteins | sample OV2TP3_FD_97704 | JGI IMG/M metagenome (GOLD analysis project Ga0137796, IMG submission 97704) | reverse complement strand
AGGTCGCCATCGAGACCGGCAACGGAAAGGTCGCGGTTGAGTTCACCGTCAGCAACGACGTGCGTCCACTCCTGCATCGCGACGCGGAAGTCCTCATTCGCCCGATGGGATTGTTGGGCGACAAATATCTCGAACTCCTTCCGGGATCGCCTAAACAGCCGCCGCTACCTGACGGGGCCGTTCTTTCCGGGCGAGGCGAAACCGACATCACCGGCGTGGCCGGAAGCGCGACCGAGACGTTGCTGACCGTGAACAAGACACTGAAGGATATTCAGGGCATTCTCGCCGGTCTCAATGAGGGCAAGGGCACCGCCGGCAAGCTCATCACCGACACGGAACTGTACGACCACACGACCAAGCTCATCCGGAAGGTGGAAACGGTCTCCGAGCACAGCACCCAACTGCTGGCCAAGATCGAGCGCGGCGAGGGGACGCTCGGCAAGCTGGTCACGGACCGGTCGTTCTACGACCGGGCTAATACCCTCACCGAGGAATTGCAGAAGCTGGCCGTTGCGCTCAACCGGCCCGACGGAAGCCTCGGCCGGCTGGCTCGCGATCCGGCTTTGTATCAACGGTTGGAGGGGCTCACCGCCAAAGGAGAGGTCCTCGTTGATAAAATTGAGCGCGGCGACGGGACGCTCGGCAAGCTGGTAACGCAGGACCAGCTCTACAAACGGGCGGATAAGGTGCTGACCGAATTTGAGGAATTGCTCTCGGATATCAAGAAGAACCCGACCCGTTACTTTAAGTTCTCCGTGTTCTAAGTTTTCAGCTTCCGCCCCAGCCGCTTCTCCACGCTCGCCACCTTGGCTCTCAGCCGCCCGGTGGCGCCTTTGCGGTAGTCCACCTTGATCGAGCAGGAGATGCGGTTGCAGTCTTTCTTCATCCGCTCATAGCACCGCTTCACGACCCCGAACACGTCGTCCCAGTCCCCTTCCAACACGGTACCCATCGGATTGAGGCGATATTCGACCCCGCTCTTGTCCACGATGGCCAGTGAGCGGGCCACGTACTTGCCCACGCTTTCGCCTTTTCCAAGAGGCGACATGCTGAACTCCAGCAAGACCATTGCTCACGTCCCTTTCTCTTCGACTTTCTTTTCGACCTTCGGAAACTCGATCCTCGCCTGAAGCTTGACCTTCGCCACCGCGTCCCTTAAGAGAGCCTGGCGTTTTTCAGCGTTCGGCTCGGTCTGTTGCAGATGGGCGCGATACACATCGAGCCATTCCAGAAACACCTCGAAACGGTCGTCGAAAAGCGGCTCGAGGTCTTGCCTCAACCGGCCGGCCAGCGCCGGAGAGACCCCACTGGTGCTGATGGCGATCCGGAGCGGGCCCTTGGCCACGATAGCCGGCATCGTGAAATTCGAGTAGGCGGGCTGATCGGTGGAGCAGAGCAAGAGTCCTTTCTGCGTGGCCAGCGCGAAGAGGTCCCGGCTCAAGACTTCGTCGTCGCGCACGGTGTTCATCACCAGCCAGACCCCCCCCTCCACATCCGAGAGTTTGAACCGGCGCCCCCGATGCAAAATCTTGGCGGCGGCGGCCAGGCTTCTGAGCGCCTCCGACAACTTCGGACTCACCACGGTCACTTTCGCCCCGGCCTCCAGGAGCCGGGTGGTCTTGTCCGTCGCGTCGTCCCCGCCTCCCACGACCACACACAGGCGGTCTTTCACACCGAGGTTTATCTGGAGTCCGACCTTCATGCTCCCTCCTACAGGTCAAAACGCCGCGCCGCAGATCAGCTCGGATCTTCTGTACGAATAAAAAAGGGGGATCACCGAAGGCGATCCCCCTCAGGTGCCCCCTTGCTCAGGGCCCCGGAATATCCGAGTCCAATTCCATATTCCAGTAGAGATAGTCCCGCCAACTTTCCGGTGTGTTCCGTATCCCGATCGTGATCGTGATCACCGGATTCCACTTCGGTTTGCCGGGCTTTCTCATCAAGTGCATGTGCGCGTCTTCAGGGGTCCGGCCGCTCTTCCGGTTGTTACAACCCCAGCACGCCGTGACGATGTTCTCCCACGTTTTCTTGCCGCCCTTGGCGATCGGAATCACATGGTCGAAGGTCAGGTCCTCCGTCCGGAACTTGTGCTTGCAGTATTGGCACCGGTAGCCGTCGCGGGTGAAGATGTTGATCCTGGAAAACTTCACCGATCGGTGGGCCTCCCGAATCCTGACCATCTTCAGGAGACGCATGACGGCGGGAAGCTTGATGGAAATCGAAACCCCGTGAATCTCCCGGTCGTAGACCTCCAGCACTTCGACCTTGCCTTGCCAGAGCAAGGTAATGGCCTTCTGCCAGTTCAACACCCGCAGCGGTTCGTACGTGGCGTTCAACAGCAACGTGAGCTCCATAGACCTCCTTTCGTGACAACGACTCCCGGCTTCCAAGCACGGTTCAGACACCCAGGGAGTGCCCGGTTTCTATAGCATAGGACGAGGGCAAAATCCAGGGGTATCCGCCTTGAAGTCCGGATCGGCCATGGTTACAATGCCGCCATGCCCCACTTCATCCATGTCGCGGACGTGGCCGAAATCCCTCCCGGCACCGCCAAGGTCGTCGAGGTTCAGCAAGTGGGCGTGGCCTTGTTCAACCTCGAGGGGACGATCTATGCCCTCGACAATATGTGCCAGCACGCGGGGGGCCCATTGGGAGAGGGAAAGATCAAAGACGACATCGTCATCTGCCCTTGGCACGGCTATCGCTACCATATCAAGACCGGCAAATATCTCAAGAACCCCGACATGAGCGTGGCCTGTTATCCGGTCAAGGTCGAGAACGGGAAGATCTCCGTTTCGGTGACCACTTGAGCAGGCGTTTCGCCGTTGCCCTCTTGTGCTGTTCTTTCATAGGCGGTGTTTGGGGCGCCGGCGCCTCGCCTTCGTGGGGAGGCCCGGAGTCCAAACCATCGAACACGTTGCCGGCGAACAAGGCGCCGGGCACCGAGATTCCGGACCTGGGAAACGCGCACATCCAACGGCTGGGCGACCCCCACGCGCCGTATAACAGCGAGCCGCCGACCTCGGGCCCGCATATGCCGGGGATCGCCCCGTGGGGAGCCTATGACAAGCCGATTCCCAAAGAATACCAGGTCCACAACCTGGAAGACGGCGGAGTCCTCATCCAGTACAATTGCCCCAAGGGCTGCTCCGACCTTCTCAAGAAGCTGGAGGGTGTCTTTTTCAAATACAAGAAGCGGGCCGAAGCGGACAAGAGATACATGCACCTCCTCCTCGCCCCCAATCCCGATATGGACACCCGCATCGCGCTGACGGCATGGACGCGGCTCGACAAGTTCACCGACTTCGACGAAGCCCGCATTGACCGCTTCATTGAGGCTTATATCGGCCTCGACCACCACAAGCCGGAAGGCAAGAAGTAGGCGAAGCTCGGCTCCTCACGGCATGATTTCGACCGCGGGTCGCGAGAGCGGCACGACGGCGCGGGAGGAGAGCCGCACCCTCCAGAGGTATTCCCATTCGATCCACCGGTTGGTTCGGTCTCCCGGCAGGCGGACCACCACCCGCACCCGATAGCTGTCCCCTTCACCGGCCGCCTCGTCGGATCGGACCGTCCAATCCCCGATGGTCGGTGAACGGTCGGGCTTCCGGTTTGCCTGCATGACGGCGTCTATCGCCTGTCGGATGGAAGGCGCCGACCGGGCGGGATGCGTCTGGACGAGAGCCAGTGCCTGGACGGCCTTGGGATCGGCCGGCGGATCCCAAGGCTTCCAGATCAGGTAGGCAGCCACGCTCCCGACAAGAAGAAGGGCCGCGCCCCAGTGGTACCAGGCGAGAAAACGAGAACGTGGCGCAACCTCACGATCATCCATGGAATGTCCCCGACTATAGAGAGCTCGGCGCCCTTTTCCAAGTCGAGCGCGGCTTGACAACACGGAACGGCATTCGGTACAAGTAGCGCCTGTGAAATACTTCATTTATAGCGAGACGCTCAACCCCAAGCAACTGCAGGAGCGCGCCCCTGAACACGTTTTTCTCTACCGCGCGTACCTCCAGGATCACACCATCGCCTTCCCGCGGTGGTCGTCCCAGTGGCGAGGCGGGATCGCCGGCATCGTCCCGTCCGTGGGCGAGCGAGTCTGGGGCGTCGTCTTTGAGATCACCCAGGAAGACCTGAAGATCCTGGACCAGTACGGGGAGGAGGTGCCGCCCGGGTCCTTCCGGCACTCTACCATCAACGTCTGCCCGGAGCATGAGATAGACCAGGCCCCTCGGAAAGAAATGGTCACGACCCACATCGCGAAGCAGGCCGGGAAGTTTAAGCCCATGGACCATTACATAGACTTCGTCGTCACCGGCCTCAGGCACTGGAAACTGCCCCAGGAATGCCTGGACTGGTGGGACGCCCAACGATCTCCACGCTAGGAATAAGGAGTCAGCATGCCGAAGCCCAAATTCCATATCCTGATCTGTAAGAACACCCGGCCGCCGGGTCACCCCAAAGGATCCTGCGGAGAGCGTGGGGCCTTGGGAGTCCTCAACCAATTCAACTTCGGGGTGATGGAGCGCAACCTGCTCGGTCAGGTGATCGTCACGCCTACGGATTGCCTGGGTCCCTGCCAGTTGGGTCCGACCGTCGTGGTGTACCCCGACGGCACCTGGTACAAATGCGTGGCCGAAGCGGACGTCCCGACCATCCTCGACGAGCACATCGGCAAGGGCAAGCCGGTGGACCGGCTCATGCTACCGGATGACGTTTGGGGCTGATGCAGTCAGAGCATCACCACGCCGTGACCGCGCCACGTCAAGAGAAGCCCCCCCACCACGCGAATAAGCTGGCCGCGCCCAGGTCGGTCGGCTGCATGGTCATCACCTGCAGCGATACCCGCACTCCCGAAACCGACACCAGCGGGGCCTTGATCATGAGCTCGTTAAAGGAGCGCGGGCACACGGTAGTCTCCTACCACCTGGTCAAAGACGATCCGTCGGTGATCCGAAGGCTGGTCAAGCAAGGAGCCAAAGACCGGAAAATCCAGGCGATCATCGTCACCGGGGGCACCGGCATCTCACGGCGTGATTCCACGTTTGAGGCGATTGACGGTCTGCTGGAAAAGCGGCTGGACGGCTTCGGCGAGATTTTCCGCTACCTGAGCTTCAAGGACATCGGTTCGGCGGCCATCATGAGCCGCGCCACGGCCGGCTTGTATAAGGATACCATCGTCATCTCGCTCCCCGGCTCCGAAAAGGCCGTGCTCCTGGCCATGGACCAGCTTATCCTCAATGAGCTGGGGCACATGGTCCGCGAGCTGACAAAGTAGTAGGGGCACGGCATGCCGTGCCCCTACAATTAGTCCTGTGTGATTCTGGGTTCGGAGACGCTCTTAAAGTACACCAGCAGATCCCGCACCGAGAGCAGGCCTACGATCTTGCCCTTGTCCGTTACGGCGAGGTGCCGCACGCCGAGGTCCCCCATCATGTCGTGAGCATCCTGAGGACTGCGCTGGATCTCGATCGAGGCGACGGGCGCCGTCATGATGGCCTCGACCTTCTCCTTGCCGAGGTCGGCGCCCCGCGCTGCGGCCTTGCGCACAATGTCGGTCTCCGTCACGATGGCGACGATCCTACCCTCGCGCTCCACCAGCAACGACCCCACCTTCTCGTCCCGCATCCGGCCGGCCGCCTCCTGCATCGTCGCATCCCCGCGAATCGTCTTGAGGGTCGCAGTCATCAGGTTTTGGATTGTGTTCATAGATGTCTCCTTTGGCCGGCCCTCATTGTATCCTGTTTCGTATATTACTTGCCTATGCGGCTCCGCTTCAACCGCGCAGGTTGATGGTTAAGGAGTCACCACGATTTTGCCGAAGAGCTTGCGGTCAAGCATCCGTTCGTGGGCGGCGCGGACATCCTGGAGGGAGAGCACCGAATCAATCACGGCCTGGATTCGTCCCTCGCCCATCCATTTGGAGGCCGCCAGCAGTTCCGCGCGCGTCCCCATGAGCGAGCCCATGACGGAGGTCTGCCGCATGTAGAGGAACCGGAGATCGATCGTGACCGTGGGCCCGGTGGTCGCCCCACAGGTGACCAGCCGCCCGCCCTTGGCCAACGAGCGCAGGCTCTTTTCCCAGGTCGCGGGGCCCACATGCTCCACGACGACATCAACCCCGCGCCCGCCGGTGATCGTCTTGACGCGTTCTACGATATCGTCCCGCTCGTGGTTCAGCACGGCCTCCGCCCCCAGCGCCTTGGCCTTTCCCATCTTGTCGTCCGAGCCGACCGTCGTGATGACGCGCGCCCCCGCGGCCCGGGCCATCTGGACGGCCATGCTGCCGACGCCGCTGCCGGCTCCCAACACCAGTACATCCTCGGCGGGTTGGAGCCGGGCGAGCCCGAACAGCATGTGCCAGGCCGTAACGGCCGTGAGTGGAAACGCCGCGGCCTGCTCGAACGACAGGGCGCCCGGGATCGGGACGACGTTCACGGCGGGCGCCTTCACGAACTCGGCCATCCCTCCATCCACTTGCGCTCCCAAGATGCGATAGGCCGTGCACAGATTGTCCCGGCCGGCCAGACAGAACCCGCACCGCCAGCACGAGAGACCGGGCGCGACAAAGACGCGGTCGCCCGGCGCGACGCCGGCCCCTTCTCCTCCCACCTGTTCCACGATACCCGACACATCACAGCCGCCTATATGGGGCAGCGGAACCTTAAATGCGGGAATGCCCTGACGGATCCAGATGTCGAGGTGGTTGAGCGCACAGGCCTTGACGCGGACCAGCACCTCGCCGGGGGCGAGAACAGGGGAAGGCCGATCCTCACAGCGAAGGACCTCGGGGCCGCCGTGTTGATGGAAGACCGCCGCCTTCATCGGCTCACAACGTCAGGACCCCTTCGATCACCAGCACCGCCTGCCCGCCCACATGAACGGACTTGATCTCGTCTTCGTCCGAATAGACATGCACCACCAGTCGCGACGGGCGATCCACCTCATACCCCTGCTCGCAAATAATTTCGGTGGTCGGACCCACATCCACAACGCCGTTTTTGACAAGGTACGCGCCCAGCGCGCCGCTGGCGGACCCCGTCGCGGGATCCTCCACCACCCCGATGGGAGACGCGAACATCCGGGTATGCACCGTGGACTCTTCCCGCACGGTCACCGTCGTAAACAGCATGATCCCCTGGGCCTTGTGCCGCTCGCAGACGCTATTGAGGAGCCCGATGTTGGGAGTCGCCTTGGAGACCGCCGTCAGGGTTCGAATCGGGACGATCATGACCGACAAGCCCGTCGACACGACTTCGATGGGAAACCCGGTCCCGGTGATCTTGGTCTTGGGAACCGCAATCGCATTGGCGACTTCGAAGAGATCCCGCAACGGCTCAACCGCCCCCCGAAACTCCGGCGCCGGTTGGGCCATCATGATGTGGCGGATATGGCCTTCCCGGACCATGAGATCGAGAGGAAATACCCCCACGGCGGTTTCCTGATGGACGCGCGTGATCGGCTCGCGAAGGGGGAGCGCGCCGACGTGGGCGAGGACGTAGAAGGCGCCGAGGACGGGGTGGCCGGCGAATGGGATCTCTTGAGTCGGCGTAAAGAACCGGAGACGGAATTCCGCGGCCGGCGCGGTGGGCGGAAGCACGAACACCGTCTCGGAGAGGTTCATCTCCCGGGCGATCTTCTGCATCTCCCCGTCGGTCAGGCCAGCGGCCTCGGGAACCACCGCCACCGGATTTCCACCGAAGATGCTATCGGTAAAGACGTCGGCCTGGTAGAACTTGACGGTGCGCCGGCTAGACATCCATCCCTCTTCGTAGGGGGTACTCTATGCGATGCCCCCATCGTTGTCAACGCGAGCGCGCGGGCAGACAATTGACACTCGAGCGGACCGACCCGTAGAATGCCGCACAATAACAACGCTGCTCATGACCCGTTGCATGGGCGGCAACGGGTACCCTGGCCTCGCCGCTACGGAAGCCGCAGGCGGCGGCCGGAAGGAGAACCGCGAGTCGATGATGCCCCCGATCCCGAAGGCCGTTTCCTATAAGGAAATCACGAGGATTCTGGAACTCACGGATGAGCTTGAGCTGAACCGGGAATGGATTGAGATTCCTCTCACGCCCGAAAGCCCCGGTAAGGTCCACAAGCTCCCCAACGGCAAGATCGAGATCGTAGTGGATGCTGACGTCCCGTTTGAGGAGTGGCTGACGACGGCCGAACGGAAGATCCGCGAGGTCGCCGGACTGTAACATGGACGAAGACAATGCCCCGGCAGGACCCGCAGACACGCCTGCAGCAGATTCCCCCGGCGAAACGCCCCCGCTAGAAACCCCCGTCCGAGCAGAGACCGTCTGCTCCATTCAGAGCGAAGAGCCCACGACGCAGACCGATCAAGTCATCGCCAAGACGGTCCGCTACATCAAAGCCAAACGGGGGGGGGACCTGGCGGCCATCATCCTCGCGGGTTCCGCCGCACGAGATGCCTTGACGCCTCACAGCGATGTGGATGTTGTGGTGCTGGTTCGGGGAACGGGCGGCGGCCACGAATTGGTCCGCGTTCTCGGCCGGATCGTTGAAATCCGTTACATGGGGCTCGCCTCGGCCGAGGAGCAGGTCCGGACCTCGCCGCGTCTTCCCGTGATCCTCCGCAAGGCCCGTGTCCTGTTCGAGCTCGAAGCCGCCGGGTCGTCGCTACTGGAACAGGCGCGCACGCGGTTCCGCCAAGGTCCTCCACCGCTGACCTTGCACGAGAGGATTCGCCTTCGGACCGAATCCCTCCACTGGCTGGGTAAAGCCATGGACCATCAGACCTACCCGGCGCTCGCCCGCTATTTGCTCTCGATCTACCTGGATGAATGTATGAGCGCTTTCTACCAATTCCGCGGGTTCTGGCCCGCCTCACCGACTGAAAGCCTCCGGTTCATCGGCCAGCGCGATCCGGCCTTGGGCGACCTCTTCCAGGAAGCGCTGACCGCCTCAGACCTTTCGGCGCAGTTGGACGCAGGCCGCCGCATCGCCGACCACCTGTTCAGAGAGGTCCCCGCCCCAGCACGAATTGATTAGGAAAAATCCCTCAGCAGGGCGATCTCGATTTCATGGTCCGGAGAAACGCCACGGTTACGGATGTGCGCCGTCCAGGAGGGGTGCTGCCGCAGGGAGGCGAACACCGTCTTCAAGAGTTCCGGCTTCAGGCGAGTGTCCCATTCCTTGAGCCAGCCGTAGCTGTCCTCCTCGCCCTCATAGTCCTCAGGGAACTTGGCTTCCAGCGTGAAGCGCAAAATAAAACTTCTCTCTTCCTGATACACAGAGCCCTCCCTGAAAGCCCCCACCACATCCTCCCCATAACCCACTGCCAACTCAGAGCGCTGGGTGTCCCGAGGGAGGAAGGGTGAGGGCGTGCTTAAACACCTGCTCGTAGAGCAACGTCGCCAGCAGTTCGTACCCGGCGGTCGCGAGGTGCAATCCGTCATTGGAATAACGCTCGGCCAAGCGCGCTGTTCCCGGCTCGGCCGTGGCGGTGAAGAGATCCACACAGGGGAGCCGCCGGCCGGCACAATGCTCACGAATCATGGCGTTCAGCACATGCCGCCGGGGAATATGGTCGTCGCACACGCGGAGCGACGGCACCGTCACCGCGACCGCCAGGACCGCGGCTTCCCGCGCCTGCCCGTACATCTCCAGCAGATTGCGCATGACCTCCCGTGGGTGGACGTTCCAGCCCAGGTCATTCGTCCCGCCCAAGACGACCGCATAGGCAGGCTTGCAGTCCAGCACGTCGCGCCGGAACCGCACGGCCATCGCGGAGGTCAGTTCTCCGCAGACGCCGCTGACCAGGACCGTGGCCCGGGTTTGAAGCCGTTCTTGCAAGAACGTCCCGTAGGGGGTCTCCACCGCCACCGGACACTGCGGCGTCGGAGATTGAAAGCCGGCCGTGAGGCTGTCGCCGAAGCAGACAATCAGGGGAAGCGACGGTGTGGGCATCGCGCCCTCAGGAACGCGGCGCGGGCAGACCATGCGCGCGGTCCCGGTGCTATTGCGCGGACTCTGCCGCCGCCGAAGCCTCCAGGCCGTACTCCGTCAGAACGACGCCCGCGAAATGTACGAGAATGTTCATCCGATAGTTGTTTTCTTCGTTCAGGGTGCCGGCGTGTCGCTCGATGAGTTCCTGCCTGTATTTAAACCGTATCACCACTTCGGTGGTGTCTCGTTGCCGAGGAACCCTCAGTTCCTTCGCCAATCCTTTCGAGATGTTCCCCAGGGGATGCGGGGTCGCCCAGACCACCAGACCGACCCCCGTGATGTCCTGGTCCGAACGATTGAGGACCTGGATCTGCGTTTCGTTCTGCCTCCAGAACTGGTATTCAACCGGCAATCGGTCCCGATTCGACCATAGGATCATCAACAGGCACGCAGCCAGGAGATACTCCTTCATCCTCATTCCTCCTCAGAGCGTGGTGGACTGGACGCTCGCCGGACCAAAGTATACGAAGTTGCCCTGAGATGGTCAACGGGTTGCGCCGCGGGAAGGCGGTCAGTACTTGTCGGAGGTCTGGATGCGCCCATCGCCGCAATCAATTTCCATGACGACATCGTCCCGGACATTCACCACCGCGCGAATCGGCGGCTGGGCCAGGAGAGGACTCAAAAAGGACAGCACGACGCGGGTCCCGGCCGAATTGGCCTCACGACTCTTCGGAGAGCCGAACGCCTTGATCAGTTCGGCCCGCTGGCCTCCGGGCTGGAAGGTTCCGCAAGCCTCCAGATTGGCAAGCCCCTGTTGATGTGTCCTATAGACCCACACCCCGCCCAGCAACACAAAAAGGGCTGCCGCCGTGATCACTAATTTACGAGTCAGAAGAGACACCCCGCTCATCAGTGGGCATAGTATAGAAGTCGCAGAGCACGGTCAACGGAATGACGGAGCGGTCGCGGTCTTGTAAAGCCATACGGCGACCGCCGCCAGCACTGCGACGCCGGGCCATCCTCCCAAAGGCGGCGACTCAAAAAGCTTGAACGGATCGGCCTCCAAGGCGGGCCAGATCCCGCTTAATGCGATCGGCACGGCCAACAAAATACCCACGAGCGCCTCTCCCGTCACAAGACCGGCCGCGCAGAGGAGACCTGGACGAGTCGCCTGGCCGGCGGAGTGGACCGATCCCCGCCGCGCGATCGCACCGACGATCCCGCCGACTAGAATCGCCGCGGACAGTTTGAGCGGGAGGTAAATCCCCAGCGCCACCGCAAGCACGGGAGCCCGGAAGGCCGCGCCGCGCGCTTCCAGCCGGCGGTCGCCGAGGATGACCGCGATCCCGAGCCCCACGCCCAGCGCGACCATGTCCCAGGGCAGCCCTTCTCCGAACACGCCTTGCGCCAGGCTCGCCATGAGCGTCGCCTGTGGGGCGCTCAAAGGATGAGGGTGTTCGGCCGTGATCTCTCCGATACCGTACTTGGCCTGCAAGAGTGAGAGCACCGGCACGATCACGACGGCCCCTGCTGCGACCCCGACGACTTGCATCACTTGCTGTTTCCACGGAGTAGCCCCGACCAGGTGGCCGGTCTTCAGGTCTTGCATGTTGTCCCCGCCCATCGCCGCCGCGCAGCACACGACCGCCCCGATCAGGAGCGCGGCCGCCGGGCCCGCCGGGTTGCCGCGCCCCATCAGAAGCACGAGCAGCAATGACGACAACGCGATCGTCGCGATCGTCACGCCGGAGACGGGATTGCTCGAGCTGCCGACGAGACCCGCCATATACGCCGCCACGGCCGAGAACAGGAACGCCGCCACGGCCATCACGACCGCCATCACCACCGCGATCAGACCATTTCCGACCGCTCCCCGGTAAATAAGCGCCATGGGGACCAGCGTGAGCAGGAACGGCACAAGGACCCACGGCAACGACGCGTCGCGGTCGGTACGGGGCGATCCGCTGGGAGGATTGTGATCACGCCGGGACGCCGTACCTCGATACGCCTCCACCGAACGGCGCAGCCCATCGAGCACCGGTTCGCGAAGGTGGACGAGGGTCCAGAGACCGCCGACCAGCATGGCTCCGATGCCGACAAAGCGGATACGGGTGCTCCAAATCGTCTTGGCGGCGGCCATCGCGGTCGTGCCGTCAGGGACACCGGCCAGTGCCCCGTAAGCGGGAAGCAGGATCAGCCACCCCAACGCGCCTCCCAGGAAGACGACCAGCGCGGTGCTCGGACCGATGATGAACCCGACGGCCAGCAAGGCCGGCGAGACGTTCATGCCTCCGTACACCACAGACTGCCCCACGCGCGCGGCTCCTTCCAGAGCCTCTGCCCATATCCGTAATCCGCTTTCCCCCAGCTTGACCGCGCCGCCGATCACGGCCGCCCAGGCCAGCGTCCTGAATCCGGCGGCGGCTTCATGCCCTGTCGAGACACCCGTCGGACCACCCGTCGGGGGCACCGGGCCGGCGCCCGATCCAACTTTCAAGACCTCCGCCGTAGCCACCCCTTCCGGGTAGCGGAGCCGCGCCCCCAGGATCAGCGCGCGGCGCAAGGGAATCGTAAACAGGACCCCCAGGAGTCCGCCCACTACACCGATGGCTGTCGTCTGCCAGTAATTGAACTCCGTCCAGTAACCGATCAGCAGCAAGGCCGGGATGGTGAAGATCACCCCGGCCGCCAGCGCCTCACCAGAGGAGGCGGCCGTCTGGACGATATTGTTCTCAAGAATATTGGCGTTCCGGAAGAGACGCAGAACAGCCATCGAAACCACGGCCGCGGGGATCGAGGCCGAAACGGTCATCCCGGCGAAGAGTCCCAGGTAGGCATTGGCTGCAGCCAATACCGCGGCCAGAACGACCGAGAGCACCACGGCTTTGAGGGTGATTTCCGGAAGGGTCGCCTCAGCCGGGATGACAGGACCAGGATCCGGAGCGGGCGGCTGGACTAGCCCTTCCATTCCGCTAGAGCCCGCGATCGCGCCACCACCTCACCCCTGCTCCAGCGGATAGCCCGCTTCGCGCCAGGCCCGGATCCCTCCGTCCATGGAGGCCACGTTCGTATACCCCATTCGCCGCAAGCTGTCGGCCGAAAGAGCGGACCGATACCCGCCGCCGCAGTAGAGCACGATCTCGGCGTTCCCGTCCGGGATCACGGTTTCGATATCGCGTTCCAGAATCCCCCGCCCCATGTGCACGGCGCCTTTTGCGTGGTCCTTCGCGTACTCGTTGTCCTCGCGCACATCTATGAAGTGAACCCGCTCGCCGCGGTCCAGCTTGGCTTTGACTGCCGCGATCGTGCATTCCTTGATGTTTCGTTTGGCCTCTTCGACGAGCTTCAGAAACCCGGGATTGTGCTTCATGGCCTTCCCCCATTGTCTGAACGAGCTTACCCGAACGATGGGCGGAACGCAAAACGGGCGGAGTATAGACTTGTCAACGAACAAACAGTTCGGGTAGACTGACTCGGCTTGAAGGAGGACATGATGGCAGGCACACGCACAATCACGCTCACCCGATACGGAATCGCCGAGGTGCTGAAGTGGTGCATCGAGCGGAACCATAAACAGATTCCCGGAACCGACTCGCCCGCCTTTCAACGGATGATAGCGGAGATCAAAGCGCAACCGGCATCCTCAGATTATTTCACATTGGACCAGTTTTGGAAGCAGCCGGTGGCGATCGAGTTCACGGAAGAGGAGATCCGGACCGTTGACCGCTGCCTTTACGAGAACCCCAACGCGGAGAGTAACCAGAACCCCGCGATTCGGTATCGCTTCTGGGCGGAGCCTGACGGTTCCTCGCAACCCACAGGATCAGGCAAGGACCATTGATGATCCTCGTCGCGGGAGCCGTGCTGGCCTTGCTTCTCGCAAGCATCCCCGCAACGGCGGCCGACGCATCGGCGAACGTGCCTCCCCAGGCGCTCGCCAAAGGCGAAGCTCTGTTCAACAATAACTGCGCGGCCTGCCACGGAGTCGGCGCCAAGGGCACCAAGCAGGGACCGCCCTTTCTTAACAAGGTGTACGAGCCCAACCATCATGCCGACGCCGCCTTCTACCGCGCCGCCGAGATGGGGGTACGCGCACATCACTGGAAATTCGGCGACATGCCCAAAATCCCCGGCGTTTCGCGGGACGACCTGGCCCACATCATCTCGTATATCCGGTGGATCCAGAAGCAAGCCGGCATTTTCTGATTCCCCCTCGGTCCGCCTTCACGCGGAAAGAGTGGTCTGTCATCCGATCGTACCGCACCCCTTTCCAAGTCCAACGCTTTCTCGACAATCTCCCCTATAACTGGGAAAAGCCCAAGGAGACGCTGCGATCGTTCCGTGGCGTGATCGCCAGGGGCACCGCGCATTGCCTGGAGGCCGCCATCACGGCCGCGACCATCCTGGAGCAGCACGGATATCCCCCGCTCATGCTGAGCCTGGAGTCGGTGGATAAGCTCGATCACGTCCTCTTTCTTTTCCGGAAGAACGGCCGGTGGGGCGCCGTGGCGCGCTCGCGTGAGGCCGGCCTGCACGGGCGGAAGGCCGTCTTCCGGTCGGTGCGGGATCTGGTACTGACCTACGTGGAACCGTACGTGGACTACACCGGCCGGCTCTGCGGCTACGGCGTGGGCAACCTGTGGGACCTGGGCGACTACGACTGGCGGTTCTCGCGAAAGAACGTCTGGAAAGTCGAGCAATATCTATTGAAGATGCCGCACAAGACGTATCGCATGTCGGATCGGAGCTACGAGCGGGTCTTCCGCCGCTTCAAGGCCTTCCGCGCCGCCGACCCGAAGGCCGCCGTCAACTACTACGACAGCCGCCCCACCTGGCTCGGCAACGCCAACTTCCCCTCCGGCCCCATCCCGAAGTGCGAGATCCGGAAGCTCAGCCACCACGGGTAATGCACAAGCTCTGCCCTCCGCACCTTGCCCCTGTCCCCAAGAACCTCTACACTATTGAGATCGGCGGGGGGTCCATGCTGTACGAGGCACTCTTTCGAGGTTTGCACAAAGTCCAGATCCGCTATCTAGTCGTCGGCGCCGTTGCGGTCAACCTGCACGGAGTGCCACGGATGACTGCGGACCTGGACCTGATGCTCGACATGGCGGAGCCCAACCTCCGCCGGTTCGTAGAAGCGACCGCCGCGCTGGGGTACCGGCCGCGAGTCCCCGTTGCGGCCGACGCCATCCTCGACTCGGCCAAACGACGCGAATGGCAAGAGAGCAAATCCATGGTCATGTTCACCTGGATTCACCCGACTCGGCCTTATGAAGAAATAGACATCTTCCTGGAAAACCCCATTGATTTTGAGTCCGCCTACGTCAATAGGACAGATGTGCCGATTCAGGATTTCACGATCCCCATCGCCGGGATCCACGATCTCATCGCCTTGAAACGCATTGCAGGGCGCGACCAGGACCGTTCGGACATCGACGCGCTGACGAAGTTGCTGCGGTCGGATGAGGAGGGATAAGCATGGCGTCTGACAATCAGGCGAATCGTCCTCGGCGCGGCTACTCTTATCACGTCACGGACGAACAGATCCGGCGCTGGCGCGCCCTTCCGGCGGAAGTGAAACTCCAGTGGCTGGAGGACGCGAACCGCTTTCTGGCCCTGGCTCTGACCCCCAAGGCCCGCGCCATCCAGGACCGCTTCCGCCGCGGGGAGATGTAACAATTTCGCAAGATATCCTCTCTCCCCTTGCGGGAGAGTGTCAGGGTGAGGGGTTCCGTTCGTGCTGAGCCTGTCGAAGCCCCATCACTAACCTGCCAGAATCTGGTCAAGAATCCTCTGAAGAACAGATCGGTCTCGCAATTGAAGCCTACCCAGCTTCTTCAAAGCGAGCCTTCGCTCGATAGTAGCCACAACAGGTTTGATCACCGATGGTCGCAAAAGCCCAGACTGCTTCCACTGATCAACGGTGGCCTCAGCGAAAGCAGTCCCGGGCCTGACTTGGCTCGTAACGGCCAGAAGGATGAGATCAGGGCGCGCAATGTGATACGCGTCGGAACTGACCACGACTGCGGGGCGCTTCTTGTTGCCCGTTTGATCGGTAAAGGGGAAGGGGACTAAAACGATATCGCCGAACTCATAGGCGCTCGTAGACGGCATCGTCAGGGTTCTCCCAAACCTTTTTGAGCGCTCCTTCCGAGAGCTTGGAAAAAGCGTGGGTTAATTGGGAGTCGTCCCGCTGACGAATGAAATCCACGAAGTCTTCGACCACGACAACCTTTGCAGCAGGCAGCGTGCGAATCTTCTTGAGGAGGGCTTGCCTCCGCTTTTCGGCACTCACGTTCTTCATCACGGATTCCATTCTAGCCCCGTCCCCACCCTTTGTCGAGAAGAGCTATTCGGTTTCACTCTCCCTCTTTTTCCTCAAGCGCCTCAGTTTTTCTATTACCTTCTCTATTATCTCACTCCTTGCTTTTGTTGGTTGCAGCATTCGTTCTAGCATTCGCCGATCATCCTCAATATCTTGTCGCCTTCTCCCCTCCCACTTAATCTCTGGTATCCTTTGCAACCAATCCCTTTTATGCCAGATATCCTCATGTTTTCTCTCCTCTAACCTCTCCTCAAACTTTTTCTTAAGTCTTTCAGCACCAGTGATATCTCCTATATCTTTGTATAGGTTCATGAGGTATTCAAGGTCCTGCGGATCAGGATAAAAGATAGCCTCACAGCGTAGCCCAAACCGCTTTTTCTCTTTTTGTTCCTGTATGTATCCGATAAAGCGAGCCAGGTAGTACACAACGAGAATAATGGTCCCCAATGCGAGGACTCCGTGAACCCACCTGGAATACGGGATTCCTAAACCGTCGAAGAATAAAACGTCAACCATGTCAAACACACGAGGAAACCCCTCCTGCACACTGGCTATAAGAAATCCTAAGCAAACCATCCAAGCATAGAGGCCGAGAAATAGATAAATCAAAAACAAGATTGCCGGGACAGGCTGTGGCAACGTTTCTCTAGCTAGTTCTCTAGCTAGTCGAAACAGTTTCATGTTTTTCCCCTGGATGGTTCGGACGAAAAGGGGAAGACAGGATTTTCGGATGGCCGTGATAGTCATCAGCATCGCCTCGAAAATCCCGCTTGCCTCTTTCGGCGGTCGAACTAACCTACGCAGCCGTCAGCGGCGCGAGTTCTTCTTCGCGCATCGGCGCCATGCTGAGACGCTGCAGGACTTGATTCAGCCGGTCCAGCGTGACCAGGTCCGGAGCGGTCAGCTCGATCCCGATGGGATGATCGTTGGGGCCGTAATCAATTACCATCCCGTGCTCGGCTTCCTCAGATCGGACGCTACGCTCATCCGAGCCTCTCGGCAAATGCAGATAGGCGGCGAACGGTTTCCCGTTCCGAAATGTCACTTCGAGGTATCTATCTTTCATCTCATGTCCTTGTAACCGGATACGCCGTTACGATCACCAAAAGCCGCCGATCTAAATCCGGTTCGACGATGACTTTCCAAGGTCGCCTCCGATGCCTTGTCTTGACGACCCACCTCCCTTCTACTGCAGCCGGAAGAAAGGCAGAAGCACACTCAAGCATATCTCGGAGGTCCACCTCTGTAAAATCCCGGTCGGCCATCCGCTTTTCCAGATGGGGACCGATCTCTAGTTCCCATTCCCACCATTGGGGCCATTCTACCGCCATGCACCTTGAGACGCATTGTCATGGCAATTTGCCTAACCATCGGTACGATTTTTTCCGCCCCTCACCCACACCCTCTACCCCGCAACGGGGGCGAGGGATATTTTTTGTAAGCGGTTGACGCCGGTAGGGGGCCACCCGCCGCCTAGAGGCCAGTCTTCGCAGCCGAAGCCGGCGGGGGAAACCGGTGGCAGGACCCGCACCTTTCACCCCCACCCACACCCTCCCCCCTCAAGGGGGAGGGAAGAGTAACGCCTTCCACGGAAAACAGGGGGATGGATGATTACGCCACCGCTTCCAGCGCCTTGGTGAGCGTCTGCACGACCTTGACCCGCGCGTAGAATTTGTCGTTGGCCTCCACGACCGTCCAGGGCGCCCAGGCCGTGCTCGTCTTCTCGATCATCTCCTCCACCGCTTCCCGGTACTCGTTCCACTTGGCGCGGTTGCGCCAGTCCTCCTCCGTCAACTTGTAGGAGCGGAACGGGTCCAACTCCCTTCCCTTGAAGCGCCGCAACTGCTCATCCTGATCAATGTGCAGCCAGAACTTCACGACCACCGACCCGAAGTTGGTCACCTGCCATTCGAACTCATTGATCTCCCGAAAGGCACGCTTCCACTCCTGCTCCGTACAGAATCCCTCCACCCGCTCCACCATCAGCCGCCCGTAGTGTGACCGGTCGAAGACAGCGATCTGACCCAGTTGCGGCAGGGATCTCCAGAATCGCCAGAGATAATGATGGTGCCCCTCCGCCCCCGAGGGCGCCGCAAACGTGTTCACGTTGAATCCGCGCGGGTCCAGAATTTCAGTCACCCGCTTGATGCTCCCGCCCTTTCCCGCCGCGTCCCAGCCTTCAAAAACGGCCAGCGCCATCCGCTTCTCGTTGAAGAGCCGCATGGATTGCTCGCGAAGGCGGACCTGCCATTTCTTGATCTCCTTCCAGTACTTCTTCTCAGGCAATTTTTTGCTGAGGTCTACTTTTTCCAGCATTGCTTTTCTCCTTTACAGCCGGTTTGGCCGCCGCCGCAGCTTTCTTTGCCTCCCGCGCCATCTTGCTCCGCCCGATCTCCGTGCCGCGCCTTTTCCGCCAAGCGAGGGCTTCTTCCATCCCTTTTACCAAGGTTTGGAAGACCTTGATCTCGGCAAACCGCCCGTCCGTCGCTTCGACGATGGTCCAGGAGCGGCGCGGGGCATCCGTTTTTGCGATCATCTCTTCGATGGCTTTGACGTACTTGTCGTAGTCCTTGTGGTGCTTCCAGTCCCACTTGGTGACGCGCCAGCTCTCGAATTTGTCCTTCTCCAGTCTCTTGAGGCGGCGCCGCTGTTCCTTCTTGGAGATGTGAAGAAAAAACTTGACGATCACCGCGCCGTCCTCGGCCAACTGCCGTTCGAACTGGCTGATCTCCTCGAACGCCGCTCGCCAGACCTTCTTGGGGACCATCTTGGCGACTCGCTCGATCATCACGCGGCCATACCATGACCGATCGAACAGGGCGATCTCGCCGTCCTGCGGGAGCCGCACCCAGTGTCGCCAGAGAAACGGCTTGGCCTCTTCCTCGGTCGTCGGCGGGCGGGCCGGATGGACTTTGAACCCCCGCGGATCAATCCGCTCGAGCAGACGCGAGATTATTCCCCCTTTTCCGGACGCATCCCAACCTTCGAACACGATGACGATGGGGATTTCCGCATCCTTGCACTCGTATTGCAATCGGCGCAATTTTTCACGCAGCGGCGGAGCTTTTTTCTTGTACTCCTCCTTGGTCAATGCCTTGGTCAGATCCACAGTTTCAAGCATCGCTCCCTCCTTGGAGGACAGCTCCCGCCGCCTCGTCCACAAGCCATGTCGGCCGCTCCGAACCGGGTTGGACCAATTTTGCCGGGTACTGCTCGGATGAGGCCGACCCATAGAGAACTTCCTGGAGCGCAGCCGTCTTGTCCACACCCGTGACCATAAAGACAACATGTCGCGCGCCATTCAGCACGGGGACCGTCAGGGTGAGCCGGCGTGGGGGAGGCTTCGGAGCATCGGTCACCGGCGTGACCCACCGCTTCTGTTCCCTGAGAGCCGGATTTCCCGGAAAGAGCGACGCCGTGTGCCCGTCTGGTCCCATCCCCAGCAACACCAAGTCGAATTGCGGAATGCGTTCCCCGAAGACAGACCGCAGTTCACGCTCGTAAGCTGCCGCCGCGGCCTCCAGATCGCCCATCTCGGCCTTCATCCGATGGATTCCCCCATCCGAAAGACTCAAAGGACGGAACAAGGCCTCGTTGGCCGTGCGGAAGTTGCTGTCCGGATGATCCGGCGGCACGGCCCGTTCGTCTCCGAAAAAGAAGGAAACGGTCTCCCAGTTCACCCGACTCCGGTACTCCGGCGAGGCCAGCAACGCGTACAAGACCTTCGGGGTGTTCCCGCCGGCCAATGCCGCACGGAACGGTCGTTGTTCCTCTCGGGCCCGTGCGGCGAGGTTGACGAACACCTCTGCCGCCGCGCGAGCCACCGCAGCCGTATCCTTCAAGACCTGCAATTGATAGTGTATGGCCAACGTCTTCCTGCGTTTAGACGAGCAAGAGCCCGGCTCCGCGTGCCTTCCGCCATGCCGCTGACCGGAGCATGGCGTCAAACCCTCGCGCACCGCCATAGGGATAACGGGCCCGGACATCCTTAAGTAATGGGTAGCCTTCGCCCCGTTTGTCTCGGGTCGGGGTCGCGCTTCGAAGCAAGCCCGTAAGCCAGACCGCCCGATCCACTGGAAGCAGCAATTGGGAATCTTCCGTCCGATTGGGGAGAATGACTCGACGACGATCTCGCCCGTACGACTCGATGACCGGCTCGCCCCCAATCCACACGAATCGCCGTTCCGCCTCTGGATCGTCCTTTAATGGTTGTGTTGATAGGGCGCGGGCGATGAGGTCACGCGGCACCCGCGGCCGCGGCAGCGGACGCGCAAACCACCTGCGGACATCGGCGTCCAATCCCATCCCATGCATGTAGTTGAACACGGCCGTTCTCAGGCCCTCTCCAAGCCACCCGGTATCGCCCCCGAGCAGGTCTTCGTGCGTCAAGTCGTTCTCCGCAAACCCGCCGAAGCCTGGTCCGGTGATCCGAATCCCGTGCGCGAGCGGGTCAAGCCCGATCGGGCTGTGGGCGGTCGCCACGAACCGATGCCAGAAGGCCGACTGGAGCAGGCCCTGCGCGAACAGTTGGCGCACACGCTCTAGGCTCTCGACGGTCTCCAGGACCGTCTCACCGGGAAAGCCGTACATGAGGTACGCATGCACCATGATGCCGGCCTCTGTGAACGCCGCCGCCACGCGGGCCGCCTGGGCAACCGTGATGCCTTTCTTCATGGCCTCCAGCAGCCGATCAGACGCCGCCTCCAACCCGCCGCTGACCGCAATGCATCCGGACGCAGCCAAGAGCCGGCAGAGGTCCGGGGTGAAGGCCTGCTCGAAGCGGATGTTCCCCCACCACGTGATGGTCAGCCCGCGTTCCAGCAAGATCAGCGTTAGTCCCTTGAGCCCGGCCGGCGGCGCTGCTTCGTCCACGAAGTGAAATCCGCTCTGCCCGGTCTCGGCGATCAACGCTTCAATGCGGTCAGCCAGGACCTCGCTCGCGGTGGCCTCATAACGGCCGATGTAGTCCAATCCCACGTCGCAGAACGTGCACTGTTTCCAGTAGCACCCGTGAGCGACCGTCAGCTTGTTCCAGCGTCCGTCCGACCACAGCCGATGCATCGGGTTCAGGATTTCCAGAACCGAAAGGTACTGCGTTATCGGCAATCCGGTGTAGGTCGGGATGCCAAGATCAGCCTGACCGAAGTCGTGCTCGCGCGCGCCGTCGCGCCAGACCACCCGGTCGTCGGCCCGCACAAACGTCCTTCGCAGTTCGGCCTCGTCGCGCTTCCCGGACAAGTGTTCCAGGAGACAGAGCAGCGGGCGCTCGCCGTCATCCAGCGTCACGTAGTCCACATAATCGAACAGACGCGGGTCCCGCAGCCCCCGGAGCTCCGTATTGACATAGCCGCCGCCCATGACAATCCGCGCAGAGGGACGGTGCGACTTCAGCGTCCGAGCGATCCGGAGCGCTCCGTAAAGGTTCCCGGGAAAGGGAACGGTCAGCCCGACCAGCGTCGGATCCGTCGCGTCCACATGGCGCCACAGAGCTTCATTCATCAGCTCATCGGTCAGGCTCGGCGGCTCGGCAAGCGCGTGCGCCAGCACATCGAAGGAGGTGGCCGCCGTGCCCACCCGCTCGGCATACCGGCCCAGTGCAAACTGCGGCGCCACCGTCTCGCGGACAAGGTCGGCCAGATCCTCCAGATAGAGCGTGGCCAAGTACCGAGCGCGGTCCGTCGTGCCGAGGGTTCCGAAAGCACGCTCCTGGTCGGCCATGACCGCAAACCGGGGGCCCCGCGGCAAGAACCCACCCTGGCATATCCGTGGAGCCAGCGTCGGGTCAGTCCCCTGCAGAAACCGGACGACGGCGTCTATCGAGTCGAGGTAGGCGCGCGCCAGCGCCAGCATCTGCTTCGCTTCGGCCGGGATCTCATCCGGCTTCTCTCGAAGGCGGTCGAACACCTGCGAAAGCCCTAGGCGGGAGAAAAGAGACAACACCATCTCGATCCCGACATCCGCCTGGTGCACGACACCCGCCCATCCCGACCCCGCCGTAACGGGGTCATTACCCACCGCATACCCGCGTGCCCTGAGGAAGCCCGTTAAGTATGCGGTCGAGGGGTAGGGCGTATTGAGCTGGGTCAGAGGCGGGACTACGAGAAGCAGGCGAGGGGCGCTCATGACGCGGCTCTGGTTTCTTGAACACCGACGGCGGTGAAAAGATCCTGACGTTCTTTGGGCGAGAGATACCGCCACTGCCCCGGCGGTAGAGCTCCCAGCCGGATCTGCATAATCCTGACACGGACAAGCCGGAGCACGCGGTAGCCTAAGGCCTGGCACATGCGGCGAATTTGGCGGTTGCGTCCTTCCGTCAGCGTGATCATGAACGCGGCGGCGTCCACGCGCTTGGCGCGGCAGGGCCTTGTCTTTTTGCCCAGAACCACGACTCCCTTCTCCAGGCGCTCCAGGAAGGCCGGCGGGTAAGGCCGGTCCACCGTCACTTCGTATTCTCGTTCATGTCCGAACTCGGTCCGTAGGATGCGGTTGACGATCTCCCCGTCGTTGGTCAGCAGAATCAGCCCAGACGAGTCCTTGTCCAGCCTGCCGACGGGAAAGATGCGCTCGGGATAGCCGACCGCGTGGAGGATGTTGCCGGCCACATGCAACTCCGTCGTACAGGTCACCCCGACCGGCTTGTGGTAAGCGAGGTACACCGGGCGAGGGTTTTGATTCAACACACGCCCGTCCAGAGTCACCACGTCCTCGTCCGTTACCTGATCCCCCAGCACGGCGACTCGCCCGTTGAGTCGGACGCGGCCTTCTTCAATCATCCGATCGGCGACCCGTCGGGAACAGAACCCCTGCTCGGTAAAGTATTTGTTGATGCGCAGTGAAGTCATCTTCTACCCATGCAACTCCTCCCCCCACCCTCCCCTCCCCCTCGAGGGGGGAGGGCAAGGGAGGGGGTGGACATCTCCTCGTCGTTCAATTCCGAGTGGAGCGCACGCAGAACGCCGGCCTCCCTGGTTGCCTCCTCCACAAGATCCGGCGCCACGTCGCCCACGAAAGCCACCCACCGTTCCAATTTCACATAGAAAAAGTCGTACGGTTCCGTGACGGGACGAGGCTGTTTGAACCAGAACCGGACAAAGTCCCCCCCGGAAATACCTCCCTCTTCCAACTTCTTCCAGATCGCCGGAAACAGGTCCGCAAGGTCTCCTCCCCAATGTAGAAGTTCATTCGGCAGGTAGTGATTAGTGTAACGTGCGAGCCCTTCACTATCCACGCCCCAGGCATATGGAGCGAGGGCACTCGTCCCCAATGGCTCTTGCCCGGAGACTACATGAGCATAGGTTTGGTAGAGATGGGGGAGGTCATCATGACGCCCCTCACCCGTACTCTCTCCCCTAAGGGGAAAGGATATGGGTGAGGGGGAAAAGGTCACCTGGCTCGCCACGTTCTCCCGCAATCGTCCGAATTCTTCGACGCTCAAAGGGATCGCTTTGGTATCCACTTCAAGAGCGATCCCTTTAAGCGAGGTCAGGCCGGGATGGGCCAGAACCTGTCGGAGCAGATCGAACAGCACGGCCGGTACCGGGGCAGCGTGAGCATCAACCCAACACGGGAGCGTCCCCGACGAACTATTCCCCCTGGCGCCATCGGCAACTCCGAGGCCGGCGAGATGAATCTGAACCACGCGGTCGAGCGGGAAAGCGTCCAGAAAATCCGTCGCGAAAGCTTCCAGGCTACGGAAGCGGCGGCGCTCGCGGTACCACCAGACCGTCCAGAGATGCCCGATATCGAGGACCAGTCCGCAGGGACACGTTTCAAGAATACGAGCAAAGAATTCCGAGACGGTGAGATCTCCGAATGCAAAATAGGTCAGCGGGGGCAGCTCGAGGAGCAAGAGAGGCACGGAGTCCGCTTGGTCCTGCTGCGCGTACCGTTCATCCAATTCCACCTGGGCCGCGACGGCATTGGCCGCCGTCGTCCGCGCCGCGGCATCCGTGAACAAGGGCGGAAGGTAGGTCCCGAAAGAATACCCGCCGAACTGCTTGGCGGCGCATTCGTGGTTGACCCACCCGGCGCCGATCGCCTCCGCATGCCGGGCAATCGTTTCGATCGCATCGGTCCATGGATACTTGGACTGAAGCTCCGGCTCGGTCAGCCATAATCCTTCCGCATGGTAGGCCAGAGGGACTTCCGGCAGGGCCGCTCGAATGCGCGTCAACTCCGGAGTCGGCGCTTTGAAGATTTCCAGGTAATCGGGGCGCGTTCCGGCCCGATCGAGCGCCTGATGCAGTTCGAGGAGGTCGGGAGAATAGGCATCCACGGACAACCCGATCCCATGAACCGGAATGCGGACTGCCCGCGCCAAAAACTCATTTACAGAAGAGCCCATAGCAGGGCAGTGTATGCCGAACAGGGAGAGATTTCAAACGGGTCAGGTGAAGAGCAGCTCGCTGAACTCGGACATGAAGCCGTAGTAGAGGGGGGCGAAATGCTTGAGGCTGTCGGGGCTGTTCTCCTTCAATTTCTTGAAAAAGAAGACCTGCTGGCGGGGCTCCATCTGCTCGAGCAGCTTCGACAGGTTCGCCATCGTGTAGCTGCCGGACGGGACGCTCAGCACGTAATGGACCAACCGTTCTGCGAACTGGTCGGCCACGTACGGGCTCGAGATCAGCCCTTCCGGGATCTTGCCGCTCGCCAGCATCTCCTGAAACGGCACCGCCTGAGCCGCAAACGGGACCGAGGGAGGATTCGAATCCGGCACCGCGACCTCCTCGTCACTGTGAAGGCGCCCCACAACACGTCCACTCTACAAAAGGGTCGCCCTAGAATCAAGTACTAGGTCAGAACATCTCCTAATCCCGCCACAGGGCGATGCCGCCCAGCAATCCAGCCACGTTGGAGACGATTTTGACGCTGGCCGGCAAGGGAATGGTGATTCGCTGCGCGTTTCCGCCGCCGATGTAGAGGTGATCGTAGTTGAACGTACGCTCAAGGGTTTGGATGGCTTTCGCCAAGCGGTTGTTCCATTTTTTCTTCCCGATTTTTTTGCGCGCGGCATCGCCCAGTTTTTCCTCGTAGGTTTGGCCCTTCTGAAACGGGTGATGCGCGATCTCCAGATTCGGGACCAGCCTGCCGTCCACAAACAACGCGGAGCCGAACCCCGTGCCGAGCGTGATGACGAGTTCGACCCCGTGCCCCTCGATCGCGCCGAAGCCCTGCACGTCGGCATCATTGGCGATCCGGGCGGGCTTGCCGAGCTTCTTCACCAGGGCCTCGGCCAAGTGAAAACCGCGCCACCTCGGATCGAGATTCGGCGCGGTCACGGCGACTCCGCGACAGACCACGCCGGGAAACCCGACCGACACCCGGTCATACTCCCCCTGCGCTTTCGCCAGTCCGGCGATCGCAGCGATGATTGCGGCCGGCGTGGCCGGCCGAGGGGTTTTGACCCGTACCCGTTCCGTCAACGGTTTACCGTTTCCGTCCAGTGTAATGATCTTGATGCCGGTCCCGCCGATGTCCACGGCAAGGGTCCGCACCGAATTGGAGGGACGGCCTCCAGGTTTCTTAGCGGTCATGGCTGCCCCCTTTGAAAGCGGCGGGAGTATAACACACGACCGGGGCACTCTCAATCGGCGCACGGCAGTGGTTCGCACACGGATTTCGCGGTGGCATTCCCACCGACGCTTGTGTAGAATGCTGCGACTTCAGCGATTAGATAGGGAGGCAGGCATGTCCTTCGTAGTCCCATCCTTCTTACGCCGCACCGTAGCCGTCGTACTCCTCGTCGGCATCGTGGCTGCCGTGGAGACCCTGGCCGCGGGGCCTCCGGCCAAGGCCGAGAACGTCGTGATCATCACGGTGGACGGCTTGCGGCCGGATGCTCTGAAGCACGCCAAGGTCCCGAACCTGGAGAGCCTCATCAAGCGCGGGGCCTCGACGATGAAGGCCCAGACCGTCACGCCCAGTCTGACCCTTCCCGCCCACACCTCCATGCTGACGGGACTGACGGTCGAACAGCACGGCGTGGATTGGAACGACTACGAGCCTCAGCGGGGCTACCTCAAGTCTCCGACCGTCATTGAGCTCGCCTCCTTTTATGGCCGCAAGTGGGCGGCGGTCTTCCTCAACAAGCAAAAGCTCCTGCATCTCGCCAAACCGGATCTCCGGATGGACCTGACCGCCTGCAGTATCGATGAGCCGGGCTGCAACGCGAAGAAAATCGCATCGGACGTGATCGCGTACTATAAACATGTCGCTCGCGACCCCAAGCCTTCTTTGTTCATCATACACCTGGCGGATGCGGACTTGGCCGGGCATGCCAAAGGGTGGATGAGCAAATCCTACCTGCAGGCCGTAGAGGCCTGCGACCGGGCGATCGGGACGATCCTCAAGGGCTTTCAGGAACTCGGCCTTTACGAGCAGACGACGTTCATCGTCACGGCCGACCATGGCGGACACGACATGACCCATGGGACCTCTTCGCCGGAGGATATGACGATCCCCTGGATCGTCGCCGGCCCTGGAATTAAACCCGGATATGAGATCAAGCGCTCGGTGTCGCTCCTCGACACTCCGGCCACGATCATGCAGGCCTTGGGATTAAAGGATTACTACGTGGAGTGGAGCAGCCGATCAGTGGATGAGATTTTTGAGGAGAGAGCGGCGCCGACGGCCATCCCCTCGGCAGGAACCGACACGCCTAATCAATGATGTACTTCATGGGGTCCACGGCGGACCCATTGACCTCGACTTCGTAATGCAGGTGGGGGCCGGTGGAAAGACCGCTGTTACCGACCTCCCCGAGAACATCGCCGCGCTTGACGTGCTGGCCAGGGTGCACCTTCACCTTGGCCAGATGCCCGTAGGTCGTCTTATACCCATGGCCGTGGGACACCACCACCATGTTGCCCAGACTCTTTTCGGGACCGGCCGTGATAACGGTCCCGACCGCCGATGAGATCACCGCCGTATGCATCGGTGCCGAGATATCCACTCCGCCGTGCAGCGTGTCCATGCCCGTGAAGGGGGACACGCGCTGCCCGAACCCGGAGGAGACCCAGCCGCGCACCGGCCAGATCGAAGGCGTCGCGGCCCATTGCACCCGCTTATCGCCGACGATCCCGGTCAACTCCACCAGATACCGCTCCTGATGCACGGCCTCGTCTTTGAGCCAGACGAGTTTCTGCTCCAATTGCGTGGCGATTTCCAACAAGGTATCCCGTTCGCCGCCGAGACCGCCCGGCACGGTAGGGGAGACTCTCGATTCTTCCTTTCCGCCGAGCCCCGGCAGTGACGGCGACGGTTTCGGCGGATCGAGCCCCAGCATCACCCGAAGCCGAACATTCACCTCGCGCATGCTCGACAATTGCTTGCGGAGGTCCTCCATCGCCAATGAGAGGGCGCCGGCCTTTTGGCGGTGCTGAATCGCCTCGGACCGCAAGGCCTGAAGTTCCCAGATCTCTCCGCTCTGAGTCACAAATTGCACAAGGAAGGCGATTTCCAGGGCCGCCGCCACCAGGAGGGACACGAGAAGGATCACGACGGTCCGCCGTCTGATGCTGAAACGACGCGGGTGCGAGGTCGACCCTGGAAAAACGACGATCTGATATTCGTGGTCCGACTTACTCATCCGACATAGGCTCCCAAAGTCGGGGCTATTGACTACCACAGCCCCCCGGGGATTGTCAATATAAACGAAGGAACCCCCCTAGGATATGGGTCGTAGCGGGAAGTCACGTCGTCACATCGGAGATCCACTGGAGGTAGGCGGCGCTGCCTTCCACTATCGGGAGGGCGATAATCTCAGGCACGCTGTAACTGTGGAGCGTCTTGACGGTGCCCGCCAATTCACGAAACCGGCTGCGCCTCGATTTGACGACCAGCAGCACTTCGTCCTCTTGAGAAAGTTTTCCCTCCCACGTAAACAAGGAACGGACCTTGGGCACAATGTTGGCGCACGCGGCCAGTCGATCCTCAACCAGTCGGCGAGCGATCTTGTCGGCCTCTTCGCGAGAAGCCACGGTGATCAGGACCACAATCGCCTCGCCGCCCGCCCTCACTTGGTCCGTATCCATTCCTCCCCCTCCACGGTCTCCGGTCTCTCGGGTGATATGACGTTACATGGAATGCGCCGAGGGGTCAATCCAGACATGCGTGACTCGGCCTGTTGACAGCAGAAGAAAGGGCCGGCAATACTATCAGCCGGGAGGCCAAGAGCAACCATGAGCATAACCATTACGCCTCAGGAGTTGAAGCAAAAGATGGATAAGGGCGAGAAGATCGTCCTGATCGACGTGCGGGAACCTTGGGAATACAACATCTGCAAGATCCAAGGGGCCACCTTGATCCCGCTCGGCACCTTGGGATCCGAGTACAAAAAACTCGATCCCCAGGCCGAGACCGTGATGCACTGCCACATGGGGATGCGGAGCATGGATGCGACGCAGTTCCTGCTGCAACAGGGGTTCAAGAACGTGAAAAACCTGACGGGAGGAATTGAAGCGTGGTCCACACAGGTGGACCCGTCGGTGCCGAGATACTAGGATAATTCGGACTAGCGGAGACTGCTCGTTCGACGATAGTACTCGAGGGTGCGGGCCAGCCCGTCTTTCAGCGAGACCTTCGGCTCCCAGTCCAACTCGCGATGGAGCCTCGTGGAGTTCAGCGAGATCCTCAACTGCTCGCCTTTCTTGGCTGGCCCGTGGACCTCGCGGACTGAGGGGTTGGTGAGCCCGGCCAGGATGCCGAAGAGTTCGTTGATGCTCGTTTCTTTTCCCGTCCCGACGTTATAGACCCCGCGGGCTGTTTTTCCCAAAGCCGCCACGTTGGCCTCCACCACATCGTCCACATAGATGAAGTCGCGCGTTTGCCGTCCGTTACCGTTGATGATCGGTTGGTCCCCCAGCAACATCTTCTGTGCGAAGATACCCACCACCCCAGCCTCGCCGTGCGGGTCCTGGCGCGGCCCGTAGACGTTGGCGTATCGCAAGCTCACGAACTCCAATCCGCCGGCATCGTGGAAATACCGCAGGTATTCGTCGCCCACCGCCTTACTGATACCGTATGGAGACAAGGGCCGCGTCACCTGAGATTCGGACACCGGCAGGTCGTCGGTCTCCCCGTACACTGCTCCCCCGGAGGAGGCAAAAATGACCTTGCGGACGCCATACTTGACGGCGAGTTGCAGGACGTTCAGCGTTCCCAGGATATTGCTCTCAGCATCGAAGATCGGGTCTTGCACGGAGCGGCGCACATCCATTTGCGCCGCATGGTGACAGACAATGGCCGGCCGCTCTCGGCGAAAGACCCGTTCCATCCACCGCCCCCTGATGTCGGCCCGGTAAAATCTGGCCGCGCGATTGACGTTCCGGCGCTTACCGGTCGAGAGGTTGTCGGCGACGACGACCTCGTAGCCTTCCTGGACGAACCGATCCACAACGTGCGACCCGATGAACCCCGCCCCTCCCGTCACCAAAATCTTCACAAGCCGCCGGCCCTCGATGCGCCTTCCGCACGGTACCACCGGACGAAGGCCATAATGCCGTCTTTTACCGCCGTCCGAGGCGCATACCCCAGCAGACTCACGGCCTTACCGATGTCGGCGAAGGTGACCGGGACATCCCCCGGCTGTGCGGGACGCCATTCGATGTGGGCCGATTTGCCCAAGGCCGCTTCAATCAACCGAATGACCTCCAGAAGTTCCACGACGCGGGATTCGCCCAGGTTGATCACCTCGAAGGTGTGCGGGCGGTCGAGGATCGCTAGGACACCCGCGACGACGTCGTCAATATAGGTAAAATCACGGCGCGCGGTCCCATCCCCGAACACCAACACGGGTTCCCCCTGCTCGATGCGATGAACGAATTGGTGGATGGCCATCTCGGGTCGCTGCCGCGGCCCGTACACGGTGAAAAACCGCGCGCAGGTGATGGGGATCCCGTACAGGGACGCATAGGTCCGGCACAGGTATTCGCCGGCGATCTTGGTCGCGGCGTACGGCGAAATCGGCTGCAGAGCGCTCTCCGTCTCGCGGAAGGGAATCCGCTCGCAGGCCCCGTACACCGACGAAGAAGAGGCGAAGACGAAGTTGCGGATCCCGCGATCCCGGCAGGCCTCCAGAAGCTGGAGGGTCCCCCGCACATTGACCTCTTCATACGGCAGAGGGGCCTGCAATGATGGCCGGACGCCTGCTCGGGCGGCCGCATGAAAGACCCTGGCGATCCGCCGGCCCTCAAAGACCCGCCTGAGCGCAGCAGGATCCCTGATATCGCCTTCGATCAGGGTAAACCGCTCGGAGCGGAGAGCGGCTGCAAGGTTTCGACGCTTGACCGCCGGATCGTAAAAGTCATCGAAGTTGTCCAGACAGACGACCGCATCGCCCCGCGCTATCAAAGCATCAATCACGTGCGACCCAATGAAACCGGCGCCACCCGTAACGAGGACCGTCCCGCCGTCGTCGTTCAAACGCCCCGGCATTTGACCCTCGATCTTTTCCCCACAGGCCTTGCCCGCAGCCTTGCCGTCATGGACGCCGGCGTAATCTGATCAGGTACTCGATATTGCCCTTCTGCCCGGTGATGGGGGACGGCATCGCGCCCTCCCACGACCAGCCCTGATCTTGCACGGTGTGACGGACCGCCTGGACGGCTTCCCGGCGAAGTCCGTCGTCCCTTACGATTCCGCCCTTGCCGACTTTTCCTTTCCCCACTTCGAACTGTGGCTTCAGCAAGGCCACTACCTGGCCTTCGGGATCCATGCAGGCCCTGACGGCAGGTAGAACCAGTGTGAGCGAGATAAAGGAGACGTCTATGGTGGCTAAGCGGACCGGCTCGCCGATCCGCGCCGGGTCCAAGTACCGGGCGTTGCACCTGTCGATGACCACCACCCGGGGATCTTGGCGCAAACGCCACGCGAGCTGCCCATAACCGACATCAACGGCATAGACCCTGGCCGCGCCGCGCTGGAGGAGGCAGTCCGTGAAGCCCCCCGTGGAAGCCCCCACGTCAAGGACTGCCATCCCCTTGGGATTGATACCGAAGGCGTCCAAGGCCGCCGCCAGTTTGAGGCCGCCGCGCCCGACGAAGGGATGTCCCGGTCCGGCCACTTCGATGGGGACTCCCGGGGGAACCGGCTGAGCGGTCCGTTCGACCACGTGGCCGCCCACGCTGACGGCGCCGGCCAGGATCAGCCCCTGGGCACGCTGACGGCTCTCGGCGAGCCCGCGCTGGACCATGGCTACATCGAGGCGCTCGGTCGGCTCGGTCGTCCTCCGGGTCGCCATCGAGGCCCCGTCAGTCTTCACCCTCGCCGCCGTCTCCACCCGACCCCGCGCGATCTTCCAATTCAAATGGACGGCTCCGTTTCTTGCCGTCCTTCTCCTTCACAAGGATTTCCACCTTGCGCTCGGCGTCCTCCAGCATCTTGAGGCAGGTTTTGGAGAGCCTAATCCCCTCCTCGAAGATGCGCATGGAGTCTTCCAGCGGCATTTCGCCACGCTCCAACTCGGCAACGATCGCCTCCAGACGGGCGAGCGCTTCTTCAAATTTTACGGTCGCCACACAATCACCAGAGTATTCCGACTACCTCAACTTCCAGGCGCATTATACGCCGTCAGGCCCACGAATCAACTCGTCCGCAAGTCTTCACCGGCGCGCCGCACTTCACAAATCAGCTCGCCTGAAGCCAGCCGCACGTGAATGCCGTCGCCTGGAGCCACGTCGGCGGCAGCCCTGAGCAGCGTCATGTCGGGCCACCGCCGAGTAATGCTGTACCCGCGTCCGAGGATGGCCAAGGGACTCAGGGAATGAAGCGTGTCGGCGACCGCCAGGAGCGACCGCCGTCCGAGCGCCAGCGCAACTCGGATTCGCTGTTCCAGTCGCGTCCGCAGTTGCGGCAGCATCGCCAATTCCTGTCGGATCCGATGGACCGGGCTCTGCAGCAACACATCATGTCTGAGGGCCTCGACCGCCGTCCGCACCTCCCGGACTTTTGACGCAAGCGCCATTCGCAATCGCATTTCAAGATCGTCCCTCCGCAGCATGGCCCGCTCGACAAGCGCGGCGGGGTCGAGAAGGGCCCGCCGCTCAGCCTCGACGCATTTGCGGCGATCCCGTACCCCCACCCGCACAGCCTGCACGGCCCGCTCCCAGAACCCCTGTAGGTGTTTCAGAAGTTCCTGCTGGTCCCGAACCACCAGCACGGCTGCCGCCGACGGAGTGGGCGCGCGCAGGTCGGCCACGAAGTCGGCGATCGTGTAGTCCGTCTCGTGGCCGACAGCCGAAACGATAGGGATGCGGGAGCTGGCGATGGCCCACGCCACGACTTCTTCGTTAAAGGCCCAGAGGTCCTCGAGGGACCCTCCGCCACGCCCCACGATCAGGACATCCAGTCCACCAGCATCATTCAGTTCGGCAATGGCCTTGGCAATCTCCTCGGCAGCTCCTTCCCCCTGGACCGGGACGGGGTTCAATACAATCTGCACGCCGGGAAATCGTTTGTGGGCGACTTGAATGATGTCCCGAATCGCCGCCCCGGTCGGAGATGTCACGACGCCGATCCGGCGCGGGAAGAACGGGAGAGCCCGTTTGCGGGCGGGATTGAACAGGCCTTCGGCAGCCAGACGCTCCTTCAGTTGCTCGAAAGCCAATTGGAGGGCTCCGACGCCCTTGGGTTCCGCATACTCCACGATCATCTGGTAGTCGCCCCGCGGTTCATAGACCGTGATTCGGCCCCGGCATATCAAATGGATCCCGTCCTCCAGCGCGAATCGCAAGAATCGGCCGGCCGACCGGAACAGGACGGCCCTGAGCTGGCTGGCAGAATCCTTGAGCGTGAAATACACATGCCCGGAGGACGGCACCCGGAGATTCGATACCTCGCCCTCCACCCAGACATCGCCAAAGGTTGTCTCGATATGAGTCCGGAGAAGGGTGGTTAAGTCGGAGACAGTGAGGATGGTTCTCGGGGGTGGGCCGTCGGTCGGCATCCCGTCAGTCCTGAAGACGCAGGCGCTCGATTGAAACGGCCTTTCCGACGGTCGTGTCCACCTCCAGCAGTACGGCTGAGAAGACGCACGGACCAGCAGCCACCTCGAAACGACGAGGCATCTGGGTGAGAAACTTCTCGATGGCGATTTCCTTCTTGATTCCGATGACGGACTCAGTCGGCCCGGTCATCCCGATTTCGGTCAGATAGGCGGTGCCCTTGGGGAGGATCCTTTCGTCCGCCGTCTGGACGTGCGTGTGCGTCCCGAACACTCCGCTCACTTCCCCGTCCAAATACCACCCCATCGCCATCTTCTCCGAGGTGGCCTCGGCGTGCATGTCGACGATGACGGCGCGCGCCTCCCGTCGAAGCGCTTCAACCTCGTGCCGGCCGACCCGGAACGGACAATCCAAGATGGGCATGGACACACGCCCCATCAATTGCAGCACCCCGACCTTCTCGCCCGATGCCGTCGTCACGACCACGCCCCCTTTTCCGGGAACCCCCTTCGGGTAATTGGCCGGACGCAGCAGGCGTGGCTCGTCCTTGATGTAATCAATGATCTCCTTCTTATCCCAGATGTGATTGCCGCTCGTGAGGACATGCACGCCCACCTTGAACAGTTCCCGTGCGATATCCGGCGTGATGCCGAATCCGCCGGCAGCGTTCTCCGCATTCCCGATGACGAGGTCTATCCCTCGCTCTCCGACGAGCTTCGGCACGAGCCGGGCCACCGTCTTGCGGCCCGGCTCGCCCACAATGTCGCCGATGAAGAGGATTTTCATGCGCCCCTACCCGTCACTTCGCGATATCAACAAAGCGGCTCTCGCGGATCACCGTGACCTTGACCTGGCCGGGGTAGGTCAGTTCCCGCTCGATCTTACGGGCCAGGTCTCGGGACAACACCGCGCACTCGGCATCAGTGATGGCGTCCTGCTTCACGATCACGCGGATCTCCCGGCCAGCCTGAATGGCATAGGCCTTGTCCACGCCCTTGTAGTCCACGGCCAGTTGCTCCAGCTTCTCCAGGCGCTTGATATAGGCCTCCACGGTTTCGCGGCGGGCACCCGGACGCGCCGCCGACAACGATTCGGCTGCCGCGACGAGCACGGTTTCCGGACAGATCGGATCTACCTGTTCGTGGTGCGCAGCGATGGCGTTGACGACCTTGTTGTTCTCACCGTATTTCTTGGCAAACTCCGCCCCAATGATCGCGTGCGGCCCCTCCTCCTCTTGGCTCAGCCCCTTGCCCATATCATGCATGAGGGCGCCGCGCCTCGCCAGCTTGACGTCCAACTCCAGCTCAGCAGCCATGATCCCGCAGATGTATGCCGCCTCCCGCGCATGGTAGAGGTTGTTCTGGCCGTAGCTCGTCCGGTATTTCAGTCGGCCAAGCAACTTGATGATCTCCAGGTGGATATCCGGGAGACCCAACTCGAAGGTCACCTTTTCGGCCTCTTCGATCATCATCTTGTCAAGATCGGTCTTGACCCGCTCCACGACCTCTTCGATTCTGGTCGGGTGGATGCGGCCGTCTGCCATCAGACGCTCTAAGGCAATTTTCGCGATTTCGCGGCGAAGCGGGTCGAATCCGGAAATCAGGACCGCTTCGGGAGTCTCGTCCACAACCAGATCAATTCCCGTCGCAGCCTCCAGGGCCCGGATGTTTCGACCTTCCCGTCCGATGATCCGCCCCTTCATCCCGTCATTAGGGATCGGGACGACCGAGATGGTGGCTTCTGACACATAGTCGCGCGTGATGCGCTGGATGGAGCGGGTAATGATCTCCTTCGCTTCTCGGTCGGCCACTTCCTTGGTTTCATCCTGGATGCGTTTGATCATCTTCGCGGCATCAAACTTGGCTTCCTTCTCGACCTCGTGTAAGAGCATAGCCTTGGCCTCCTCGGTGGTCATCCGCGAAGCTTGCTCCAGCGTCGCCCGGCGTTCCCGGATCAGCCGCTCGCCTACGGCCTCCTTTTCCGTCAAGACGGTCTCCAGCCGCGTCACCTCTTTCTCCCGCTTCTGAAGATCGGATTCGCGCCGGTCGCAATTGGCGACTTTGCGGTCGAGACTCTCCTCCTTCTCGAGCAACCGCTTCTCCAACGCAAGGATCTCGGCCCGCTGTGACTGAACCTCCTTGTCCAGATCGGCTTTGGCTTGGACAATGAGGTCCTTCGCCTCCAGCTTCGCCTCGCGCGCCCTCGTTTCGGCCTCCTTCTCGGCCACCCGGACAATATGGGCAGCGCGATCCTCCGCTTCACGAAGACGCGAGGCCGCCACTTTACCTTGGATAAGCCAGAGCGCAACAGCCCCCAGAGCCACGCCCACAAGAGTTGCGATGATCATGACGGCTAGATCCGTGATGGCACTACCCCCTTTCTGGCCTGGGTGACAGCCCCTTCCCCAGCAGGCTTCCACCGCATGTGTCTTCAACCTGTGTGGAGTGGAAAATGGAGTCCGTCGCTGGACGGCAACCGGAAGGGCGCTACGCGAGAGTCAGGACTGACGAACCGGAACCTGAACGCAGGTTAAGGCACGACACAGGGAGGTAGACCTAGGATATGCGCTATCACATCACACCCCTTCTCCGCTTCTGGGGCACCAGGAAACCCCTCTAGCGGGCTCACTCAAGGGGTTGGCATATCCTCTCTTTTCCATCACCACTCCACCTGCGTTCCGCGAATCTGTGCTTTACTGGAAACCACCTGTATCCGTTTCGTCCCTTAGTCCTTTGAAGACCCAGCAACCCTTTCTATTCCGCTTGGTTCTGAACCCGGCTTTCAGCGTTCTAGAAGTCGGGCCGTTCACCGATGGGATGCTCCATCCCCTCTCACAACCTTAGTTTAGCAAACCGTCCCAAGCGATACAAGAATAAAACTCTCTACCGGGACCCACCGAGCGCCTCCTCGATGGACTCGATCAGTCCGACCGCGCGGCGATCCACATCTTCCACGCTCGTTTGCTGATGCTTGAGGATTTGGTGGAGTTCGTGCGCCAGGTTCAGAGCGGTCAGGACCGCCAGTTTGGTCGGCGTGGTCGCCTTCATCTCTGCTGCCAGAGCCCGCATCTGCTCATCAACCCGCCGAGCCAGTTCCTGTACGTAGGCCTCGTCGGCCTCTCCCCGTATCATGTACCGCTGGCCGTAGATTTCCACCTCGAAGGCCTTACTCACCGTCCTCACTCTCAGGCATCTCCTGCATGCCGGCCCCCCTCCACCTCGATGGAGTCTAAGTCACCCAGCGCTTTCCTCAAGCGGCCTCGCAGCCACTCGCGATCTTTCTCCCACCGTCGAATCGAGGCCTCTTGTCGAACCAACCGGGAGTCGCATTCCCGCAGACGGTCCTCCAACTGCGCATTGCGCCGTTTCAATTCGTGGGAACGCTCGATGAGCCCTTTGACCTTGGCCTCGAGATCAGCCAGTTTGCTGGTCGCCATACGTGAGTCACTCGTCGTATTTCGGGCCGACTATACCCTGCTCAACAGGCCTTGTCAAGAACCGCAACGTTTCGTTCATCGCCATAGATTCGCTTGTATTCACGGTATGTTCGAAGAACTTTTTTAACGTATAACCTTGTCTCTGTATAAGGTATTAACTCTATGAATTCATCCGTATCTACGCCCTCAAATTGCTGCACCCATTTGGACACTGCTTCAGGGCCGGCATTATAGGCCGCGACCATACGAATGAGGTCGTTGTCGAACTTGTCAGCCAGATGCACCAAGTATGAACTCCCCAGAAGGATGTTGTAACAGGGTTCGAAGAGGCGCTCCCGCGTAAAGCCCGCCAAACCCAGGCGAGCGGCGATCTGCTGCCCGGTCTGAGGCATGACCTGCATCAGCCCCAAGGCTCCGGCCGAGGACACCGCAGCGGGATTATAGACGCTCTCCTCGCGGATGACTGCCGCAACGAGGAAAGGATCCTGGCTCGGGGCACTCGTCAGTCCCTTGATCGTCGGTAAATACCCTCCCGGGTAGGCAAGTTTCCAAAAGGTCTGTGGCACGTCGGCGCCTCCGCGTTCGATGACATCGGGGAAGAAAAGTTTCGTCAACGTCAGGGCGCGATGGTAGTCCCCGGCGATCTCCATCAAACCGGCAAGCCACAAAGTCCCTCCTCGATCTCCCCGCATCCGTCCCGCGAGTGTCGCCAACTCCTCACTCGCCTCTCGCAACCATCCGAGCAATTGGAGTTCGACGGCGCGTCGGTAGTGCACATCCTCGGTAACAGCCTCCGCACGCGGATCGGGAACCTGAATTGCGGCGCTGCCGGCTACTCCATTCAACACACCGCCCGCCCAACCGACCCGCAAGCGCGCGGTCTGGCAATAGTAGGAATTGGGGGCCTCACCGCACAAAACCTGCGCCACCGTGGTTGCCTTTTGTAACTCGCCCAACTTCTCCAGGCTGCGGGCCTTCCAATAGAGAGCCGCCGCGGCGTAGGGTCCGCCGGATTGTTGACGTATGGCATTGTCGAAGGAACGGATGGCTTCAGCATATTGACCCGACTTGTAGAGCAACCACCCGGCTCGCCAAAAGGCTTCAGCGGCCAACCCATCCTCCCCTGCCTGACCTGCCCCTTCACCGGCCTGCCGGTAGGTCTGCACGGCCTTGTCGAACCGTCCGCGATCGGCATGCAGGGCAGCCAAGAGCAGTAGGAACCGCGGTTTGAATTCGCCGAAAAGGGAACCGGTCTCGACGTCACGAGCCAAGGCCAACAACTGGTCATCTTGTCCCTGTCGCAGGAGCACCCGGGCCAACCAGACGACCGCCTCCTGACCGGCAGGACCCGTTCTGCTCCGCACTAATTCCGCGAGGGCGTTTCGTGCTTCATTGTATTGTTTGAGCCGGACGCGAGCGATTCCAAGCTTGAGCCTGACCTGATCGCGATCCGGCATCCCTTGGGAAAACCTGAGCACCTCCTCGAGAGCCATCGCCGCCGGGGCGTATTGGCCGGCCTCGAACAGAGTCCTGGCGCGAAGCCACCACCCATTGGCGGCAAGATCGGGAATGGCGACACCATCTTCCTTCAACCGTTGTAATCGGATGGCCGCCTCCCCAGCCTGCGGAGACGCGGCGTACTGGGTCCATATCCGCCTATAGGTGACGATTGCGGCAGGTGTCTCACGTGACAGTTGCTGGCAATCTCCCTCCCGGAGAAGGACCGCCGAGACCAAGGTGTGACTGGAAAACTCCGTAAGAAACCGGGCCAGGCGCTCTCTCACGCGCACGCAGTCCTCGGCCTGGAACCAGGCTTCGACCGACCGATACAGGGCTTGGGGCCGAAGCACGCTGTCGGGATAGTGCTGCTGCAGCATGTCGAAGGCGGTGGCGGCTCCGTTCCAATCACCGCCTTTGGAGAGCGCCTCCCCGAGGTAGTAGCGAGCGTAGTCGCCGAGGAGAGGAAGCTGACCGGGAGCACTCAGCAAGTACGGTATCGCCTGCGGATCACCTTGGTCCTGGTACTGCTTTCCCAGCACCAGCGAGGCGCGGCCTTCCCAGGGGGTGCCCGGGAATTGTCGGACGATTTCCCGAAGCAGCCGGGTCGCCGACTCGGCGTCCCGCCGGCTGAGCAATCGGACAGCCTCACTGAAACAGTCCGTGGCCACGGTGCACGGAACAACCGTCGGCGACCCCGCCCAGAGAGGCCCATAGGGAAGACTCCCATTGACCCAAAGAACGAGCAACGCAGCCGGAACCAGCTTGCCGATTGGATGGCTCCAGACGCGAGATCGACGGGATCTGCAGGCAGGAGAACAGATTGCCGCCTGGTATGCGCCCATTGCGGAATTATACCATATGGCTGACCGCGCTGAGGCTTGCCGCCAATCCGGATGCTGTGTTACGCTCTGTCTGCGATGCCCCCCCTAGCAAATCTTATGACGCTGAGCGCCAATGAAATGGCGACGCTTGCCGTGAAGTTCGGGTGGCCGCGCTACCGCACCCATCAAGTGCTCCGATGGCTCTATCAGCGCCGGGTGACGGACGTGGACGCCATGACCGACCTATCCAAGGCCGACCGGGCGCGTCTGGCCGAGCAGGCGCACGTTGTGGCGCTGACGCCCGCGTCGGTGAGGACTTCGGCGGACGGTACGCAGAAGTTCATCTTTCGCTTGGACGACGGGAAGGAGATCGAGAGTGTCGCCATCCCCGACGGTGGGTCCGGGAGGGGCGCCTTTGGCGGGGCCCCCTCCCGTTCGAATGACCGTGTGACCTTGTGCCTCTCGACCCAGGTCGGGTGCACGTTCGATTGCGCGTTTTGCCTGACCGGCCGGATGGGCTTGCAACGAAATTTGAAACCGCACGAAATCGTCGGGCAGGTTCTGGCCGTCCAGGGGGAGCTTCCGGGTGACCGCCCGCTGACGAACCTGGTCTTAATGGGGATGGGCGAGCCCCTGGCGAACGTGGATGCCGTCGAGGAAGCGGTGCGCCGCCTCACCGATCGGACGTGGGGCGTCGGATTCCCTGCCCGCCGGATCACGCTCTCGACCGCCGGTCTGGCCCCCCGCTTGAGGCGGGTCGTCGAGATGGGCGTCAACCTGGCCGTTTCGTTGAACGCGACCACCAACAGTCAGCGGGACCGACTCATGCCGATGGTGAACAGCACCTATCCTCTGGAGACCCTGGTGAAGGCCTGTCGGGCCTTTCCGTTGAAACCGCGAGGGCGCCTCACTTTCGAGTATGTCTTGATCGGCCACGAAAACGACACCACGCAAGACGCCGCGCGGTTGGTCAAGCTCGTCCATGGGATCCGATGCAAGATCAACCTCATCCCCATCAACGAGTTTCCGGAAAGCCCGTTCCGCAGGCCCTCGGACGGGGCCGTGTTGCGCTTTCAGGCCGTTCTGACCCGCGCCGGTCTCGACACGTTCATACGTAAGAGCAAGGGAGCGGACATCCTCGGCGCCTGCGGCCAACTCGGGACGATTTCCCCCGCTTTCTCCCTGATCAATCCGGTGCGCTCTGGACCGGTTCGCTCCGCCGGCGTGTCGACTCATGGAGCAGCGACTCATCATCGCTGGGCATCCTGCTAGCGGAAGGAGTTCTACGGTGACTCATCGTGGGCGACTCTTGTGCCTCGTGATTTTCTTCTCACTCCTTGCCCCACACCTGACTTGCCAGCCTGCGGTGGGTTCGGGAGGGGCGTCTGCGGGGCTCCCTCCCGCCGGAACTGCCGCGGGGCCCAAGATCCAGGAATACATTTTAGCCAACGGCCTGAAGGTCCTTCTTGTGGAAGAACCCAAGGCCCCCGTTGTGACGGTTCAGATCTGGTACAAGGTCGGCTCCCGCCATGAAGTGATGGGACGTGCCGGCCTGTCCCACATGCTGGAACACATGATGTTCAAGGGCACCAAGAAGTACGGCAAGGGCGAGTTTTCCAAAATCATCAAGAAGAACGGCGGCAACGACAATGCCTTCACCAGCCAGGACTACACGGCGTATTTCGAGAACCTGGCCGCCGACAAGTTGGAACTCGCCCTCGAGATGGAATCGGACCGTCTCCAGGGCCTCCTCCTGGACGACAAGGAGTTTCAGCTCGAGCGGGAGGTCGTCAAGGAAGAGCGCCGGCTCCGGACCGAGGACAATCCCCAGGCCTACTTGGGGGAGCAGATGTACGCGCAAGCGTTCATGGTCCACCCGTATCACTGGCCCACCATCGGGTGGTTCAACGATCTGGACGCGATGACCCGGGAGGACCTCAAACACCATTATGACCGGTACTATGCGCCCAACAACGCCACGCTCGTGATCGTCGGCGACGTGAAGGCCGACACGGCCCTCCCGCTCGTCAAGAAGTACTTTGAAAGCATCCCGAAGGGAGCCCCGCCTCTGCCGACGGCCATCGTGGAGCTGGAGCAAAAAGGCGAGCGGCGCATCGTGGTGAAGCGCGAGGCGCAGCTCCCGTTCATGTACTTCGGCTACAAGGTACCGAACTTCAAAAGCCCCGACGTGTACGCCCTGGCCGTCCTGGAGAGCATCCTCTCGAAAGGCAAAAGCGCGCGACTTTACGACGCCCTCGTGTACCGGAAGAAGCTGGCCCTGGCGGTGGGGGCCGGCTACAGCGAGCTGGCCGCGGACCCCGAGCTGTTTTCCTTCTACGCGGTCGTGAAGCCCGGGGCGAAAATCGAGGATGTCGAGAAGGCGGTGCTGGTGGAACTCGAACGGCTCAAGAAGGAGGCCCCGACGGACAAGGAGATCCAAAAAGCAAAAAACCAAGTGGAGGCGCAGTACGTGTTCGAGCAAGATTCCATCTTCCGCCAAGCCATGCTGTTGGGAACCGCCGAGACGGTCGGAGCGGGATGGCAATACATCGCCGACTACGTGACTAAATTACGGGGGGTGACGAAGGACGACATACAACGTGTCGCCCGGAAGTATTTCAACCAGGATACCCGGACGGTGGGCATCCTGGTTCCGGTCTCGGGAGGCACGCGATGATCCGTCCCATCCCACGACCGCGTGTCTCGCTCCTCATCGCCTTGTTCGTCTTCGCAAGCCTGATCCCCGTCCCAACCCCAGCCGCCGAGATCAAACCGATCCGCATCGTCACTTCGAGCGGCTTGACTGTGCTCATCCTCGACCTCCCGTCGCTTCCCATCGTCAACATCAACGTGCTCGTCAAAGCAGGCGCGGTCTTCGATCCAGACGCCAAGGCGGGCCTGGCCAACCTGGCAGCTCAACTGCTCGACGAAGGAACCAAGACACGGAGCGCGACCCAGATCGCCCAGGAGATCGAGTTCATCGGCGGGGAACTCTCGACGCGAGCGGGAGAAGACTTCGCCACCGCGACGGTCCGGACCTTGAAAAGAGACGTCGACCTGGGATTCGCCCTCCTCGCCGACATCCTCATGAGCCCCGCGTTTGCCGAGAAGGAAGTCGTCCGTGTCCGCAGCCATCTCCTCGGCGAGCTCAAGGGCGAAAAGGATGAACCGAGCATCGTCGCCCAGAAGGCCTTCGACGAGATCGTCTTCAAGGGCCACCCCTACCGCCGGCCCGCCAATGGGACCGAAGAGGGAGTCGCCCGCATCTCCCGGCACGACCTGGTCGAGTTCCACGACAAGTTCTACCGTCCCAACCGAACGATCATGGCCATTGTGGGCGACATCCGAGAATTCGAGGCGCTGGATTTACTCAATAAGCACTTCAGTAAATGGGCGAAAAAAGACGGAGCCGTTCCGACGCTCTCCCCTCCTCTCCCGATGCAGCAGTCCTCGCTGAAGTTGATCGACAAGGACCTCACCCAGGCCAATGTCATCCTGGGCCATGTCGGCATCGATCGGCGAAATCCCGATTTCTATGCCGTGTCGGTCATGAACTACATCCTCGGAGGCGGCGGCTTCTCGTCGCGTCTCGTGAATCGGATCCGCGACGAGCAAGGTCTGGCCTATGACGTGGACAGCGGCTTTGAGGCCAAAGTCATGCCGGGCCCCTTCTCCGTCAGCCTGCAGACCCGGAACGGGGCGGCGAACCAGGCCATCGCAAGCGTCCTTCATGAGATTAAGCGCATCCGCACCGAGCCGGTGAGCGATCAGGAGCTGGCCGACGCCAAGGCCTACCTGAGGGGCAGCTTTCCCTTGCGCCTGGACACCACCGGCAAGCTGGCCGGGCTCCTGACCGTCGTGGAGTTGCATGGCTTGGGCCTGAGCTACTTCCAGGACTACCCGAAGGCGATTGCAGCGGTCACCAAGGACGATGTCTTGCGCGTGGCGCAGAAATACCTGAACCCGGACACCTACGCGCTGGTCGTGGTAGCCAAGCAGGCCGAGGCCAAGATTGATCCGGAGGTCGTCCTTGGCAGAAAATGACTCCGCCCAGGAAACCGACGCCGTCCGCCGGCTTCGCGCCGTACTCGGCACGATGGACTCGGTTCTCGTCGCCTTCTCCGGAGGGATTGACAGCACGTTGGTCCTGAAGGTGGCGCACGACTTGCTGGGCTCCCGCGCCGTCGCAGTGACGGCGGTTTCTCCCACGTTTCCGGCTTTCGAATTGGAACTTTCCAGACGGGTCTGTCAGGAGATTGGCGCCCGCCAGGTTATTCACGAAACCGACCAGCTCCGTGATCCCGAGTTCGTCCGCAATACCGCCACCAGATGCTACCGGTGCAAGTCGGATCTCTACGCTGCGCTGGTGCCCATGGCCGCGCGGATGGGGTTCCGGCACGTGGTCAATGGGACACACCTCGATGATCAGGGAGACGATCGCCCGGGAATCCAAGCGGCCCGTGAATACGGCGTGCGCAGTCCGTTGGTGGAGAGCGGCATGACCAAAGCAGACATTCGGCAGGCGTCGCTGGCGTTGCGGTTGTCCAACTGGAATAAGCCCGCGGCGGCGTGCCTGTCGTCGCGCATCCCTCGCGGCGAAGCGATCACCGTGGACCGGCTTGCGCGCGTCGAGCGGGCCGAGAGGTTCCTGCTGGGAGAAGGGTTTCGTCAGGTGCGGGTGCGGGACTACCATGGGCAGGCGCGCGTCGAAGTGGGGCAGGAGGAAGTGACACGCCTATTCTCTCCTGCCACCCGAGACCTTATCACCCGGAGACTCAGCGACCTCGGGTTTATCGAGGTGCTGCTGGACCCGAGGGGCTATCACCGGGGCAGCGCGAACCAAACACTCCCACAGTAACGCCGCTCCGGTCGCCGGTCTCGCTCCCCACGAAGCCACCCGGCGACGGCGCATGGAGCGAGCAGGAACGGGATGTGTCCCCGTCCGCGCGCTCGGCTCGCTACAACAGGTAAAACCCGAGGATCTGCTTCTGGAAGGGGGTCACCGAGACATACTCGATGCCCAGGATGAGTCGGGCCTTATCGGGTATGATCTGTCGAACGGCGGCTCTGATCTCAAGTTTGGTCCTC
>Ga0137796_10000140_pt1 | contig 44072 bp, 42 predicted proteins | sample OV2TP3_FD_97704 | JGI IMG/M metagenome (GOLD analysis project Ga0137796, IMG submission 97704) | reverse complement strand
TCCGGCCTGGGCGCACATCGCGATGGTGTAACAGTTGGTGCCGCCGCGAATGATCTTGAGGGAGAGATTGGCCTGATGGCAGTGGACTCCCACGAACATGCAGACATCAATCTTGTTATGCCAGATCGTCAGATTCGGATGATTGGGATTGATCTCCACCTCGGGATTGATCTTCGGGTATTTCGGCCGGTAATCCGGCATCGGAATCAGCATCGCCTTGGCCTCTTGCGGGACGCATTCCTTCAGGGTGTCGTAGAGAAACTTGATGGCCTTGGCCTTCCTCTTCGCTTTTTCATTCCACGCCCAGAGCACAAGGGGACCCGGGAAAATCGTGGGAACCGTTCCCCCCAGAAACATACGGGCCGCTTCTTCAAAGGCTTCTTCCTCGGGGACAATCCGCCCGTTAATGTGCGCCTGCCCGGGGTCCGGCAGCATATTACCCATCGAGGCCGCGGCCGGCGGCAGAAACGCTTCCGGTCCAGGCCGGACGCTATATTGACCAGACTGCTGACTCATGTACTTCCTCTCGACAGGCCCGTTCCCACCATGTTACGTGCGAACGGGAAAGCAGTGCCACCCAGGGTATATTTTTGACCCTGGAAATGCAATCACAAAGAAGACCTACCGGCCGATGCAAATGGGCCATCACCCCTTCCCGAGCTAGGCCTTTTGCCTCAGGAACGTTCAAGAGTGGAAATCGAATATTTCCCGCTGAAAAGTCATGCAATTTTACTCGTAGCGCTGCGTCCTTGTCAAACCGATTTTCCCCCCGGTTCCCCCCAAACTGCACCCAACCCGTCCCCCATTCGGCGCGCCGGCGACATGACCTTGACAAGCACAAGAATTCAGGCAGGATTCATATCCTATGGCGATGCAGACCGTACAACGCGCGATACTGCGCAATCTCATTGCGGTCGTTCTGATCGTCGGCATCGAAGCCGTGGTCGCCCTCCCCCGCATCAATGATGCCATCAAGAATTACCGGCTCAACAGCGCGGCATCGGAGGTATGGCAGGACATGCACAAGGCGAAGGGCATGGCGATCAAGGAACAACGGGCGATACGGATCGACTTCGATCGTAACTCCTACACGATCGTCCGGGTCTCCACCGGAGAGGTGGCCCTCAGCCGGGACCTGTCGCGTGAATACCCGGACATCAGCATCATCGTCGTGACGGAGAGCAGCGGCGGGATCGTGTTTGACAGGACGGGCGCGGCGGAAAGCGGCTTCCAAGAAATCGAAATCAGCGGCCCGACCGGGAGTCGACGATTCACCATCCTTCCAACAGGCAAGATAAGCGGGCTCTCCTGATTGCTTTCCCCGGCGTTGAATTCTATAATGTCGTCGCTTCCCTTCTGCCCCTAGGGGATGGCGCGGATTGAAGGACCCATGCGCACGACGGAAATTGCGCCCAAAACGAAGTTCTCCATCGCCGGCCACTCCGGCACGAGGCTGGCTTCCCTGATCGAAATCAGCCGCCTCCTGACCTCGGCTGTTGATCTCGACCACCTCCTCAGCCTGATTCTCAAGACTTCCAGCCAACTGGTGGGATCGAAAGACAGCAGCCTCCTCCTCGTGGACCCGGCCACCCAGGAATTGGTCTTCGTGATGGCGCAAGGTTCCGTCAGCGACAAGCTGAAGATGGTCCGGCTGGAACCGGGAGAGGGCATCGCCGGATGGGTCGTGAAACACGGCAAGCCGCTGCTGGTGAAAGACGTCGAGCATGATCCGCGATTCACGACCAAGGTCGACAAGATGACCGGCTTCAAGACCCGGGCCATCCTCGCCGTTCCGCTGGAGGATCATGGGCGGACGATCGGCGTCATCGAGGTGCTGAACCCGATGAACGATAAGCAGTACGACCAGGAGGATCTCGAACTGCTGTCCGCGTTTGCATCCCACGTCGCCGTGGCCATCCGCAACGCGCGCCTCGTCACGTCCATCAAAGAAGCGAATCGGTATCTGCAGTCGGAGATCGACGAACGCTATCGCACGCTCGTCGGAAAGGGCAACGGCATTCGCGCGTCGATCCGCTCCGCGCGGAAGGTGGCGGAAAGCCCCGCGACCGTCCTCTTGCTCGGCGAAACCGGCGTGGGGAAGGAAATGTTCGCCCGATCCATTCACCACTGGAGCCCCCGGGCGGCCAAGCCGTTTGTCGCCGTCAACTGTGTGGCGCTCTCGGAGGGGCTGCTCGAGAGCGAATTGTTCGGCCACGAGAAGGGCTCGTTCACCGGGGCGCACCAGCAAAAGAAGGGCCTGATCGAGCTGGCCCAGGGCGGGACCGTGTTTCTTGATGAAATCGGCGATACGAAGCCGGAGTTTCAGGCGAAACTGCTGCGCGTCCTCCAAACGCATCAATTCGAGCGCGTGGGGGGCACGGCGTCCATCAATGTCGATGTCCGCTTCATCGCCGCCAGCAACAAGGACCTGGAGACCGCCGTTCGGGCCGGCCTGTTCCGCAAGGATCTGTATTTCCGGCTCAATGTCGTCACGATCACCGTGCCGCCCCTGCGCGATCGCAAGGAGGATATCCCGGACCTGGCCGCCTTTTTCCTGCAGCGCTATGCCCGGGAGATGAAGCGGCCCCAGATGACCATCAGTCCCGGCGCGATGAAAAAGCTCGCCGATCATGACTGGCCGGGGAACGTCCGGGAGCTCGAAAATGTCATCGAGCGGGCGGTGGTGCTGGCTGCGGAGAACGTGATCAACCCCGCCGACCTCACGTTGGGGTCGAAAGCCCTGCCGGACTCCCAGGTCGAATCACTCCTGGAACTCCCCTTCCACGTGTCCGTGGAGGCGCACAAGAAAGCCCTCTTGAGCCATGCCATCAACAAGGCCAAGGGCAACAAAACGCAGGCGGCGGCCTTGCTCCGGCTTCAATCCACGTATCTGTTTCGCCTCTGCAAACAGCTCGGCATTTCGTGAGGACTCGCCAATCCCTGTAGTGGAAAGGCCTTCCTCTTAGAGCTTATCTGACCGGATACGCTTTCTATCTATTTCGATAGGCCACTGCCACATAAGACCGATTGGCCTAGTTTCGTCACTTTTGACATAAATTGGAAAATGGCTTTCCCTTGAATAAGTTAGCGCACGCCATACATAATAAGTGGCCCGTCTGGCGGCGGGCACCGAGATTGCTTTTCTATATGGGTGGCATGCTGCAACTAACCGACATCATGCGAAGAAAACAGGGCTCCCGTGCCGACAACGCAGGCTTCAGCTTCATTGACGTGATGGTGGCCCTGTTCGTCCTGACCATCGGCGTCCTGGCCCTGGCCGATCTCCAGATCGCCTCCTCCAAGGGCAACAGCTCCATCAAAAGCACAGGCAACGCCTCAAATATCGCGGAGAAAAAGTTGGAGGAGATCAAAGGAATGGTGTATGCGAACGTTGCGGCAGAAGCCCCGACTGAGGTGCTTGACCCCTCCGGCGCAACCTTTACCAGAGAGGTCCAGGTCACAGCCAACAGCCCGATAGCGAACACGAAGACGGTCACGGTCATCGTGACGTGGACAGACAAGAATGGCGCGCACAAGGTTTCGCTGGCTACCATCCTAGCCCTGTAGCAAGAGGAACACGCAGCGTGAGAACGGTCAAATCTCAAGCCGGTTACAGCATGACTGAGGTGCTGATTTCCACCGCGCTCGGAGGGATTATCCTGGCAGGCGTCTTCGATCTTTATATCACTTCAAGCAACAGCATCCTGGGCCAGACGAATACCGTTCAGATGCAGACCGACGCCAAAGCGGCCATGAATTTTATGGCCAAAGAATTGCAGCTCATGAACGGCCCCCCCACCATCAACGCCAACGGCGACGCGGTCACTTTTATCAGAGTAAGGGACTCGGGCTACTCTTCCGGCGGCAACACCGTCAGCACCCTCTGGGACGCGAGTAAAAACTGGACACCCAACGTCTATGCTCCAACCGCCGACGGAGCTTACTCGGTCAAGATCATCCTGGGGGGCGGCGTGGGCGAGATCCATCCCCTGAAAGGAAATACCGCCACCACGCTGACGTTAGCGGATACGGATACCTGGACAGCGATCCCGGATGAGACCTCGCTGTATTTCATCTATCTCAATAAGACGTTTACACGGCTCCCCGATAATACGCTGCGCTATCAAATCGAGGGCGGGCCGCTGAGACTTCTCGCGGCAAATATCATCGACATGGAATTCAAATTGAATGCGTCCGATCCCTATGCCACGGACATCACCATGATCGCGCAGACACAGAATAAAGACCCGCGCACGGGGCAATACGGGCGTTACACCCTGACCCAAACCATTCGAAGAAGGAATTGAGGATGAGGGCGTCAGCAGGAAGTCCTCGGAATAAAAGGATAGAAGGTCTATCTTTTTTGATATGTTTTTTCGCGAAAGGCCTGTTAAACTGTGCGAATATCAGTCCAGCAAAAGTTTAAAAAACACTTTATATCAACAACTTATCTTAATAGCGTCAAAGAAAATCAGCCGAGCCAGGAACGGCACCTAACTTGCGTATAGAAACGAGCATAATGTTGAAAACATCTGACATGGGCGCGAAAAGCTTCCGGGGAACCCTCCAAGGAGAGGCCGGGTCGGCTCTCCTGACCTCGTTCATGCTGGTCGTTCTCGTCACGGGCGCAGGGCTTTCTGCGCTCACCACGACTTCGACGAATCAGAGCAAGTCCAAGAATGTCCTGAATCAGAAGCAGGCCTTTTATATTGCGGAGGCCGGCATCTCGCATGGGAGGCAGGCCCTGTACGCTCAGTTGCTCGCCAATCCGGCCGTGTGGAACACCTATGCCGCGTATACCACGGCGCAGACCCTGGTTCCCTCCACCTCATTTGGACCCGGAACCTACGCGGTCACGATTAAAGCTGCGAGCGGCCTAGCCTTGCAGATGACGTCGACAAGCACTGCGCCTGGCAACGCCAGCTCTTCAATTTCCAGTCTGGTAGTCAAGGGCTATCCGAATGATGCAAACACCTTCATTACCGATAAAAACCTCACGGTCAGCGGGAATGCCACGATTGACGGATTGGCCGGTGGAATCCATGCCAACGGCAACCTCACGATCAGCGGCAGCCCCCATATCGCGCTGAACGCTGATGCCTCCGGGACCTACTCCGAGCCAGGACCGGGCGTCCCTGTCGTGGGTGGGTTTAAGGGGGGAGGGCAGGAGAAAAGTACGATCAATCGTGTCATCCTCAGCAACTACACTGGCGCGAGAGATTACTACCTGACGACGGGCTCCTCGACCACGAAAGACCCCAAAACAGGGAAAAGAGTAACCACCTACTATGCGCTCGTTCAGAACAGCAAAGGGGTCAGCCAGCCGCTGGTGAACGGCATGTGGAACTGCTGGCAGTGGACGGCGCCTGTGGGCGGGCTGGCCACCTGGACGTTGACGTCGCCCTGCACGACGAAGACAAATGCCACGTTGTATGTCAATGGCCATGTCGTGATTCTGGCAGACATGGGCGACCCCACCGATCCCAACAATCCATGGATCACGACAATTCTCTCGGCGGGATCCATTCGAGTCGCCTCGAGCATCCTCAACGTCAGACCGCCCAACGCGACGACAGAACCAACCCTCTTTAAGAAGCAAACCGAAAACGTCCTTTTCGTCGCCCAAGCGGATATCTTGATCCAAGGCACAGCCAACCAAAAACTTTATGGGATCCTGCGGGCCCGCGAACAGGTGGGCATCAGTGGGAACCCTGTGTTTTATGGTTATATCACCGCCCAGGACGCCGCCAATATCAGTCGGTTGGTGGACAGCAGCTACCTCAGCGGAGACGCGCATCTGACCTACAATGGGGACCTGCAAAATGGCGTGCAAGGAACCGTTGTGGTCCAGTCCACGCTCTACTGACCGGACCCTCCCGGACCCGCGCTCTCCGCTTGACTCCCCCTCATTCTGGCTTCTCTGTCTAAATCAGCCTATAATACTTTCCTGTATCCGGCCTCTCCGGCTTGGTGTGAGGACATGCCGTGGACGACGTCAAGGACGCGTTGAAATCCGACGAGGCGGCCTCCCCGAAACGCCGCCGTAAGCTGGGCGAGGTCCTGGTGGAGGCGGGACTGCTCTCCCAGGACAAACTCACCAAGGCCCTGGAGGAATGCGCCAAGGCCGGCAAACGCCTGGGCGAATACCTGGTCGACCAGGAGCTTGTCTCGGAGCATGACATCGCCTGGCGTCTCTCGCACCAGTTGGGCTACCTCTTCGTGGACCTCACGAAGGAGGAAATGAACCCCGAACTCTCCTCCACCGTTCCCGAAGCGCTGTCCAAACGCTACCAGGCCGTGCCGTTCAAGCTGGACGGCAAGTCCCTGACCGTGGCCATGGCGGACCCCCTCGATTTCGAAGCCATTCGCGACATGTCGTTCGTCAGCGGGTGCACCGTGAAGCCGGTCCTGGCGGGGCGGACCGCGATACAGGAAGCGGCGGAAAAGGTCTACCTCAAACAGGAGACGGCGGCCGTCCTCGACCGCATCGTCTCGGACAACACCGAGGAGTTCAGCGAGGACCTGCTGGAAGTGCTCGCGGCCGAAGCCGCGCCGTCGGCGGCCGAGCTCCAGAGCCTGGAAGAAGCGACCCGCCAGGCGCCCGTCGTCCGGCTCTGCAACATGATCATGACCCAGGCCGTCCGCGCCCGGGTCAGTGATATCCACATCGAGCCGACCAAAAAGGACACCCTGATACGGTTCCGCGTGGACGGCCTCCTGCGCGAGAATATGCGCCTGCCGAAGGTCGTGCACAACTCGCTTATTTCACGCCTCAAGATTCTCGGCTCGATGGATATCGCCGAGCGCCGCATCCCGCAAGACGGGGCCATCCGCGTGAAGATCGAAAAACGCCCCGTGGACTTCCGGGTCTCCTCCCTGCCGACGCTGCACGGTGAAAAGATGGTCCTCCGCGTGACGGACCAGACGAAAGCGCTGCCCAAGCTGGACTCGCTGGGAATGTCCGAGAAGACGTATGAGACGATCAAATCGTTCACCCACCGGCACAAGGGCATCATCCTGGTGACGGGCCCGACGGGGAGCGGCAAGACCTCGACCCTGTACGCGATCATCAATGCGATCAGATCGACGACGACCAACCTCCTCACCGTCGAGGATCCGGTCGAGAGCAATATCGAAGGCATCAACCAGACCCAGGTCAACGCGGACGCGGGCCTGACGTTCGCCAGCGCGCTGCGGGCCATTCTGCGCCAGGACCCGGACATCGTCCTCGTCGGGGAAATCCGGGACCTGGAGACCGCCGAGATCGCCATGCGGGCCGCCATGACCGGCCATCTGGTCCTCTCGACTCTGCACACCAACGACGCGCCGTCCGCCATCACGCGACTCATCAACGCCGGCATTCCCCGCTATCTCGTGGCCTCTCTCGTCGAGGGCGTCATTGCCCAGCGCCTGGTGCGGACGATCTGTCCCCATTGCAAGGAAAAAACGACGCCGGACCCGACCACGTTGCGGGCGCTGAGGATCCCGCCGGAAACGCTGGCGAACGTACAGTTCTACGCCGGGAAGGGCTGCAAAGAGTGCGGCAAGACCGGGTACAGCGGCCGGGTCGCCATCATGGAGATCCTCGACCCCACCGCGCGGATGCGCGAGATGATCTCATCGGAGGCCACGGAACAGGAATTGCGCCTCGAAGCCCTCGCGGCCAAGATGATCACGTTGGGCGAGGACGGCCTCAACAAGGCCAAGGCGGGCCAAACGACGCTCGAGGAGTTACTGCGCGTGATCGATGTCTCGAGCAAAACTGAATCCATCTGTCCGACCTGCGCCAAGGTCGTCCAGTACGACTTCATGTCCTGCCCGTACTGCGAAACCATGCTCAGCCGCAACTGCGTCGGCTGCAAGCGCGCCCTGCAGATGGAATGGAAGATGTGCCCCTACTGCGGCACCCGTGTCGACACGGCACACTGAGCATCCTTTCCTTTCCCTACAACAGCGCGACGGCCAGTTCGTCCGCGAGCGCCAGACCGGCTGCGCTGGGGCGGAGGACCTGATCGTCCGGGATGAGCCATCCCTCGCGTGTCAGCCGCGCAATGGGCTCCCTCAATCGCGCAACCGGATCGAGGTGATACCGGCGCCGCAAGGCCCCCAGCCGCACCCCCTCGACGGTCCGCAGGCCGAACGCGACCGCCTCGCGAACACGCAACTCCGGCGTCCCCGTCTCCCGCTCCGCGATCGGCGCCCTGCCGTCCTCCACCAGGCGATGGTACTCGCGTAACGATTCCACATTACTGAACCGGTCGCCGTCCAGGTAGGAGTGGGCGCTCGGCCCCAGGCCCAGCCATTCCCGATCGGTCCAGTAGCCGAGGTTGTGCCGGCACTCGTGCCCCGGGCGAGCGAAATTCGAGACCTCGTACTGAATATACCCCGCGGCTTCGAGCCGCGCCCGTCCCATCTCATACAGGTCGGCCATCGCGTCCTCATCCAGGACGGTCAGGCGGCCGCGCTCGATGTCCCGATGAAACAGCGTCCTCTCTTCAATCGTCAGGCCGTAGACGGACAGGTGGTCGGGCGCCAATGCGATCGCGGCGTCCAGGTTGGCCAGCCAGCGGCCGGGCGATTGGCCCGGAAACCCGTACATGAGGTCCAGGTTCACGGTTACGATGCCTGCGGCGCGCGCCGACCGGACGGCTCTCGCGATATCGTCGGCCCTGTGGGGCGTTCCCGCCGCTTCGAGCTCCGCCTCCTCAAACGATTGCGCGCCGAAGCTGACCCGGCTGACCCCGCCCGCCCGGAGCGCCCGCAAGGCGGGCGAATCCACGCCGGCAGGGTTGGCTTCGATGGAAATCTCCGCCGTGGGCGCGAGGTCAAAACTCTCCCGGCAGGCGTTCAGGATGGCCAGGAGCTGCTCCGCGGAAAGAGTCGTCGGCGTGCCCCCGCCGAAGTACACCGTTTCGACCCGGCGGCCGCGGGCCAGCCCCGCAACACCGGCGAGCGTGATCTCCTTGACCAGGTCTGCGACAAACACCGCCCCCCGATCCTCCCGGTAGTTCCGGGTGAAGAAGGCGCAGAACCGGCACCGCCTCTCGCAGAACGGGATGTGGAGATACAGCCCGATCCCGTCTTCTCTGAGATTCATCGCGCGCTCACCACCATATTGTCGATCAGACGCGTCTCCCCGATCCACACCGCCACCAGCAGCACCACCCGCCCCCGCACCGCACGCGCCTCATCGAGCGTGGCAGCGTGCGCCACCGACAGGTAGTCGACCCGCGCCAGCGGTTCCGCCCAGATCAGCCTGGTCATGGCCGCCTCGACTTTCTTGACCGAACGCTCCCCGGCCCGGATCAGATCGCGGCCGGCCGACAACGCCCGGTAGAGCACGGTCGCGGCCCGGCGCTCTTCCGGCGACAGGAACCGGTTGCGCGAGCTGAGGGCCACTCCGTCGGATTCCCTCACCGTGGGGCGGACGACGATCTCCGTCTCCAGATTCAGGTCGGTGACCAGCCGTCCGACCACCACGGCCTGCTGGTAGTCCTTCTGCCCGAAGAACGCCTGCGCGGGGCGAACGATGTTCAGCAACTTGGCGACGACGGTGGTCACTCCCCCGAAGTGTCCCGGCCGGGAGAGCCCTTCAAATCGCCGTGTCAGCCGCTGCACGGACACGGCCGTCTCGAACTCCGGCGGATACAGGTCCCGGGCGCGGGGGACGAAGACCGCGTCCGTCCCTTCCTGCTCGCAGAGGCGGAGGTCCTTCGCAAGCACCCTGGGGTACCGGTCAAAGTCCTCCAACGGGCCGAACTGCAGGGGGTTGACGAAGATGCTCACGGCGACCGCATCACAGGCCAGCCGGGCCGCGCGGATCAGGGAGCCATGTCCGTCGTGCAGCGCGCCCATGGTCGGGACGAGCCCGATTCGCACCCCCTCCCGCTGAAGCTTCCGCGACCAGGCGACCATGGCTTTGACGGTCCGTATCCGCTGCATCACGTCCTGCACGCGCCGCCTGCGGGCGTCCAGGGGACGACGGAATCCTCCAGGCGCCGGACTGCATGCGGATCGTGGAGCGCGGCCAGCAGGGTGGACACGGTCTGGCCCAGAACCGGGTGCAGCAGGTTTCGCGTCAATTCGACCAGGGGAGTCAGGACGAAGCGGCGTTCGTGCAATCGGGGATGGGGGACGACCAGCTCACCGTCGTGGATGATCCGGTCCCCGTAGAACAGCAGGTCGAGGTCGATGGTGCGCGGCCCCGAACGCCGCTCGCCGTCGCGGCCCATCCCCCGTTCCGTCTCCTGAAGAATGAGCAGAAGCCGCCGAACCGGCAACTCGGTATCCACCCGCGCCACCAGGTTCAGGAACGGCCCTCCGACCTCGCCCACCGGTTCCGTCTCGTATGTGGACGAGTATCCCATCAGGCGGCTGTGAGGAAGCATGCCCAGAAGCCCGAGCGCCCGCGAGCAGAAGTCCCGGCGATCGCCCAGGTTCGACCCGATGCCGATGTAGGCTTCGACCATGGGGGGCTAGAACCCGACTTTCTCCATGCGCGCGACCGCTTCCAGGAGCCGTTCCTTCGTCGTGCAGAGCGTCATCCGGATAAAGCCTTCACCGGCCTCGCCGAAGCCGTTGCCCGGAGTCGTGACGATCCCGGCCTTCTCCAGCAGATGCGCCGTGAAGGCCGCGGACGAGAAGCCCTGCGGCACGGTGATCCACACGTAGAACGCCGCGTGGAGCGGCTCCACCTCGAGGCCGATCCGCTTGAGCCCGGGGAGCAGCGCGTCCCGGCGCTCCTGATAGACCGACCGGATCCCCTCGGCCAGCGCATCGCCGTCCCGCAGGCCCACGATGCCCGCTTCCTGCACGGCCTGGAACACGCCGGAGTCCAGGTTGCTCTTGACCTTGCCGAGCCCGGCCAGCACCTGCTTGTTGCCGACGGCGAACCCGATCCGCCAGCCGGTCATGTTGAAGGTCTTCGACAGCGAGTGGAACTCGACCCCGACCTCCTTGGCCCCGTCCGCCTCCAGGAAGCTGGCCGGCTTCCGTCCGTCGTAGTAGATTTCGGAATAGGCCGCGTCGTGACAGACAATGATCCGGTGCTCGTTCGCGAACTCGACCACGCGCTTGAAGAAGTCCTTGCCGGCCGTCACCGACGTCGGGTTGTTCGGATAGTTCAGGAACATCAGCTTGGCCTTGCGCGCCACGTCCCTGGGAACGGCCTGCAGGTCCGGCAGGAAGTGGTGGGCTTTCGTGAGCGGCATCACGTAGGGCGCGCCGCCCGCGAAGCCGGTCCCCACCGGATAGACCGGATAGCCTGGGCTCGGCACCAGCACCACATCGCCCGGATCCACAAAGGCCAGCGGCACGTGGCCGATGCCTTCTTTCGAGCCGATCAGCGCGAGGACTTCGTCGGCCGGATCGAGCGTGACGCCGAAACGCCGTTTGTACCAGTCGGCCACCGCCTGCCGGAAGCTCGGCATCCCTTCATAGGAGGGATACTGGTGGTGCTTGGGGTTGCCCGCCTCCTGCCGCATCCGCTCGACGATCGGCGCGGGAGTGGGCAGGTCCGGATCGCCGATGCCCAGGTTGATGATGTCCACGCCGCGGGCAATGGCCTTCTTCTTCATCTCATCGATCGCGGCAAACAGGTACGGCGGCAGGGTCTTGATCCGGCCCGCGGGTTCGATCGGAAATCCGGCCATTCGAGCATGCTCCTTTCGCCAAAACGACGGTTGGATACAACAGGGTACTGCATGGGGAGAGGAAAAGAAAAGGGGTTTTGACAGGCCCCCACCTGCGTGATAGCGTGGAGCATGCCCCTGCGTGCCGCTGCCCGGATGCTGCTCTTGGCGCTCAGCGTCAGCGTGGGCGGCGCGGCGCTCGCCGATCAAACCCCTGGACAGGCCGATCCCTCCCTCCAGACCCTCATCCGGGAATACGTCCAGACCCACAACGCCGAACGGGCCGAGCAGCTCCTCGCCGAAGTCCTGGACCGCAAGGACGCGACGGCGGCCGCCGTCTCCCCCATCCTGGCCTCAGGCCGCGTGTACCGCAACGAACCGGTGGGCGTGCAGACCAGCCAGATCGTTGGAGTAGACGCCCGTCCGTTTTTTTACGGCCTTTACGTCCCGAGTTCCTACAGCCCGGACAAACCCCACGGGCTCGTCATCTGCCTGCACGGAGCCGGCTTCACCGGAGACAGCTACCTGGAGCGCTGGCAGACCCGTCTGGGCGCGGGTTACATCCTGGCCTGCCCGACCATACCCACGGGCGCCTGGTGGACCCGGACCGCCGAACATCTTGTCCTGGCGACCATCCGCGCCGTCGAGGTCCGTTACCACATCGATCCCGACCGCGTGTTTCTGGCCGGCATGTCGAACGGCGGGATCGGCGCCTATCTGATCGGCGCCCACCACGCCACGCGATTCGCCGCGGTGGTCCCGATGGCGTCGGGCCTGGACGAGGTCCTGATGCCGTTCCTGGAAAACTTCCGCCAGACGCCGCTCTATATCATCCACGGCAAACAGGACCAGGTCATGCCGGTCCACATGAGCCGGGCGATCGATGAGGCCTTGACCGAACTGGGATACGCGCACGTCTATCGGGAGCACGATCGCACGCATCCGCATGCGGGCGGGCACATCTTCCCACGCGAGGAACTGCCGGACCTCGTCGCCTGGCTGGACCGGCAGCGCCGCGACCCCTACCCCAAGAAGCTGACCGTGGTGCAGGACGCGTCGCATCTCCTGCCGTTCGGCTGGGTGCGCATCGACGCGACGGATCGTATCGCCGAGTTCTCGGACAACCTCGTCGATCACCGGGACGAGTTCATCGCCAACCGTCGCTATGCGAAGCTGGAGGCGGCGGTCATTGGTCCCAATCGGATCGAAGTCCGCACGAAATTCGTCAGGCGCTATACGCTCTTCCTCAATGAGAGCCTGGTGAACCTGTCCCGCCCGGTCACGGTCGTCACGAACGGCGCCACCAGCTTCGAAGGAGCCGTGACGCCCGGCGCCAAGACCCTCCTGCGCGAGGCGCGCCTCCGACAGGACCCACGCATGTTGTTCCCGGCCAGTCTTTCGGTGAACGTCCCGGGAAAAGACTAGCCGATGTGCGGTCGCTACAGCCTGAAGACGCCGGCCGACACCCTGAGCGAGCATTTTCAACTCACGCAATCTCTCTCCCTCTCGCCTCACTACAACATCGCGCCGCGCCGGCCCATCGCCATCGTTCGCATCGCGACGCCGCAGGAGGGCCGGGAGTGCGTACCCGTGCGCTGGGGCTTGATCCCCTCTTGGGCCAAAGATCCCGGCATCGGCGACAAAATGATCAACGCGCGAGCGGAAACGGCGGCGGGAAAGCCGGCCTTCAGGGGGCCGCTGGCGCGAAGTCGCTGCCTGGTCCCTGCCGACGGCTATTACGAGTGGCAGCGGGAGGGCCGGATGGGGCAGCGGAAGCAGCCGTTCTACATCCGCCTGATCGACGGGCGGCCCTTCGCCTTCGCGGGCCTGTGGGAGCGTTGGGCGGGGCCGGACGGGACGATCGTCGAATCGTGCGCCATCCTGACCACCGAGCCCAACGAGGCGCTCAAGGACATCCACGACCGGATGCCGGTGATCCTGGCCCCCGCGAATTATGCCGTGTGGCTCGATCCTGCCGTCCGACAGGCCCAGTTGCTGCGGCCGCTCTTCCGCCCCTATCCGCCGGAAGACATGACCGCCTATCCCGTCAGCCTCCGCGTCAACGACCCCGGCCGTGATGACGCGGCCTGCATCGAGCCGGTATAACGTCCTGCCGTCGGCGACAGTCCCCTACCGCGGGCCGCCTGATGCGTCTTGGCCTCCGCGCTGCTGCGGGAGATTGATGTTCTGCTTGATCCTGGCGGCGTTGGATCGCACGAACGATTGGAGCTTGGGGTTCGGTCCCAAGTGCTGAGCCGCCAGGTCGAGTTGAGCCACGGCGCCCTTCAGATCATTCTTTGCGTACAGGATATCGGCCAGCAAGAGATGCGGCAGCGGCTCGTCGGGGGCCAGCGCGACGGTCGTCTCCAGCAGTTCCCGGCTCAGGCCGGGCTCTTTGAGCTCCCACAGCGCGTGCGTCAGGTTGACGTGCGCTCTGGCGCCCTCAGGGTCAAGCGACACGGCGGTCTTGAACGCTTTCAAGCCGGCGGCCATCCCGCCGGTGGCGGCGTGAGTGACCCCCAGGTTGTTCCAGAGATCGGCGATGAATTTTCGCGCCACCGGATCGTCCGGCGCGTCCTTGGGGAGAGTCACCAGCCTGGCCTCCGCCTCCGCAACGTTCCCCTGCTCCAGCATCTGCCTGATGCCGTTCAGCAACGCGGCGTGAGGCGTGCCTTCCATCAGCACGCCCGGGGTCACCATCTGCACCTGGACCGAGATTCGAGGAGGCGGCTCGTCCGTGGGCGGCTGGGGATTCTGCGGCGGCCGGACGGCGGAGGCGGGCTTGGCGGGGGCGACGGGAACGGGCGCGGGCTTGGCGGCGGTGTCCGGCTGCCGCGCGCTCCACCATTGATACCCCAGGTAGAGAGTGACGCCAAGGGCCAGAAGAGTCAAAAACCGCCGCATTGCTACAGAACTTTCATGGAGCCGACGCGATGCTGTTGCCCTTCAGGTCAGCATGGGCGCCGTCCTGCACTGAAATGGCTCCGCCGTTCTGGAGAAGCCGGTTCCCCACGACCGACCCCTTTGATCCCTGCAGGAATACCACGGCGTCGTAAAGATTATTCGCGATCACGTTCCCTTCCACCCGCACGTGGGATTTGCCCGCGACCGTGACCCCGTGGTCGTTGTCACGCACTTCGCTGCCGATCAACTCGCCTTGCGAGTCTACGAACGACACGCCGGTGGTTTCGCTTCCTCCGAGCAGGCTGCGCTCGATACGGACGTCCTTCGCCTGCTGGACATAGAGCAGCCCCTGGACACGAACGTTGGCGAGCAGGATTTTGGTGCCGTTGAAGATGCCGACGGCCAGCCCGCCGTTTTGCGAGACGGTCAGATCGCGGACTTCGATGTCGTTGGCGCCGTAAGGCCACTTGCCGATCCGGAACGCGCCCACGCGCTTCAAGCCGAGGATCGTGACCTGGTCGCGCGATTCGCCGACGAGACGCAGCCGGTCCTTGCTGTGCACGACCACATCCTCCCGATACGTCCCCGGCTTGATGAAGATCGTGTCACCGGGCAGCGCGTTGTCGATCGCCGCCTGGATCTCGGTATAGGCCCCGGAGCCGTCCTGGGCCACCACCACGACCCGCCCGGACAAAGAGCCGTCGGCCACCGCTGCCCCGCCGGCCAGAAAGAGCCAGCCGAATGCCGGCGCCCAAAAGATCAGCCTGGTCCTCATCGGAACACCGCAGTGCCCATCAGCCGGGCCATTTCCACCATCGCCTTGAACCCGGTGCGGCAGGACAGCGACTGGAGATGGCTCCAGAGAAACCCGCCTTCCGGGGGCGCGCCCGCCGCTTTCTTGAATTCATAAATCAGCTTGTCCGCCCGGGCGCTGTCCCCATGGGCTTGCATCCAGCCGGTCATCAAATAGGCCACGGCATCCCCGAACACCGCCGCCTTGGCCTCATCCAGGCCCAACCGCCTGCCGGCCTGATAGGCCATCACGGCGTACGCTTCGCTGTGGTCCGCGTCCTGGAGCCGGACCTCATGGGCTTGAGCCTGCGCGACCAGCTTCATGGTGGGATCCGCTGTCTCCTCGCCGGTCCGGATCACCTGCCCGCGCAGGCCGGATTTCTCCAGCTTGAGCAGCCCCTGGATCGCCGCCACCGACAGCGCCGGCGGAAGCCCTTTCCGGTCACGCTCCGCGACGAGGCGCCATTCCTCCAGATTCAGTTCACCGATGTCACCGGCCGCGGCGAACGCCCTCCTGAACCGCGCCCATTCCACGGCCAACTGGGCTTTCATCACATCATCGAGAAGGTTTGCACTCATACCGTGCGGAATTGTACAGGCCTTTGTCGCGGGGATGCAATGTGATATCGTTCCCCCATGCTGCGCGTCGGCTTGACAGGCGGGATCGCGACCGGCAAGAGCACGGTGTCGCGGCTCTTCGTGGAATGCGGCGCGTGCCTCATTGACGCCGACGTGCTGGCACGTGAAGCCGTGGCGCCGGGGAAACCCGCCTGCCGTGAGATCGCCACGGCCTTCGGGCGGGACATGCTGCGGGCCGACGGCTCGGTGGACCGCGAACGGCTCGGCGCGGCCGTCTTCGCAGACCACGCCAAGCGCGCGCGGCTCGAGGCCATCATCCATCCGCAGGTATTCGCCGAAGAGGACCGTCTGTTCCGCGAGGCCACGGCGGCGGATCCCCATGCCGTCGTGCTCTTCGATGCCGCCCTGCTCATCGAGACGGGAGTGCACAAGCGCAAGGACCGCGTGATCGTCGTCACCGCCGACGAGCAGACCCAACTGCGGCGCCTCATGGAACGTAACAAGCTGCCGGAAGAGGAAGTCCGCAAGCGCATCCGCTCCCAGATGCCGCTGGCCGACAAGGTCAAGCTGGCGGACTATGTCATCGACGGCACGCTCCCCATGGAGCAACTCCGCGCCGAGGTCCGGCGCATCTACGGGGAACTCAAACGTCAGGCACAGGAGAGGTAGAATCCCGCCATGAGCGAACAGCCGCCCGATAAAGACAAGCTCCTGGAAGCGCTCCTGCAGTCGCCCTCGTACCGCCGGGCCGACGAAGACCTGGAATTTCTGGGACGCGATGAGCTGAGGGCGGTCCGGCTGCAGCTCGAATTGCTCAAGCCGGAGCTGGCTCAGATCCAGGAAGGCATCCACTCCACCATCGTCGTATTCGGCAGCGCACGGCTCGTCGAGCCGGCTGATGCCCGCAGGCGCCTGGCCGAAGCGGAAGCCGCGCTCGCGCAGAAGCCGGACGAACCGGACCGGCAACAGGCGGTCGCCATCGCGCGCCGCCATCTCGCCCTGTCGCCCTTTTACGACCAGGCACGCGAGTTCGCGCGCATCGTCTCGTCAAGCTGCCAGTGCAATGATCGCTGCGAGTTCGTGATCGTCACGGGCGGCGGGCCGGGTATCATGGAGGCGGCGAACCGGGGGGCCGCCGATGTCGGCGCCAAGTCCATCGGCTTCAACATCACGCTCCCTCACGAGCAGCAACCCAATCACTACATCACTCCGAACCTGTGCTTCCAGTTCCGGTACTTCGCGCTCCGCAAAATGCATTTCCTGCTGCGGGCCAAGGCGCTGGTGGCCTTTCCGGGTGGATTCGGCACGATGGACGAGCTGTTCGAAACCCTCACGCTGCTCCAGACCGGCACGGTGACGGGACTGACCGTGGTGCTGATGGGCCGTGCCTTCTGGGAGCGGCTCATCAACTGGCCCCTGCTGATCGAGGAGGGCCTGATCGGCCCGGGCGACGTCCAGCTCTTCCGGTACGCCGAAACCGCCCAGGAGGCCTGGGACATCATCTCGGCGAACCATCTGCCGTCCACGCCTGCGTGAAGCATTCCTTCCCCCTGGAGATCGCATGCGGATGAAGATCTCGTTCCATGGCGCGGCGCGTTCGGTCACCGGCAGCCGCCACCTGATCCACGCGAGAGGCACGCGCGTCCTGCTCGACTGCGGCCTCTTCCAGGGACGGCGCCGGGAGTCGGACGCCCACAATCGCGACCTCGGCTTCGACCCGAAAGGCGTGGACGCGGTGCTCCTGTCGCACGCGCACATCGACCATTCCGGCGCGCTGCCCGTGCTCGCGCAGCGGGGGTTTCGCGGCAAGGTGCACGTGACCCGCGCGACGGGAGACCTGGCGGCGGTGATGCTGGAGGACTCCGCCCGCATCCAGGAAAGCGACTGCGAGTACGTGAACCGGAAGGAAAGCCGCCGGGGCAGGCAGTGCCGGCGCCCCTACTACGACGGCGGCGACGTCCGCGCGATCGTCCGGCGCTTCGCCGGCGCGCGCTACGGCGAAGCCGTCACCGTCCGGCCGCGGGTCACAGCCACGTTCCACGACGCGGGCCACATCCTGGGATCGGCGGCCATCCGGCTCACCGTGACGGCGCGGGGGGACTCGACCTCCGTCCTTTTCACCGGCGACCTGGGCCGCAAGCAGATGCCGCTCCTGCGCGATCCCGATAGCCCTCCACACTGCGACGCGCTGATCATCGAATCCACGTACGGCGACCGCCTCCATGAGGAGAGTCGGGAGGCCGTGCAGGAGAAGGTCCGCAAGCTGGTCGCCCACGCGGTGGCGCACCGGAGCAAGATCATCGTGCCGGCCTTCGCGGTCGGGCGCACGCAGGACCTGGTCATGCGGATCAAGGAGCTGGTCGCGGAAGGGCGCATCGAGCCGCTGCCGATTTACATCGACTCGCCGCTCGCCATCAAGGCGACCGAGGTGTTCAGGCAACACCCCGAGTGTTACGACCAAGAGACCTTCAGGACGTTCACCTCCCGGGGCGATCTTTTCGCAGCCCGCTACATCCGCTACGTCTCCTCGGTGCAGGAGAGCATGAAGCTCAACGGCATGAAGGGGCCCTGCATGATCATCGCGGCGTCGGGCATGTGCGAGGGCGGGCGCATCCTCCACCACCTCAAGCACGCGATCCAAGACGAGGCGAACGTCATCGCGATCGCGGGCTTTCAGGCGGAGCACACGCTGGGGCGGAAGCTCGTGGAGGGCTGGGACACGGTGCCGATCTACGGCGTGCCGACGCCGCGCCGCGCCCGGGTGGTGCGGTTCAACGGGCTCTCCGCCCACGCAGACCGCGACGACCTGCTGGCCTACGTGCGGGCGATCACGCCGGCGCCCGCCCGGGTGTTCGTGGTGCACGGCGAGGAGAAGCAGTCGCTGTCGCTCGCCGCCGCGATCCGGGCCGAGCACGCCGGCATGGAGGTGATCGTGCCGGAGCCCGACTCCACACACGAACTGTAGCTTGACGCTGCCCGCTGTGCTATGGTTTTCTGGAGCCTAGGAAAGTGAGGTGAACTGAGATGGACCGGACTACGATCACGCAAATAGAGGAACGGCTCAAGCAATTACCGCCCGAGAAGTTGGCTGTGGTTCTAGATTTCGTGTCCTCCCTTGTGGCACGAGGGTCTACCCCTGAGGCATTCCAGACAATGCTGGCTTCAGAATCTGTGTTGAGCCGGGATTGGAGCAAACCTGAAGAAGAAGCGGCATGGGCAGATTTGTAAAGGGGGATGTCGTTGTCGTTCCTTTCCCGTTCTCGGATTTATCAGCATCAAAGAGACGTCCGGCTTGTGTAGTGGCAACCCTCACAGGCGATGACGTCATCCTTTGCCAGATCACCAGCCAGGGAACCCGAGATCAACAAGCAATTCCTCTCACTGCGAATGACTTTGTAGAAGGCGGCCTCCGTCGGGACAGCAACATACGTCCGAACCGTCTGTTTACGGCGGATTCCACCATCATCCTCTACGCGGATTATCCTCTGGATGTTGCGCCTGATCGCGATGATCACAGAGCCGTTTGAGTTTCCTCACATAATCTTTAGAAAGGAATCCCTGCTTACAGGCAGCCCCGGCCAAAGCTTCACGGATGTCTTTCCTATCAGTAGATGTTTTCCCTGCATAATCAATTAGCATCTTAACGGGATTGGCACCTGAATCACGAATGCGAGCAAGGAGCGCTGGGTTCCTGCGTCCATACGGTTCGAACACCCGAGCCATGAGTTCGGCCTTGACTGCTTGAAAGCAAGCCGTGGGGACAACGCCAGGACTGTGATCCGAGTAGGGCGAATGCGAATACGTTTCGCCAAGCTCCAACTCCCGGCGTGTGGTCTCATGAAGCTTGGTCCAGGTTATCCCAAACTTGGCTTCAAGCCGCCGACGTGCCGCCAGTGGGTAGGTTGCATCTCTGGCCCTGGCGATCTCCTCAGACAAGCGCAGGCTGCGATCGCTGAATTCTTCTATTTTGCGATCCCGATCAGAAACAGTGTCCCATGCGATGCGCAGAATATTGTTGAGATCCTTTTCACATTCAGTAAGATCAGCGCCCCTTTCTTCAACAACAAGCTCAGCCCAGATTCTCGCAAGATCGAGGTACTCCTCGTGACTCAACAGGCCGGCATGGTATCGTTCCTCTGACCACTGGACCAGAAACTTGGCGCGGGAGAAGTTCTTCAATTGCCTCCACAGCCGAATCATCCGGCGCACGTAGTCAGAGGGTTCAAATTCGACGGTCCGATCGTGCACCGCCGAAAACAGGTACTCGTAGACCGACACAGCACGAGCCGCCATGTCTCGATCATCGGAGCGTTCGTAATACCAGTCCGCCATACCAGCAAGGACCGGATAATCGTGATACGACAGGCGAGAGTCTGCCGCATCGAGATAGCGATCCCATGCGCCTTGAATCTCAGCGGGAACCGTTGGGACTGGTTTCTGTGTGAATTTCAAGGCTTCCATTAGCCAGTCGGCATCATCAAGAAAGCCTCTGCAGGATATCCTCTGCTCTATTCCGCTCAGGACTTCCTGATCCGACACACTCATGGGATCGTCTCGAAGCCTAGCTCGAAGGCGCTCCAACAACGCCTCCGATTCCTTATCCATCCATTCGAATCGTTCGCGAACATCAGGTGGTAGAGAATCAAATACGCTCACAGCCATCTCCGTTCTTACAGGTCACAGGGGCTGATTGCGGCCCACAAACAACCTACTCCTGCTACGCGCTTGAGACAAGCTCATGGGTAACAACCGCTGCCACCTATGAAGCCATCCCTCCTTGCTCTGTCGTGCCGCAAAGATCCAACCCTATGGATTCGCCCCAACCCCTGTGTTAGATTTCTAGGATGCGGAACGTCGTCATCATGGGGTCGGGGCCGGCGGGGCTCACCGCCGCGATCTACACGGCCCGCGCGAACCTGTCCCCCCTCCTGATCGAGGGCGTTCAGGCCGGCGGGCAACTGGCACTCACCACCGAAGTGGAGAACTACCCCGGCTTCCATCACGCCATCATGGGCCCCGAGCTCATCAAGGAGATGCGGGCCCAGGCCGAGCGGTTCGGCACGGAATTCCTGCGCGGCGACGTCACGACCGTTGCGTTGAACCATTCGCCCATCACGCTGACGATCGACGGCGAAGAGACCATCGAAGCCCGCGCCCTCATCATCGCGACCGGCGCCTCCGCGAACATGCTGGGTCTGGCTTCCGAGCGGCGGCTGATCGGGCACGGCGTCTCGACCTGCGCCACGTGCGACGGCTTCTTTTTCCGGGGCAAGGAACTCGTGGTGGTCGGCGGGGGCGACGCCGCGATGGAAGAGGCGACGTTTCTCACAAAGTTCGCCACGCACGTCACGGTGGTCCACCGCCGCGACCAGCTCCGCGCGTCCAAGATCATGCAGGACCGCGCCCGGAAGAACCCGAAGATCGGCTTCATCTGGAACGCCACGGTCGAGGAGATCCTCGGCGATCCGCTGGTCACCGGCGTCCGGCTCCGGGACGTGAAGACCGGTTCGGTCACCGAGAAGCCCTGCGACGGCCTGTTCGTGGCGATCGGCCATTCGCCCAACACCAAGCTGTTCGCGGACCAGTTGGCGCTGGACGAGAAGGGCTACATCAAGACACACGACGGCACCAAAACCGGTGCCCCGGGCGTGTTCGCCGCCGGGGACGTCCAGGACCACGTCTATCGCCAGGCCGTCACCGCCGCGGGTTCCGGCTGCATGGCCGCCATCGACTGCGAGCGCTGGCTGGAATCAGTGGGATAAAGGCAAAGGGGGACAGTCCCCTTTTCGCTTGCAAGAAGTCGCACAAATATGCCGGATCCATTAGCCCGAAAAGGGGACAGTCCCCTTTTTTACGTCATCGCGCATTACCATGAGCTCGCGCTGAAGGGCCGCAACCGGCCCATCCTGGTGGACCGCCTCGTGCGGAACATCCGCGAGGGCCTGCGCGGAATCGGCCGCTGCCACGTCGAAAGCCTGGCCGGGCGCATCCGGATCGCCATCGACGATCCATCCCAATGGTCCACGATCAAGCCCCGGCTCGAGGCTACGTTCGGCCTCGCCAACTTCGCCCCGGCCCATTACGTATCGAGCGACGTCGACACCATGTCGGCCGCTATCTGCGAGACCGTCCAGGGCCTCCCGTTCCACACGTTCCGCGTCACCACCAAGCGGGCCGACAAGTCCTACCCGCTGACTTCGATCGAAGTGGACCGCCACGTCGGCGCCGCTGTCGTGGAGCGCACCGGCGCGCGCGTCAGCCTGGGAAACCCGGAGATGACCGTCTTCATCGAGATCCTGGGAAACGGCGCCTACTACTATTGCGAGCGGTTCCCCGGCGCCGGGGGCCTGCCGGTGGGGATGTCCGGCAAGGTGGCCTGCCTGTTGTCCGGCGGCATCGACTCGCCGGTCGCAGCCTGGCGCATGATGAAGCGCGGCTGCCGGGCCTGCTTCATCCATTTCCACGGCCACCCGTTCGTCACCCGCGCCTCCGCCGACAAGGCCGAAGAGCTGGCCAGGCACCTCACCCGCCACCAGTACCATTCCAGGCTCTACCTGGTTCCCTTCGGGGACATTCAGAGGCAGATCGTCCTGTCGGCGCCGGCGCCGCTCCGGGTCGTGCTCTACCGGCGGCTGATGGTCAGGATCGCGGAGGAGCTCGGCCGGGAGAACAAATGCTGGGCGCTGGTGACGGGCGACAGCCTGGGCCAAGTGGCCTCGCAGACGGCGGGTAATCTCACGGTGGTGGACGAGGCCGCCACCCTGCCTTTCCTGCGGCCTCTGATCGGCATGGACAAGGTGGAAATCACGGAGCAGGCGCAGAAGATCGGGACCTACGAGACCTCGATCGAGCCGGACCAGGATTGCTGCCGGCTTTTCGTCCCCCCACACCCCGCCACCCAGGCCAAGCTGGAAGACGTCCGCCGCGCCGAGTCCCGGTTGGACGTCCATGGCATCGTCAAGCAAGCGCTGGAGAAAGTCGAGCTGAAGGAGTTCACGTTCCCGGACTAGTTTTCGCTAATGCTTGGTCTCGGTCGGCCCCGCCGGGCCGCCGGCACGCTGGTCCCCTTCGCCCAGCCTGCGCTTGAACAGCTCCAGCGCCATGCCATAGCAGATTTGCGCCGCAACGGGATTGTACCGGGGCCCTTCGTCGCGGATGAACGCATGCGCGGCGTTGAACTCGTGCCACTGGAAGTGCACGCCGGCGTCGCTCATGGCGTTGTAGATGAACGCCCGGCCTTCTCGGGGGACGTGCGGGTCTTGCCGGCCCCAGATCATCAGCATCTCGCCCCTGATCTCGCCGATCCGGTCCAGGCTGTTGTCGTGCATGCCCTTGCCCAGGCCACGCTTGTGGATGTCGGTCGCGTAGAAGCAGGTGGCGGCCAGCACGTCCGCGTTCATGGCCGCGCGAAACGCCAGATGCCCCCCGATGCAAATCCCCATGACGCCCAGCTTGCCCGTACAGTGGGACAAGGCCTTGAGATAGTCCAGCGCCGCGCGGGCGTCGCTGTCGTAGCCCGCCAACTCCTTGGTGATCTTGTGCTTGTTGCCCCGCTCGGCCCCGGCCTCATCGTAGGCCAGTACCGTGCCGGCCGGCTCCAGCTCATGGTAAATCTCCGGCGCCGCCACCACGAACCCGTGGCTCGCCATCAGCGCCGCGGTGCGCCGGATCGGCCCCGTCACCTGAAAGATCTCCGAGTACAGCAGCAGGCCCGGATAGCGCCCCTCCGCCACCGGCCTGAAAATGTACGTGCGCATAGGCCCCGTGGGAGTCTTGATATCAGCCGACTCGGTGTCTTTGATGATCATCGTGCGCGCTCCAGGTTCTTTGTGGCGACACTTATCCTCTCAGCAGCCGGAGAAACGCGCTCGGCGTCACGATCTGCACGCCTTCATAGGTCCGCAACTCCAACAGGTGGGCCTCCCCACTGACGATGAACTGTGCCCGACCTTCCAGAGCCGCGACGACATATTTATCGTCATCGGGATCATCCTCAATCACCCGGGCTCCCAACGCTCCTTCAGTAGGTTCAGCAATAAGATCAAGCGCGGCGATCCACAAGTCCAACTCTTCACCGGTGGCAGTGATGCGCCGCCGCACCCGCGGATAGGCCAGGCACCGACGCAGCTCCTCAAAAATGGGAATCGACGCGACAAGCTCGAACGCGTGTTCTTCTATCAATGCCGCGACGATCCGGCCAGGCGGTCCCTGCGGCCGGATGAGGGCGCTCACAAGCACATTGGCGTCGAGAACGGCGCGGAGCACAGGCTACTTGCGGCGGCGCCTACGTGTCCGGTGCTTGGCTTCGTCCGCGAGACGGTCGGCTTGCTCCTGGGACAGCTCGCCGGCCTGCCGATCCAGCACCGCCAGCAGATGCAGCCGGGCGGCGCGTTGCATCCCTTCAAGCCGCTCCACGGGCACCACGGCCGCCAGCGGCTTGCCCTTGCGCTCGATGATGAACTGATCGTGCCTGAGGGAGACGCGGTTCAGAATATCGCCCAGTCGTTGACGAATCTCGAGCGTGGACACCTTCTCGGCCATAATCAACCTCGCAAATTACACAACTATCATAGTTGCCAATGTTGTCAGAGTCAAGACCTAGGTGTGACGCAGGTGGCGCCGGAGGCGGAGGGGTGGCACCGATCCCATGTCGCCGGAAGCGCAGGGGTGACGCCGAAAGGGGGCCCACCGCCGCGCGCAGCGGGGAACCTGTTGCTCTGTCCCTTGCAACGGGTCATGAGCACGGCGGGGGATGCAGGCGGCAGGACCCCGAAGCTGTAGGCGACAGACTGAATTAGGGCCGCATGGCTTGGAGCTTGGCGGCCATGGCGTCGGGCGGCAGCGTGTTGACCACATCTTCGGCTGTGACGCCGCCTTTACGGGCGACGTTCACGCCGAAGGGCTCGACCTCGAGGCCCTCCGTGCTGTGGGCGTCGGGATTGATGCTGAACTGCACGCCCTTCTCCTTTGCATAGTAGCAGAGCCGCCAGTCCAGGTCGAGCCGGTGCGGATTGGCGTTGATCTCCACGATCTTTCCGTGCTCGGCCGCCGCGTCCAGCACCTTCCGCATGTCCACCCGATAGGCATCCCGTGACAGCAACAGCCGCCCCGTGGCATGGCCCAGCATCGTGACGTAGGGATTGGCCAGCGCGCGACAGATGCGGTTGGTCTGCTCTTCTTCAGATAGATTGAAGCGGCTGTGCACCGACGCGATCACGAAATCGAAGGTGGCCAGCACCTCGTCCGGATAGTCCATCGCGCCGTCCGCCAGGATGTCCGCCTCGATGCCCTTGAATATCCGGATGCCCGTGAACTTCTTCTGGACTACTGCGATCTCGGCGTGCTGCGCCTTGATGCGGTCCTCCTTGAGACCGTTGGCGTAGAAGGCTGACTGGCTGTGGTCGGAGATGCCGATATAGCGATAGCCGAGCGATCGCGCGACCTCGACCATCCGCTCCAGCGTCGCCGAGCCGTCGCTCCAGACGGTATGGTTGTGAAAGATTCCCTGAATCTGCCCGGCCTCGATCAGAACCGGCAAGCGCCCGCTCTCTGCCAGCTCGATTTCACCATGGCCTTCGCGCAATTCCGGCGGGATGTACGGAAGGCCGGCGGCGGCATAGACGGCTTCTTCAGACACGCCTTGCAGTCGAGCACCTCGCATCTGCAAGCGCCGTGTCAAAGCCTCCACATGCTCACGGCTCCCAGTGGCGTAGAGCAATTCCCAGCCGTACGCAGCGGCATCGGCGAGCCTGATGGAGACAGGCAAGCCCTGCGGGGAGCGCGCCGTGATCGTTCGCACATCAGACCGGTGTTCGACCTGCGTCACCTCAGGCACACGGCGGATGGCGTTGAGCAGGTCTTGCGGCCGGCCGCCTGCCGCGACGAACGCGAGAGCCTGTACCACCTCGAGCCGGCGGCGGATTTCCCCGGCCGGATCGGCGCACCCGACGCCGGGCGCTCCACGGACGGCCGCGAGGATGCTCTCCGCCTCCTCGATCACGTTCGCATAGAGATGAAACCCTAGATGCCGCTTGAACTGCCGGATGCCGGCCAGAATTTTCTCCTGCGTTTTCTGACCGAACCCCGGAAGGCCGACCAGGCGATTCTCGATGCAGGCATACTCCAGCTCGCCCACCGACCCGACACCCAGTTGCTCGTAGATCGCCTTGATCTTCTTGGGCCCAAGTCCCGGCACCGCGGTCATTTCCAGCACGCCGGCCGGAAACGCGGCCTTCAAGTCCTTGAGCAGGGTCGAAGTCCCCGTCGTGACGAGTTCGGTCACCGCGCCTGCCAGCCCCTCGCCGATGCCTTTGACGTTTCGCAGGATGCCCTTCCGTACGAGAACCGCCGGCTCCTCCGGCAGACTCTCGATCACCCGCGCTCCCGTGGAGTACGCCTTGACCTTGAAGGGATTCTCGCCCTTCAGCTCCAAGAGGAACGCGATCTCCTCCAGCACGGCCGCGATTTCGCGCTTGTTCATGAAACCGAGTTTATCCTGATGAGACCGTCCGCGCAATGTGTGCCGTAGGGGCACGGCGCGCCGTGCCCCTACAATCTCTGCGCCGTTGCCCGCCGGCGTCGAACCTGCTAGCATCTATCCATGCTAGGCGCTCGCTTCATTCTGGCCGGACTTTTCCTGCTCGTCATCGGCTTCTCCATACATGCGGACGCCCAACCGTTGGGCCGCCAGACGCAGACCTCCAGCTCATGCCAGGTCGCCAACATCAAAAAGGGCGTCAGCGGCAAGCAGTGCGACGTCCCCATCCCGAAGACCTGCAAGGTCGCCGTCAATGCGTCCACAAAAATGCACTGGACCGACATCGAGAAGTCCCCCGGCATCTCCTGCCGCTTCGAAGACAAGCTCACCGACTGGAAAACCCGCATCACCGGCGCCTGCGGTACCTGCAAGAGCCGGCAATGCAACGCCAAGTTCACCGTCTACTTCGACTGTCCTCAACCAGACAAGACTCCATGACCCTCACGGAGCGAGTGAAGCGCAAGGCCCTCGACCTGGGCTTCCAGGCGGTGGGGGTCAGTCGCGTCACGTCCGACCGCCCCGAGGCCGCGCAGTTGACCGAGTGGCTCTCACGCGGGCACCACGGAGAGATGGCCTGGATGGCGCAGACGGCCGCGAAGCGGAAAAACCCGGCTCTGCTCCTCCCCGGTATTCGCTCGATCGTCTCGCTGGGGATGAACTACTACACCGACGACAGGCCGGATGACGGTCCGGGGCAGGGCCGCATCGCGCGGTACGCCCGCGGGGAGGACTACCACCGCGTTCTCGGACAACGCCTGGAAGCTCTCGTATCGTTCATGCAAGCGGAAGCGCCGGATTCCCGAAGCCGCGCCTACGTGGACACGGGCGCCGTCATGGAGAAGGCCTGGGCGCAGCGGGCGGGATTGGGGTGGATCGGCAAACACTCGAACCTCGTCTCCGGGCGGTACGGCTCCTGGCTCCTCCTGGGCGAGGTCCTGACGACGGCGGACCTGGCCCCCGACGAACCCGGCGCCGATCTCTGCGGAACCTGCACGCTGTGCATCAAAACCTGCCCGACGGGGGCCATCACCGAGCCCTACGTCGTGGACGCGCGCCGCTGCCTGTCCTACCTCACGATCGAACAGAAGGGGGAGCTTCCGGCGGAGTTTCAGCCCGCCTTGAGGAACTACATCTTCGGCTGCGACGATTGCCTGGACGTCTGTCCTTACAACCACCAGGCGACACCGACGTCGGAGCCGGCCTTCCGCGCCACGCCCATGACGCTCAACCCGGACCTGGACGCGCTCGCCGTGCAATCCGCGAACGAGTTCCACGCCGCCTTCCGCAACAGTCCGATCCGTCGCGCCACTCACCAGGGGCTCCAGCGCAGCGTGGTCGTCGCGAGAAAGAACAGCCGCGGTGCGTCATGACGCCTTCGTTCTCCAGCTACCTGGTGAATCCGCCGTTCGGCGATCCGGGCCTCTATGTGGAGATCAAGTGGGCCCGCCGGGCGCTGCTGTTCGACCTGGGCGACAACGAGGCGCTGGGGCCGACGCGCCTGCTGCGCGCCATGGACATATTCGTCTCGCACACGCACATGGACCACTTCATCGGCTTCGACCGGGTCCTGCGCGTCGCGCTTGGGCGCGGGAAGACCCTGCGCCTCTACGGCCCGCCGGGGCTGATCGACAACGTCGCCGGCAAACTGCGCGGCTATACCTGGAACCTCGTTGACGGCTACCCGCTGACCGTCGAGGTGCGCGAGTTCCACGAGCGCCAGGTCCATTCGGTCGTCTTCCGGGCCGCCGATGCGTTTCAGGCGGTTGAAGGCCCCATGGCGCTCAGGCCGGCCGGCGAGCCGTTTCCGGTCCTGGCCGAGCCGATGTTCACCGTGCGCGCCACGATTCTGAATCACCGCGTCCCGTCCTTCGCCTACTCCCTCCAGGAGCAATTTCACGTCAACTTCAACAGGGAGCGCCTGCACGCCGCCAGCCTCCCCGTCGGCTCCTGGCTGAGGGAGGTGAAACAGCATCTCTGGGACGGCAAGCCCGACGACTACCGGTTCACCGCCGTGCTGTACTTCGAGCACCGCAAGCAAGAGCGGGAGTTCACGCTGGGTGAGCTGCGCGAGCGGTTCGTCACGATCTCCCGCGGGCAGAAGATCGCCTACGTGGTGGACGCCCTGTACAGCGAAGAGAATGAAGCCAAGATCGTCGAGCTGGCGCGGGAGGCCGACGTGTTCTACTGTGAGGCGCCCTACCGGGACCAGGACGCCGACAAGGCGCGGGAGCGCCATCACTTGACGGCGCGACAGGCCGGCCTGATGGCGCGCAAAGCCGGCGCGCGCGAACTGGTGGTCTTTCATTTCTCACCGCGCTACACTGGACAGGGAGAGGCCATCTACCAGGAGGCCAGAGAGGAGTTTCTAGGAATGGCGGAAAAGCATTAAGTGGTATTGAATATCCCGGCATATTTGATCGAATGCCGGGTCCAGCAAGCTCTGAACAAAGGGGGTGACCCATGGCAGACACCATTCACCTGGCGCAGTACTTCAAGATGAAGGCCGCGGACAAGCCCGGCCAGGCCGCACGGGCGCTCAGCTCGCTCCGCGACGCGGGCCTGAATCTGCTGGCTTTCTCCGGTTTTCCCCGCGGCCGTCAGGCCCAGCTCGACTTTGTGGTTTCCGACGCCGCCGCATTCAAGGCTGCCGCCAAGCAGGCCAAACTGAAAGTGCTGGGGCCCAAGGCCTGCTTTCTCATCGAAGGCGACGATCGTCGGGGAGCCGGCGCGGCACTCACGGGAAAGCTCGCGGCCGCGAAGATCAACGTGACCGCTCTGCAGGCCATCGCCGCCGGCGCCGGCCGCTATGCGGCAATCCTGTTCGTCAAGCCCCGCGACGTGAAGAAGGCGGCCAGGGCGCTCGGCGTCTGAAGGGGTCTGACCCCCTTCTTCCGGGGTCTGACCCCGTCTTATTTTAGATTGACGATTGTGACCCCGTCGCCGCCTTCCGAGCGCTCGCCCGGGCGGAAGGCGGAGACGTAGGGGGAGTCCTTGAGATAGTCCCGCAGGACCTGCTTGAGACGCCCGGTCCCATGGCCGTGGATGATGCGGACCGCCGGGACTCCATCCAGCAGGGCCTGATCGAGACATGCCACGAGGGCCTCACGCGCGTCCTCCGCCGTCTTCCCACGGACGTCCACCACGGTGGAGGCCTCCTGCTTTTGTAGGGGCACGGCGCGCCGTGCCCCTACCGCCGGTTTCCCGCGCATGGCTTCTTCTTCCGCCTCTTCGACTTTCCCGGCCAACCCGGCCAGCACCGACACTGAAACCGAGACTTCCTTCTCGCCCATCCGAACCCTCACGCGCTTCTTGCCGGCCGGATTCTCCAGCAAGACGCCCACGGTCCCCAGGTTCATGACTTCGATACGATCCCCGGCCTGCAAGTCCGTGACGGGACGATAGTCGCCTGCCTGCGCCCGCTGCGACTGCATGGCGCCTTCGATCGCCGCCAGGCGTTCCTTGGCCTCGCGCGCCTTGACGAGCTTTTTCTCGGTCTTGAGCTCATCGAGCACCGCCTGCACCTCGACGCGCGCCTTCAGCAGCTCGTCGGTGATCTTCTTGCGGGCGGTCTTGCGGGTCTCCTTCTCGGTTTCCGCCTGCTGGGCCGCCAGCGCCTTCTGCATGCGCGCGGCCGACTCGGCTTCGGCCAGCAGCGCGGCGATCCGCCGCGCGTCTTCGTCCAGCTTCCGCCGCGTCTCCTGGAGCTCTTCCATCAGTTGCTCCACGGCGCGCTCCTTGCGGTCCACCAGGCGGACGGCCTCATCGAGGATGCCCTCGTCCATGCCCAGGCGGCCGGCGATGTCGATGGCCGAACTCCCGCCCGGCATCCCCAGAATCAGCCGGTAGGTGGGCGACAGCGTGGCGATGTTGAACTCCACGCTGGCGTTGGCGAAGCCGGACCGGGACTGCGTCAGCGCCTTGAGCGCGTTATAATGGGTGGTCGCGACCACGGTGAACCGGCGCTCGGCCAGACGGACCAGGAGCGCCTCCGCCAGCGCCGCGCCCTCCGCCGGATCGGTGGAGGTCACGGGCTCGTCCAGGAGCACCAGCGAGCCGGGGCTCGCCGAGCCCAGCAGCGCGATCATGTCGGTCATGTGGGCCGAAAAGCTGGAGAGGTCTTGGGCGAGGTCCTGGGCGTCGCCGATGTCGGCATAGACTTCCGGAAAGAAGGCCATCTCGGATCCGGGCGCGCAGGGCAGCTGGAGGCCGGTGCGCGCCATCAAGGCGAACAAGCCGACGATCTTCAGCGTGACGGTCTTGCCGCCGGTGTTGGGGCCGGAGATGATCAGCACCCGGATCGGCTCGGCCAACTCGATATCGTTGGCGACGATGGGCTCCCGGGTTTGGAGCCGGCTCAGGACCAGGAGCGGGTGCCGGGCCTGCGTGAGCCGGATACGCCCATTCGAGTTCACGACCGGATCGGCGGCACCCAGGAGATGCCCCAGCGAGGCCTTGGCCCTGAGGCAATCGAATCGCCCCAGAAGATCCAGGTCTTCGCGGAGCGCATCGGCATGGCCCGCCGCCTGCTGGGTCAACTCCTGCAGGATGCGCCGGACCTCGCGCTCGACCGCGAGGTCCGCTTCCTTGATCTGGTTATTGAGGTCCACGAGTTCGCGCGGCTCGATGAAGACCGTGGCGCCGCTCGCCGACACATCGTGCACGATACCGGGAACTTCGCTCTTCCGCTCGGCCTTGATTGGCACGACGTAGCGGTTCTCGCGCTGCGCGAAGTACTGCTCCTGGAGAAGGTCGGCAAACTTGGCCGAGCCGAGGATCGCGTCGAGCTTCGCGCGGATCTTCTGCTTCAGCGCGTTGGCGTGATGAGTCAGGTCGCGGAGCTCCGGCGTGGCGGACTCGCGGATGTTGCCCTCATGGTCCACGCACCGGTCGATCGCCCGCTTCAGGTGAGGCAGATCGTCGAGGCCGGCGGCGAGAGCGGCGAGGGTCGGCGCCTCCTCCCGGCGTCGGGTCAAGTAGCGCAGAGCGTCCGCCACGAGGCCGAGCACGATCGAGAGGTCGCGGCAGTCCACGGCCTGCAGCGGCGCGCCCTTGGCCGCCCGCTCCACGACAGGACTCAGGTCCGGAAAATGGGAGAGCGGGAAGCCTTCGCCCGTCGCCTCCAGCGCTGCCATCTCGGCGGTCTCCCGCAACAAAGCCCGGGCTTCCTCGACGGTGCCGGCCGGCGACAGGGACCGGCAACGCTCGGCCCCCAGCGACGACACGGTGCGCCCCGCCAGCACCTCCAACAGCGTGTCCCACTCCAGCACCTGCCGGGCTTTGACCAAGAGTGACTCACGGTCTTTCACAAATGCCTCATCTCCAAAGAAGCGTAGTATACTGCAACCCTATGGCCTTGACGACGGAAGAGATCCGGACGGTCCTTGCGGAGATCGCCCCGGCGCTGGAAGGCGGGTGGGTGCAGAAGGTCCATCAGCCGCACGACGAGGCGATCACCCTCGAGATCAGGGCCCACGGTAAGACCCTCCCGCTCTACCTTTCAGCCGATCCGGAAACCGCCCGGCTCCATTTCCTTTCCAAGAAATACTCCAACCCGCCGACCCCGCCTCCGTTCTGCCAGTTCCTGCGGGCGCACCTGGAAGGTGCGCGGATCGAGAAGGTGTATCAGCTCGGCGACGACCGCATCGTCCGCATCGACATGACGCATGACGGACAACCCGCGGCGCTGGTGGCGGAGCTGACCGGCCGGACGGCCAACGTGATGCTGCTCGATAAAGAGGGCGCCGTTCGAGGCCAACTGCGCAAGAGGCGGTTCAAGACGGGAGACAAGTATATTCCGCCGGCATCGAAGACCCACCCTGTAGGGGCGCACGGCGGTGCGCCCGGTCCGGAGGGCGGATGGCCATCCGCCCCTACATCAGAACTGTTCCCCGTCAGCGCCGAACTCGAGCACCGCTTTCAGGAGCGCGACGAGGCGCGGGCTAAGACCCGACAGATTGACGCCATCAAGGCGGCCCTTCGCAAGAAGCTCAAGCGCGCGGGCAAGCGCGTCGAAGCCTTGGAAGCGGACATGGTCAAAGCCGAACGCTACCGCGCCTACGACCGCTATGGAGAACTGCTCAAGTCCCGCCTCGGGGACATGCCGAAAGGCGCTGCGTCCATGACCGTCACCGACTACTTCGATCCCGCGCTGCCGGAGATCGTCCTGCCGCTGGACCAGGCCAAGAGCGCACGGGGTAACATGGAGGACTACTTCAAAAAGTACCGGAAGTTTCTGGGCGCGGAGAAGGAAATCCGCCCGCGTCTGCTCGTAGCCCAGGCCGAAGCGGCGACGCTCAAGAAACACCTGGCCGCGCTAGACCGCGATGAGGCGCCGGCAGAGCTGCAGATCGAAGAAACGCCCCGGCGGGAGCGGCAAACCCGTACGCCACGCAAAGCCAAGGAGCTGGCCAAGCCCTTCCGCCGGTTCGCCACGGAGGCGGGCGACGCGATCCTGGTGGGGCGCAACAGCCGCGAGAACGAGGAGCTCACCTTCGGCCTGGCCCGCGGCCACGACCTCTGGCTGCACGCGAGCGGCGTTCCGGGCTCTCACGTGGTGCTCCGGATGGAGAAGGGCGTCGAGCTTCGGAAGGAGTCCCTGCTGGACGCCGCCACGCTGGCTTTGCAGTACAGCGACCTGCGCAAGAGCGGCCAGGGCGAGGTCCTCTACACCTACCGCAAGCACGTCAAAAAGCCGCGCGGCACCAAGTCAGGCCTCGTCACCGTCACCCAGGACAAGCACCTCTACGTCAAGCTGGACCGGAAACGACTGCAGCGGCTGAAAGCGTCGGGAGGGGGAGAAGAAGGGAGCGGTTAGGAGTGTGCCTTGGAAAAGACCGGAGAGTGGGCTTCTATTTTCCTCATGGCTTTTCGGTCATAGATCTTCTCTCCGCAATTGAGACATTCATGGAATTCAAGAGCAGGCACTTTGTAAGTCTGACCATGAAACTGGCCGGTCAAATTCCTTCGAACTTTTTTAACTTTGTTGCTGCCGCAAGATGGACACGTTGTAATTTTCATTGTGGACATCAGCTTAGCCTAGACTGACCTTTTTGACGAGACAAGGAAATAATAAGTTTCTACGCCTGCTTCCTTAACCAGCTTACCCTTCGTGTATATGGGAAGTCCAGTCATGTTCGTGCTTTCAATAACATACAGGCGTTCCCGGAAACCTCGCCTAGTCAGGCTGGTCGAGCGAACCGCTTTATAGATCGATGTCGCATTGAGAATAGCCTCTGCAATATCAAGCTCCATGAGACGGTCCGCCTCCATTTCCAGGCGTGCCTTTTCGCTGAATGCGTAACGGCCGTTTAGAACCGCACGTTTAATGCGGACAAGAATGTCGCTCACGAGTCGCGCCCTCGGTTATCTCTCTTGTCACAAGTGAGACACCTTCAGGCACTGATTCGTCTAATGCGCGAGGGGGGGGACCAGCAATTTTTTGCGCGGGGGGCAGGCTTCCTTCTGCCGAAGCCTGTCACCTTTCTTACAGTGCTACTGCTTCTGGGCTTTGCCGGCTTGCTGACCCGCTTGTGTGTCTTCCGGCTTCTTATAATCGCCGATGACGCCTTTCAGGGGGCAGACCGAGAAGGCCGGACACTTCTTGCACCCGACCACTAGGGCGATGGGACATAGAGTCATCTCACTTCTCCTTTCTGCGCGGCTGGATCATTGCAGGCCAAGGCTAGGCCACCCGTCTGGACCTGTCAAGCTCTGCTGGGGAATGCTTGTATGGGTGGCGGCAAATGGGTGGCACCGATGTCGCCGGAGGCGGAGGGGTGGCGCCGAACGGGCGCCCGGGCGGAGCGGAAGAGCGTACAGCGCGAGTCTGCGGGGCTGCGACGCCGAAACGCTCTGAGCACGTCCGGGCTGTTCGGCGACAGGACCCCCGCCACTGAATCCGAAGAAGGGGGTCAGGCACATTTTCTCGGAAGAAAATGAGCCAGACCCCTGTTACTCGCCGACGCGCACGAGCAGGCCCTTTTCTTTGCAGGCCGCGAACATCAGGTGGAACCAGAAGACCAGCACGGTGAGGTAGAAGGCGTTCAGGCCCACGGCCCAGGCCAATTCAGATGCGGGGAACGCGCCCGTCGTGATCACCGCGCGCATCCCCTCGAAGACGTGCGCCGCCGGGTTTATTTGCGCGATCGCCTGGAGCCAGCCCGGCAGGACGGAGATCGGATAGAAGACGCAGGAGATCGGCTGGAAGAGAAAGACCAGGCCCCAGGCCAGTACTTCCACTTCCTGCCCGTACCGCATGATGAGACCGGTCGTCAGCACCCCGATGCACCAGCCTACGATAATGAGATTGAGCACGAAGGGAATCAGCGACAGACCCAGCACGAACACGTTGAAGGAATAGAACGCGAACGCGGCCAGCACCGTCACGCAGGACACGACCAGCACCTTGCCGACGCTCAGGGCCATGGTCGCGGTCAGAAATTCGCCCGGCGTCAGCGGGCTCGCGAACAGGTTCATAAGGTTGCGCGACCAGATCTCCTCCAGAAACGAGATCGTGATCCCCTGCTGGGCGCGGAACAGCACGTCCCACAGGATGAGCGCCCCCAGGAAGAACAGGACGAAGTTCGGCAGCGCGTCCTTGAACTGCTGGAGGTAGAGCGTGATGAAACCCCAGATGACCAGGTCCACAAAGGGCCAGTAGATGATCTCCAGCACACGGGGAAAGCTGCGCTTGTAAAGGCACAGGTGGCGATACAGCAGCGCGGCGATCCGGTGCAGCTTCATGGCCGGCTCACGCGCGCAGATTGGTCCCGGGCGAGCTTCAGAAAGACCTCTTCCAGATCGGTTTCCCCATAGCGCGCCTTGATCACCTCGGCCGTCCCCTCCGCGACGATCCGGCCCCGCTGAAGGAAGATGATCCGGTCCGACATCTCCTCCATCTCGCGCATGTTGTGCGAGGTATAGAGCACGGTCAGCCCGGAGGTGCGTCGGATTTCCTTGATGAGCGAGCGCGTTTTGTCCGCGATGTCCGGATCGAGGCTCGCGGTCGGCTCGTCGAGGAACAATACCTGGGGATCGGTCAGGAAGGCCTTGGCGAGCGAGAGCCGTGTCATCTGGCCCGAGGAGAGCTTGCGGGTGACCTTCGTCCGGAACTCCTCCATCTCCATCCGCTTCACGACGTCGTCCACGCGGGACGCGATCCGGTCCAGCCCGTAGAGCCGGGCGACGGTCCAGAGGTTCTCCTCGACGGTCAGGGCCTGTGGCATCGAGACGTAGGTCGAGGAGAAGTTCACCCTCCCCAGGATCTCTTCCCGGTGGCGGTCGAAGGGTAGACCAAACACCCGGATCTCCCCGCTCGTGGGCGTGATCAGCCCCAGCAGCATCTGGATCGTGGTCGTCTTGCCGGCGCCGTTGGGACCCAGCAGGCCGAGGATCTCGCCCTTGCGGATTTCGAAGGACACCCCGTCCACGGCCGCGAATTCGCCGAAGCGCTTGGTCAGATTCCGGACTTGGACGATGGAGTCGGCGGAAAATGGGGACAGTCCCCGTTTTTCACTTTTTTCACGCTGATGCTCGGCTGGCGCCATAGAGCGAAAAGGGGGACTGTCCCCATTTTCCTTTCAGAAGAGCAGTTCGGACAGATTTTCGCTCACGTGGCACGTGAGGCACTTGCGGCTCAGGACCTTGCCCTCGTACTCGGTCTTCCCGTCGTGGCAGCGGAAGCAATCGGCCTCGCGGTGGGCCTTGACCATCGTCGCCTCAATGGCCGCCTTTTCCGCCTTGGGAATGTCGTCCATCTTGATGTGCCCGCGCGGGACCACGATCTTGTAGTCTTTGTATGGCTTCGCATGGACCACCGTGGCATGGCAGGTCGTGCAGCCCTCCCCCTTCCCGCGCTTCTTGAAGGCCTCCATGTGCTTGCGGTGCTCCATGATGAGGCCGGCCTTCTTGAGCGGCCCCGGCAAATCCCGCTCCGCGATCTCCGAGATGCGCAGCATGTTCTGGTGGCAGGACAGGCAGACTTCGGTATGGACGGTCGCTTTGAGGTCCTCCGGCTTCTTGGGTGTTCCGAAGAAGGTCACCATGACGTCGTAGGTGCCCTTGATGGCTTTGTCCTCGATGAACCCTTCGAGCGTCGGCCGGACGTGGCAGGCCACGCAGGTCACGTCCTTGTGCGAGGACTTCACCCAGGAGTCATACGAGGGCTTGATCGTGTGGCAGCTGGCGCAGAAGGTCGGCGCGTTGGTGAGGGGAATCGCGACGGCGCCCGCGACCGCCCCGACGACCGCCAGCGCGATCACGATCAGGACGATCTTGGGAATCCGGAACTGCATTACACTCGTGAGCCGCTCCTGCGCGGGAAGCGCCTGGTGACGACAGCAGCCACGCCGGCGACGTCGTCCGGGTCGAGCACAGGAATGCCCGCGGGGACGCGGTCGAGCGGCTTGTTGGACACCATCGCCAGGAGCCCCTCGGGCGAGACCTCCACCTCGCCCACATGGTCGCGCACCACGACGATCTTGGGATACCCTTCGTTCTTCCATCCTTCGGCGATGATGAGGTCGGTGCCGGCCGAGACATAGCGCTGCCGCAGCTCCTCGACCTGCACGTCTTCATCCACGTCGGTGAACATCGCCAGGCTGCCCTTGGTGGTGACAATGACAGTGCCGGCGCCGGCCCGCTTGTGGCGCCAGGAGTCCTTGCCTTCGGTGTCGAGATTGAAGCCGTGGCCCGCGTGCTTGATCGTGGCGATGCGATAGCCGTCCTGGACCAGCACGGAGATGAGCCGCTCGATCAGCGTGGTCTTGCCGCTGTTGGAGCGGCCGACGAAGCAGAGAATTGGTACGTTCATGGCACGTTAATCGTTAAACGTGAAACGTTAATCGTGACAAGCCAAACATGATTCATTTTCCTTTAACGAATAACGGTTAACGATTAACGGATCTAAAAACCGCCCCCGAGCACCTGGACGTTCACGACGTCGCCGGGCTTGAGCTTTTCCACTTCGACCGGCACGTCGATCAGGCCGTTGGCCTTGACCATCGAGGTCAGGATCCCCGATCCTTGGCTGCCGGTCGTCCGTACCATCAGCATGCCGTTCTCCATCCAGAGGACGCCCCTGAGAAAATGCCGCCGGTCCGGCCGCTTCGAAAACTTTTCCTGGAAAATCGCCTGGACGACCGGGCGTGCCAGCACCTGGTTCCCGCACATCTTCAGCATGGCCGGCCTGACCAGCTGCTCGAAGGTGACCATCGAGGAGACGGGGTTGCCCGGTAAGCCGAAGGCGAGGGTCTTGCCGATCTTGCCGAAAGCCACGGGCTGGCCGGGCCGGATCGCCAGCTTCCAGAAGTTCATCTCGCCGCCGAGCTCCTGGAAGACCGGCTTCGTGAAATCGTAATCGCCCATCGAGACGCCGCCGGACAGCACCAGGATGTCGGCGTTCAGGCCCTCGCGGATCTTCCGCTTCAAGTCCTCGGGGTTGTCCCGGGCGATGCCCAGGAGGAGCGGCAGCCCACCCGCTTCCTCGACCTGCGCGGAGATCCCGTAACTGTTCGAGTTGACGATCTTCTCCTCGCTGAACCGCTCGTCGAGGTCGGCCAGTTCGTCGCCCGTCGAGAGGATCGCCACACGGGGCCGCTGGTGGACGAAGACGAAGGACTTGGCCAGAATGGCCAGCATGCCGGCCTCGGCCGGGCGGATGGCCTTGCCCTTGGGGATGATACAGTCGCCCTTGCGGACGTCCTCGCCCTGGGGCCGGATGTTCGCGCCCTTCTGCTCTTCCTTGAAGACCTTCACCGACGTCGGCGTGTTTTCGGTGTCCTCCACCTTCAGCACGGTGTCGGCGCCCGTCGGGATGGGCGCGCCGGTCATGATCCGGATGGCCTCGCCCCTGCCGACCGCCTTCACAGGGAACTTGCCGGCCGGCACGTCTTCGATGACGTTGAGCACGGTGGGCGTGGTGATGGCGTGGACCTGTTTGATGTCCTCGTGGCGGACGGCGAACCCGTCCATCGCCGAGTTGTCCCAGGGGGGATTGTCCCGCTCGGCGATGATGTCCTCGGCCAGGACGCGGCCCAGGGCGTCGAGCAGGCCGACCTTTTCCGCTCCCAGCACGGAGACCGCCGCCAGGACGGTCTTCAGCGCATCCTCCAGGCGTGTGAGATCGTTCTTCATTGCTTGATCGGCGAGAATCCCGGCTTGTTCTTGGGGGCCGCCATCTGGCCCCCCGCCCGCTTGCGGACGAAGTCCTCCACCCGGTTGGCGATGTCGTGAAATGCCTGGGCCGTGTCGGTGTCGGAGCAGAACATCGCGAACGGCTCTCCGGCGTCGCAGTGCACGCCGACCTCCGGATCGAGCGGGATGCGCCCCAAGAACGGCACGCCCATCTCCTGGGCCGCCGCCTCGCCACCGCCCTTCTTGAAGACGTTGATCTCCTTGTGGCAGTGCGGGCAGGACAGCCCGCTCATGTTCTCGACGATGCCGATGACCGGCAGCTCGCTGTCCTTCACGAAATTGACCGACTTGCGCGAGTCCAGCAGCGCCACCTCCTGGGGCGTCGTGACGATGATGCAGCCCGTCACGTCGCCGATCAGGTCCATGGTGGTCACCGACTCGTTGCCCGTCCCCGGCGGGAGGTCCACCAGGAGATAGTCCAGCTCCTGCCACTCCACGCCGCCGATCAGCTGGTTGATGAACTCGTACTTGTAGGCGTCGCGCCAGACGATCGGGTCGTCCGAGTTCTGGAGCAGGAAGGCCATCGAGGCCACTTTGATGTTGTACGCCTGGAAGGGGATGATGCCGCCGTTCGCGCTGATCTTGAGCTTCTGGCCCTCGCCGCCGACCATCTTGGGGATGTTGGGGCCGTGGATGTCCATGTCCACGACGCCCACTTCCTTGCCCAGGAGCGCCAGGCTCACGGCCAGGTTCGTCGTCACGGTGCTCTTGCCGACGCCGCCCTTGTTGCTCATGACCAGAACCTTGTGGCGGATGACCGCCATCCGCTTGTTCACGAGCCAGCGGCTGTGGCCCTCCTTGTCCTTCTGGCAGGTCTCGTTCTCGTCGCACAGGGCACAGGCCCACAGGTACGTGCAGGGCTGCGACGCCGCGTGTTGGATGATGGGCAGTTCTCCCGGCATGTGGATGCTATCTCCCTTGGATCTTCTCGATGGTATGCTCGAGCACCGGCAGCACGACGCTCAGATTTTCGCGCGCGCCGCGGGGGCTCCCGGGCAGATTGACGATCAGCGTCCGGCCGCGGATGGCCGCCGTCCCACGCGACAGCAGAGCCGTCTGAACTTTTTTGAGGCTCTCCAGCCGCATCGCCTCCCCGATTCCGGGAATCTCCTTGTCTGCGACCTCGCGGGTCACCTCCGGCACCACGTCCGTGGGTCGGACGCCGGTGCCGCCGACCGTCAGGACCACATCCGCCGATCCGCCGTCGCACAGCGCCGTCAGCCGATCGCGTACCGCCGGCCGCTCGTCGGGCACGACCTTGTAGGACGCGAGGCTCGCCGGGATGGACTCAACGAGCTGCGCCAGCGCGGCCTTCCCCTTGTCTTCTTCCAGTCCCCCGGCGATCCTGCTGCTGACCACCAGGATTGCGACTCGGATCACCGATTGCCGGCCGCGGCGGAAGTGGGGACAGATTTCAAATCTGTCCCCCTCGCCACCGGCGCGACGCCCTGGGCCGGCTTCTTCTTCCCGAACAGCCGGGCGCCCACGATCCCCATCTCGTAGAAGACGTACATGGGCACCGCCATGATGGACTGATTGAACGGGTCGGGCGTCGGCGTCAGGATGGCCGAGACCGCGAACGACCCGACCAGGGCCCACTTCCAGTACCGGCGCAGCATCACGGCATCCACCCAGCCGAGGCGCGCCAGGAGCGTGATGGCCAGCGGCAGCTCGAACATCAGCCCGAAGATCAGCAGGAACCACAGGATGAAGCCCACGAACGCCGCGATGGACAACTGCGGCACGAAGCCGGAATCAATGCCGTACTGGACCAGGAAGTTCAACGCGAACGGCAGGACCACGAAATAACAGAAGCCGAGGCCCACGTAAAACGCGACGCTGCTGATGATCACGAACGGCAGGACGAAGCGCCGCTCGTGGGCCAGCAGGCCGGGGGACGAGAACATCCAGGTCTCCCACAGAATGTACGGCATCACCAGAAAGGCGGCGAACACCATCGAGACCTTGACGTTGTTCCAGATGGCCTCGGCGGGCGAGAGGAAGATGAACGGGAGTTTCTCCAGCGCGGTCGGCTGCCATTTCATCACCAGTTGGCCCGTGGACAGCCACGTCACCAACTGGCCGAGGTTCCCGCTCTTGAGGATGGCGTCGAGAGTGTACTGGTCGCTGAACTTGACGAAAACGAACGCGTTCTGCAGCGGGATGCGCACCCAGTCCATGACCTGGACCGAGAAATAGAACGAGACCGAAAAGACGATGGCCAGGATGACCACCCCCCGCGTGAGCCGCACCCGGAGCTCCTCCAAATGCTGGGTGAGCGGCATCTTCGGGTCTTCGAGCGGCGTGAAGACCCGGTCCTGGACGTCTTTGAAGAACTTATTGAAGCGACCGGCCATTGTGCGTCGTTAATCGTTACACGTTATACGTTAATCGTCGCATGACTTTTCTTGTCTGGTGTCTTCACGAATAACGATTAACGATTCACGTTTAACGGTTCCTCACGGGTTGATGACGATGAAGAGGGTGTTGCCCTGGCGGTTGACGAGGAGGACCGCGTTCTCCTCCTTCTTGATCTTGGCGGCCGCCGCGTCGTAGTCCTTCATCCCCGTGACCGGATGGCGGTTGACTTCCTGAATCACGTCGCCGCGCTGCAGGCCGGCCTGCTCCGCCGGGCTTCCGGCCTGGATGTGCGCGACCACCACGCCGGCCGTCTTCGTCCCGATGTTGAGCTGGGCCCTGGTCTCCTCATCGATCGCCTTCACCTTAAGGTCGGAGAGGACGTTCAGAGGCGCCTTGCGCGCCTCGGGACTCCCCGGCGCGGCCGAGCCGGGCTCCGTGCCGCGGGCCAGCATGGCGTCGGTCGGGCGCTCGCCGATATGGATCGTCAGCAGCTTTTCCTGCCCCTCGCGGATCACTTTCAGGGGCACGTTCGCGCCCACCAGCGTCTGGGCGACGCGGTTCCGCAGCTCGCTGACGGTCTGCACTTCCTTGCCGTCGAACTCCACGATGATGTCGCCGCGCTGGACACCGGCCTTCAGGGCGGGACCCTGCTCGTTCACGTCGCTGACGAGGGCGCCCTTCTGCTCCTTCACCTTGAACGCCTTGGCCAGATCCGGCGTGATCTCCTGGATGGCCACGCCGAGCCAGCCCCGGACCACCTTGCCCGTCTTGATGAGGCTGTCGGTGATGCTCTTCGCGAGCGAAACCGGCACCGCGAAGCCGATACCCTCGTTGCCGCCCGTCCGGGAGAAGATCGCCGTATTGATGCCGATCAGATCGCCCTTGAGATTCACCAGCGCGCCGCCGGAGTTGCCGGGATTGATGGACGCGTCCGTCTGGATGAAGTCCTCGTAATCCGCGATGCCGACGTTGCCGCGCCCGAGGGCGCTGATGATGCCCATCGTGACGGTCTGCGAGAGACCGAAGGGGCTCCCGACCGCCAGGACGATGTCGCCGACCTGAAGATCGTCGGCGCTGCCCCATTTCAGATGCGGGAGGCCCGTGGCTTCGATCTTGATGATCGCCAGGTCCGTCTTCGGGTCCGCTCCGATGACCTTAGCCGGGTACTCCTTCTTGTTGGCAAGATAGACTTTGATGTCGGACGCCCGATCGATCACATGGTTGTTGGTCACGATGTACCCGTTGGGATCGATGATGACGCCCGATCCGCCCGACATGTCGGGACGGCCGGGAGGGCCGCCGAAGGGAGGCCCTTGATCGGGCTCATCCGGCTCGCCGGGAGGCCCGCCGGGGCCGCCGAACGGTCCGGGAGGCGGTGCTCCGAATGGACCGGGGCCGGGCCCGGGACGGCCGGGCGGGCCTTCATGGTCGCGCCGGCGCGGGTCGCGGGGCGCGCGCACGCGCTCGCCTTGGGCGACCTGGATGTTGACGACCGCCGGCGTGACGGCCTTCACAATGGAGGAAAATCCCTGGGCCAACTGCGGCGGCACGCCGGCCGCCGAGCCGACGGTCGTCACCGGCGGAACCAGAACCAGCGCCGCCCCTACGAACGCCCCTGCCAGCCCACTGCCAAAGAGAAAATTCATCCTCGCCTTCATGGGTAAACCCTCAATGAACTCAAATGGATGATCGGACTTTAAACTAGTGACATGATACAGCAACCGAGCGGGCATTTGCCACTGGCAAGTTGCCAGAAAAGCAAGGGGCCCGGCCCGCCTCACGGCGGAACCGGGCCCCCAACTAAATGGGGACAGATTTGAAATCTGTCCCCGCAGAAGGTAGGGGCACGGCGCGCCGTGCCCCTACAGATGTCTTAGAACAGGATCGATGCCATCACGTAGCCCCAATCCTGGTCGTTCACCGTGCTCCTGTTACCCGCCGAAGGGGTAACCCCACCGAGCGTGGTGGCGCCTTGGGTCTGAACCGCACCCTGCTGCTGGGTGTTGAAGGTCTTCTCGATATACTCGCCGGCGAAGAAGTGGCCGTACCCGATCTCGAATTTGAACTTCTCTTTGAAGGTATGCCAGTAGTGGATGTCCAACTCCTGGCCCAGCGAGGCCTCCTGGTTGAACTGGTTGCTGGTGGCGTACACGACCTGGCCTGCCCGGTACCAGTTGTCCTTCGAATTGGCCAGCCGGTGCCAGATGAAGTTGAACTGCAACTTGCTGACCGGCGAGGGCTTCACGTCGAACATGGCCTGGTAGTTGACCATGTTCCGCCAGGCCATCATGTCCATGTACCCGTAATGGAAGTGGTTCGTGGGGTACAAGTTGTCGAAGGTGTTGTAGTTCCCATTGTCCCCTCTAGCCGTACCGCCGGCCCCAGCCCCGCCGGTCTTGTTGTTGTCGTTATCGCCGGAGGCATAGTTGAACTCAAAGCCGAGCCGCGGCTTCATCGGCACCGCGTCCATGGTAAAGCCCGTCTTGACCGCATGGGCATGGGCGTTAATGTGGAGGTCGCGGTTGTTTGGCTGGCCGGACTCTGCATAATCACAAATACCGGTCGCCCGCACTGCGGCCGTTGCCGCTCTCGTGCACCGGCTGGAGATGGAGCCGAACTGCCAGGCGCCTTCATAAGTGAAGTCCAGGCCGCCCTGCTTGCCGTTGATCCGGCCGCCCAGCGTATGCCGGGTCTGACTCGGCGCCTGGGCGCCCGTGAGGGCCGCCGCCGTAGCGGCGGCTGTCGCAGAGGCTGCGACCGCTCCCGTCGCCCCACCGACATTTTGGGCGTTCTGAAGCAGGAATAAATAGGGTTCGATCGTCCAGTTCTTGACCGGTTTCAACGTGACATACAAGCCGTAGATATCCTGGTCTTGGGTTCCCGTCGTTCCGCCGGTGTTTGCGCCACCCGGGAAGATGACCCCTGTTCCCGAACCGGTTGCAATCGCTTCGACGTCGTTAATCCGCGCCCAGAAGAGATCCACATCGGCCTGGGCCGTGGAATGGGTCAGCCGGACGGCGTCAAAGGAGTTGCCGATCTGGCTCCACCCGAAGTGCCCGAAGAGCCGGTGGTCGCCG
>Ga0137796_10000139_pt1 | contig 44153 bp, 46 predicted proteins | sample OV2TP3_FD_97704 | JGI IMG/M metagenome (GOLD analysis project Ga0137796, IMG submission 97704) | reverse complement strand
CTGGAACTACACCCTGTCACCGGCCACGGCGCGATGATTCCAGAGTTCTGCTGTGAATTGTCCATTTTATTGTCGCGCGGGCCCTTAGGTCGCGCCGTACTGCGGAAGCCGTCATACCACACTGGGTTGCGCAACTGAAGGGTGACCATGCCTGCGTTCCCCCCCCGGTGGGTTACAACGATAAGCCATCCGGCCACACTCGGCAATACGGCATCTCGCGCCACCGAGTAGTAGCACGCGGCGTGCCCGCGGGGACGCGGCCAGCTCTCGTCCTCGCGACGCGGGTTTGCTGTCGAGCGTGACCGCGAGGCGCCCGCGGGGGCGTCACCGGAAGGATACGCTCGCGTCAAGAGCGGATCACCGGCCGCGGGCGGGGCGCACTTACCCCCGTCGGCGTCCGTCTACCGCCGCCGGCGCCGGCAGCCCGCGGGCCCGCCGCCCTCGGTCCCGGGCGTGAGCGCCCCGGGCTCCACCGCCCACGGCGGGAGAGCGGTTCCGGTGCGCGTCACACCCACAGGGCCCGCACACCGAGATGGCGCGCACACCGTCTTGCAGGAGGCCCGAGTCTCCGCTACCCTCTCCTCGCGTCTCGGAGGTGCCCCACGCGCCGGGAGCCACGAGCCACGGGGAGACACGGAGAGATCCAATGAGCACGCTGCCCGAACGAGCGCAAGTCGTGGTGATCGGCGCGGGGATCGTCGGCAACAGCCTCGCCTACCATCTCGCGCGCCTCGGCTGGAAAGAGATCGTCCTCCTGGACAAGGGCCCGTTCCCCAGCCCGGGCGGGTCCACCGGGCATGCCTCCAACTTCATCTACCCGGTGGACCACTCGAAGGAGATGACCCTGTTCACGCAGGAGAGCGTCCGGCAGTACCGGGAGCTCGGCGTCTTCACGCAGAGCGGCGGCGTCGAGGTGGCGCGAACCGCGGAGCGGCTCGAGGAGCTGAAGCGCCGGCTCGCCTCGGCGAAGGCCTGGGGGGAAGAGGCCGAGCTGCTCACGCCGGCCGAGGTCAAACAGCGGATCCCCTTCATCAACGAGAAGATCATCCTGGGCGGCTTCTTCTGCCCCGGGGTCGGCGTGGTCGACTCCCTCCGCGCCGGGACGCTGATGCGCGAGCGCGCCCAGCAGCAGGGCGCGCTGAGCGTCTTCCCGAACGCCGAGATCGTCGGGATCGACGTTGAGCAGGGACGGGTGCGGGCCGTCCGCACCAGCCGGGGGAGCATCCGCGCGGACGTGGTGGCGATCTGCTGCGGGATCTGGAGCCCGCGGATCGCGCGCATGGCCGGGGCGTCCGTCCCGCTGACCCCGGCGGTCCACCAGATGATCGACGTCGGGCCCGTGCCGCTCTTTGCGAAGACGGCGGGCGAGATCGAGTACCCGATCATCCGCGACATGGACACGAACATGTACGAGCGCCAGCACGGGGCCGAGTTCGAGATCGGCTCGTACGCCCACCGGCCGATCCTGGTGGACCCCGACGACATCCCCTCGCTCGAGGCCTCGGCCCTGTCCCCGACCCAGCTCCCCTTCACGAAGGAGGACTTCGACCCGCAGATGGAGCAGGCCCTCGAGCTGTTCCCGGAGATCCTCGCCGACGAGAGCGTCGGGATCCGCCTCGCCATCAACGGGCTGCTCTCGCTGACGCCCGACGGCTCCCCGATCCTCGGCGAGAGCCCCGAGGTGCGCGGGCTCTGGGCGGCCGCGGCCATCTGGATCAAGGAGGCGCCCGGCATCGCCAAGACGGTGGCCGAGTGGATGACGAGCGGCGTGCCGGAGATCGACCCGCACAGCTCCGACATCGCCCGCTTCTACGACCATCAGCGCGCGAAGGCGCACATCCACGCGCGCACCCGGGAGGGGTACAACAAGACCTACGGCATCGTGCATCCCGCCGAGCAATGGGCTTCCAACCGGGAGGTGCGGCTCAGCCCCTTCCACGCGCGGGAGGAGGCGCTCGGCGCCTTCTTCTTCGAGACCGCGGGGTGGGAGCGCCCGCACTGGTACGAGTCGAACCGGACGCTCCTCGAGGAGTACAAGGACCGCGTGACGCCGCGCCCGGCCGAGTGGGACGCGCGCTGGTGGTCTCCGATCATCAACGCCGAGCACCTGGCGATGCGCGACCGGGTCGCGATGGTGGACCTCAGCGCGTTCGCCGTGTTCGACGTCGCGGGGCCCGGTGCCCTCGACTACATGCAGCGGCTGCTGGTCAACCAGATCGACGTCCCCGTCGGCCGCGTGGTGTACACGCCGCTCCTCAACGCCCACGGCGGGATGAGGGCGGACCTGACCGTCATGCGGCTCGGCGAGCGCCTCTTCCGCGTCGTCACCGGCGGCGGCCTCGGCATGGTGGACAAGAAGTGGTTCGTGGACCACCTCCCCGCCGACGGCTCGGTCCAGCTCGCCGACGTGACCTCCGCCTGGTGCACCCTCGGCGTCTGGGGGCCGCGGGCCCGGGACCTGGTCCAGGCGGTCACCGGGGACGACGTCTCGCACGCGGGCTTCCCGTACGCGACCTGCCGGCCGATCACGATCGGGCCGGTCCCCGTCCTGGCCTCGCGGATCTCGTACGTGGGTGAGCTCGGGTGGGAGCTGTACGCGCCGATCGAGCAGGGCCAGCGGCTCTGGGACGTCCTGTGGGAGGCCGGGCGGGCGCACGGGGTGGTGCCCGTCGGGATCGGCGTCTATGGCACCACCGGGCGGCTCGAGAAGGGGTACCGGGCGTACGGCAACGAGCTGGAGCAGGAGTACGACCTGGTCGAGGCCGGCCTGGCCCGGCCCACGGTGAAGCCCCAGGCGTTCATCGGGAAGGAGGCCTACCTCCGCCAGCGGGCCGAGCCGCCGGCGGCCGTGCTCTGCACGCTCACCGTGGACAGCCACCGCTCCGCGTCGGGAACCCCGCGCTACATGCTCGGGCGGGAGCCGATCCTCACGCCCGAGGGTGCACCACTCGTGGACCGCAAGGGACGCCGGTCCTACGTGACCAGCGCCGGCTCCGGCCCCTCCGTGGGCCAGTATCTCCTGATGGGCTACCTGCCGCCCGAGCAGGCGCGGGTGGGCACGCGGCTGGCCGTCGAGTACTTCGGCGAGCGCTATCCGGTCACCGTCGCCGTCGCCGGGGCGACGCCCCTCTTCGACCCGGAGAACACGCGGATGAAGCGGTGAGCGTGGTCGAGATCTCACGCCCCGGCTCGCCGGCCAGCGCCCATAGCCTCGTGCCCCGCTCCCCCCGAAGGCCCCCGGAGGGGCGGGACATCGCGAGGGCGCGAGCCCGAGCCGTCCCGGCGAACCGAACAACAGGGGGCGGGGGTGCGGGGGGACCCGCCGGGACTCGGCACGGGTGGCCGAGGAGTGTGGGGGTTGGCGCGGCGCAGCACCGTCGCCCCTCCCCCCGAAGGGTGGGAGGGGGCGGGGGTGCGGGGGGTCTCGAATGAACGTCCTCGTGTGCATCAAGCGCGTCCCGGCTGTCGCCGGCAAGATCACGCTGACCCCCGACGCGCAGGAGATCGACACCCGCCACCTCGCCTTCACGATGAGCCCGCACGAGGAGTGCGCGGTCGAGGAGGCCGTCCGGCTGGTCGCCGCGCACGGAGGGACCAGTACCGTGCTGACGCTCGGGCCGGAGGCGGCCATCGAGCAGCTCCGCGACGCCATGGCGCTCGGCATCGAGCGCGCGGTGCTGCTGGAGACCGACGGCCACGAGTGGGACCCGATGGCGACGGCGGCGGCGATCGCGGACGCGATCCGCGCGCGGCGGGCCGCCGGCCTCGCCGGCGACCTCCTGCTCTTCGGCAACGAGGCCGCGGACACGGGCGACTACCAGGTCGGGATCCGCGTGGCCCACGCCCTGGACCTCCCGTGCGTGACCGGGGTGAAGGCGCTGGAGGTCCGGGACGGGCGCGCGACCGCGAAGCGGGAGGCGGCGGGTGGCTGGGAGGTCTTCGAGGTCCCGCTGCCCGCCGTGCTGACGGTCAAGGAAGGCCTCAACCTGCCTCGCTACCCGTCGCTCCCCGGACGGCTCCGGGCGAAGAAGCAGGTCATCGAGCGGATCCGGCCGGAGTGGCGCGGGGACGGCCTCACGAAACTGCGGCTCAAGCCGGCGACGGAGCGGAGCAGCCAGGTCGAGATCCTGGGCCGGGGTCCGGAGGCCGCGCCGCGGGCGGTCGAGGTCCTGCGCGGGCTGGGACTGCTGTAGCGTGATTCTGGGGCTGGTCGAGCACGACCCCGGCCGACTCGACGAGCGCTCGCTCGAGATGCTCACGCTCGGGCGGCGCCTCGCGCACCGCCTGGACGTGCCGCTTCACGCCGTCCTCCTCGGCCCGGAGGCGCGGCCCCTCGCCGCCCGGCTGGCGGCGTACGGGGTCTCCGCCGTCCACCTCGTCGAGGACGCGCGGCTGCAGGAGTACGCCCCGGGGGCCTGGGCGCGGAGCGTCGTGGGGCTCATCGAGGCCGACCGCCCGCAGGCGGTCCTCGCGGCTGCCACCGATCGCGGCAACGAGGTCATGGCGCACGTGGCGGCGCGGACCGGGCTGCCGATGGCAGCCAACTGCACGGAGGTCGAGCCCGGCGAACCCTACCTCGTCACCCGGCTCCGCTGGGGCGGGAGCCTCCTGGAGGAGGCGCGGCTTCCCGGGGCGGTGAAGCTCCTGACCGTGGCCCCGCACGCGGTCCCGGCCGAGGAGGCGCCCGCCGCCGCGGCCGTCGCGCTGCACGCGGTCACGCCCGCGCTCACGGACGCCGACCTGCGGGTGCGGGTGACCGGACGGATCGCGCCGACCCGGAGCGCGGTCTCGCTGACGGACGCGCGCATCGTGGTCAGCGGCGGGCGCGGCGTCGGGAGCGCCGAGGGCTTCAAGATCCTCGAGGAGCTGGCGCGGCTCCTGGACGCGGCGGTCGGCTGCTCGCGGGTGGCCACGAGCCTCGGCTGGCGCCCGCACGCGGATCAGGTCGGCCAGACCGGGACCCGGATCGCCCCCGAGCTCTACATCGCCTGCGGGGTGAGCGGCGCGATCCAGCACCTGGTCGGCTGCAAGGGGGCCAGGCGCATCCTCGTCATCAACACCGATCCCGATGCGCCGATCGTCGCCAAGGCCGATTACGCCATCATCGGCGACCTGCACGCGGTCATTCCCGCCCTCACTGTCGCGATCCGGCTAGCGAAGAGCGGGTAGACGCCCCCTCACGCTGGCCCTCTCCCCCGGCGGGGGAGAGGGAACATCAGTCCGGGCCCGGCAGGCCGCCGCCTCCACGGGCAGGACGAACAGCTTGATGCCGCCCGGGCGGGCGGCGGTCCCGAGCCCTTCCTTGAAGGCCCGCAGCTCCTTGACCACGCGCTCGGCCTGAGCGGCCTCCACCACCGTCATGACGGCGGCGTTCCGCCCGGGCCAGATGCTCGTGTCGTACCGCCGGCCGGTCTCGCCGCGGCCGCCGAGCTCCCGGAACTCCGTGAAGCCGGGCACCCCCAGCGCCTCGAGGAGATCCCGGATCCGCTCGCGGTAGATCTCGTGGAAGATCACGAGGACCAGCTTCATCTCAGTCGACTCCCTTCACCCGTGCGGGATCCTCCGCCGGCCGGGCGCCGGCTGCCGCGGCCTGCTCGATCGCCGCGAACAGCTGGGCTGCGGTAAAGGGCTTGGGCAGGTACGCGGCGGCGCCGTCGCGGAGCGCCTCGCGGCGCGAGGCGTGCGAGGCGTAGCCGGTGAAGAGGACGACCGGGATCTTTCGGGCCCCCCGGCGGGCGTGCCGCACGACGGCCAGGCCGTCGATCCCCGGGAGGCGGAGGTCGGTGAGGATGAGGTCGGGACGCTCCGCGTCGATGAGCTCGATGGCCGTCTGCCCGTTGCCGGCGACGAGGGGGACGAATCCCCGCCGCTTGAGCAGGCGCGCGCAGGTGGCGACCAGGTCCGGCTCGTCGTCCACGATCAGCACCTTGAGGTCTATCCGCGCTTCGCTCATCTCCGGCCGGGCTCGAGGGGCCCTTTCCCCGGGCTTGTCGCGCGATCAGATGCATCGCCGGTGCCACGGACACCGACGCGCGTGAATCCGCCGGCTTTCCGCGGGGAACCACCGATCCAGGGTGACGGTTGCCGCGCGTCGCGTGGGGTGCCGCCGCCCCACGCGGGGCGCGGCCGCCCCGTTCGGGGCGACCCCGCGGCGCCCCGGCGCGCCGCGGTGAGCTGATGCGGACGCATCATGAAAATGAGGCGGGCAGCCGATTGTCGGTGACGCCCCCGGTGGGCGATGTTTACGGACGAAGCGGATCGGAAAGGTCCGGTAATGCAGCTCACGCTCAAGGGCGACTACGCGGTGCGCGTCGTGGTGGACCTGGCGGCGCAGCCCATGGAAGCGACGGTGAAAAGCGGCGACCTCTGCCGCCGTACCGGGGTGCCCGCGGCCTTCCTCGGCAAGATCGTCCAGGCGCTCGCCCACGCGGGCCTCGTGCGCACGCGGCGCGGCGCGCTCGGCGGGGTCGCGCTCCTCCGCGCCCCGCGGACGATCAGCCTTCGCGACGTCATCGAGGCCGTCGAGGGGCCGATCTACCTGAACCGCTGCCTGGTCCGCCCCGGGCTCTGCCCGCGCGACCGCTTCTGCCCGGTCCACCCGGTCTGGGCGCGCATCCAGGCCCTGGTGACGCGCGAGCTCGAGTCGGTCTGCGTCGAGGAGCTGGCGGTCGCGTCACGGAGTCGCCCGCCGGCGAGACGGGGGGAGGCTTCTCCATGCTGAACTGGCTCCGATCCTAAGACGCCGGTCCCCGTAGCGAACTGAGGCCGCATGGCTCGGGCCCAACGGTCCGTACTGCGGGAGGGCGTGATCGCCGGCGTCATCGGCGCCGCGACGGTCGCTCTCTGGTTTCTGATCTACGACGCCTGGCGCGGCACACCCCTGCTCACGCCGGCGCTGCTCGGGACCGTCATCTTCTACGGCGTGAGCACTCCTCTCAGCATCGAGATCGCCGCTGGGCCCGTGATCGGCTACTCGATCGTTCACGTGCTCGCCTTCATCGGGTTTGGCATCGTCGCCGCTTGCATGATGGCGGCGAGCGAGCGCGAACCCGCGATCTTTATCGCCTTCGTCACCCTCTTCGCGGCCTTCGAAGTCTTTTTCTTTGTGGTGGCGAGAACGCTGAGCCAGGACCTACTCGGCGCCCTCGGTTGGTGGGCGATCTTCGCGGGGAACCCGCCTTCCCGGCGCCAGCATGCCGACCCGCGGGTAGAGTCCCGGGCATCCCATCGGTGTTCCCAATGGTGATCCCCTTGACTCATTGATTATCCCTATTGGTGGCGGCTACCATCCCCGGAGGAGGACATCGGCGATGGCGACGCCACTGACGTTCATCCTCAGAGCGAGCCCCTACTCCGGCCAGACGGCCGCCACCGTGCTGAAGCTCGCGACGGCGGCTCTGGGCGCGGGCCATCCGACCACGATCTTCGCCACGGGCGACGGGGTCTACGGCTTCGTCAGGGGTCAGAAGCCGACGGGCGTGTTCGATGTCGGATCCGCGGCCGAGGCCTACCTCTCGCGGGGCGGGGTCGTGGACCTCTGAGGGTCCTGCCTGCGATTCCGGGGAATCGCCGACGACGATCTCCTGAAGGACGCGCGGATCGGAAGCCTCTCGCGGCTGATGGCCCTCCTCGCGGAGAGCCACGCCGTGCTCACCTTCGGACCCTAGGAGGCCGTCTGGGTAAACGAGGCGCAACGTGGTGACTAACCGCCAACGGAGGAGTGTTCCACTCCGAGCGGCGGCTTCGCCGCCGCTCCGTGGGGGAGGTCTCGGAGGGGGCCGTCGCGGCCCCCTCCGAATGGGCTAGGAGCGCTCCATGCCCGGCTCGCTCTGCATCCTCGTCAGTCGCCCGCCGTACGGCACCCTCGAGCCGGCCGAGGCGATCCGCCATGCCCGCGGCGCCTTGGCGAAAGGCTGGCGGGTCGTCGCGTTGGCCTTCCTGGGGGAGAGTGTTCAGGCGCTCCTGCCCGGCCAGTCGCCCACGGTCCGGGAATGGGTGTCGCTTGCGGAAGCGGTGACCGCGTTCATGGACGAGGGGAAAGACCGGGCCCGCGTTCTCGCCGAGGGAGAAGCGCTTGGCGCGCTGGGGCTTTCGACGACGGACCTGATCCAGGGGGCGCTCCCCGCGTCGCTCGACGAGATCGCTCGGACCGTGGCGGACAGCGACCGGGCATTGGTGTTCTGAGACTGCTCGTGGCATCGGTCCTCGTCGTCCTCTCCAGTGTGCCGACCTCCGCGGCCGGGCAGCGGGCGCTGGCGCTGGCCGAGGCCCTGTGCCGCCAGGGCCATGCCTTGACCCTCTGTTGCCTTCAGGACGCCGTCATCCTGGGGAGTGATCGCTCCCCGAGTGGTGCGCGCGCTGCGCTCCAGCGGATGCTGGACCGCGGCGCGCGGTGCGTCGTCCTCGGAGACGATCTCGCCCTGCGAGGACTTCAGGCTGGACCTGGCGCGGCCCCGGTACACCACCCCGCTCTCGTCGAGCTCCTCGTCGCTCCCCACGATCGGGTCATCGGCGCCTTCTGAGGGGGTGATGGGTCGCCGCCTTGTCGGGTTTTCGGTTGATCGTCCCTGGTTGGTCGTCGGTCTGACCCTCATCGTGACCCTGCTCTTCGCTGCCCAGTTTCCCCGGATCAGAATCGACACGGACCCGGAGAACATGCTCGAAGCCGATCAGCCCGAGCGGGTCTTCTACCGTCAGGTGAAGCAGGAGTTCGGGATCTACGACATGCTGGTGGTGGGGCTCGTGGATCCCCAGGGCGTCTACCGCGCCGAGGTCCTCGAACGGTACGCCAGGATCGTGGACGGAATCAGTCGAATCAAAGGCGTGGTCCTGGAAGATCTCCTCTCCCTCACCACGACCGACGACGTGCGGCCCTCCCGGGACGCCCTCTCGGTCCGTCCCATCATGGAGCGCGTGCCCCGAAATCCCGAAGAGATGGAGGTGCTGAGAGGGGCCCTCACGACGAATCCGCTTTTCGCCGACAAGCTGGCCGATCGCGATGGGACAGCCTTGGCCGTCTATGTGCCCATCCAGTCCAAGGACCAGAGCCACAGGATCTCGAGGGAGATCGAGGCGATCCTGGATCGCGAGAAGCTCCCCGGCCAGTCATACCACATCGCCGGCCTTCCGGTGGCGGAGGACACCTTCGGCTTCGAGATGTTCATCCAGATGGGCGTGACGGCCCCGCTCGCCATGGGGTTCATCTTCCTCATCCTGTGGGTCCTGTTCCGGCGGGTCTCCCTCATCCTGATCCCCATGGCGGTGGCCATGGCCTCGGTCCTCTGGACGATGGGGGCCCTGATCGGCTCCGGCTTCACGGTCCACATCATGAGCAGCATGATCCCGGTGTTCCTCATGCCCATCGCGGTCCTGGACTCGGTCCACATCCTGAGCGACTTCTACGAACGCTACCGGGCCCTGGGGAGGAAGCGGGAGGCGCTCGTCGGGACCCTGGACGAGGTCTTCACCCCCTGCCTCTACACCTCGCTCACCTCGGCCGTGGGGTTCGGCTCCCTGACCCTGGCCAGGATTCCGCCGGTTCAGGTCTTCGGGGCGTTCACCGCCTTCGGGATCATGGCGGCCTGGCTCCTGACCTTCACGTTCATTCCCGCGGCGATCACCCTGATCGGTGAAGAGCGGCTGAAAGGGCTGGCGGGTCCTTCCGGGAAGGCGCCGAGGCTCGACAGGCTCATGGACCGTCTCGTCCCGGGCGCCGGCGGCTTCGTGGTCCGGCGCGCCGGGGCCGTGCTGAGCCTGGGGCTTCTGGCCCTCGTCGTCGCGGGCTGGGGGGTGAGTCGAATCCGCGTCAACGACAACCCGGTGAACTGGTTTAGGCCGTCTCATAAGATTCGGGTCGCTGACCGGGTCATGAACGAGCGCTTCGGCGGGACGTACATGGCTTCCCTGGTGGTGGACGGCGGAGCGCCCGAGGCGGTCACGCGCCCCGAGGTCATGGGCTACATCGAGCGGCTCCAGCGCCAGCTCGAGCGGACAGAGCCGGTCGGGAAGACCTCCTCGGTGGCGGACGTCGTCAAGCGGGTGGACTGGGTCCTCAAAGGTGGGACGGACGGGAGCCTTCCCGCGAGTCAGGAGGCGATCGGTCAGGAGATCTTCCTCTTCCTCACCAGCGGGAAGCCCACGGACCTGGACAACTTCCTCGACGCCGAGTCCCGGAAGGCCCACATCTGGGTCCAGCTCAAGCGCGGGGACAACGTGGAGATGGAGCGGATCGAACGCGCCCTGGGGGAGTTCGCGAGAACGAGCCCGCCCCCTTCCGGCGTCACGCTGCGTTGGTCGGGGCTCACCTACATCAACGTGGTCTGGCAGAAGATCATGGTCCGCGGGATGCTCGGCGCGGTCCTGGGGAGCTTCGTCCTGGTCTTCCTGCTCATGGTGTATCTCTTCAGGTCGGTGACCCTGGGGCTCATCGCCATGGCCCCGCTGAGCGTGGCGATCCTCTTCTCGTACGGCCTGGTGGGGTTTGTCGGGAAGGACTACGACATGCCCGTCGCGGTCTGCACGTCCCTGTCCCTGGGCCTCGCGATCGATCTCGCGATCCACTACCTCCAGCGCTTCAGATCCCGCTACCAGGAAGGGAAGGACCTGGAGGACGCCCACCGCTTCACCTTCGGGCTGCCTCTCCGGGCGATCACGCGGAACGCCATCGTCATCACCCTGGGCTTCTTCCCGCTCGTGTTCGCTACGCTCACCCCCTATGTGACCGTGGGGGTCTTCTTCGCGTCCCTGATGGCGTGGAGCTTTGTGGCGACGCTTCTCTTTCTCCCGGCTCTGGTCACCCTCGTCGGGCGGAGCGCCCGGGGCCGGTTGATCCTGTCGGGGGGGATCAGATGGCTCTGACGCGCTGGGCACGCCGGGAGATCGTGGTCGGGGGAGTTCTCGCGCTGCTCGCTGCAGCGGGCGCGGCGCTGGCCCAGCCGTCGGCCGAGCAGATCATGAGCCGCGCCCACCTGGCCACGTACTACCCCGGCGACGACATGCGGGCACGCGTCACGATGCGGCTCATCTCCCGGGACGGTAAGGAGCGTCTCCGCGAGTTCGTGATGACGCGACGCGATCTCCAGGAGGGTGGGGAGCAGCGCTACTTCATCTACTTCCACCGGCCGCCGGACGTGCGCGACATGACGTTCCTGGTGTGGAAGTACCCCGGACGGGACGACGACCGCTGGCTCTATGTCCCGGCCCTCAAGCTGGTCCGGCGGATCGCGGCCAACGACAAACGGTCGAGCTTTGCGGGCTCCGACTTCTCCTACGAGGATGTGTCGGGGCGCGAGCCCGACGAAGACCACCACAAGCTCCTGAAGGAGGAACGGGTGGGGGAGCGCCCGGCCTACCTCGTGGAGAGCATCCCGAAAGATGCCGGCAGCGTGGACTTCGGCCGCAAGCTCTCCTGGATCGACACGGTCACCTGGCTGCCCCTGAAGGAGGAGTACTACGACCGCCGGGGCGAGCTGGCGCGCGTCTTCACCGCCGAGGAGCTGAAGGAGGTTCAGGGCCACTGGACGATCACGAAGCGGGTGATGAAGAACGTCCAGACCGGCCACCGGACCGAAGTGGCCTTCGGCGATGTCCGCTACGACCAGAAGCTCCCGCCCGATCTTCTCAGTGAGCGGGCGTTGAGGGCGCCGCCGGCGGAACTGGTCCGGTGAGATGCGCGTCCGCGCTCGTCCTGCTCGCGACGGTCCTCGCGGCTCCAGGGATGTCCCGAGCTGAGCAGCGTCCGCTCCACGGCTTCGTCCAGGCCGGCGCCGCCTACCGGCTGATCCCGCCCGACCGCTGTCCGGCCACGCAGCGGCTCGCTTGCGAGGAGGAGTTCGTGCTGGGCGAGGGACGGGTGGGGCTCGAGCTGTCGCCGCGCGGGGAGCGCTGGGCGCTCTCGGCAAAGGGAGAGCTGATCTACGACGGGGTCGGCGACGAGTGGGAGGGGGAGCTCCGGGAGGGCTACCTGGATCTCGGGTTTCCGGCGCTCGACCTTCGCGTCGGGCGGCAGGTGATCACCTGGGGCGTCGGCGACCTGATCTTCATCAACGACGTGTTCCCGAAGGACCTGGTCGCGTTCATCTCGGGCCTTCCCCTGGAGTACCTGAAGAAAGGCTCCGATGCCGTGAGCGCGACCGGCTACTGGGCGGGCACCGCGCTCCAGCTCGTCCTGATCCCCGTCTTCGAGGCCGACACGGTCCCGGAGGCCGGGGGGCGCCTCAGCTTCCACGATCCGCTGGCCGACATCGAGCGCCGGCGGACTGACGAGCCCTCACCGGCGCTCGAGAACACCGAGGCCGGGCTCAGGCTGTCTCGGAATGTGCTCGGCTGGGATCTCTCCCTGTACGCCTACCGGGGGTTCTTCCACGCCCCGGCGGCGGAGGTGGAGCCGGGGCCCGGGCTCCGCTTCTTCTTTCCACGCCTCAGCGTGTACGGCGCCAGCGCCCAGGGGGCCGTCCTGGGCGGCGTGCTGGGCCTCGAGGCGGGCTACTACGACTCGCGGCAGGATCGGTCGGGGCTGGACCCTGCCGTGGAGAACTCCTCCGTCCGGGTCCTGCTGGGCTACCAGCGGGAGGTCGTGCCCGACCTCGTGCTCTCGGCCCAGTACTTCGTCCAGGTGATGGAGGACCACGCCGAGTACGTGAGGACGCGCGTTGCGGGGATGCCCGAGCGGCTGCTCGCCCGGCATGTCCTCACCCTCCGGCTGACCTGGCTCCTGCTCCATCAGACGCTCAGGCTCGGCCTCTTCGCCCTCGCAAGCCCCAACGAGGGCGACTTCCACGTGAACCCCGAGATCAAGTACAGCGTGACGGACGCCCTCTGGGTTGCCGTCGGCACGAACCTCTTCGGCGGCCCGGATCGCACCGAGTTCGGTCAGTTCCAGGGCAACTCGAATCTCTACGTGGTCGCCCGCTATGCCTTCTGACGGGCCTGATGCGCCTGACCCTGAAAAGGCATCGCGAGGTGCGGAGAGCTCACCGCACGGGCTATTCACCCACACGCACGGCGGGCGGAGGAGGGGTCACCGATGGAAGTCTACCAGGTTCTCCAGTTTCTCCACATCCTGGCGGTGGTGTTCATGGCGGCTCCCCTGTATAACCTGATCGTGGTCAACGAGCGGGTGAGGTTTGGGAAGGCTCACCTCGAGGTGGACCAGTACTTCGAGAGCATCATCAGGGGGAACTCCACCCGGTGTTACATCTATCAGCTTACCGCCCTGGTCACGGGCCTTCTCCTCGTGGTGCTGCGGGGATCGGTGCTGGCGCTGGTCACCAACTGGGTTCTTCTGGCCAAGCTGATCCTGCTCCTGGCACTCATGGGGCTGCTTTCGGTAGTCCACTTCTCGCTCCAACCCGGGATCGATCGGCTCCTGGCCCAGGCACAGGGAGAGGCGATCCCTCAGCCCATCGCCGCCCAGATCGCGCCACTGCGTCTTCGACGGAAACGACTGGCCTCGGTCTGCCTCTTCCTGGTCATTGTCACGGTGCTGCTGGGTCTCCAGGTCTTCTCACCGTTCTGGGCCCCCGTGACCGTCATGCTGATTCTGGGAGCAGCTCTCTTTGCCTGGCGGGTCTACCGGACTCCCATCCCGTATGGATGGGCGTGAGACCGAGCGGCGGAGCTGTCCGGGGCAGGGCGGGCGCTGCCGCAGGGCGCGGCACCCGGCGGCGCCTCGAGCAGGCGGAGCGCCCGCCGCGAGCGCCCGCGTGGGTGACGGAACCGATCCTCTCCGACCAGGTGTCCTTGACCAGCTCTTCCGGTCAGAGTCCGTGAAGAAATGGCGGGCGGGTCCGAAACCCGACTCTCCCCGCCCGGGCTTCTCGCAAACTCCCGTCATTCGCCTCGCGGCCGTGGCGTTCCGCTCCGAGCCGCGGCTTTGCCGCGGCAACCTCCGGGGGGAGGCCCGGGAGGGGGCCGTCGAGGCCCCCTCCCGATGAACTCAGAGGAGCCCGTGGCGCGTCGCGTAGGCGGCGGCCTCGAGCCGGCTGTGGACCCCGAGCTTGCCGAGGATGTGCTGGACGTGGTTCCGCACGGTGGCGGGGCTGATGTGCAGCTTCTCGGCCAGCGCCTTCGTGTTCGCGCCGCCCGCCATCAGCCGCAGGATCTCGATCTCGCGCCGGCTGAGGTCCACCGGGGGGCCGTTCCCGTCGTTCGTCCCGCGGGACGCCTGCGCGAGCCGCTCGCGGACCAGCGTCTCGATCTCGTGCGCTGCCGTGACGTCGCGGAAGAGGTGGACCGTCGTCGAGAGCTCCCGCCGCGCGCCCGGGACGACCAGGATGCTGATGTTGAGCCAGACCGGCTTGCCCGCCTTCGTCCGCGTCGCCATGTCGAAGTGCTGGACGGGCTCGCCGCGGTTGACCAGGGTCATCACGTGGCAGCCCTTGTAGCAGAGCCGGTTGCCCGCGGGATCCCGGCCGACGAAGACGTCGCAGCAGGGCCGCCCCAGGACCTCGCGGGCGGAGTGGCCGAGGATGCGCTCGGCGGACCGGTTCCAGAGCACGATTCGGTTGTCCCCGTTGATGGCGCACACCCCGTCGGCGGTGTTGGAGAGTAGCCTGTCCAGGTCCATGGGCTCCTCCTGGGGCGTGCCCCGCAACTCCGGCGCGTCGGATCGCATCGGCTTCACGGTTCGTCCTCCTTGTCCCGCGGCCCGGGCTCGTACGGGCAGAGCGGGTCCTCGCCGAGCGGGTCGCCCGTCGCGGCGTAGGCCCGCGCTCGGGACCCGCCGCAGATCTCGCGGAACTCGCAGCGGCCACAGCGCCCTCCGAAGCGCGCCGGCTCCCGCAACTGCCGGAAGAGCGGGGAGTCGCGGTAGATCGCCATCGGGCTCGCGGTCCGGACGTTCCCGGCGACAAGCGGGAGGAACCCGGAGGGCGTGACGTCGCCGACGTGGGAGACGAACATGATCCCGTTGCCGTCCCGGATGCCGAAGCCGCGCCGGATCGGGCTCCGGCGGACCTCGTCGCGGGACGCCCCGCTCGCCCGCATGCCCTCGAGGGCCACCCGCCGGTAGTGCGGGGCCTCGGTGGTGGTGATGGCGAACGTGGCCGACCGCGACCGCTCCCAGGCCCAGGCGAGGAGCCGCTCGCACGCGGCGGGCGTGAGCTGCGTGAGGACCCGTCCGCGCCCGACCTGCACGAGGAAGAAGAGGCTCCAGCGGCCGGCGCCGAGGCGGCCGACCAGGTCGGCGATGGCGGGGAGGTCGGCGGCGGTCTCGGCGCTGACGAGCGTGTTCACCTGGAGGGCGATCCCCGCGTCCACGGCTGCCTCGGCGGCTTCGACGGTCCGCGCGAAGCACCCCGGGACGCCCCGGAACCCGTCGTGCCGGCCGGGGTCGGAGCCGTCGAAGCTGAGCGACATGGCCTCGGCGCCGTCGCGCTTGAGCTGCCGGACCGCGTCGGGTGTGAGCGCGGGCGTTCCGCTGGGGGCGACGGACACGCCGAGCCCGAGCCCGACGCCGTGCTCGAGCAGCTCCCAGAAGTCGGGGCGCTTGAGCGGGTCGCCGCCGGTGAGGACCACGCGCGGGCCCGGGTCGCCGAACTCGCGGAGGGCCTCGAGCAGGCGGCGCCCCTCGGCGGTGGTCAGCTCCCCGGGGTCGCGCTGCGGGATCGCCTCGGCCCGGCAGTGCCGGCAGGCGAGGTCGCAGGCCCGCGTCAGCTCCCAGTAGACGCGCTGAGGCGCCCGGTCCAGGGTGTGTGCCTGGCCCACGCCGGGTCAGCCCCCGCTCATGCGAGGTCGCCTCGGACGGACTGCGCGTCCGGTCCCGTCGGCCGGACCGGGTCGAGACCCGAGCAGATCAAGGACGCAGGGAGGAGGCGCCCCGAGGCGTACTCTCTGTACGTTGAGGGACGCCGACGACCGAGGACGCCGAGATGCGACGGGGATCGGCCCGGTCGCGCTCATGCCAGGTCGCCCTCGTCCGGCCCCCGCTTCTCGAGCGGCACGAAGTCGCGGACCGACGGCCCGAGGTAGAGCTGGCGGGGCCGCGCGATCTTCTGCTCCGGGTCGGCGCGCATCTCGAGCCACTGCGCGAGCCAGCCCGAGGTCCGCGGGATGGCGAAGAGCACGGGGAACATGTCGACCGGGAAGCCCATCGCCTGGTAGATCAGGCCGGAGTAGAAGTCCACGTTCGGGTACAGCTTGCGGGAGACGAAGTACTCGTCCTGGAGCGCGATCCGCTCCAGCTCCAGCGCGATGGGGAGAAGCGGGTTCGGCTTCGTCACCCCGAACACCTCGTCCGCGAGCTGCTTGATGATCTTGGCGCGCGGGTCGTAGTTCTTGTAGACGCGGTGACCGAAGCCCATCAGCTTCCCTTCGCCCGCCTTGACCTTCCGGATGAACTCCGGAACCTTCTGGACGGAGCCGACCGCCTGGAGCATCTGGAGCACGGCCTCGTTGGCGCCGCCGTGGAGCGGGCCGTAGAGGGCGGCCACCCCGGCGGCCAGGGCGCAGTACGGATCGACCTGCGAGGACCCGACGCTCCGCACCGCGTTCGTCGAGCAGTTCTGCTCGTGGTCCGCGTGCAGGATGAACAGGATGTCCAGCGCCCGCTCGAGGACCGGGTTCGGCCGGAACGTCACCTCGGTGGCCTTGAGCAGCATGTTGAGGAAGTTGCCGGTGTATGAGAGATCGTTGTCCGGGTAGGCGTAGGGCATCCCGAGGCTGTGACGGTACGCGAACGCCGCGAGGGTCGGCATCTTCGCGATGAGGCGGACCACCTGCAGGCGCCGCGTCTCCGCGTCGGTCGCGTTCTTGGCGTCCGGGTAGAAGGTGGACAGGGCGGCGACCGCCGAGACGAGCATCCCCATCGGGTGGGCGTCGTGGTGGAAGCTGTCGAGGAACTTCTTGAGGTTCTCGTGGATCCAGGTGTGGTGCGTGATCTCCCACCGCCACGCGTCCAGCTCGGGGCCGGTCGGCAGCTCGCCGTGGATCAGGAGGTACGCGGTCTCGAGGTACGTGGCTTGCTCGGCAAGCTGCTCGATGGGATACCCCCGGTAGCGCAGGATCCCGCGGTCGCCGTCGATGAACGTGATGGTGCTCCTGCACGAGGCCGTGTTCATGAACGCGGGGTCGTAGGCGAGGAGCCCGAAGTCCTCGGGACCGACCTTGATCTGTCGCAGATCGGTCGCCCGGATCGCGCCGTGCTCGATCGGAATCTCGTACCCCTTCCCCGTCCGGTTGTCCGTGATGCTCAGGCTGTTCTTCGGCATCGCTGCTCCTCCTCGCCGGCCGCCTCGCGGGCGCGCCGGGTCACCTTCCCGTGGCGTGGGCCGCCGCCGCTTTCCAGAGCAGGAGCGGCACGGGCGCGCCGCGTAGCACGTGCTCGGCCACGCTGCCGAGCAACAGGCGGTTCAGGCCCGATCGGCCGTGCGTGCTCATCGCAACGAGTCCCGGGCGCTCCCGGCGCGCGTACTCGAGGATGACCTGCGCGGCGGGGCCGAAGCGGACCTCGGGTCGGACCCGGAGCCCCTTGGCCTCGAGCGCGGCGGCGACCTTGGCGAGATAGGCGTCCGCGTCCGCGAGCCGGAGGCCCATGATGTGGTCGCTGGACTCCATCGACAGCTCCGCCGCCGCGGCCGGGGTGAGGGGCTCCACCGCCTGGAGGAGGTCGATCGTGAAGTCGAATGGCCCGGCCAGCCGCTCCACCAGCGGCAGCACGGCCTCGGACCGCTCCGAGCCGTCCAGCGGGACCACGATCCGCCCGATGGCGCCGGGCGTCCACGACAGCTCGCCGCGGACGAGCAGGACGGGGACCGGCGAGCGGCGAACGACGCTCTCGGCGACGCTCCCGAGGAGCACCCGCCCCAGCCCGCCACGACCGTGCGTGGTCATCGCGATCAGCGTCGCGCCGTTGTGGCGGGCCGCGTCCACGATCGCGCGGTCCGGGTGGTCGTACCAGACCTTCCACCGGACGTTCGGGAGACCCCGCGCCTCGAGGTCCCCGGCGAGGGTCGCGAGGTAGCCCTCGGCCTCCTTCTGGATCGCGACCTCGGCGTCGAGCGAGCCCCGGGGGTGCAGCGCGCGCACCAGGAGGAGCCCGGCCTCGTAGTCGCGCGCCAGGGCCTCGGCCATCGGGATGATCGCCTCCGAGAGCCGGGAGCCGTCGAGGGGCACGAGAATCGGGGTCATCGCCGCTCGACTCCCGTCGCGCTCCCGTCGTGCACGGGCAGGGGCGGCTCCCACTGCCGCCGGAACCCCTCGTCGAGGCAGCGCCGGCGGCACTCGATCGCGGTCGGGGGGTCGAAGGCACTGCAGCTCCTCACGGTCATCACGCGGCGGAATCCGGGGAGCCCGCGTGTCTCGAACTCCACCTCGACCTCCCGCCGGCTCCACGCGCACCAGAAGCGGCGTCGTCGGACCCCGTCCATCGCTCCCTCCGTCGTCCTCAGCCTGCCTGAAGGCTCCGCCGTCCGCAGTCGATGATGCTGGGTACCCGCATCCGCCGGTAGACGACGCAGTCGTAGTAGCCGTCCGCACACAACCGGACCCGCTCGTCGCGGGACGGGATCCTGACGCGCCCGCGCGGCAGCCGGCAGTAGACCGCCACGGCAGACGCGTCCGGGTGCCCGATCGCGTCCGGGCGGAGGAACGGGCACGCCCTCCGGTCCATGATCCGCGTGGTCGCCATCGGCCTCTCCTCGGGCGCCGGAGCGCCGGTCAGGCGGGAACCGGCGCGCCGCGGCCGACGAGGAGCACGGGCACGCGCGCCAGCCTCTCCACGTGCTCCGCCACGCTCCCCTCGAGCAGCCGCCGCAGTCCGGTCCGCTGGTGGGTGGCCATCGCGATGAGGTCCACGCCGCCGGAACCGGCCTCGTCGAGGATCTCCGTCGCCGGGTCGCCGAAGCGCACCGCGAGCTGCACGTCGATCCCGGCGAGCGCCGCCGCGGCGCGCATGAGGTACGCCCGCGCTTTCTCCGCGATGCGGGCCGCCTCCTGGTCGGCATAGACGAGGATGCGGCCATCCGGCGCCACCCTGGCCTGGGCGGGCGGCGCGACGAACAGGAGGCGGACGGTCGCGTGCTCCCCGCGGGCCAGCTCGGCCACGCGCGGGAGAACGGCCTCGCTGCCCGAGGAGCCGTCCAGCGGAACGAGGATCTCGCGCCTCATCGTGTCTCCCTCCTGGGCTGTCGCTCGAGCCCGGGCTCGTGGCGGCCCCGATCGCCAGGGGCGTCGGATAGCCCATTCCCATCAGTCGGTTGAGCAAGGCGTGTGCCAGCGGAGACCGCCCAACTCCCGGGGCCGGCCGAAGCCCGTTCCGCCAAGGTCCACGCAGGGTTCAGTGACGCCGCCCGGGTCGCCGCCCGACCGCGTGCGGCCTCCGGGCAGGGCCTGGGCCTGCGGCGCCGCCGCCCCAGCGAGGCGGGGATTCCCCAGGGTTCCGGAGGACCCTGCCACCCGCAGACCCGCGGAGATTCCGTCGATTTCCAGGCTGGTTCGGGTTTCTGGGCGGGATGGCAGGGCTGCGGGAGATCGCGTGGGCGTTCGAACAGATGCGGGGAGCCGAAGCCCCCCCTCGGGGATCAGGCGTCGTCGCCGATGACCAGTACCGGACGCCCGGCCCGGGCGGCGACGGCGCTCGAGACCGAGCCCAGCAGCGCGGCCTCGATCCGCCCCCGCCCGCGCGTTCCCACCACGATGAGATCGTAGCCGCCGTCGCGCGCGGCCGAGATGATGGTCTCGGCCGCCGCGCCGCCCAGCCACTCGGTCTCCGGCTCGGGCCCGCCCGTCTCGACGACGGCCTGGCGGGCGCGCGCGATCGTGTCGCGGGCGTCGGCGAGCGCCTCGCCGAGGGCTGCGGAGTAGTTGGGCTCGCCCAGGGCGGGGGACGGGGCGTGGTAGACGGTGAGGAGCGTGAGCCGCCCGCCGAGGGCGCGGGCGAGCTGCCCCGCGGCCCGCGCGGCCTGAAGGCCGTGCTCGCTCCCGTCCACGGCGGCGAGGATCCGCCTGAACGGCGTCGCGGCGCCGGGCGCCGGCACCGTCAGGGCCCCGTCGCGCTCGCCGACGCGGCGGACGCGGCCGTCGCCTCCTCCGCCCCGCGGTCCCGGGTGGTGAGGTAGCGGGGGCAGACCAGGTACGCGAGCGTGCTGCAGATGCAGGTGAGGGTCTCGGCGGCCGGCACCCGCACCCGGTCGCCGGGCGGGCGACAGTAGACACCGGTCGGGTAGAGCCAGAGCCGATCAGCCATCACAGGCGTCAGGAACGGGCAGATCGCCCCGCCCTCCTGTTCGCGGTCGCTCGCCACCGCGGCGCCCTCTCAGGCGGCCTCGGCCGCCGGTCCGCCGTTCCGGTAGCTGACGCCTCCGGCGATCAGCGCGAAGCGCGGCGCGATCGGCGACGGGGCCCAGTGCGTCTCGGCCTGCGCGAGGCACGCCTTCCCACATCGGACCCGGCGGGGATCCCGGAAGGCGGAGCACGCGCTGACGTCGACGGGCCATCTCCACCCCGCCCGACTCACGAACTCGGCGGTCACGTGCCGGCGCGAGAAGGGGCAGTCGAAGGACGTTCGGCCCACGGCGGGCCCGGCCGGGATGAGGTGGCCCAGCACCACGAAGGTTAGCACCCCACCGGCGAAGAGCGCAAGCGGACCCACGAGGAGCAGCACGACGAAGCTCGACACGAGCGTGAGGCCCCATTCCATTGTCCTCACCCTCCCTTCGGCGGGCCCCGGTCCGGCCGGGGCTGACGCCACCGACCCATTCGCTTCACGCTCTCAAGGTCATGTTCGCGCCGGGCCCGACCCTGACAATGGGGCGGATGGCTCATTTCCGTGAGTCGAGCGCGAGGGCGGCGGCGGCCGCCGGTAGGGCGCTGTCTGGGTGACCGAGGCGCAGGGCCGTGGCAGATCGCCAGCGGGAAAGGGTTCCACTCCGAGCGGCGGCTGTGCCGCCGCAACCCCATCCTGGGGGAGGTCTCGGAGGGGGCCGTCGAGGCCCCCTCCGAATCGGTCAGCGAGGCGCGTCCACGAGCACCGCGAGCCCGTGCGGCCGCGGGGGCACGCGGAGCGTCCCCAGGACCGCCCGGCGCGGGCCGTCCACGATGGTGACGGTGTGGGAGGTGTGGTTCGCGACGAACAGCGTACCGTCGGCCGTCGCGGCGATGTGGTAGGGCTCGACGCCAACCGGCACCGTCGCGACGACCCGCCGCTCGGAGAGCGACACGGCCATGACGCTCTGGAGCCCGTGGTCGCTGAACCACATCTCCCCTGCGGTGGACGGCACCAGGTTGCCGTCGCGGCCGCGCTTGGGCGAGTGGAACGGGTACTTGCCGACGGTGATGGATCCGATGGGCCGCCGTCCGGCGACGTCGATCAGGTCCACCCGCGGGTCCGGCTGGTGGACGAAGCCGGAGTTGGTCACCCAGGCGAGCTTGCCGTCGGGGGACAGCGTGACGTCGTGGGCGTTGGCGCCGGTGTCGATGAGCGTGACGGCGCCGGTCGCGAGCTCCACGACGCCGACGCGCGGGTCGCCGGGCTTGTATGGCCGGTTGGTCACCGTGAACCAGAGCTCCCGGTCGTCGGCGCTGATCGACAGATCGTGCTGGGCGCGGCCGAGCCGGAGCGGCGCCTTCACCTGCCAGGTGCCGATCTCCACGACGCCGACGAACGTCTCCGTTTCGTGCCCGACGAACAGCGTCCGGCTGCCCGAGGTGAACGCCACGTCGTGCGTCTGGCGCCCGAGCTTGAGCCGCGCCGCCTCGGTGAGCGTGCGAGTGTCGATCACCGACACCTCGCCCGAGCGGCGGTCGCTCGTCGCCACCCACCGGCCGTCCGGCGAGATGGCGAGGTTGTGCGGCTCCCGGCCGACCTTGATCGCCGCGACGGGCTTGAGGTCGGGCACGACGCCCCGGTAGACGCTGACGGTGTCCGTCCTCTCGGAGGTGACGAACAGCGTGACCGACTGCTCCGGGCGCGCCGGCACTCCGAGGGCAGCGGCGAGCAGCGCGGCGGCGGCGAGCGTCCCGACGGCTCGTCCGCCGCGCGTGGTCCGCAAGGCGGAGAGCTCAGCCGCCCGTCGCCGGCTGGAGGCCGGCCAGTTCCTGGAGCCGCCGCCAGTTGGCGAGCCGGTCGGCCCGGGCGGCGAGGAGCGCGGGGGAGGGGGTCCCACCGGCGTCGAACTGGCGCGCGAAGCGCCCCTCGGTGCGGGCGAAGGTGACGAAGTCGATCGCCTCGCCGGTCTTGGGGTGTCGCGCCCAGTCCGCCTTCGGGTCGGGGTTCCCCTGGAGGCTCAGGCGGTCGGCGATCCGCGGCCCCTTCCGCGGGTCGTAGACGAACAGGGGGAAGGCCCGCGACTCCACGGCGACGCGCGCCTGCGCCGCCGCGCGGTCGTCGGCCACCCCGTGCTCGGGCTGGCAGGTCGTGTACGCGATGACGACGGCGGGGCCGGCGAAGCTGTTCGCGTCCATGATGGCCCGGTAGAAGTGGTTGACGTGGGCCGCCGTCGTCTGGGCCACGAAGACCTCGGGGTGCATGAGGCAGAGGAGGCCGAGCTCTTTCCGATGCTCGACCTTCCCGGGGAACGCGGGACCGACGGCGGCCATCTTGGCGTCCTGCGCCGGGAACGAGGCGGTGGAGACCTGGCCGCCGGTGTTGGAGTAGACCTGCGTGTCGAGGACCAGGACCTTGATGTCCATGCCCGACGCGAGCATGCGCGAGAGCGACTGAAGACCGATGTCGTACATCGCGCCGTCGCCGCCGAGGACCCAGAGGCGCTTCGCCTGCCACCCCCGCTGGTCCCACTTCCCGCGGACGCCCATCGCGACCGCGGGCGCGTTCTCGAAGAGCGAGTTCGTCCACGGGACCAGGTAGGGGTTGTAGGGGTAGGTGGAGGTGTACACCGTGTTGCACCCCGTCGCGGCCACGATCGCCATCCCCTCGGGCCCGTAGACGAAGCCCGTCGCCGCCACCATCATCCGGATGGCCGTCCCCTCGCCGCACCCCATGCACGACCCGGCGCCGCCGACGTAGAGGAGCGCGGCCTGCTCGGCGAGCATCATGTCGGCGAGGGCCTTCTCGTTGACGTACCCGGGCGGCGTCGGGCCGACCTGCCGGAAGAACCCGAAGGCGGTGCGGTAGCGGGCGAGGGTCCCCTCGTTCTTCGGCGTCATCCGGAGGGCGTGGTAGCCGAGGTCGGCACACACCTCGACGCACTCGGCGCACCCCTTGCACTTGGTCGGGTCCACGAAGATCCCGAACAGGGCGCCTTCGAGCCCCTTCTTCGCGGGCACGTCGAAGTACTTCCGCGTCCGGGCCCAGTGGCTGGCCAGGAAACCTCGCTCCGCCGGGTCGCCGACCTTCGCGAGCGCCGCCTCGAGCCGCGAGGCGGGGATAGCCTTGCCGAGGATCGCCGTGTCGGGGCACTCGGTGACGCACGTCATGCAGCCCACGCACCGCTCGGCGTCGAGCTCGGGGATCGCCGGCGCGAGGTACGAGAAGTCGCGGAGGGCGGCGGTGCCGGGGGGGATGAGGCTCCGGGCCACCCCGACGTCGGCGGGCAGCTCGTGCGAGCCGGCGCCCTTCTCGTACGCGCCGATGACGCGGGCGTTGAAGTCGTCCACGTACGCCTGGACGTCCAGCGCCAGCACGCCCGAGGGGATGAGCTGGACCTCGTGGCTCTCCTTCGACGCCCCGCGGGTCTTGGTCCCGAGCTCGGGCTCCGCCGCTTCGGCGTCGTACGGATCGAACGTGGTCACGTCGGCCATGCCGCCTCCCTTCACGCCTCCGCCAGGCGACCCACGAGGTCGGTGACGGAGAGGATCCCGATCGGCCGCTCCCACGCCCCCTCGACGACCGTCACCACGACCCGGTGGATCTTCCGCTCGCGGAGCACCTGCGCGGCCTCGCGGACCGGGCTGTCCGCGCGGACGCTGACCACGGGTGAGGTCATCAGGTGCCGGGCGGCGAGGCCGCGCCAGTGCTTGAGATACGGCTGGACGAAGGTCGCGTTCACGAGGTCCGTGCGCGAGATGAGCCCCAGCGCGTACCCCACCGGGTCCACGACGACGAGGGCGCTGACGTCGTGGGCGCTCATCGTCTCCGCCACTTCCTCCGCGGAAGTGTCGGGTCCGCAGGTGATGACGCCGAGGTGCATCCAGTCGCGCACCTGTGGCTCGATCATGTGGCGCTCCCGGCCACGAGCGCGGGCTCCGGCGCCATGACCGCGCGGGGCACCTCGACGACCTCCCGGTAGCCGCGCCGCACCGCCGTCATGTTGTCCTGGATCACCTGCTCGCCGCGCTTGCCGAAGAACCTCCGGAGGGAGCGCTCGACGGCCTCGAAGACCGCCTCCTCGGAGAGGTCGCGCCGCTCCCGGAACGGGGTCACTCGCAGGAAGACGCCGAGCAGCACGATGCCCTGCATGCGCTGCTGGAGCTCGGGTCGCGTCGCCACCTCGCGCGCGATCCGGATCGTGTCCAGCGCCAGGACCCGGATGCCCTGCTCGACGATCCGTTTCCGCGCGTGCCCGGGGATCCCGGCCCAGATCGCGGCGGGCTCCGTCTCGGTGCTCTGGATGAAGAGCATGCCGCCCTCGACGAGCCCATCCAGCGGGTCCCCGAGCCGGAAGGCGTTGACGTCGTTGAGCGGCACGAAGTCCACGTGGGCCAGCTCCGAGTGGGTGCGGATCGGGCCGTCGGCGACCGTCAGGTAGTAGGTGGTCGGCAGGCCCTTCTTCTCGGAGCCGTAGAGCGGGTATGCCTGGACGCGGAGGTGGAAGAGGTCGCCCAGGACCGTCGCGATGATCCGGTTCGTGGCGACCGAGCCGAAGCCGCCCACGGAGTGCCCGCGCATCGAGAAGGCCCCGGGCGGCCGGACGTCCGGATCTTCGGCGCGGGGCAGCGCGGCCGGGTGGGCGACGCCGAGGACGAAGACTCGCGGCCCCCGCCGCAGCATGTTCGCCACGGTCGCGACGAGGTCACCCGGGCGGATGTCGCGGCTCCCGAGGCCCGCGACCCCCGAGTAGACGGCGGGGATGCGCGAGATGGCGGAGGGGCTCCGGTCCTCGGTCAGCGCGTCGGCGAAGGCGGCCTTGATCTCGGCGGTCAGGGGGTTCGACTGGGCGGCCGGGTTGTCCATGCGCTCGATCACCGCGAACGCCTGGAGGTGTCGGAGCGCCGCCACGATCTGCCGGCCGGGGAAGGGGCGGAACGCCGTGACGTGGAGGGCGCCCACGCGCCAGCCCTTGTGGGCCCGCATCCAGTCCGCCGCCGCCATCGCGGTCTCGACGAGGCTCCCCATGCCGACGATGGCGTAGTCGGCGTCTTCGAGCCGGTACCCCTGGACGAGCCCGTACCGCCGACCCGTCAGGTCCTCGAAGCGGTCCATGACGCGCTCGAGGATCCCGGGGAGGCGGTCGTAGAAGAAGCGCTGCGCCACCTTGCCCTTCATGTAGGCGTCCTGGTTCTGCACCACCCCCGACATGATCGGCTTCGCGGGGTTCATCAGGTTCCGGAGCCGCGTGAGGGCGTAGGGGTCCCCGACGAAGTCGCGCATCAGCTCGGGCTCGGGCAACCGCACGTTCTCGACCGTGTGCGTCGTGAGGAACCCGTCCTGCACGCTGAGGAACGGCGTCTCCGATTCCTCCGCGGCCCGGCGGGCGATCAGCGCGAGATCGCCGGCGGCCTGGGCGCTCATCGCGAAGAGGATCCCCCAGCCGGTGTCCGCCACCGCCATGACGTCGTCGTGACCGCAGTGGACGTTCAGCGCCTGCGAGGTCAAGGCGCGGGCGCCGACGTGGAAGACGGCGGGGAGGCGCTTGCCCGAGATCGTGTAGAGGACCTCCTTCATGAGGACGAGACCCTGGCCCGAGGTGAAGTTGGTGACCCGCCCGCCGGCCAGCGCGAACCCTTCGCACGTGGACGCGGAGGAGTGCTCCGACTCGAGCTCCAGAAAGAAGAGCGGCTCCCTCCAGAGGTTCTTCTTCCCCGCCGCCAGTGCCGCCTGGTAGCCCGCGCCCATGCTGGTCGAGGACGTGATGGGGTAGGCGCACGCCCCCTGGGAGACGTGGCTCTCCACCCACACGACCATCTCCGAGCCGTCCGCGGTCCCGGGCAGCCCGGGGTACCGGACGCCGCTTCGCTCGGTCATTCGGGACCCCCCGCACCCCCGCCCCCTATTGATCGGATCGCCGGGACGGCTCGGGCTCGCGCCCTCGCGACGTCCCGCCCCTCCGGTGGCCTTCGGGGGGAGGGGAGGCGGGCGCTGCCCGAAACGCCGAGGCCTGACGCCGCCTCGCTCATGCGGCACCCCCCGCACCCCCGCCCCTCCCGTGGGACGCGCCAGGCGATGACCGCCGCCCGCTTGGGGTAGGGGGCGACCCAGCCCGCGCCCTCGCGCTCGAGGCGCGCGGCGAGGAATTCGCGGAGGACCTCCCGGACCTCAGCGCCGCGGACGCCCAGGTATTCCTGCCAGAAGTCGCAGGCCTCCTCGAGGTCCTCGAAGGGCTGGTCCGAGCGGTACCGGACGACCGTCAGGGTCGGCGAGAGCCCGAGCGCCGCGAGGCTGGCCAGGGCATCGGTGTCCGGGCACGGGGACGCGTACGGCCGCCCGAGGAGCCGCGGGTAGAGCTCGGCGAAGAAGAACTTGTCCCCCTCCGGGGCCGCGTCCCGCACGAGGGCCACCCAGCGCCGCGCGACGGAGGCGACCTCCCGGAGGAACGGCGATCCCGCCCGGAGGAGCCCGCCGACGTGGGCGCAGAGGACGAGGTCGTGGGGCGGGACGGGGGCCTCGCCCCACGCGGCTTCGATGACGTCGAGATTGGCGAGTCCCCGGGCCCGAACGGCCTCGCGGAGCGCCTTCGCCATCGCCGGCGCCGGCTCGAGCGCGGTGACGCGCCGGAGCCGCTCGGCGAGCGGCAGCGCGAGGGCGCCGCACCCCGCGCCGACGTCGAGCGCGGTCTCGCACTCGGCGAGCACCGGCGCCAGGGCGCCCAGCACCGTGGCGGCGTAGTCGCTCCGCGCGAGGCCCGCCGGTACCACGCCACCTTGCGCTCGGTCCAGAACCCGGCGCCGATGCCGGTCGCGTCTCTTGCCGCCTCGGCCCCGCGGGTCAGCACGCCGGGGCGTCGGCCGCCAGGAGCACGTCGGCTTCGTCCCCGAGGCACGGCGTCCCGCATGTGGGGACCGTCGGGTCGTCGAACGCGGAGCAGGAGACGACGCCGATCGGGTGCCGGCCGTCGAAGGTCAGGAACCGGACCGTGACGTGCTGCTGCGCGACGGCGCAGTAGACCTCGGCCGTGGCGTACCAGGGCAAGAGCTCCATCTCACGCTCCTCGGGCCTCCCGGCCCGGCGCGGTCCCCTCGCTCGCCAGCTCGAGCGCCGCGGCCTCCGTGACGCACGGCATCCCGCACGTGACGATGCGCGGATCGGCGAAGGCCGTGCAGGAGACCACGGAGACGGGGTTGCCGCCTTCCCGCGTGAGGAAGCGGACCACGACGTTCCGGCGGGTCCAGGGACAGTAGAAGCTGGCGGTCTTGAGGCCGGCCAGCCGGGGAAGCAGGGCGGCCGCGATCACGAGGAGGAGCAGGACCACCGCCGCGAGGAGCGCGGTCGTGAACCAGGTCAGGCCGACTGTGCTCATCGTCTCCCCCTCCCTCCGGCGCCGCGCGCGACGGCCGCGGGCGCCTTTGCCTCGAAGGCCTGATGCATCGAGGGTGCCAGGCGGGGACAGCACCGAACCTCGCGATTCGCCGGGGGTTTCGGCGGCGCGCGGGGAAGGGCCGCGGACCCGCGCGGGGCGGGACCGCCCCACGCGGGGCACGGGCGCCTCACGGGACGGGGGCTACGCGGAGGCCGGCCAGGCCCTCTGCGCCGCGCGCCAGAACCGGTAGCCTGGGCAGCTGAAGTAGCGCCCCCCGGTGCAGAGGCGGGCGACCGTCTCGGGGGAAAGGTGGCGGACACGGCCGGAGGGGAGCCGGCAGGAGGCCTCCGACCCCGGCGCCCGCTCCCGTGCTGGCGCGACCCGACCGCAAAGAAACGGGCAGCTCAGGAGCCTCACGCGGGCCGAGCCCTCCGGCATGCTCCCCTCCGTTCGATTGGACGCTTCTCCCGGCTGGGAGTCCATGAGGCGATCGGCTCACTTTCGTGAGCCGATCGCCCTGCCGAGGCGCGGGGCGGAGTTCGAGCGGTGACTGTCGGGGGAACACCCGGGAGTCTGAGAGCGTGTCCCGAGCGGGCCGCCTATCGGGGCAGCACCACGAACGCCGCGACCATGGACGGGGCGTGGTTCGAGCACACCAGCTGGTACGTCCCGACCTTCTCCGCGACGAACTGCGTGCGGTACTCGCGGCCGCGGTTCCACATCATGCTCGCGACGACCTTCTGGCCGTCGGGGGCGTTGATCCAGACCTCGTGCTCGTCACCGTTCACCACGAAGGCGGTGAGAGCGACCGTGTCCCCCTGGCGGACGGCCAGAGCGGCGGGGGCGAATATGTAGCTCGACACCTCCCACTTCTGCGGCGCGTTCTTGTCTGCCTGCCCCGGGCCCTTGAAGCCGTAGCCCTTGGAGAGGTCGGCCGGGTTCAGGGGCGGGGGAGCGAGCTTGTCGGCGGTCGTCGAGCCCTTGATCTCGAGCGCGGTCAGAAAGACCGTGTGGGTGGTGGCCGGCCTCTGCTGGGCGCCGAGGTTGCCCAAGACCAGGAGGCTCAGCCCCGCCACACCGACCAGCACGATCACTGTCTTGAGGCCCAAATCCCGCTTGCTCATCGTGTCTTCCTCCTTGCCTTCGGAGTGGTCCAATTGCCTCCGCGCGCCAGCGCGCGGGCGCTGGTGAAGACACGAGCAAGGGCTGTGCCGGGGCTCACGGCGGTCACCCCTCTCTCGAGGTGGTGCGGACAGGGCAGGGCTCGTGATGCGCGTGGCTCAGCGGCTGCGGCGCCCGTCGGTCGGGCGCGCACGGCCTTGCGCGCGGGGCGGGAATCGGGTTGCGCGGGAGCACGGGTCGCCGCGCCTTGCTCGGTTCCAGACCGTCCCGCCCTGCTGGCACGCGGATTGCTCGAAGTTCGCGATGACGCCATGACCGTGACCGACGGGCGTGGGGGCGTCAGGCGCCCGCTCAGCCGTCGGCGTCGAGCCCCCCGCCGGGACACGACGGCGCGGATGGAGCCACCGGCATGAGGAGCTCCCTGTTCAAGCGGTTCTCCCTTCTCAGCGCGGGCCTCTGGGTGGGGCTGGCGCTGGTGTTGGGCACGGGCGTGACCTACCTCGTCGAGCAGACGATGCTGGAGCGGGCGACGCTCGCGTCCCTGGACTACTTCAAGAACCTGGCGCGGTTCATCACGACGAAAGAGGAGTTCGTCCGGCGACGGACGGGCGCCGACTACGAGGCCTTCGACCGGCTGATCCGGGACAACTTCTTCACGCCGCACGTCGTGACCATCAAGATCTACGACCGGGGGGGGACGACGATCTACCACTCCCGGAGCCCGGAGGTCGTGGGTCAGCGGTTCCCCGACAACGCTTCCCTCCGGAGAGCCCTCGGGGGCGAGACCGTGGTGGGACTGTCGGATCTCCGCGAAGCCGAGAACGTCACCGAGCGACGCGCCGGATACTCCCGGCTGCTCGAAGTCTACATCCCGATTTTCCTGGAAGGGACGAGCACGGTCATCGGGGCGTATGAGATCTACAGCCCCGTCGACCCCTTCTACCAGAAGGTCTGGCGCCTCAGGCTCCCGGTGTGGGGGGCAGTCCTGTCCGGCCTGGCGCTGCTCTACGTGGCGCTGACGCTCACCTTCCGCCGGGCCTCCAGGACCATCGTCGAGCAGAACCGTGCCCTGGAGCGGACCGCCGACGAGCTGCGCGCCGCCTACGACGAGCTGAAGCGGGCGCACTCCCAGCTCGTCCAGAGCGAGAAGCTGGCTTCCACGGGACGGCTCGCCGCGGGGATCGTCCACGAGATCGGGAACCCCCTGGGCTCGATGCTCGGCCTGCTGGAGCTCCAGCTCCTGTGCCGGGCTCGACCCGAGGACCGAGCGGAGTGCCGCGATCGGAGCGAGCGCCTTGCGGGAGAGATCGCCCGGACCAAGCGGATCCTCCAGGGGCTGCTCGACTACGCGCGCCCGGGACCGCCCCAGCTCGCGGCGCTCGACGTGAACGCCGCCGTCGAGAAGGCGCTCGGGCTCATCGCGTCCCAGCGGGGGTTCGAGGGGATCGCGTGGAGGCGGGAGCTGGCCGCGTCCGCGCCCCGGGCCGTGGCCGACGAGCATCTGCTCGAGCAGATCCTGATCAATCTCCTGCTCAACGCCGCCCACGCGACGACCGAGGGTGGCTCGATCCGGGTGTGGACGAGCATCGGTCGGGCCGGGCCGTGGGAGGACGGCGCCGCGCGAGTGGGCCGGTCGTTCGCGCCGGACGAGAACGCGGTCACGATCGCGATTGCGGACCACGGACCGGGAATCCCGCCCGACCACCTCGAGCGGATCTTCGAGCCGTTCTTCTCCACCAAGCGTCGCGGCGAGGGCACGGGCCTGGGGCTCGCCATCTGCCACAGCCTCATCGAGGCCCTCCAGGGGGCCCTGGTGGTCGAGAGCCGGCCCGGCGTCGGCACGACCGTCCGCGTGCTCCTCCGCGCGGGGAGCGCGGTCGCGTCGCCGGAGTCTTCGGCCGGAGAGGGGCGCACGCGTGCCTGACGGACCCCTCGGCCCGCGAGACGAGCGCGTCCTCGTCGTCGACGACGAGGAGAACATGGTCCACTTTCTCACGCGGCTCCTCGCCCACGAGGGGTACCGCGTCGACGGGGCCGGAACCGGCACGGAGGCGCTGGAACGGATCCGGGAGGGCCCCTATGACGTCGTCCTGTGCGACCTCCGCCTTCCCGGGGCCGACGGCCTCGAGGTGCTGAGGGCGGTCCGCGAGACACTCCCCGAGGCGACCGTTGTGATGATCACCGCCTACGGGAGCATCCCCTCGGCGATCGAGGCGATGCGGGCGGGCGCCTACGACTACGTGACCAAGCCCTTCCGGGCGCACGAGATCCTCGCGGTGGTGGACAAGGCGCTGGAGCGGATCCGGCTCACGCGCGAGGTCAGGCAACTCCGGCGGATGGTGGAGCAGCGCTTCGGCTTCGGCGGCCTGGTGGGCAAGAGCCAGCCCATGCAGGACGTGTACACGCAGATCGAGAAGGTGGCCGCGGCGCGCGGGACCGTGCTGATCCAGGGGGAGAGCGGGACCGGCAAGGAGCTGGTCGCCAAGGCCATTCACCACGCGAGCCCGCGCCGGTCGGGGCCCTTCGTGGTGATCGACTGCGCGGCCATCCCTGAATCGCTGCAGGAGAGCGAGCTGTTCGGCCACGTCAAGGGGGCCTTCACGGGTGCCATCGCCGCCAAGAAGGGGCTGTTCGAGGAGGCGCACGGGGGCACCCTGTTCCTGGACGAGGTCGGCGAGCTGCCGCCCGGGCTGCAGGCGAAGCTGCTGCGCGCCCTCCAGGACGGCGAGATCCGGCGGGTGGGCGACACGCGTGTCGTGCAGGTGGACGTGCGCGTCATCGCAGCGACGAACCGGGACCTCGCCGAAGAGGTCGGGCAGGGCGCATTCCGGGAGGATCTCTACTACCGGTTGGCCGTCTTCCCCATCCGGCTCCCGCCGCTGCGCGAGCGCCGGGAGGACATCCCCCTCCTGGTGGAGCACGTGCTCGGCCGGGTCGCTGAGGGAGCCGGCGGCGCGCCCAAGCGCTTGTCGCCCGGGGCGCTCCGCGTCGCCATGGGATACGGCTGGCCCGGCAACGTCCGCGAGCTCTGGCACGCCCTGGAGCGCGCGGCGCTCCTCAGCGAAGGGGAACTGATCACCGAGCGGGACCTGCCCGCCCACCTCATGGCGCCGCAGGGCGAGCTCGCCGTCCCGCTCCCCGGAGAGTCGCTGGTGCTGCCGGAGGCGACGGCGCGGGTGGTGCAGGAGGTGGAGCGGGAGCTCATCCGGCGCGCGCTCGGTCGCACGGCCGGGAACCGCACCGAGGCGGCCCGCCTGCTGGGGATCAGCCGGCGCGCGCTGGTTTACAAGCTCAAGGCCTACGGCCTCGGACGCGCGTAGGCGTCACCCCGTTCGCGTCCTCAGGAGCGGGGCTTGAGGTCGCGGACCGCGAGCTGCCCGCGGCGGCTGAAGTCGATGGACTCCCCGAGGATCCGCGCGGCCTCCTGCGGGGCGTGGAAGCCCATCGAGTTCTCGGCCTCGACGAAATCCAGCCAGAATTGCGCCCGCCGCTGGAAGTCCCGCGCCCGCTCCAGCTCGGCGTCGCTGCGGCCGGCCGCGCGGGCCGCCTTGAGATCCCCGATCAGGCCGACCAGCGCGTCCATGGCCCGGTTGCGGAGGTCGAAGGTCCGCTGCTGGATCGTCTCGACGCGGGCGCGGAGCTCGGCCTCCGGCCAGCGGTGGCAGGTCTGGCAGGCGCGGTTGAGGTTCAGAAGCGGGCTGCGGACGTGGTGGTCGCTGATCTTCAGGGCGCCCTCCCGGCGGTACGGCATGTGGCAGTCGGTGCACGCCACGCCGGAGCGCGCGTGGATCCCCTGGTTCCACAGCTCGAACTCCGGGTGCTGGGCCTTCAGCGTGGGCGCTCCGCTCTCGCCGTGGACCCAGTCGCGGAACTTCACCTCGTCGTAGTAGGCCGCGATCTGCTCGACCCGGAGCCCCCTGGCCCAGGGGTAGACGAGGCGCTTCTCCGTTCCCTTGAAGTAGTACTCGACGTGGCACTGGCCGCAGACGAACGCCCGCATCTCCTGCCGGGTGGCCATCGCGTTGACGTCGTAGTCCTTCACGCCCTGCGAGGCCTTGAGCGCCCGGATCCCCTCGATGAACGCCGGCCGGCTGATCCGGAGCTGCATGGTGTCCGGGGCGTGGCAGTCGATGCAGGTGACCGGATGCCGGACCAGCTTCCGCGCCTCCGGGTACGGCATCTGGTTGACCAGCTCGAAGCCCCTGAACAGGTCCCCGTTGCCGACCCGCTTGTAGGGCACGTAGACGGACGCGTGGCAGTGCAGGCACGTGCCCGGTTGCTTCGCGACGATCTGCCGCTCCGTGTACGTCTGGTCCTCGAGCATGTAGGCGTGGCCGCGGTCCTCGCGGAAGTCGCGCGCGAAGGCGTACCCCGCCCACATCGTCTTGAGGCGCGGGTCCTCCTCCAGGCGCGACTGCGCGACCACCGACCGGGGGTCGGCCTGGTTCGGCGTCCTCGGCAGGGCCTCGCTCCCCCCGAACCGGGTCCGGACCTGGTCCACGGTGCGGCGGTAGGCGTCGTACTGCAGCGGGAAGTTCTTGCCCCAGACGGCAGGATCCTCCGTCTCGTCGTTCAGCTCGACGACCCGGTAGAACGGGTTCCGCGCCTCCTGCTTGCGCTCGACGATGTTGACGAGCAGGGCGGCGGCGCCCGCCCCCGCCGCGGCGGCGACGACCGCGACGAGCAGAATCCAGATCGCGGGGCCGCGCCGGCCCAGCCTCCTCTCGACCATGCGTGCTGTTCCCCCCTCACCCTGGCCCTCTCCCCCCCGACGGGGGGAGAGGGAAATCAGGCGCTCAGAGATGGCCGACCGTGGCGTGGCACCGGACGCACGCCAGCGGGGCGTGTGCCGGGGGTCGCGCGTCGATCGCCTCGACGATCGGCCGGTGGCAGGCGCGGCAGGCGCGCTCCGCGATCTCCCGGTTCCCCGGCTTGATCCGCAGGGGGTCGGGAAAGCGGCCCGAGGTGAACGCGAAGGAGTGCCAGAAGCCGTTCGAAGCCTTCGTCGCGTACTTCGGGAAGAGGCCCCGGGGCGTGTGGCAGTCGTTGCACACGGCCGCCGCCCGGTGGCTGCCCTTGAGCCAGCCGTCCAGCTGCTCGCGCATGACGTGGCAGTTGGCGCAGGCCGCGGGGTCGTCCGTCAGGTAGGAGGCCCCCCGAGCGTACACGAAGGTGTAGCCGCCCACGCCGGCCGCCACCCCGATGGCGGCGCCCACGGCGACCCCGGCGATTCCACGGGCGCGCATCTCCTGCCGACCCTACCTGGCGCGGGGCATCGGGTCAAGCCGCCACACCCGATATGAGCCAGGTCATAGGTCCCCCGGGAGCGGGCGCCGTAGGCTGGACCTGGACGCATCCGCGGAAAGGGAGGGCGCGATGGCAGACAAGCAGGGCGCGGAGGACACGGAGCGGATCCCGCTGGCCCAGGCCTTCTTCGACAACATCTTTCTCCTGCTCGTGCTCGGGATCGTGGTCCCCGTCGTCTTCTACACGATCTGGGGGCTCCTCGAGATCGCGAGCATCCCGCTGGCGAAGTGAGGAGGCCCCCATGAGCATTCAGACGCTCAAGGGCGTGTGGTGGAAGCCGGTCGACCGGACCGAGAAGCTCTGGCTCGGGGTCGCCCTGATCTGGTGCCTGATCCTCTTCGCCATGATGCCGCTCTGGCACCTCAAGGGGGGACAGAACCCGTCGTTCGAGACCTACCGGATCACGCCCGCCGAGTACCAGAAGAAGGTGGACGCCTACGTCCAGAAGGCGAAGGTCGGGGAGGACAAGGGCATACCGGTCGTCGCGGCCCAGCCCGGCGACGACGTCTACATGCTCGGGCGGCTCTGGCAGTGGTACCCGGCGCTGAAGCTCAAGAAGGGGCAGACCTACCGGTTGCACCTGTCCTCCATGGACCTGGTCCACGGCTTCTCCCTGTTCCCCCTCAACCTCAACTTCATGGTCCTGCCAGGGTACGAGTACGTGCTGACGATCACGCCGACGCAGTCGGGCGAGGTGTACGCCGTGTGCAACGAGTTCTGCGGGATCGGCCACCACCAGATGGTGGGCAAGATCACCGTCGAATAGTCAACCCGGAGGGGGGCTTCGCCCCCCTTTATTGCGGGGGGCCGGAACCTCCTCCCTGGGAGGGTTGCGCCGGCAAAGGCGGCGCTCGGAGCGGAACATCGTGAGCGGTGCGGTCTTGCTCGAGCGGGTCGCCCGGTTTACCGGGACGAGCTCATAGGGGGCGGCGATGGCAGCGACCTTCCGGACCTGCGCCCAGACCGGTCTCCGGGTCCACGACCAGGCGGACTGGCTGATCAAGGTTCACGCCGTGGCGGGGGTGCTGGCGATCCTCTTCGGGGGGATCGCGGCCGTCCTGGTCGTGCTGACGCGGTGGCCCGCGGTCCACCTGCTGGACCCGGTGTACTACTACCGCGCCCTCACGTTCCACGGCATCAACATGCTGATCTTCTGGATCATCTTCTTCGAGATCGCGATCCTCTACTTCGCGGGGCCGATCCTCCTGGCGAGCCGCGTCGCGTGGCCGCGGGTCGGCTGGCTCGGCTTCGCCCTCATGGTCGCGGGCTCCGTCCTGATCGACGTCGCGATCCTCCGCGGCGGCGCCGACGTGATGTTCACCTCCTACGTGCCGCTCCGCGCGGTCTCGTACTTCTACCTCGGCTGGATTCTCTTCGCCGTCGGTGCGCTGGTCGGCGTGCTGAACTTCTTCGCGACCCTGGTCGTGGCGCGGGCCGAGCGGACGTACGAGGGCTCGATCCCGCTGGTGACCTTCGGGGCGGCGACGGCGGCGATCATCGCCGTGGTCACCCTCGCCCACGGCGCGATCATCTACATCCCCACCTGGCTCTGGTCGCTCGGGGTCATCGAGAACCTGGACGCCGGGATGTACCGGCTGGTCTTCTGGGGCCTCGGGCACCCGTCGCAGCAGATCAACGTGTCGGCGATGGTGGCGGTCTGGTACCTGCTCGCGACGCTGACCGTGGGGGCCGTGCCGATCAACGAGAAGGTCTGCCGCACGGCGTTCCTCCTCTACATCCTCTTCATCAACCTGGCCTCGGCGCACCACCTCCTGGTCGATCCCCAGGTGTCCCCGGCCTGGAAGATCTGGAACACCTCCTACGGGATGTATCTCGCGGTGCTCGCGAGCATGGTCCACGGCATGACGGTGCCGGCGTCCGTGGAGGTGGCGCAGCGGAAGAAGGGGCTCTCCAGGGGGCTGTTCGAGTGGCTGGCCAAGGCGCCCTGGGGGAACCCGGGGTTCGCGGCGCTGGCGCTGTCGCTCGTGATCTTCGGCTTCATCGGCGGGATCACCGGCGTCACGTTCGGCGCCGAGCAGGTCAACATCATCTCCCACAACACGCTGCGCATCCCGGGGCACTTCCACGCGACTGTCGTGGCGGGCACGACGCTCGCCTTCATGGGGCTCACGTACTTCGTGGTGCCGCTGATCTTCCGGCGCCAGATCCTCTCGAGGGCGCTGGCCACGACCCAGGTCTACCTCTTCGGGATCGGGATCGCGCTCTTCGCGGTCGGGATGACCACCGCGGGGTCGTACGCGATCCCGCGGCGGTACTGGGACGTCCAGTTCGCGACGTCGCTATTCAGGCCTCCGATCGAGCCCGCCGCGTTCTTCTTCCTGGGGCTCATGGGGATCGGCGGCCTCGTCGCCGCGCTCGGCGGCGCCCTCTACGTCCTGCTGACGGTCGGTTCGGTCTTCTTCGGCCCGCGCGTGCCGGACACCCCGGGCGCGGTCGGGCTGGCGCCGCTCGCGCCCGAGACGGGCCAGCACGTCCCGATCGCGGGCACCATGGTCCTGGTGTTCGTCTTCCTGGCGGCGTTCGTGATCTACTACTTCCTGAACTGGAAGTGGCTCGCCGCCATCTGGCTGGTGCGCTGATGGCGGCGACGCTCGAAGTTCTCCCTCTCCCCCAGCGGGGGAGAGGGTGGGGTGAGGGCGCGGGGGACGTCGTCCCCGCGACGACGCGGCGCCTCCTCACGGGCTGGCTCGCGGTCGCGGTCGGCTCGCTCGTCGTCGCGGGGCTCTTCGCGGCGCTGGCCGCGTTCACGCGCACGCCGGCGGTCCAGCTCCTGCCGACCGCCGACCTCTTCCACCACGCGCTCGTGAGCCACGTCACCTTCGCGTTCACCGTCTGGTTCGTGACGTTCGCGGGGGCGCTCTGGGTCTACGTCGCCTGGCGTGCCGGCTACCGGCTGAGCGCGCCTGCCTCGTGGGCGGGGCTCGCGCTGGCGGGCGCGGGCTCCGCGGCGATGGCGGTCCCGGCGTTCTCCGCCTCGGGGAAGCCCTACCTCAACGACTACGTGCCCGTGATCGATCACCCGCTCTTCTGGGCGGGCCTCGCCCTCCTCGGGGCGGGGGTGGCCCTCCAGGCGGGGGCGTACCTCACGGCCCGCGCGCGGGCGACGGCCGCGGCGCTCACCGACGCGCCCGAGGGGGAGGGGATGGCCGCGGGCGCGCTCGCCACGCTCCTGGCGATCGTCGTCCTCGGTCTGGCCCTCGCCCGCGTCGATCCCGCGCTGCCCTTCGGCTTCCGGCTGCGGGTCCTGACCTGGGGCCCGGGGCACCTGCTCCAGTTCCTCCACGTCGCCGGCATGGCGTCGGTCTGGTTCGTCGCCGCGGCCGTCGCCGTCGGCGCGGCGCCCCCGGCCCGGCGGGTGCTCCGGCTCCTGCTCCGGGCGCTCGTCGCCTTCGCCGCGGCCACGGCCCTGGCGTACGTCTGGTGGCGACCCGAGACGCTCCTGACGAACCGCGTGGTCACCCTCCTCACCTTCGGCGGCCTCGGCGTCGCGGCGGTGCCGATCGCGCTCATGGCGACGGCGGGCTGGCGGCGGGGGCGGCTCCCCTGGTCGAGCCCGCTCTTCTCGGGCACGGCGCTCTCGCTCGCCCTCTTCGCGGTCGGCGGCGTCCTGGGGGTCGTCGGCTTCAACCAGGACACGCGCGTGCCCGCGCACTACCACGGGATGGTCGGCGCCGTGACGCTCGCCTACATGGGCCTGGCGCCGATGCTGATCGAGCTCTCGGGCCGCCGGCCATGGAGCGATCGGCTCGGGCGCTGGCAGCCCTACCTCTACGGGCTCGGGCTCCTCGGGCTCATGGCCGGCCTCCACTGGGCCGGCGGGCGCGGCGCCCCGCGGAAGACCTTCGGCTTCAACTGGGCCGACCCGCAGGCCCTCGTCGCAATGAACCTGATGGGGCTGGGGTCGCTCCTGGCGATCGTCGGGGGGCTCGCGTTCGTGCTGAACGTGGGGATCCCCCTCGTGCGCCGGAAGGGGTGAGACGCCATGGTGGCGGCGTACGTCGAGTCGCTCAAGCTCCGGGTCGGGACCTTCATCGGGCTGGCGGCGGTCCTCGGCTACCTCGCCACCGCGCCCGGCGCTCCGGCGCTGCCCGCGCTCGTGCTCCTCTTCGCGGTGACCGTGATCGCGGCGGGAGGGGCGGGCGCGCTCAACCACTTCCTCGACCGGGACCTGGACGCCCGGATGCCCCGGACCGCGCGGCGCCCGCTCCCCTCGGGGCGGATCCCGCACGCCTGGCACGTGGTCGCCCTCGGCCTGGGCCTGGTGGTCCTGGCGGTGAGCCTGGCCCTCTGGCAGCTCAATCGGCTCGTGGCCCTCCACGTCGCCCTCGGCGCGTTCACCTACGTCGTCGTCTACACGATCTGGCTCAAGCGCCGCTCCTGGCTCAACGTCGTGATCGGGGGGCTCGCGGGCTCGTTCGCGGTCCTGGCGGGCGGCTCGCTCGCGCGCCCCGAGCTGTGCCTCCCGCCGGTGCTCTTCGCCGCGGTCCTCTTCTTCTGGAGCCCGTCGCACTTCTGGAGCCTGGCGATCGCCTACAAGCAGGACTACGCCGCGGCGCGCATCCCCATGCTGCCCGTGGTGAAGGGGGAGGCGGGCACCGTCCGCGGGATCGTCGTGAACACGGCGGGGCTCCTCCTCTCCAGCCTGCTCCCGTTCGCGCTCGGCATCCTCGGCTGGACCTACCTCCTCCTCGGTGTCGGAGTGGGCGGCGGCCTCCTCGTCCGCCGGAACCTCGAGCTCTGGCGCCGGCCGACGGACCGGCGGCTGGCCCTCCAGAACTTCCACGCCTCGAACCTCTTCCTCGTCCTGCTCTTTTTCGGGGTGGTGCTCGACGTCGTCCTGCGCCGATGGTGAGGCGCAGCCGCCCCTACTGGCGCCTCGCAACGTAGCTGCCGGGAGGGTGGGGCGGGCCCGCCACGGCCGGGCGCCGGTGACCCACCTCCGGCCGGCTCCCTCGTCCAGAACCCGCGAGAGGTGTACCCGTCTCGCTGATTCTGCCAACCTCGCGCTCGCGGGCATAGATCCTGCATGGGCACAGTCTCGGGCGCTTGCCTTACTGAGGGCTGGACAGGGAAGCCATGGAGCCCGGACGCGGTGCAGTCGGCCGGCGGATTAAGCTCGCCATCGGGATCGGGTTCACCCTGGTCCTGCTGGTCGGGGGGGTCTCTGTGCTCCTGGCCTGGACTATTTCTCGGGGAGTGGAGGACGGAAGGCAGAAGAGCCTCGAGGTCGAGGCGATCGATCGGATTCATGGCATCGTTCAGCACTTCGTCGCCGACCTCTACCTGGCCATCCAGGGCGGGCAAGCACCCGGGCACCAGCCTCCGGGAGAAGTCCTGGCGGGGCTCGAGCGTGAGGTCGCGGCGTATGAGGCCCTGGAGCGCGCCCAGGGGGGAGAGGAAGCCTTACAGGAGCTGGAGGGGATCGGGAAGCTGAAGGTTCTGCTGGCCCGGCTGGAGGCTGCGTCCTCGAAGGCGACTGAGGGGTCCGGACGCGGGCAGCCACCGGCCCACGGCGAACTCGTCGTCCTCAATGAGCTGGCCCATCGGGTTTCCGAGGTCATCGGTGGCCTGCACACCCTGCATCGGAAGAAATTCCAGCGCGCCATCGGCGAGAGCCAGCGGCGAATGCTCCTGATCTCCGGCCTCTACGTAGCCTTCGCCCTTGGCGGTGGGGCCCTCCTTCTCCTCGGCGACCGCTTCCTCGCGCGCACGCTGGTCCTGCCCATCACCCGGCTTGCCGAGGCGGCCCTCCACATCGCTGGAGGCGACCTCTCTCGGCGCGTTCGCGTCGGATCGGGCGACGAAGTGGGGCAGCTCGCTCGGGCTTTCAACCTGATGGCCGAGCGGCTCGAGGCCGACGAGGCCGACCGAAGGAACTTCGAGGCCGAGCTGGAGCGACAGGTCAAGGAGCGGACGCGGGAGCTGGAGGAGACCGCCGCCCGGCTCCGGGCCACGCAAGCCGAGCTCGTCCGGTCCGAGCGGGTTGCCGTGACGGGCCAGCTCGCCGCAGGGGTGACGCACGAGATCCGAACGCCGCTCAACTCCCTGGCGATCAATGTCCAGTTGCTCCGCCGGGAGCTCGCCCGGGAAGCCCCCCCGCCCTCCATGCGCGAGATCCCGGGCACTCTGGCCACGGTCGAGTACGAGATCAACCGGATCAACCGCATCCTGGAAGAGTTCGTCAAGTTCGCCCGCCTCCCCACACCGCGATTCGAACACGTCGAGGTCGGCCTCCTCCTCGAAGAGATCCTGGGGCTCCTGGGAGCCCAGGCGGCCGAAGCCAGGGTCCGCATCGAGGCTCTCACGACCTCCCTTGGCGCCTCCGTCCGGGGTGATCGGGATCAGCTTCGCGAGGTCTTCCTCAACCTGGGACAGAACGCCCTTCAAGCCATGCCGAACGGGGGAGTCCTGAGCGTCGAAGTCGGCCGGGACGGAGACTGGGTGCACATCGCCGTGACGGATTGCGGGCCGGGCATTCCGGAGGCGGAGCGGGAGCGGATCTTTCTTCCCTTCGTCAGCACGAAGCCGGATGGCCTCGGTCTGGGGCTTCCCATCGTCAGGCGAATCGTCGACGAGCACGGGGGGAGAGTCTCGTGTCGGAACCGGGCCGGAGGGGGAGCGGCTTTTGTCGTCCGCCTCCCCGTCGCGGGCCCCGCGTAGGAAGGCGCTGAGACGATGGAACACGTCATCCTCGTGGCCGAGGATGATTCCCGAACCCGGGAGAGCCTCGGCCGGGCCATGATCCAGGCCGGATACCGGAGCCTGACGGCGGCAGATGGGGCGGCGGCCCTGGCGATCCTGCAGAAGGAGTCGGTGGACGTCCTCCTGACGGACCTGAAGATGCCGGGAGTGGACGGGATGACCCTCCTGGAGCGGGTCCGGGCGGGTTCCCCCGAGACCATCGTGATCATCCTCACCGCCTTCGCCACCGTGGACCTCGCCGTCGAGGCCATGAAGAAGGGGGCCTACGACTTCCTCACGAAGCCGATCCATCTGGACAAGCTCGAGCTCGTGCTGCGGCATGCCCTGGAAACCCGGAGACTCGCCCAGGAGAATCGGGAGCTGAGGCTCCGCCTGCGGGAAACGTCCGGCCTGAAGCAGCTCCTGGGCCGCTCCACAGCCATGCAGCGCCTTCGGGAATCGATCCAGCAGGTGGCCGCCACCGATGCGACCGTGCTGATCCTCGGGGAGAGCGGGACCGGCAAGGAGCTGGTGGCCCACGCCATCCACTACGGAGGTCGCCGGGCCGACTGTCCGCTGGTGAAGGTGAGCTGTGCCGCGCTCCCCGAGGAGCTCCTGGAGTCGGAGCTGTTCGGCCACGAGCGCGGGGCTTTTACCGGCGCGCGGGATCGGCGGACGGGACGGTTCGAGCTGGCCCACGGGGGCACGCTGTTTCTGGACGAGGTGGGCGACCTGAGCCCCCGGACTCAGGCCAAGCTCCTCCGGGTCCTCCAGGAGCAGGAGTTCGAGCGCGTGGGGGGGACCGAAACGATTCGGGTGGATGTCCGGCTCATCGCCGCGACGAACCGAGACCTGGAGGGCCTCGTGGCCGAGGGCACGTTCCGGGAGGACCTCTACTACCGACTCAACGTCGTGCCCATCCAGGTGCCACCGCTCCGGGAGCGGGTCGAGGATATTCCGCTCCTGGTCGCTCACTTCCTCCGCGTCTTCGCCGAGCGGGGGGGGAAGCCCGTCCCCGAGCTCACCCCCGAAGCCCTCGCGCTCCTCTGCCGTCACTCGTGGCCGGGAAATGTGCGGGAGCTGGAGCACGTGGTGGAGTCGATCCTGGTGTTCTCCAAGGGTGGCCCCATCGCCGTCGGCGATCTCCCGCCGGCCATTCGGGGCGGGGAGCGGGGCTCCGAGTCCGGCGATCGCGCCTCAGGAGCCACGCTGCGGGATCTCGAACGCCAGGCCATCGCCCGGACGCTGGTGGCAACCGGTGGGAACAGGCGAAGGGCCGCCGACATCCTGGGGATCGGGCTCAAGACCCTCTACCGGAAGATCCACGAGTTCGGCCTCGAGTAGTTCCTCGGAGGAGGCCCCGGACCCCTCCGGCGGGGACCCGCAGTTGGACGTTGTCATTTTGACCGCGCCGGCCACGATTCCCGAGTCGTCCTGACCGCTCTCCGCCGCTCAGCGCCATCGAGCCTTCCCCCGGCCCTTCCGCGCAACTCCTCGCCCCGCCGAGGAGTTTTGGCCCGGAGCCACGGGGCGCCCGATCTGGCGCGAACCGTGCTGGGGGGAGCGGACGGCATGAGACCGCCGGAATCGGTCCTGATCGTCTCCCCGGACGCGACGACGCTCCAGAGCCTGACCCGGGCGCTGATGCGGAGTGGGCTCCCGGTCGTCCCGGCGCTGGGATGGGCGGAGGGGGAGGTCCGGCTGCGGCGGATCCCGGTGTCCGTGGTGGTGGCCGACATGGAGGGGCTGAGCGCCGACGAGCTCGAGAAGGTCCGCTGGCTGCGGTCCAGCTTCCCCAATGTCGGGGTCATCGCGCTGGTTTCGCTGGCGTCGCCGGAGGTCCCGGCTGCCGAGACCCAGGGGCTCCTCCTGGCGGTGCTCGGGAAACCGGTTGCGCTCGGGCACCTGGAGGAGACCCTCAGGGCCGCCCTGGCCCGGACGGGGATGGAGGGAAGGAGGGAACGGCCGTGAGGAGCAGGTCTCACCAGGTCGTGGTGATCCTGGGTGCGCTCCTACTCTGGGGGAGTGCATGGCTCGGGTCGGGCTGGTCCGCGCCGCCTGACAAGGGCAACTCGCCACCCGAAAAGGCCAAGTCCCAGGCGGTGCGGGGGGAGGCCCTGGTCAAGGAGCGTTGCGCGATGTGCCATCCCCTCGGACGGGTCAGATCCGCCCAGCACACGGCCAGGGGCTGGCAGGCGACCGTCAAGACGATGAAGCTCTTCGGCCTTCAGGTCACCGACGCGGAGGCTGGGGCCATCGTGAGCTACCTGAGGACGGCCTTTCCGGCGCTCGGGGAGGACGTCTCGAGGGCACGGCTCTACATCCCGAACGAGCACGACGGTACCGTGTCGGTGGTCGACACCGGGAGCCACGCGGTGGTCAAGACCCTCGCCGGGATCCCACGCCCACACGCCCTTTGCCGCAGCCCGGACGGCCGGTTCGTCTACGTCTCGAACCACAGCGAGGCTGGCGGGGTACAGGTCATCGACACCCTGATCGACGGGGTGGTGGCGCGGATTCCGACCCGGGCGTTCCCCATGCACTGCGCGTTCAGTCCGGAGGGCCGGTACGTCTTCGTGGCGAGCCACGGAGCGAACGCCGTGCAGATCATCGACGGGATCGCCCGGGAGGTGATCGCCACGATTCCTGCGGGACAGGCTCCCCACAACCTGGTTGTGAGCCCGGACGGCCGGGCCATTTGGGTGAGCAACACCGGCTCGAGCGACCTTTCCGTGATAGACCGGACGACGCTGAAGCTCACGGCCACGGTCGCGGTGGGGAAGGCGCCGCTGGGGTTGGCGGTGAGCCCCGACGGGACGCGGGTCTACACCGGCAACACCGGATCCGGTGACGTGTCGGTGATCGACGCCGCGGCCCTGACAGTCATCGCGACCGTGCCGGTCGGCCGGGGGGTCAACCAGGTGAAGGTGAGCCCCGACGGGGCGACTCTCTGGATCGCCCTGGGGGCGGAGAGGGCCGTGGCGGTGATGGATCTGGCCAGCCAGCAGGTCGGCGTCCGGATCCCGGTCGGCGAGGGGCCCCACGGCATCGCGTTCGCGCCCGATGGCAAGCACGGCTACGTGACCAACAGCGACAGCGACAACGTGTCCGTCATCGAGGTCGCCGCACTGAAGGTCATCCAGACGATTCCTGTGGGGAAGGCGCCGGCGTGCCTCTGAGGCGGAAGCCGGTGGGTGGACAGAACGTCCCACGACAAGGGAGGTGCGAGATGAGACGAAACCTGATGAAGCGGAAGGAGTTTCTTCTGGGCGGGGTGGCTGTTAGCGCCCACGCTTTCTGACATCTCCCGGCTCGACTTCTTTGCCGCTGGCGTGGACGATACGGGGCGCGGGGCTCGGGAGGCGCCCCGGCGACGCTCGATTCCCTACGGATCCTGATCGCGACGGGTCGACCACCAGGTCCCGGCCACGAAGGTGCCTTGGTTGAGGAGTT
>Ga0137796_10000138_pt1 | contig 44185 bp, 46 predicted proteins | sample OV2TP3_FD_97704 | JGI IMG/M metagenome (GOLD analysis project Ga0137796, IMG submission 97704) | reverse complement strand
GCGGGGCCAAGTAACGAGCATAGCGAGGGACGCAGGGAGGAGGCGCCCCGAGGCGTATGCCGCATACGTTGAGGGGCGCCGACGACCGAGGACGACGCTAGGCGAAGTTAGTTGGACCCGCACTAGCTCGACCTCGTAGCTTTCCCGCCTGTCGGATCCAGTCCGGAGTCCAGCGCCCGGGGGGATGTGTGCGCGGGGACGCCGTCCGGCGCGGGTGCGGCGCGACAAGGGGGTGGCCTGATGAAGCTCGCGGGTCGGGTGGCCGTCGTAACGGGCTCGAGCATGGGCATCGGGGAGGGGATCGCCGCGGCCTTCCTGCGGGAGGGCGCGCGGGTGGTCGTCAATTCGCGCGACCAGAAGCGGGCCGACGAGGCGGCGGTGCGGCTCGGCCGGGGCGGGGGGGAGACCCTGGCCCTTGCGGCGGACGTCTCGACCCGGGCGGGGGTCGAGCGCCTGGTGGAGGGCGCCGTCTCCCGGTGGGGGCGCCTCGACGTCATGGTGAACAACGCCGGCACGTCCATGATCGCCCCGTCGGTCGAGCTCGGTGAGGCCGACTGGCGGCGCACGATCGACCTCAACCTGACCGGGGCTTTTCTCGGGTGCCAGGCGGCAGCGCGCGTCATGCTGCCCCGGCGCTCGGGCGCCATCATCAACATCGGCTCGATCCTGGGCGAGCTCGGTCTGCCGAAGCGCGCGGCCTACTGCGCCTCCAAGCACGGCCTCATCGGGTTGACGAAGGTGCTCGGGGTCGAGTGGGGGCGCCAGGGCGTGCGGGTGAACTGCATCAACCCCGGCTACATCAAGACGCCCATGGACGTCCAGGACCAGTCCGTCGGCGACTACACCGACACGGACATCACCCGGCGGACCCCGGCGGGGCGGTTCGGGTCCGTCGAGGACATCGCGCGCGTCGCCGCGTGGCTGGCCTCCGACGACGCGGCGTACGTGACGGGGGCGAGCGTGGACGTGGACGGCGGCTGGGTGGCATACGGTGGCTGGGGCAACTACTAGGCTGCCTAGCCGCCACGGGTCCTGTCGCCGGGCTCGCCCCGCGCGCCCGGGCTCGTCACCCGTTCGCCTCCTTCCGCGATTCTGCGAATCGCGAAAGGAAGCCGAAGGGGTCCCACTTCGCCCGGGACCCCGCGGGGCTCACCCGGCGCCACCCGCGGCGACCTGCCCCGTCGGCGCCTGACCGAGTGGTGGGATGAGTGCGGCGACTGAGGCGGCGGTGGTGGTCGTCGGCGGGGGCATCTGGGGGTGCTCGATCGCCTACCACCTGGCCCGCGCGGGCACGCGCGACGTCGTCGTGCTCGAGCGCGGGGAGCTTGCCTCGGGGAACACGCCCCAGGCGGCCGGCCTCGTCGGGCAGCTCCGGGCCTCCGAGCTCATGTGCCGGTCGATCCAGCAGGTGGTCCGCCGGCTCGAAGGGTGGGAGCGCGAGCACGGTGAGGAGTGCGGCTTCCGCCAGGTCGGGAGCCTCAAGCTCGCCCTGACCGACGCGCGCGCCGGGGAGCTCGAGCGTCACGTCGCGCAGGCACGCGCCTGGGGGCTCGCGGTGGAGATCCTTTCCCCCGCAGCCGCGCAGACCCGCGTCCCGTTCCTTCGCCGGGAGGCTGTCAAGGCCGCCGCCTGGATCCCCCGGGACGGCTACGTCGAGCCCTACACGCTGGCGATGGCGATCGCCCGCGCGGCCCGCAAGCTCGGCGTCGGGTTCGAGACGCAGCGGCCCGTGACCGCCATCCGCGTCGAGGGCGGGCGGGTCCGCGGGGTGGAGACGCCGAGCGGACCGGTCACGGCGCCGCGAGTGGTCGTGGCCGCCGGCCCCTGGGTCGAGCGCGTGGGCGAGGCGGCGGGGCTGGCCTTCGACACGGTCGCGCTTCGGCACCAGCACTGGACGACCGCGCCCATGGACGCCGTGCCGCGCGATCTGCCCGTCGTGCGCGTCCCCGACGCGTCGGTCTACATCCGGCCCGAGGTGGGAGGCCTGATGCTGGGCGGGTTCGAGGCGCGCCCCAAGGCGTTCCGGATGGCCGACCTTCCGCCGACCTTCGAGATCGAGCACACGGAGAAGGACCTCGGTGTCCTGGAGGAGCTGGCGCGCGGGCTCACGGAGGTCTTCCCGCCGCTGGAGAAGGCGCCGGTGCTGAAGGGGTGCGCGGGGCTGCCGACGTTCACGCCGGACGGCCAGTACCTGCTGGGCGCTGTCCCCCAGGCCGGCGGGCTCTACGTCGCGGCGGGGTGCAACGCGATCGGGATCGCGGGGTCGCTCCTCGTCGGCGAATGGATGGCCGAGCTGGTCCTCGAGGGGCGGACGCGCGCGGACACCGCCACCCAGGCGCTGACGCGGTTCGGCGCGCGGTACGGAGACCGGCGCCGCCTCCAGGCGTCGTGCGAATCCATCTACGGGAACTTCTACAGCCTGGACAAGGGCGCCTTCTGACCACAGGAGCGATCGCGTGCACTTGGTGACGTACCTGGCGGGCCGGACGGCGCGGCTCGGGGCCGTCTGGCGAGACACCCTGCTGGACCTCCGGGCCCTGTCGATCGACATGGCGGCCCAGCGCACGAAACGCCCGCGGGGCGAGGCGCTGCTCCCGGGAACGATGCTGGAGTTGATCGACGGCGGGCCCGCGCTCTGGGCGCGTGCCCAGGAGATCTGGGACTACGGCCGGAAGCTCGTGGATCGCCTCGATCCCGCCGATCTCCGGCGGCGGGGCGTGGCCCGGCCGCTCGCGCGGGCACGCCTCCTGGCGCCGGTCCCGCGCCCGCGCAAGAACGTCTTCTGCATGGGACGCAACTACGCCGAGCACGCCGCGGAGCGCGGCGCGGCGCCGCCCGAGCGGCCGGTCTTCTTCACGAAGCCTCCGACGGCGGTCGTCGGACCCGGCGCGCCGGTCGTGCACCACGCGGCGACGCAGGCCCTCGACTACGAAGTCGAGCTGGCGGTCGTGGTAGGACGGCCCGGGCGGGACCTCACGCCGGAGGCCGCCCTCCGGCACGTCTTCGGGTACACGATCGTGAACGACGTGACCGCGCGAGATCTTCAAAAAGCGCACCAGCAGTGGTTCAAGGGGAAGGCGCTCGACACCTTCTGTCCGATGGGCCCGGCGCTCGTGACCGCCGACGAGGTCCCGGACCCGCAGGCGCTCGGGATCCGGCTGCGCGTGAACGGCCAGCTCCGGCAGGAGGCGACGACGGGCCAGATGATCTTCGACGTGGCGACGCTCCTCGCCGTCCTCTCCCTCGGCCTGACGCTCGAGCCGGGCGACATCCTCGCCACGGGGACGCCGTCGGGCGTCGGCGCGGCGACGGGCGCGTACCTCAAGCCGGGTGACGTGATGGAGGCCGAGATCGACGGCCTGGGTTGCCTCCGGAATCCGGTCGTGGCGCCGGGAGATCGCTGAGGTGGCGGACTTCTGCCTGACCAAGATCGTCTGCACCCTCGGCCCCGCGTCGGTGGCCGAGGGGATCATCGAGCAGATGGCGCGGGCCGGGATGGACGTCGCCCGCCTGAATTTCTCCCACGGCACGCAGGCCGAGCACCGCCAGGCGATCGAGCGGATCCGCTCCGTCGAAGCGCGGCTCGGCCGGCCGATCGCGATCCTCCAGGACCTCCAGGGTCCGAAGATCCGCCTCGGCACCTTCGAACGCGGGGCCGCGACGCTGCGCCGTGGGAGCTCGTTCATCCTCACGACGGCGCCCGTGACGGGGACGGCGGAGGGCGCCTCGATTTCCTACGCGGGGTTCTGTCGCGACGTCAAGCCGGGCGACCGCGTCCTGATCGACGACGGCCGGATCGCCCTCGAGGTGCAGGACGTCCGGGGCGAGGAGGCGCTCTGCCGCGTGGAGACGGGCGGCGAGGTCCGCGACCACAAGGGCGTCAACCTGCCGCGCACGCTGGTGCGGCTCCCCACCCTTACCGACAAGGACCGCGAGGACCTCGCCTTCGGGCTCCGGCACGGCGTGGACTACGTGGGCGTCTCCTTCGTCCGGTCGGCGGCGGACGTGCTCGAGGTCCGCGAGTTCATCAACGAGCACCGCTCCGATGCCCAGGTGGTGGCCAAGCTCGAGCGGCCCGAGGCGCTCGGGCGGCTCGACGAGATCCTCCAGGCGGCGAGCGCCGTCATGGTGGCGCGGGGCGACCTCGGGGTGGAGCTGCCGCTGGAGGAGGTGCCCGTCGCCCAGAAGGAGATCATCCGGAAGGCGCGCCTGACCCGGACGCCGGTCATCATCGCGACGCAGATGCTCGAGTCCATGGTCTCGGCGCTCCGGCCCACGCGCGCCGAGGTCTCGGACGTGGCGAACGCGATCCTCGACGGCACCGACGCCGTCATGCTTTCCGCCGAGTCCGCAGTGGGCGCCTACCCCGTCGAGGCGGTGCGGGTCATGGACCGGATCATCCGGCGCACCGAGGCCGCGTTCCCGCCGGCGACGATGGACCGGCCGCGGCGCGGGGAGATCTCGTTCCCCCAGGCGATCTCGGACGCGGCGGCGTTCAGCGCGAAGGAGCTGAAAGCGCGGGCGATCGTCGCCTTCACGCAGTCGGGCTCGACCGCGCGGCTCATCTCCCAGGATCGCCCGCCCGTCCCGATCGTCGCGTTCAGCCCGTCCGAGCGGGTCCGGCGGCGCCTCATGCTCGACTGGGGCGTGATCCCGCGCCCCATCAGCCGACTGGACTCGATCGAAGAAATGGTCGCGGAGGTCGAGACGACCCTCCTCGCCGACCGCACGGTACGCTACAACGACGTCCTCATCGTCGTCGCGGGCGCCCCGCTCTGGGTCCGCGGCACGGTGAACGTGATGCGGCTCCACCGGGTCGGCGAGAATCGCTGAGAGCCGAGGGCCGCGCGCCGATGCGGTTCGGGCTTTTCCAGAGCCTCACCCAGACGACCTGGGAGACCGTCCTGGGCCTCTGGCGGTACGCCGAGGCGACGGGCTGGGACGCTGCGTGCGTCACCGACCACTTCATGCCGAACACGGCGGAGCGGGCCGGGGACACGCTGGAGTGCTGGACCGCGCTCGCGTCGCTCGCCGTGCTCGTCCCGCGGATCCGGGTCGGGACGATCGTCTCGGGGAACACCTACCGGCACCCCGCCGTGCTGGCGAAGATGGCGGCGAACGTGGACATCGTCTCGGGCGGCCGGTTGATCTGCGGGATCGGCGCCGCGTGGCAGGAGAACGAGCATCGGGCGTACGGGATCCCGTTCCACACCGTGGGTGAGCGCCTCGCGCGCCTCGACGAGGCGTGCCAGGTCCTGAAGCTCCTGTGGACCCGGGAGCGGACGACGTTCCGTGGACGCTACTACCAGCTCGAGGACGCGCCGCTCATGCCCAAGCCCGTCCAGCGCCCGCACCCCGAGCTGATGGTGGGGGGCGGAGGGGAGCGGGTGACGCTGCGCATCGCCGCGAAGCACGCCGACCACTGGAACGTCTGGGGCGGCCCGGAAACCCTCGGGCGGAAGGGAAAGATCCTCGACGAGCACTGCGCCGCCGTCGGCCGCGACCCGAAGGCGCTCCTCCGGTCGGCGAACATGCCCCTCCTGATCACGGACGACCGGGCGGAGGCCGAGCGGCTTCGCGAGACCTTTCAGCGCCGCTTCGGCTCGAGCGAGGCCGCCGCGCGCGACACCGTGCTGGCGGGCAGCGTCGGTCAGGTCCGAGACAAGCTCGCCCGCCTCCGCGACGCCGGCGCCGGGATGCTCTGGGTCCCGACCTTCTTCCTGCCGAAGGACCCCCGCCCCCAGCTCGACCGCCTGATGGCCGACGTCGCCCCGGCGTTCCGGTAGTCGGTCGGTCATCCCGTGATGGTTGACCCGCCCGGGGTGTGGCCCGTAGCATAAGGCTGGGGCGAGGGCGTGGGCACCTTTCGCGTCAGGATCGAGCTTGGAGACACGGCGGGCCAGCACTTCGAAGCGATCGAGGCGCTGGTAGACACCGGGGCGACCTATACGAGCGTGCCGGCGCCCCTGCTGGAGCGCCTCGCCGTGACGCCGCACACCCGCGATACGTTCGTTTTGGCAGACGGCCGGCGCGTGGAACGGGACATCGGGCGCACCTGGGTGCGGGTGGATGGGCGGCTTGAGCTCACCCTGGTCGTCTTCGCCGACCCCGGAACCGAGCCGCTCCTGGGGGCCTACACGCTGGAGGGGCTGCGGCTGGCTGCCGATCCGGTGAGCCGGCGTCTCGTCCCTGTACCCGGGCTGTTACTCTAAGTCGCGCCTCAAACTCCCTCCCTTCTCGCGCGCGGGCGTCAGTACGCCTGCTGCATCGCCTTGCGGGCGGCCTTGAGCTCGTCGAGGGTGACCCCGGGCTTCCGACAGGCGGCGATCATCTTGCGCTCGCGAGCCTCGATCCGCGCGGCCGCCTCCGGGATCTGGGGCGCGATCTCCGGAGGGATCACGACGACGCCGTGCTGGTCGCCGTGGAGGAGGTCGCCCGGGCGGATCCAGAGCCCGCTCACCTTGACGGGCAGCCCGAAGTCCACCATGTGGATGTACGCGTGGGAGACCGAGACGTGGGCCGAGAAGAAGTGGAAGCCGAGCGCCTCGGCCTCGGGGAGGTCGCGCACGGTCCCGTCGGTCACCGTGCCGACGCAGCCGAGCGCCTTGTGGATGTTGGCCTGGACCTCGCCCCAGTAGGCGCCCTGGCCGCGGGGCTCGTCGAGGTCGTGCATGACGACGACGCGCGGCCCCGGGCTCGCGGCGACGTGGTCCCACCAGGCGAACTCGGGGGCGCGGTGGCCCTCGACGGGCCCCGGCTCGGCGCGGATCAGCGCGGTGGCGGCGTACCCGACCATGACGCCGAGCTTCGGGAACCGGCAGACGATCTCCGACGCGACGAACCCGGCGCTGCGCGGCCGGACGTTGAACGTCTCGATGGCGTTCGCGATCGTCGGCGAGGAGATCTTGCGGAGCTCGTCGAGGAGCTTGGGGTCGAGGGTCGCCATGAGTCCTCCGTTGGATCCGCTAGATGGCCTGGCGGCGGCGCTGGAGCAGCACCTCGCGGAGCCGCTCGAGCACGCGCTCGATCTGGGTCATGTTCGGGTTGACGGCGAGGGCCCGCTCGAAGTAGCGGGCGGCACGCTCGAGGTCGCCCTTCTCGAGGTAGATCAGGCCGAACCCCGACAGGGCGCCGAAGTGGATGGGGTTGCGCCGGATCACCTCCTCGCAGTCGGCCAGGGAACGGTCGTACTCGCCCATGAGGTAGTAGACGGTCGCGCGCTTGTTCCACCCCTCGGCGAACTCGGGCGCGCGCGCGATGACCTCGGTGAAAGTCGCCGCCGCCTCCTCGTGCAGGCCGAGCCCCATGAGCCCGATGCCGTGCTGGAGGAGCGCGTCCACCTCGCGGTCGCCGGAGCGCTGCCAGATCGCCCAGAGCGCCGCCTGCGCGCCCTCGCGGACCGCCGCGTCCGGGTCGCGGAGCGCCCGCGCGAGGTCGGCGGTCGCGGCCCCGTCCCCGACCTCGCCCAGGCGGGTCGCCGCCGCACGCCGCTCGGTGGCCGTCCCGCCGCGGAGCTGCTCGAGCAGCGCCGCCTGCTCCGGCGGCGCGGCCAACAGGAGGGCCGCGAGCACGGGAACGATCCAGATGCTCACCGCCGCGCGTCCTCCTTCCGGTCGACGAGGCGGAGAAATTCGGCCTCGTCGAGCGTCGCGACCCCGAGCCGGCGGGCGTCGTCGGCCTTCGACCCGGGGTCCTTGCCGACCACGACGTAATCGGTCTTCCGCGAGACGGAGGAGGTCACGCGCCCGCCCAGGCGGACGATCAGCTCCTTGGCCTCGTCCCGGGACAGGCGCTCGAGCCCGCCCGTGAGCACGAACGTCTTGCCCAGGAGCGGCTTCGGTCCGGTGGCGGCGCGCGGCTCGGCCAGGAGCACCCCCACCTCGCGGAGGCGCGCGACCGCCCGCTGATTGGCCCGCTGGTCGAAGAAGAGCCGGACGGACTCCGCGATGCGCGGGCCGATGCCGTAGATCTCGTTGATCTCCTCGCGGCGCGCGGTCATGAGACGGTCCATGCTCGCGAAGTGGTCGGCGAGGACCCGGGCGGCCCGCTCCCCGACGTACCGGATGCCGAGGGCGAACAGGAGCCGGGCGAGCCCGCGGGTCTTGGACGCCTGGATCGCGTTGACCAGGTTCGTGGCCGACTTCTCGGCGAGCCGCTCGAGCTCGGCGAGCTGGGGGACCGTGAGCATGTAGAGGTCGGCGAAGTCCCGCACCAGGTTCCGCTCCACGAGCTGGTCGATGACCGCCTCGCCCAGGTGCTCGATGTCCATCGCCCCGCGCGAGCCGTAGTGGAAGAGCGCCTCCTTGAGGCGCGCCGGGCACGCGGCGTTCGTGCACCGCACCACGACTTCCCCCTCCGGCCGAGAGGCCGCCGAGCCGCAGACCGGGCAGCGGCCGGGGAAGACGAAGCGCTTCACGCCGTGGGGCCGTTTCTCCACGAGGACCCGGACGATGTGGGGGATCACGTCGCCGGCACGCTCGACCACCACCGTGTCGCCTTCCCGGACATCGAGGCGCTCGATCTCGTCCACGTTGTGCAGGGTCGCCCGGCTGATCGTGGCCCCGGCGATCCGCACGGGGTCGAGCTCCGCCGACGGGGTCAGCGCCCCGGTGCGGCCGACGTTGATCAGGATGCGGCGCACGACGCTCGTGGCTTGCTGCGCCGCGAACTTGTACGCGATCGCCCAGCGCGGGTGGTGGGCGGTCGCGCCGAGGCGCCGTTGCTGGTCGAGGCTGTCCAGCTTGACGACCACGCCGTCGGCCTCGTACCCGAGCCGGTCGCGCTCGGCCTCGAGCTCCGCGCAGGTCGCGACCACCTCGTCCATCGAGGCGCACCGCCGGCTCCGCGGGTTGGTCTTGAAGCCGCCCTCCCGGAGGGCCGCGAGGACCTCCGAATGGGTCCTCAGCGGCATCGGCTCGGCGTGGCTCACCTGGTAGACGAAGATGTCGAGCGGGCGGCGGGCCGTCACCGCCGGGTCCTTCTGCCGCACGGAGCCGGCCGCGGCGTTTCGCGGGTTCGCGAACCCCGGCTCGCCGGCGGCTTCGAGCTGGGCGTTGAGACGCTCGAACTTCGCCCGCTCCATGAAGACCTCGCCGCGCACCTCCAGGACGTCGCACCGGGCGAGCCGCCCGCGCACGGCGAGCGGGATCGAGCGGATCGTCTTGAGGTTCGCGGTGACCTCCTCGCCCATGCGCCCGTCGCCGCGGGTCGCCCCCCGGACGAAGCGGCCCCGCTCGTAGAGGAGCGCGACGCCGAGGCCATCCACCTTGGGCTCGCAGACGTAGGCGAAGGTCTCCCCGGGGAGCGCCCGCCGGAGGCGCGCCTCGAACTCGCGGAGGTCGTCCGCCGTGGTCGCGTTGTCGAGCGAGAGCATCGCGACCCGGTGCTCGACGGCCGCGAACGCCTCGGCGACCTGGCCCGACACGCGCTGCGTGGGGGAGTCCGGGGTGACGAGCTGCGGGTGCCGGGCCTCGAGGTCCCGCAGCTCGCGCACGAGCGCGTCGTACTCGGCGTCGGAGGTCTCCGGGCGGTTCTCGACGTAGTAGCGGTGGTCGTGGTGCGCGATCAGCCGGCGGAGCTCCTCCGCCCGCCGGCGCGCCGCGGCAGGCGCGCTCATGGCGTCAGGATAGCACGCGCTCGGAGGCGGGGAGGCGGAGACCCGTGGACGTCATCCGCTTCGACCTGCGCGTCGGAACCGCATGGCTGCCTCTCGTCCGCTATCGGCGACCGCACGGCTTGATCACCGGTGACACCGTGGATGCCTTCGTAGCTTCGCGTCTGGGAACGTCTTCGCCATACACTTGACTGCATCCCAGTGAGGCATATATCTTAGACATACGACGGAGGTGTATCCTGTGCGCACCACGTTGAACCTCGATGACGGTTTGGTCCAGGAGCTGATGAAGATGACGAAGGCCGGAACGAAGACCGAGGCTATTCACTTGGCTATCTCGGAGTTCATCCGGCGAAGGAAGATCGAGGGGTTACTGGCGCTGGAGGGTAAGGTTCCCATTGACGTGGGCTGGCGCGAGCTGGAGGAGCGGGAGTTGAAGAGCCAGGCGGAACGCGAGCGGCGCTGGCGTGGTCATCGCTGATACGTCGGTCTGGATCGAATACTTCAAAGGTGGCCATGAGCCCGCCCGGAGGGCTTTGCGGGATCTCATCCGAGCCGCGCAGGCGGTCCTCGTGGGCGTGGTCCTGGCCGAGCTGCTTCAGGGGTGTCGATCCGCGAAAGAGGCGGACACGATCCTCTCGAAGCTGGCCGGCCTTCGCTTCCTGGAGACCACGTTCTCGACCTGGAAGGGCGCCGGAGAACTGTCGGCTTCCCTCAGGCGGAAAGGCATCACGCTTCCTCTCTCGGACGTCATCATCGCCGTCCTCGCCCTAGAACACCGCTGTGCAGTCTTCACTCTCGATCCACACTTCGAGCAGGTCCCCGGTCTGACGCTCCACCTGCCCGCTCGGCCCGCGAGGACCCGGTAGCCCTCGGCCGGGCGCGCGTCAGGCGGCGGGCTGCGCGGCCGCGTCGGGCCCCCCCGGGAACGCCACGAGCAGCGTCGCCACCCCGAGGGCGACGGCGAGCCAGAGCGTCGCCGCCCGGATGAGGAGCGTCGCGGCGACCGCCTCGGGCAACGCGACCCCAAAGGCGACGAGGAGGCCCGTCAGGCTCGCCTCGGCGACGCCGAGGCCCCCGGGCAGCATCGAGACGGCGCCCGCCAGGGACGCGAAGGCGTAGGTGAAGGTCGGGACGCGGAGGGACGTCTCGACGCCGAGGCCGAGGAGGATCAGGTAGAAGCCGAGGCACTCGAAGAACCACGAGACGGCCGAGAGGCAGACGGCGACCGCCAGCGGCCCGGGGGCGACGAGCGCTCGGCCCGCGCCGAGGAACAGGCGCAGCGGCTCGGCGAGGCGCGCGAGGCGCGGTCCCCGCGCGAGGGCGTCGTGGACGCGGTCGGCGAGCCCGGGGACCCGGAGGACGACGACGGTGAGGGCGAAGACGGCCGCGAGCCCGCCGAGCACGGGGCCGCCGTGCGGCAGAACCGTCGCGCCGAGGGCGCTCAGGACCAGGAGTCCCGCCACGTCGGTCAGGCGCTCGGCCACGACCACCGACGCCGTCCGCGAGAGCTCCGTTCCGACGAGGTCCCGCACGAGGATCGCCTTGAGGAGCTCCCCGAGCTTGCCCGGGCTGATCGCCATCGTGAACCCGGCCAGGAACACGAGGAGGCTCTGGCGTCGCGGCAGCGGGATCGCGAGGCAGGCGAGGTAGTAGTCCCACTTGAGGAAGCGCAGACCCCAGTTGGCCAGTGCGGCCGCGATCACCAGCGGGAGGAGCCGCCAGCGAAACCGACCCAGGGCGTCGAGCGTGGCGCCGAGGTTGGCCGTGATCGCGAGGCCGAGCGCGACGGCGGCGCCCAGGGCCGCCACGAGGACGACCTGCCGGACCAGGCGGGGCGCGGTCACGCGCGGCGGGGGCGCGGGGGCGGGGCGCGCTCAGGGCTTGGCGGCGCCGGGGCGGACCGGGGGCGCGGCCGCGAGCCTGGCCCTGGCTTCGCGGATCTTGGCGAGGGCCTCGTCGCGGTCCTTCCCGGGGGGCCCGACCTTGACGAAGCGCTCCCAGGCAGCGATGGCCCCCGCGTAGTCCTGGCCCAGGTCGTAGAGGACCCGGGCTTTGTCCCACAGGGTGTGCGGGTCGTCGGGCCTGAGGGCGAGCGCGCGGTCGAAGGCCTCGAGGGCGCCCTCGGCGTGACCGGCGACGCCGAGGATCACCCCGATGTGCGTGATCGCCTCGACGTTCTCCGGGTCGCGCTTCAGGATGGCCTTGTACGCGGCGATCGCCTCCGGGTAGCGCCCCTCGTCGAGCGCCGCGTGCGCCGCGCGCAGCATCCCGTCGAGCATCTCCTTCGCCAGTGGGCGGGCGCTCTCTCCGCCGGTCTCGCCGCCGGTGACCGGGCCGGGCGCGGCCATCCCGGGCATCGCTCCTGCGGCCGCCATTCCGCCGGTCGGCCCCTGGGTGGCCGCGGAGGGGTCCGGCTGGGTGTAGCGGACGACCAGCACCCCGAGGACGACGCCGAAGGCGACGAGCACGACGGCCCCACCGGCCAGGGCGAGCGGGTGACGCGACCACCGGGTCTTAGCGGGCGCCGGCGCCGCCGGGGCCGCCGCGGCGGGCGCCGCCTCGCTCGGGCCGAGCTCGTCGAGCCGCTTGAGGATCGCGCTCGCCCGCGCCTCGTGCCGCGCCCGCAGCCCCGCGTAGTCTTCGTCGGTCAGGTGGCCCGCCTCCCGGTCGAACGTCAACTCGCGGATCGCGCGGAGGGCGAGGACCTTCTCGGCCTCGAGCGAGGCCCTCAGATCGTCGGCCGCGGGCCTTCGCCGGTCGTCCCGCCGTCGGAGGAGCGGCCACAGGACGAAGACTGCGGCGAGCAGTCCGATCGCGAGCGCGGCGATGAGGGTGACCACGGCGCTACTCATCGAGGCGCTCCAGCTCCGCCCGCACCCGCTCCCGGTCGGCGGGCGCGAGCGCCTCGGGGGGCGCGGCCGGACGGCGCGTCCACCGGAGCACGACCAGGAGAACGACGCCGAGGCCGGCGAAGAGGCCGGCGAACGGCGCCACCCAGACGACGAGGTTGAACCCCTGGGGGCGGGGCGAGAGGAGGATCCACTCGCCGTACTTGTCCACGAAGTACGCGACGACCTGCTCGGGCGACTCCCCGCGGGCGAGCCGCTCGCGGATCACGTCGCGCATCTGGCGCGCCATCTCCGAGGGCGAGTCGGCGACGGAGAGGTTCTGGCAGACCACACAGCGGAGCTGGGTTGCGATCGCCGTGACCTGGTCTTCGTTCACCGCGGCCTCGGCCACCCACGCCGCGGCGAGAAGGCCCACGAGCAGCACGATGGATCCCCGCCTCACCCCGGGGCCTCCCCGAGGAGCGGCTCGACCTTCTCGCGGAAGAGCGCCTCGGTCACCGCCCCGACGTGCTTGGCGCGGATCTTGCCCCGCTGGTCGATGACGAAGGTCTCCGGGACGCCGTAGACGCCGTAGTCGATCGAGACCCGGCCGGTCGGGTCGGGTGCGTTGGGGAACGTCAGCCCGAACTGGGCGATGAAGCGCCGCGCCGCCGCCTCCGTGTCCTGGATGTCCACCCCCAGGACCACGACGCCGCGGTCCCGGTAGGCTCGCCAGCCGGCCTCGAGCACCGGCGCCTCCTCGTAGCAGGCGGGGTAGCACCACGACGCCCAGAAGTTGAGCACGATGACCCGGCCCCGGTACGCTTCGAGGCTCACGGGCTGACCGTCGAAGGTGGTCAGGCTGAACGCCGCGGCCGAGCGGCCGACGAGCGGGGAGGGGATGGCGCGCGGGTCCGTGCGGAACCCGTACGCGAGCAGGCCCAGCACGGGGACCGCCGCGAGGGGCACGAGCCAGCGCTTCCAGGTGCCGATCATGGCGCTTGCTCGGAGGCACCGGCGATCACCACCCCCTCGGGGGCCGACACCGTCGTCACAACCCGCTGCCGGAGCGGCCAGACGGCAACGAGCCCGCCGAGCACCACGACCCCGCCGCCCAGCCAGATCCAGGCGATCATCGGGTGGATCTGGGCCTTGAAGGTCGCCCAGCGCCCCTCCCGGTCGAAGCCCGCGAGGATCACGTACAGGTCTCTCATCAGACCGTACCGGACGCCCACGGTCGCGAACGGCGACTGCGAGGTCGGGTAGAGGCGCTGGCCGGGCCGGAGCGTCGTCAGGAGCCGCGGGCCCTCGAAGACCTGCACCTCGGCGCTGACGAGCAGGTGCGTCGGCTGCTCGGAGGCGCCGAGGCCGTCGAAGCGCAGCCGGTAGCGGCCGAGCTCCAGGCTCTCGCCCCGCTGGAGCTGGACCTCCCGCTCCACCTTCCCCACGGACGACGCCGCGACGCCGATCGCGATCAGGACGACGCCGAGGTGAACGATCAGGCCCCCGTAGCGCCGATGGTTCTGGCGCAGGAGCCGGGCGAACGCGGTCGGGAGCCCTTCGCCGGTCGCCCGGCGGCGCCCCCGCGCGGCGCGCCAGAACTCCAGCATCACGGCGGCAGCGACGAAGAACGGGAGGGTGTAGCCGAGGGCCACGAGGTCGCCGCGCACCCCTCCGACGAGCCAGAGCGCGAGGCTCCCGAGCAGGGCGAGCACCGCCGGCAGCCGCAGGAGCCGGGCCAGGCGACCCCACGAGCCCTGACGCCACGGCACCAGGGGACCCGCCCCCATCATGACGAGAATCAGGAGGATGATCGGCACGGTGACCAAGTTGAAGTACGGGACGCCGACGCTCACCTTGACGCCCCTCACCGCCTCGGCGAGGAGGGGGAAGATGGTCCCGAAGAAGACCGTGAAGCAGAAGGCCACCAGGAGGAGGTTGTTCACCAGGAAGACGGACTCCCGCGAGAGCAGCGTCTCCAGCTCGGCGCGCTCGCCGAGGCGGTCCCAGCGCCACACCAGCAGGCCGAGGGAGCCGAGGAGGATGACGGCGAAGTACCCGAGCAGAAACGGACCGACCGCTCCGCTGGCGAAGGCGTGGACCGATGAGAGCACGCCGCTCCGCGTGAGGAACGTGCCGAAGATCGTGAGGGCGAACGTCAGCGTGATCAGGGTGAGGTTCCAGATCTTCAGCATGGGCCGGCGCTCCTGGACCATCACCGAGTGGACGAACGCCGTCCCCATGAGCCAGGGCATCAACGACGCGTTCTCCACGGGATCCCAGGCCCAGTAGCCGCCCCAGCCGAGGGTGCGGTACGACCACCAGCCGCCATAGAGGATGCCCGCGGACAGGAACAGCCAGGCCGTCACCGTCCACCGCCGCGTCGCCGTGAGCCACGTCTCGTCTACGCGTCCGGCCAGGAGCGCCGCCAGGGCGAAGGCGTAGGGCACGCCGAAGCCGACGTAGCCCGTATAGAGCAAAAGCGGGTGAATCAGCATGTCCGTGACTTCGAGCAGCGGGTTCAACCCGCGACCCTCGGCGGCCGGCGTCGGGAGCCGCTCGAAGGGATTCGTGATGACGGCCGCGAGCAGCAGGAAGACCCCCGACACCACGAAGAGCACCGCCAGCGTGTACCCCCCGAGCTCCCGTCGAAGCGTCGCCGCCTTGCGTGCCACGAGCAGGACGAAGAGCGCCTGGAGCCACTCCCAGAGCAGGATCGAGCCTTCCAGGGCGCCCCACAGCCCCGCGACCTTGTAGCGGAGCGGGCTGGTGGAGATGCTCGTGTTCGCGACGTAGCGCACGCTGAAGTCGCTGGTGATGAGCAGATACTCCAGCGCGACGCCGGCCCCCGTCACCAGCACGAACTGAGCCACGGCGGTATGGCGGGCGGCCGCCAGCCAGCGCGGGGCCGCGGAGCGGGCGCTCAAAGCCGCGACGATGGCTCCGTACAGGGAGAGCACGAGCGCGACGATCAGTGCGGCGTGGCCGATCTCGGGTATCAAGAGAGCCCTCGCGGGTCGGTCAGGGTCTCATCCCGGAGGCTTCGGGCCGCGCTCCGGGGTAGCCCCGCGCGCGTCGTCGCGGCGGAGCGTCCTGAGCAGCTCCTGGTAGCCGCTCTGGGCGTCGTGCGGCGCCTTGTACTCCTCGGAGTGCTTGGCCATGATCGTCGTCGCCCGGAAGGTTCCGTCGGGTGCGACCGTGCCCTCCACGACCGCGCCGCGCCCCTCCGCGAAGAGATCGGGGGGCGTCCCGCGGAAGTGGACCGGGACCTCGGCCTTCCCGTCGGACAGGACGAAGCGGTGGTCGAGCGTGGCCAGGTCCTTGCGGAGCGAGCCCTGCACCACCATTCCGCCGAGGCGGTAGGCCTTGCCGGCGGTCGCGCCGGTGGCCGCGCGCAGCTCCGACGGCGTGACGAAATAGACGACCGACTCGCGGAGCCCGGTGACGACCAGCCCGGCGAGCGCGAGGGCGATGACGCCGCCGCCGATCAGGAACTTGCGGTACCGGTTCACGATCCTTTCCGGCCTTCTTCGCGCGCTTCGAGGAGACGGATGCGGCGCTCGACCCGTCGCCAGTAGCCGAAGAGGACCACGGCGGCGAGGGCGTAGGCGGCCGCGACGAACGCCCAGTGAGTCATTCGAGACCCCCCGCACCCCCGTCCCCTCCCACCCTTCGGGGGGAGGGGAGGCCGGGGCTCCGGACGCCGGCCGGGAAGCCGCGGCGGGACGAGGCCTCAGTCATTCGAGACCCCCCGCACCCCCGCCCCCTCCCACCCTTCGGGGGGAGGGGAGGCCGGGGCTCCGGACGCCGGCCGGGAAGCCGCGGCGGGACGAGGCCTCAGTCATTCGAGACCCCCCGCACCCCCGTCCCCTCCCACCCTTCGGGGGGAGGGGAGGCCGGGGCTCCGGACGCCGGCCGGGAAGCCGCGGCGGGACGAGGCCTCAGTCATTCGAGACCCCCCGCACCCCCGCCCCCTCCCACCCTTCGGGGGGAGGGGAGGCGCGGCTGGCCGGGACCGCCCGGGGCGCCACGCGGCCATCGGCGGGTCAACGGGCGCTGTCCCATTCTACTACCGCCAGGCGCGGCTCGCGGCCTCGGCCTCGAGGGTGAGCAGCCGGTACCGCCGGGCGGCCAGGTAGGCGTAGGTGCAAAGGAAGGCCAGGACGTTCACGAGCAGGGCGATGAACATCGCCCGGTCCATCGTGGGCGCCTGGGGCCGCAGCAGCGTCGCGGGCTGGTGGAGGGTCCGCCACCACTGGACGGAGAAGTGGATGATCGGCACGTCGAGCGCGCCCACGATCCCCACGACGGCGGCGTACGTCGCCGCCCGCTCGCGGTCTTCGACGACGGTCCGGAGCAGGAGATAGCCGAGGTAGATGACGAAGAGGAGCGCCGTGGAGGTCAGCCGCGCGTCCCAGGTCCACCAGGTGCCCCAGGTGGGCTTGCCCCAGATCGATCCCGTCGCGATGGCGACCCCGATGAAGCAGACGGCCAGCTCGCCCGAGGCGGCGGCGAGGCGGTCCCACGCCATCCGACGGGTCCAGAGGTAGGCGATGCTCGCGACCAGGACGACGCCGATGACGAGGTACGCCGTCAGGATCGCGGGAACGTGGAGGTACATGATGCGTTGGACGTTGCCTTGCACGGCGTCCCGCGGCGCCCAGCCGAGTCCGGCGCCGAGCCCCGCGACCAGCAGGAGGACCGTGAGGATCCCGAGAGCCCGGGCCACGATCAGGCCTCGAGGACGAACTCGAACGTCAGGAGCCCCGCGACGAGGAACACGAGGTCGAAGCCAAGGAGGAGCTGCCACCACGGCGCCGTGGCCGCCCACGGCTCCCCGGCGAGCGCCGCCTCGGTGAGGCGGACCGAGGCGAGCAGCAAGGGGACGGCCAGAGGCAGGAGCAGCACGGGGAGCAGCACCTCCCGCGCCCGGAGTTGCGCGGTCATGGCGGCGAAGAGCGTGCCGACGGCGGCGAAGCCGACCGTCCCGCCGAGCGCGACCAGGGCGAGCCCCGGCAGGGCAGGCCAGAGGTCCAGGTTGTAGAAGAACCCGGTGGCCGCGACGAACACGGCCTCCATCGCGAGCATGAGCGCGGTGGTCGCGGCGACCTTCCCCGCGTAGATCGCCCCCTTGTCTCCCGGCGCGAGGATCAGCCCGTCCAGGCAGTCGTTCTCGCGCTCGAGCGCGAAGGCGCGGCCGAGCCCGAGGAGCCCCGCCAGGATGAAGGCCAGCCAGTAGAGCCCGGGCAGCGCCGCCCGGATCCGGTCGCGATCGGGGCCGAGGGCGAAGTAGAAAATGAAGAGGAGCAGGATCGCGAAGAAGGCGAGGGCGTTCGCCCCTTCCTTGGCGCGTCGCTCGACCAGGAGGTCCTTCCAGAAGACCGCGCGGGCCGTGCGGGCGAAGGTGCTCACGGCGGAACCCCGGTCACACGCCCGCCTCGGTGGCCGCGACGTACAGGCGCTGGAGGGTGTCCTGCGTCAGCGCGCTCCGGGGCTGATCGGCGGCGAGGCGCCCACCGGCGAGGATCGCCACGCGGTCCGCGACCGCGAGGCCGCGGGCGAGGGAGTGGGTCACGACGATCGCGGCGCCGCCCTCCGCTCGGAAGCCGTGGATGTACTCCTCGAGCCGCTTCATGCTCTCCTGGTCGAGCCCCGCGAACGGCTCGTCGAGGAGAAGCACGCGCGGGCGCCGCAGCATGACCCGGGCCAGCGCCAGGCGCCGCCGGGTCCCGCTCGAGAGCTCCCGCGCGCGGGCGTCCCCCTGCGCCTCGATCCCGACGCGCGCGAGCGCCGCGGCGAGCGCCTGGCGGTCGGGTGGCGCGCCCGCGAGGGCTTGGGCGAAGGTCAGGTTCTCGGTGGCCGTGAGGTCGTCGTAGAGCTGGGTCCCGTGGCCCACGACACCGACCAGCCGGCGCACCGCCTCGCGCTCCGCCACCAGGTCGTGACCGCCGATGCGCCCCCCGCCGGCGGTCGGGCGGATGAGGGTTGCGAGCAGCCGCAGGAGCGTCGTCTTGCCGGAGCCGTTGGGGCCGAAGACGGTGAGGACGCTGCCGGCCGGAACGGCCAGGCTCAGGCCGACGAGCGCCGGCTGCGCGCCATAGACCTTCGTCAGCCCGGAGACTTCGATCATGGCCCCGGCCAACACGATACCATCCCCGGGCGCGGGGCGAGAGCGGCCGGAGGGGGGCGGGGCCCCCTCCGTGGCGTCTAGACGATGCGCATCGCCCGCAGGCGGGCGACCCGTTCCCCGATCGGCGGGTGGGTCGAGAACAGGGCCAGCAGGCTCCGGCCCGAGAGCGGGTTCACGATGAAGAGGTGCGCGGTCGCGGGGCTCGCGTCCATGGGCACGATCCGGCTCGCCTCGTGGAGCTTCTCGAGCGCGGAGGCGAGGGTATCCGGGCGGCGCGTGAGGTGGGCGCCCGTGGCGTCCGCCCCGTACTCGCGCGAGCGGGAGACGGCGAGCTGGATGAGCATCGCCGCGAACGGGGCGAGGATCGCCGTGACGACGAGCGCGATCGGGTTCATTCCGCCCCCGTCGTCGTCGCGCGAGGAGCCGAAGAACGCGGCCCAGCGGGCCATGTTCGCGAGCATCATGATGGCGCCGGCCATCGTCGCCGCGATGGTCGAGATCAGCACGTCGCGATTCAGGACGTGGGCCAGCTCGTGGGCGAGGACCCCCTCCAGCTCGCTCGCGTTCATGATCCGGACGATCCCCTCCGTCACGGCCACGGCCGCGTGCTGGGGGCTGCGCCCGGTCGCGAAGGCGTTCGGGGCGGGGGAGGGGATCACGTAGAGCCGCGGCATCGGGATGCGCGCGCGGGTCGCGAGAGTCCGCACGATCCGGTGAAGTTCGGGCGCCTCGGTCTCGTCGACCGGGCGGGCCCGGTACATCGCCAGGACGATCTTGTCCGAGAACCAGAACGCGGCGAAGTTCATCACGACTGCGAGCCCGAACGCGAACACCATGCCCCCCCGCCCGCCGAGCGCTCCCCCGATCAGGAGGAACAGCCCCATCAGCAGGCCGAGGAGCAGGGTGGTCTTGAGCGTGTTCTGCATGGCCGACACCCTCCTGGCGGCGAGCACGGATTTCCCGTGTCGCCTTCGAACGTTCACCCCGAGCCTAGCAGACGCTCCGGAGGGGGTCAAGGAAGCCGCGGCGCGTCATCATGCGCCCCCGGGCGCCTTTTCCCTTGACACTCGGGAGGGCGGACTCTATAATGCGCTGGATTCGGAAAGGTCCTATTTTTCGGGCACTTATTCCGGGTCGCCGGACAGGGTGGCCAGCATGCTGATCCGCGTTTCCGAGATTCCGGACGAGGGTGTCCGTGTGGATTCCCCGGACCTGCCTGGCGTGTTTCCCGAGGCGGGCTGGACCCTCGACCGGATCGGGCTCCTGATCGAGCGTCAGGGTCAGGAGGTGGTCGTGGTGGGGTCCTTCGAGGCGACGGCGCGGCTCGACTGCAGCCGGTGTCTCGAGCCCCTGGTCACCCGGGTCGCTCCCGCCGTGGACGTGCACCTGCTCCCGTCGCCGAGGGCCCGTCACGAGGAGGTCGAGCTGGGCCGCGACGAGCTCGAGGTGGACTTCTATCAGGGGGACACCCTGGACGTGGACGGGCTTCTCCGGGGCGAGGTGCACCTGGCCCTGCCGATGAAGCCGCTCTGCCGCGCGGAGTGCCGGGGTCTCTGCCCGGTCTGCGGCGGCAACCGGAACCTGAAGCCTTGCGCGTGCGCGGCACGCTCGGTCGACCCGCGCCTCGCGCCGCTCGAGGCGCTGCGACGCCCCCGATAGGAGATTCCGTCGATGCCTCTACCGAAGCGCCGCCACTCCAGAACTCGCGGCCGGAAGCGCCGGACGCATTACAAGCTGGCCGGACCGACGCTCTCCATCTGCCCCCAGTGCCGCGAGGCCAAGCCGCCGCACCGCGTCTGCCCGCACTGCGGTTACTACAAGGGGCGGGAGGTCCTATCCGTCGAGGGCGCCTAGTGCGGGGCCAATTGACTTCGCCTAGCGTCGTCCTCGGTCGTCGGCCCGGCTCAACGTATGCGGCATACGCCTCGCCAGTCCTCCTCCCTGCGTCCTAGCTATGCTCGTCACTTGGCCCCGCACGTCCGGCAACCCTCGTGCCGCGCGGCCGAGTTCCGTCGAGGGCGCCTAGGCCTCGCCGCGTCCGAGCGGTGGCCGCGTCCGCGACGAGGGGGGGTCGGTGCCGCCTGACCCCATGAAGATCGCGGTCGATGCGATGGGCGGTGACGTGGGACCCCCCGTCACCGTCGAGGGAGCGGTCGCAGCCGCGCGCGACGATGGGGTCGAGGTCGTCCTGGTCGGGGACAAGGCGGCGATCGAGCGCGAGCTGGCGCGCCATCGCCCCGAGGGCCTCTCCCTCACCGTCCGCCACGCCTCCCAGGTCGTCGAGATGCACGAGCCCCCGGCTCAGGCGCTCCGCCGGAAGCGCGACTCCTCGATGCGCGTGGCAGCGGAGCTGGTGCGGGACGGCGAGGCGGCGGCGTTCGTGTCGGCCGGGAACACGGGGGCGGCGATGGCGATCGCCATGTTCACGCTCGGCGTGCTCCCCGGGGTGGACCGCCCGGCGATCGCCGTGCCCCTGCCCAACCTCAAAGCCCGCACGATCCTGCTCGACGTCGGGGCGAACATGGACCCGAAGCCGCGGCATCTCGTGCAGTACGCCCTCATGGGTCACGTCTATGCGCGGGACATTCTCGGCGTCGCCTCGCCTCGGATCGGGCTGCTCTCGGTGGGGGAGGAGGAGGGGAAGGGCAACGAGCTCGTGCGCGAGGTGTTCAAGGCGCTCGAGGCCATGCCGCTGAACTTCATCGGGAACGTCGAGGGGCGCGACATCTACAACGGCAACGCGGACGTCGTCGTGACCGACGGGTTCACGGGCAACGTCGCCCTGAAGATCTCGGAGGGGCTCGCCGACATGCTCGTCCACCTGATCCGCGAGGAGCTGATCCGCACGCCCATGGCGAAGCTCGGCGCCCTCCTCGTCCGCCCGGCGTTCCGGCGATTCTGGAAGCGCGTGGACTACAACGAGCTGGGCGGCGCGCCCCTCCTCGGCATCAACGGCGCCTGCATCATCAGCCACGGCGCGTCGCCGCCGCGCGCGGTCAAGAACGCCATCCGAGTCGCCGCCGAGTGGGTGCGGCTCGAGGTGAACGCGCACATCCGCGCGGCGTTGACTGGCGAGCTCGGGCAGGCGGCAGCCGAGCCGCGCCGGGGCCGCGCCGACGACCAGGCCGGGAAGGCGGGCGTGCCCGGCCGGGCTTGACACGTCCCTCGACGTGTGTCAATGAAGGGTGACCTCCGCCTGGCCTTCTGTTTCCCCGGGCAGGGCTCCCAGTCGGTCGGGATGGGGCGCGGCTTCCACGACGCGTCGCCGGGGGCGCGTGCGGTCTTCGAGGAGGCCAGCGACGCGCTCGGGCTGGACGTGGCGAAGCTCTGCTTCGAGGGCCCCGGGGAGACGCTCCAGCTCACCGCGAACACGCAGCCCGCGGTTCTGGCCGTGAGCGTCGCTGCGACGACGCTGCTCGCCGAGCGCGGTCTCGAGCCCTCGGTCGTGGCCGGTCACAGCCTCGGGGAGTACTCGGCACTGGTCGCGGCGGGCGCGCTGGCCTTCCGGGACGCGGTGCGGCTGGTGCGGCGGCGTGGCGAGTTCATGCAGGAGGCGGTGCCGGTGGGCACGGGAGCCATGGCGGCGATCCTGGGACTGGACCTGCCCGTCGTCGAGGAGATCTGCCGGGAGGCGGGGGCCGGCCAGGTCGTGGACGTGGCCAACATCAACGCGCCGGGTCAGGTCGTCGTCGCGGGCCACCTCGCTGCCGTCGAGCGCGCGGTCGCCCTCGCCGCGCAGCGCGGCGGGAGGCGGAGCGTCCTCCTGCCCGTGAGCGCGCCGTTCCACTGCCGGCTCATGGCGCCGGCCGCCGAGCGGCTCGCGGCCGTCCTCGCCGGGGTGCCGACGGCGCCCCCGCGCCTCGCCGTCGTCCGCAACGTGGACGCCGGGCTGACGACCCGCGCCGACGAGGTGGCGCCCTTCCTCGTGCGGCAGGTCACGGCGCCGGTGCGCTGGACAGAGTGCGTGGGGCGGATGGCGGCCGAGGGGGCGCGGGCGTTCCTCGAGGTCGGTCCGGGGCGCGTCCTGACGGGGCTGCTCAGGCGGATCGACGGGTCCCTCGCGGGGTTCGCGGTGGAGGATCCGGGCGGGCTCGAGAAGGCCGTGGCGGCCCTGGGTGGCTGAGGGGTCGCCGTGGGCGGACCGCTGGACGGACGGGTGGCCATCGTGACGGGCGGCACGCGCGGCATCGGGCGGGCCATCGTTCGCGCCCTCGCCGGGGACGGGGCGGCCGTCGTGCTCACCGGCCGCGACCCCGCGCGCGTGGCCGAGGCCGCACGCGAGGCCGAGGCGCGAGGGGCGCAGGCCCTCGGCCTGGTCGCGGAGATGGGCCAGAGCGAGGACATCCAGCGGATGGTCGACGAGGCCAAGGAGCGGTTCGGGCGGATCGACCTCCTGGTCAACAATGCCGGCATGACGCGGGACGGGCTCCTCATCCGGATGAAGGACGCCGACTGGGACGAGGTCCTCGGGGTCAACCTGCGGGCCGCCTTCCAGGCGCTGCGCGCCTCGGCTCGCGTCATGGTGCGGCAGCGCTCGGGTCGGATCGTGAACATCGTCTCCACGGCCGGCGCGATGGGGACCGCCGGGCAGGCGAACTACTCGGCGGCCAAGGCGGGGCTGATCGGGCTGACGAAGTCGGCCGCACGGGAGCTGGCGCACTGGGGTATCCTGGTCAATGCCGTGGCGCCCGGGCTGATCGCAACCGACATGAGCGCCGCGCTGTCGAGCGAGATGCGCGAGGCGTACATTGCCCAGGTGCCGCTCAAGCGGATCGGGACGCCGGAGGAGGTGGCGGAGGTCGTGCGCTTCCTCGCCTCGGACGGCGCCTCCTACATCACGGGTCAGGTGATCCACGTCAACGGCGGGCTGTACATGTGAGGAGGTGAGGATCGGCGATGACGACCAAATCCGTCGAGGAGCGGGTGAAGGAGATCATCTGCGAGCAGCTTTCCGTGGAAGACAGCGAGGTGACCCCGTCCGCCAAGTTCATCGAAGACCTCGGAGCTGACTCCCTCGACACGGTGGAACTGGTCATGGCGTTCGAGGAGGAGTTCGGGCTCGACATCCCGGACGAAGACGCGGAAAAGATCGCCACGGTCGGCGACGCGATCCAGTACATCAAGGACAACACCTGAGCCGGTGAGGCGGCGGCGCGACGGAGGCACGGCGGTGGAGCGCGGCACGGTGCGAGTCGTGGTGACGGGCGTCGGGGCCTTGACGCCCGTTGGCAACTCCGCCCGGGAGTTCTGGGCGGCGGTCTGCGAGGGGCGCTCGGGGGTCGGGCCGATCACCCACTTCGACCCGAAGCGCCTCGACACCCGGATCGCCGCCGAGGTCAAGGGGTTCGACCCGCTTCGCCTGACGGACAAGAAAGACGCGAAGAAGATGGATCTGTTCATCCACTACGCTCTCGCCGCCGGCGTGGACGCGGTGGAGGACGCCAAGCTCGACTTCGCGCAGGTGGACCCGACGCGGGCCGGGGCCCTGGTCGGCTCGGGGATCGGCGGCATCGACTCGATCCTGCGCTGGTACGACGTCCTGAGGGAGCGGGGGGCGGACCGGATCTCCCCCTTCTTCGTGCCCTCGCTGATCGTCAACATGGCCGCCGGCCAGCTCTCGATGCGCTACAAGCTCAAGGGGCCGAACTCCGCCGTCATCACCGCCTGCGCCACGGGCAACCATGCGATCGGGGACGCGTTCAAGATCATCCAGCGGGGCGACGCCGACCTCATGCTGGCCGGCGGGTCGGAGGCGATCATCAACGAGCTCTGCGTCGCGGGCTTCTGCTCGATGAAGGCCCTCTCGACCCGGAACGACGAGCCCGACCGGGCCTCGCGCCCCTTCGACCGGGACCGGGACGGGTTCGTGGTCGGCGAGGGGGCGGGGGTGGTGGTCCTCGAGAGCCTGGAGCACGCGCGGCGGCGCGGGGCGCGGATCTACGCCGAGGTGGTCGGCTACGGGATGACGGCCGACGCGTACCACATGACCGCGCCGGATCCGGAGGGGGACGGGGCGATGCGGGCCATGGCCGCGGCCGTGGGCGATGCGGGCATCCCTCCGGAGAGCGTCGGCTACATCAACGCGCACGGGACCTCGACCCCGTACAACGACAAGACCGAGACGCTCGCGATCAAGCGGGTGTTCGGCGACCATGCGCACCGGCTCGCGGTGTCGTCGACGAAGTCGATGATCGGCCACCTCCTCGGCGCGGCGGGGGGCGTCGAGGCGGTCGTGACGGTGCTCGCGCTCTACCACGGCGTGCTGCCGCCCACCGTCAACTACGACACACCGGATCCGAACTGCGATCTCGACTACGTGCCGAACGCGGCGCGCAAGGCGCAGGTGGACGTCGCCCTGTCCAACGGGTTCGGATTCGGCGGGACGAACGCGACCTTGGCGTTCCGCCGATTTCAGGAGTAGTCCCGCGCCGATAACCGTCGCATCTCGGCGTTCTCCAGCTCGCCGGGACGCGCTCGGCCTGCGGCCTCGCGGGCGTCCAATCCCTCCGGCCGGGTCGTCGGCGGGCCGTACCTTTGCGGGGTACCCGGTCCCGCCCCTGGCGGGCCGGGTCGTACGTCTCGGCCCGCCTCTTCCCTGCGTCCTCCGGCTCGCCGGGACGCGCTCGGCCTGCGGCCTCGCGGACGTCCCGTCCCTCCGGTCGGATCTGCTCGGTTCTCGGCGCGGGATTCGCACCCTTCGCCCGTGACCCAGGCAGCGGCCCTCGGAGACCTCCAGGGCCGGCTCGGTCACGCCTTCCACGACCCCGACCTGCTCGCGCGCGCCCTGACGCACCCCTCGTACGCCCACGAGCACCCCCCGACGCCGCACAACGAGGCGCTCGCCTTCCTCGGTGACGCGGTGCTGAGCCTGCTCGTCGCCGAGTGGCTCCTGGCCCGGACCCCCGAGGACGGCGCGGGACCGCTGACCCAGCGACGCGCGGCCCTCGTCTCGGACCGGAACCTCGCCGCGTGGGCGGCGCGCCTCGGGGTGCCCGACCGCCTCCGTCTCGGTCGTGGCGAGGAGCAGAGCGGGGGGCGGGGGAAGGAGTCGATCCTGGCCGCCGCGCTCGAGGCGGTGGTGGCGGCGGTCTACCTCGACGCTGGGCTCGAGCCGGCCCGACGCCTCGTCGCCGCGCTCGCGGGCGTGGAGTCGCCCTGAGATGCGAGACGCCGGAGCGCCGGTCGCGGCGCAGGTGCGCGCGGCGCCCGGCGAGGCGCCGGTCGCCCCGCTCTGGCGGCCGCGCACCTTCTTCCTCGTCCTGGCCGGCTTCGCGGTCGGTCACATCCTGCTGCGCCTGGCGGTCTCCCCGGTCCTGACGATCGACGACTCCCGGGAGGCCGTCTTCGGGCAGACGCTGGAGTGGGGCTACCTCCCGCGGCAGCCGCCCCTCTACAACTGGCTCGTCTGGGGCGCGTTCCGGCTCTTCGGCGTCGGGCTCCTGGGCCTGACGGCGGTCAAGTACGCGCTGCTCGTGCTGGCGTACGCCTTCGTGTACTTGAGCGGGCGGCGGATCCTGCCGGACGCGCGGCTGGCGGTCCTCGGTGCCGCGAGCCTCCTGTTGATGATCCCCATCGGCTGGGTGGCCCACGCGGACCTGACGCACAGCGTGGCGGTGCTCGCCGCCGCCGCGGCGACGTTCCACGCGCTGGTCCGGCTCGCCGCGTCCGGGAGCCCCGGCGCCTACCTGGTCCTCGGCCTGGCGCTCGGCGCGGGCATGCTCTCCAAGTTCAGCTTTGCGCTCTTTGCGGCGGCGCTGCTCGTCGCGGGCGTCACCGTGCCGGAGTTCCGCGCCCGGATCCTCGACCGGCGCCTCCTGCTGTCGCTGGCGGTGGCGGGCATCCTGCTGGTCCCGTACTTGGTCTGGTTCTACGGGCACGAGTTCTCGCTGGCGCGCCTGTACGCCCTCGAGGTGCGCGCGGAGCTCCGCACGGGCTACTTCCGGGGCCTGGCCGAGGGCCTCTACTACATCGTCCGGGTCACGCTCTACTACCTGGCGCCCCTCGGGATCGTGCTGCTCGTGCTCTTCCCCGAGGGATGGCGATCGCCGGCGGCTGCCGACGACCCGCGGGCCACGGGCCGCCGGCTGCTCGGGCGCTTCTTTCTCGCGGAGTTCGGCCTCCTCCTCGCCGCGGCGCTGGTCGGAGGCCTCACGTACCTGAAGTTCCGGTGGATGATGCCGGCGTTCGTCCTGGCGCCGCTCTACATCTTCTCGCGGCTCGATCCCGCGCGTCTGGACGGTGCCCGGATGCGGCGACTCGCCGCGATCCTCCTCGTCTTCGAGCTCGGCGTCGCCGCCGCCTTCGCCGCCAACGTCTACCGCGGCGACCGGCTCGGACGACCATCCCGCCTCAACGCCCCGTATGACGCCGTCGCTGCCGAGCTCGGGGCGGCGGGATTCACGGGCGGGACGATCGTGGCGGGGGAGGGGCCGATCGGCGGAAACCTCCGGCTCTGGTTTCCTCGGGCCCGCGTTGTCACGCTCGAAAGTCCCTACTACGTGCCGCCCGGGTTCGGGCGGGGGCAGTGTCTCGTCGTCTGGGAGCGCGCTCGGGGGGTACCGAGGGAGCTCCGGGAGTTCGCCGCCTCGGCCTTCGGGGTCGAGCTCGGCGACGTCCCGTCCGCGCGCCTCGTCGAGGCGCCGTATCGCTTCGCGCCCTCCCGGGTGCTGCGCGTCGGCTACGTGCTCCTGCCCGACGGCGCGGGCCGCTGCCGGTAGTGCCGGTCCCATAGCTCGTAGGGGAGCCGGCGCGGCGGGTGGCACGGCGAACGGGCACCCGCAAGCGGGTACCCGACGCCGCCCGCAGCGACAGGGCCCCACTGGGGGATGGGTGGCGCGAGGACGGCGTGGGCTGTTCGCCGTGACAGGACCCCAGGGTCTCCACTGCGAGCGCGCGCGTTGCCGTGCCAGGGGACCCATGCTAAGGTGAGCGACGGGTCACGCCGCATGCGATTCTGGTCCGGCCGCCCGCCCGAGCCCCCGGCTCCCGCGGAAGACCTCCTGCTCCTGGAGCCGCTGCTCCGGGGACAGCTCGAGGACGTCCTCGCGGTGGAGCAGCGGCAGGTCTGGGGGCACTCCCTCGCCTTCGGCGGCCGGCTCCGGGTCACCCCCGGCCGCGCGCTCGAACTGCTCGACGGGCGCTTCGCGCCCCACGGGTACTCACCCTTCGTCCGCGAGGAGCGCGGGACGGCGTGGGTGTACGCGCTGCCGCGGGCGGAGCTCAGCGACCGGCCGAACCCGCTCGTGAATCTCGGCCTGTTCCTCGCCACGGTCCTGACGACGCTCCTGGCCGGCGCCGTATCCCTCGGGGGCGTGTCCCCGACGGAGCTCCTGAGCGCCCCGAGCCGGCTCCTCGCGGGCGCGCCGTTCTCCGCCTCCCTGCTCGCGATCCTGGTGGTGCACGAGTTCGGGCACTACACGCTTGGCCGGCGTCACGGCATGCCGATCACCTTGCCGTACTTCATCCCGGTCCCGCCGGTTCCCCCGTTCCTTCTCGGGACGCTCGGCGCCGTCATCCGCCTCCGCGGCCCCGTCCGCAATCGGCGGTCGCTGTTCGACATGGCGGTGGCGGGGCCGCTCGCCGGGCTCGCGGTGGCCATTCCGATCTACGCCGTCGGGCTCCAGCTCTCCTCGATCGTGCGCATCCCGCCGCAGGGCGAGGGGCTCTACATCGAGTTCGGCGATGCGCTCCTCACCCGGCTCATCGGCTGGCTCGTGCTCGGCCCGCTCCCGCCGGGGCACGATGTCCAGCTCCATCCGGTCGGTGTGGCGGCATGGTTCGGCTTCTTCGTCACGGTGCTGAACCTGATCCCGGCGGGCCAGCTCGACGGCGGGCACATGGTCTACGCCCTCTTCGGGCGCCGACACGCCCTGATCTCGAAGCTGGCGGTCGGGGGCCTCGTCGCCATCGGGATCGCGTTCGGGAGCTTGAACTGGCTCGTCTGGGGCGCGCTGATCGTCGTGCTGATGGGCTTCCAGCACGCGCCGCCGATGGACGACATCACGCCGCTCGACCCCTGGCGGCGCGCGCTCGGGATCTTCAGCCTGATCCTCCTCTTCGTCCTCCTGCCGCCGGTCCCGCTGTCCGTGCGTTAGATCGGAGGAACCTGTGCGCGTCGCGCTCGTCCAGATGAACAGCCAGGACGACAAGGCCGCCAACCTCGAGCGGGCGGAAGGCCTCGTGGCGCAGGCGGCGGCGTGGGGGCCCGACCTGGTCGTCCTGCCGGAGCTGTGGACGTACCTCGGCCCCCGCAAGCGCCACGCGGAGGTGGCCGAGCCCATCCCGGGGGAGACCTCCGAGCTGCTCGCGCGCCTGGCCGCGCGCTACCGCTTCTGGCTCGTCGGCGGCTCGTGGCTCGAGGCCGTCGAGGGCAGCGAGCGCTTCTACAACACGAGCCTCGCGTTCAACCCCGACGGCGAGATCGTCGCGCGCTACCGGAAGCTCCACCTCTTCGACGTGGAGGTGGACGGGAAGGTCTACGCGGAGTCGGCGACGATGGCCCCGGGCGACGAGGTCGTCGTCGCGGAGCTCGGCGGCGCCCCGGTCGGCCTCACGATCTGCTACGACCTCCGGTTCCCGGAGCTCTACCGGCGCCTCGCGGCGCGCGGCGCGCGGCTCGTCACCGTGCCCTCCGCCTTCACCATGGAGACGGGGAAGGACCACTGGGAGGTGCTGCTGCGCGCGCGGGCGATCGAGAACCAGGTCTGCGTGCTCGCCGCGGCCCAGTGCGGCCCGCACCCGCCGGCGAACGCCTGTTACGGCAACGCGATGATCGTGGATCCGTGGGGCACTGTCCTCGCGCGCGCCGGCTACCGCGAGGGCGTCGTCGTCGCCGATGTCAACCTCGCCGAGCAGGAGCGCCTGCGCCTCTCGCTCCCCGCGCTCCAGCACCGGCGCGCGGATCTCTTCACGTTCTGACGGGCCCCCGGTGACGGCGCCGCCGGACCCGGGCTCCGAGGATCGCCCATGCCCGGGAACCTTGACCTGAAGGAGCTCGAAGCGCTCGTCCGCCGTGACGAGATCGACACCGTCCTGACCGTCTTCCCCGACCTGCAGGGGCGCCTCATGGGGAAGCGCGTGGTCGGTCGCTACTTCCTCGACCACGTCGCGGCGGAGGCCGTCCACGCCTGCGCGTACCTCCTCACGGTGGACGTGGACATGGAGCCGCTCCCCGGCTACAAGTTCGCGTCGTGGGCGACGGGCTACCAGGACATCAAGGCGGTGCCGGACCTCGTGACGCTGCGGCGCATCCCGTGGCTCCCGAAGACGGCGCTCGTCTTCTGCGACGTCTACACGGAGGAGGGCGAGCCGGTGGCGGTGAGCCCGCGCTGGATCCTCAAGCGGCAGGTCGAGCGCGCGCGGAAGGCGGGCTACCGGGTGATGGTGGGCTCGGAGCTGGAGCTGTACATCTTCAAGGAGACCTACGCCGAGGCCCGCGCGAAGCGCTACCACGGCCTCACGCCCGTCTCGGACTACCTCGAGGACTACCACATCCTCCAGACCACGAAGGAGGAGGGGCTGGTCCGCGCGATCCGGAACGGGATGGAGGGGGCGGCCGTCCCGGTCGAGTTCTCCAAGGGCGAGTGGGGCTGCGGGCAGGAGGAGATCAATCTCCGCTACGCCGAGGCCCTCGAGATGGCCGATCGGCACACGCTCTACAAGCACGGGGCCAAGGAGATCGCGCACGCGCAGGGGCTGTCGGTGACCTTCATGGCGAAGTACGACATGGGGGCCGCGGGCTCGTCCTTCCACCTCCACTCGAGCCTGTGGGACGGAGCGGGCCGCCGGAACCTCTTCCACGAGAAGGGGAAGCAGTACGGCTCCGCGCTCTTCGGCCACTGGCTCGCCGGACAGATGGCGATGGCGCGCGAGCTCGCGTACTTCTACGCCCCGTACGTCAACTCCTACAAGCGCTACCAGGCGGGCTCCTTCGCGCCGACGCGGATCGTCGCGGGCCGGGACAACCGCACGTGCGGCTTCCGGCTCTGCGGCGAGGGGCGGGGGTTCCGGGTGGAGAACCGGATCCCGGGCGCCGACGCGAACCCCTACCTCGCGTTCGCGGCGACGATCACGGCCGGGCTGCACGGGATCGAGAAGAAGCTGAAGGCGCCACCGATCTACGAGGGCAACGCATACGAGGACGCGAGCCTGCCGCAGGTGCCGAAGACCCTCCGGGAGGCGATCGGGGAGCTCGAGCGGTCGCGGGTCGCGCGGGAGGCGTTCGGCCGGGAGGTCGTCGAGCACTACCTCCACACGGCGCGGCTCGAGCAGCAGGCCTTCGACCAGATCGTGACCTGCTGGGAGCTCACCCGCAACTTTGAGCGGATCTAGGGGGTGCCGGCCTGGCGTCCTTTGGAAGGGCGGGGACCAAGTCGCTGCAACGTCCAGTCAAGATGGGGAGACAAGCGATGGCTCTCATGGGATCTCGGCCGCCAGTACAGCCCGGAGAGGCGGCGCCGGATTTTGCGGTGCCGGCCGTGCACCGCGAGGGGACCGTGTCCCTCGCCGACTACCGGGGCCGGAGCCCGCTGTTGCTCGCCCTCTATCGGGGACTCTACTGACCCTTCTGCCGGCGGCACGTCGTGCGGCTACAGATCACGGCAGAGAAGCTCGGGCGGTTGGGGGTCGAGACGCTGGGGATCGTCGGCTCGGGGGTGGAGCGCGTTCGCTTTTTCTTGCGGTTCCGTCCCGTTCGCGGCCCGCTGGGCGCCGATCCTGACCTGAGCACGCACCGCGCCTACGGCCTGCCCCACAGTCCAGTCACGCCCGAGATCTGGGGCGCGATCGGGTCCGCCTACGATAATCTGGCGCGCGAGCTTGGAGTGCAGGTAGCCGAAGGGAAGGCGCGAGAGATCATCGGCCGACTCGATGGCTTCGAGCCGGCCGCGAGTGAGCATGCAGAATTCCAGCGGCACCAGATCCAATTCACCGGGCAGTTCCTTGTGGATCGCGAGGGCATTGTCCGATGGTCGAACGTCGAGGGTGCCAGGGAAGGCCTGGCAGGCATGGACAAGTTCCCGGGTGACGAGGAACTGCTCGCGGCGGCCGCGGCGCTGCCGAGGTGACTCGTTATCCTCGGAGATCGCTTCGGCCGGCGGCCCGAGCCGACGGGTGGCGACGGGTGAGCCCCAGAGCGCCGCGCGAAGTGGGACCCCTTTAGCTTCCTCCCGCGATTCCCGGGATCGCGGGAGGAGGTAAACGGGTGACGGAGCGCGGCGCGGCTGTGGGCGAACCCGGAGACAGGACCCGTCGGCTCAGACCGCGGGAGATGGACATGGACGAGGCGGGGCTGGGACCGAGGTTGCCGGGGAAGGTCGCGTTCATCACGGGCGCCGGGATGGGGATGGGCCGCGAGGCCGCCGTGCTCTTCGCGCGGCACGGCGCCCGGGTCGGCGTCGCGGACCTCAACAAGGCGGCCGCCGAGGAGACCGTGGCGCAGATCGAGAAGGCCGGCGGCCAGGCGGTGGCCGTCGTCGGCGACGTTGCCCTCGAGGCCGACGTCGAGCGGATGATCGGCGAGACCGTGCGCCGGTTCGACGCCCTCCACGTCCTCTACAACAACGCGGGCGTCCTCTGGAAGGACCGGGACCGCTCCGTCCTCGAGACCGACGATGGGTGGTGGGAGCGCGTGATGGCGATCAACCTCAAGTCGGTCTTCTGGGTGACCAAGCACGGCATCCCCCATCTCCGGGCGGCCGGCGGTGGCGCGATCATCAACGTCGGCTCCGTCTCCGCCCTCGCCGGCTTCACCCGGGCCCAGGACGCGTACACGTCCGCCAAGGGGGCGCTCATCTCGCTCACCAGGTCGCTGGCGATCCAGTTCGCGAAGGACCGGATCCGGTGCAACATCATCCACCCCGGGATCGTGGACACCCCGCTCCAGGCCCCCTACCTCACCGAGGCCCTCCGCAAGGAGTTCGAGACCGGCATCCCGCTCGGCCGGATCGCCCACCCGCGGGAGATCGCCTTCGCCGCCCTGTTCCTTGCCTCCGACGAGTCGTCTTTCATGACCGGTGCCGAGCTGGTTGTCGACGGCGGCTTCACCGCCGGATGACGGCGGTGCGAAGACGGCATGACACCACGGTGGCGGCCGTCGGGGCGCGCCGAAGTGGGGTAGAATGAGGCACCCGGGTCGCCCCGGCGGACAGCCGAGAGGCGCGGGTGCCCGCAGAACTCTCACCGAGAGAGGAGGAGGCGATGAAGCACCGGGGATTGTGGAGGGTCTGCACCGTCTTTACCTTCCTGCTGGCTCTCGCCGGCGTGCTTGCCGCGGGTCCGGCGTCCGCGAGAACGGACCTTCTGGTCTACACGGCCGTCGAGGCCGACGAGCTCGCAAAGTTCAAGAAGGCGATCGAGGCGGCGGTGCCGGAAGTGAACATTCGGTGGGTCCGCGACTCCACCGGCATCATCACCTCCAAGCTGCTCGCGGAGAAGGACAATCCCCAGGCCGACATGGTATGGGGTCAGGCCGCGAGTAACCTGGTGATGCTGGCCAACCAGGGGTACTTCCAGCCGTACGCGCCCAAGGGTGCCGAGAAGCTCGACAAGAAGTTCTACGACCCCAAGAACACCCCGCCGCTGTGGGTCGGCCAGCGGGCCTACGGGGCCGCCGTCTGCTACAACACCGTCGAAGGCGAGAAGAAGAAGCTGCCCGTGCCGGCCTCGTGGAAGGACCTGACGAAGCCCGTCTACCGGGGCCACGTCATCATGCCGAACCCGAACTCCTCGGGCACGGGGTTCCTCGACGTCTCGAGCTGGATACAGATCTGGGGCGAGGACGCTGCCTGGCAATTCATGAGCGCGCTGCACGAGAACATCGCGCGGTACACGCACTCCGGCTCGGCCCCGTGCAAGCTGGCGGCCGCCGGCGAGATCCCCATCGGCATCTCGTTCGCCTACCGGGTGGTCAAGTCGATCGAGGAAGGGGCGCCGCTGAAGCTCATCCTGCCGTCCGAGGGGCTCGGCTGGGAGGTCGAGGCCTTCGCCGTCGTCAGGAACACCAAGAAGCTCGAGCTCGTTCGGAAGGTCGCCGACTGGTCGGTCTCGCCGGAAGCCATGAAGCTCTACGCGCCGGGGTACGAGGCGGTGGCCATGCCGGGTGTCCCGAACCCGACGAAGGAGCTCGAGGGGGTCAAGGAGCGATTCATCAAGAACGACTTCGCCTGGGCGGCGGACAATCGCATCCGCATCCTGGACGAGTGGCGGAAGCGCTACGACGCCAAGACCGAGCCGAAGAAGTAGCCCTGTCGCCTCCGCACGACGTCGACCCCGGCGCGCCCCTGTCGCCCCACGCGGGCGGCAGGGGTGTCGGGTTCCGAGAAGGGACCTCGTGATGGCGCTCTTGCGCGGGGACTGCATGTTCGCGGCTCGGCACGCCTGAGGGGGGGGCCGGCCGTGGCCGATGCGACGCAGCTGCTCGCGACCGCTCCCGTCGTCAGGCCGAAGGTCAGCGCCGACGACTGGGTCATGCGCGGGGGCCTGGCCGCGCTCGGCGCCTTCCTGCTCGTCGCGATCGTCCTCCCGCTCTACACGCTCCTGTCCCGGAGCTTCCAGGACGCCGACGGGGCGTTCGTCGCGCTCGCCAACTACCGGAGCTTCCTGGCCACCCCGGCGCTGTCGCAGTCGATCGAGCACAGCGCCACCGTCGCCTTCGTCAGCACGGCGGTCACGCTGCTGCTCGCGTCCGCGTACGCGTACAGCCTGACCCGATCGTGCATCCCCTTCAAGTCCGTGTTCAAGAGCGTGGCGCTGGTCCCGATCCTCATGCCGTCCCTCCTGCCGGCGATCTCGCTCGTGTACCTCTTCGGGAACCAGGGCGTCCTCAAGAGCTGGTTGATGGGCGCCTCGATCTACGGGCCGATCGGGATCGTCATCGGCGAGGTGTTCTACGTCTTTCCGCACGCGCTCATGATCCTGCTGATCGCCCTGTCGACGAGCGACGCGCGGCTCTACGAAGCCGCGGAATCGCTGCGCGCCAGCAAGCTCCGCATCTTCTTCACGGTCACGCTGCCGAGCATCCGGTACGGACTGGTGTCGGCGTTCTTCGCGGTGTTCACGTTGGTCATCACCGACTTCGGGGTGCCGAAGGTCATCGGAGGCCAGTACAACGTGCTCGCCACCGACGTCTACAAGCAGGTCGTGGGCCGCCAGGACTTCCAGATGGGGGCCGTCGTCAGCATGGTGCTGCTCGTGCCGGCGGCGATCGCGTTCCTGGCGGACCGCGTCGCCCAGCGGCGGCAGGTGGCCTTGCTGACGACCCGCTCCGTCCCGTACCAGCCCAAGCCGGCGCGGGCACGGGACGCCGCCCTGTTCGGGTTTTGCGCGCTCGTCGGTCTCGGCATCCTCGCCGTCCTCGGGATGGCGGCCTTCGCCTCGCTCGTCCGGCTCTGGCCGTATAACCTGACGCTGTCGACCTACCACTACAACTTCGACCTGCGCGACGGCGGGAGCTGGGCCTCGTACTACAACTCCGTCGAGATGGCGGCGTGGACGGCGGTCGTCGGGACCGCGGTCGTCTTCGGCGGGGCGTACCTGCTGGAGAAAGGGAAGGGTGTGCGGCTGGTCCGCGCCGCCGTGCAGCTCCTGTGCATGGTGCCGATGGCGGTCCCGGGTCTGTCGCTGGGCCTCGCCTACATCTTCTTCTTCAACGCGCCGGACAACCCCCTGAACCTCCTCTACCACACGATGGCGATCCTGGTCGTCTGTACGATCGCCCACTTCTACACGGTCCCCCACCTGACCGCGCTGACCGCGCTCAAGCAGATGGACCCCGAGTTCGAGGCCGTCTCGGCCTCCCTCAAGATGCCGTTCTACAGGACGGTCTGGCGCGTCACCGTGCCCGTGTGCCTGCCCGCGATCCTGGACATCAGCATGTACCTCTTCCTGAACGCGATGACAACGGTGTCCGCCGTCGTGTTCCTGTACTCCCCCGATACCACGCTCGCCTCGGTCGCGGTCCTCAACATGGACGACGCCGGCGAGACGGCCTCGGCGGCGGCCATGGGGATGATGATCGTCTACACCTCGATCAGCGTGCGGATCCTGCACGCGCTCGCCACCCGGGGCCTCGCCCGGCGCACCCAGGCCTGGCGCAAGCGCTGACCCGTCCCGCGGTCCGGCGGCCTCGCCGCCGGGCGGAGCGTCAGCCGCCGCCCGCCTTCTCGCCCCGCCTGGGTCATTGGCCTCGCGGTCAAGGAGTTCCACTCCGAGCGGCGGCTTCGCCGCCGCAACCCCCCTCCGGGGGGAGGTCCGGGAGGGGGCCGTCGAGGCCCCCTCCCGATGGACTCAGGCCGTGCGCGGGATCCAGTGGACCCGTCGGGGGAGCGCGAGCGACACGGCCGCCCCCTCGCGCAGGGGCTCGCGGCGCTGCGGGTCGAACTGGTCCACGAGCAGCTGCTCGCCGCGGACCCGCACCGTGTAGCGGACCACGGCGCCGACGTAGCTTGCCGACACCACCTCGCCGGCGACGACCCCGGCGCCCGCGGGCAAGAGGTCGATCGACTCGGGCCGGAGGATCACCCAGGCCGCGCCGTCGAGGCGCGACCCGGCGTCGGGTGCCACTTCGAACTCGCCGAGCGCCGTCCTGGCCACGGAGGGCCCGGACTCTTGGCCGGCGCGGTCGAGGGTCGCGGCGACGAAGTTCGCCTGCCCGACGAAGCGCGCCACGAACTCCGTGGCCGGGTGCTCGTAGATCTCCTGGGGCGTCCCCGCCTGCTCGAGCCGGCCGCCGCGCATGACCAGGATGCGATCGGAGATCGCCATGGCCTCCTCCTGGTCGTGGGTCACGAAGATGATGGTCAGCGCGAGGGTACGCTGAAGGCGCCGCAACTCGTCGCGCATGGCGAGCCGGAGGTGGGCGTCGAGGTTCGAGAGCGGCTCGTCCAGCAGCAGCACCTTGGGACGCAGGATCAGCGCGCGGGCGAGGGCGACGCGCTGCTGCTGGCCGCCCGAGAGCTGATTCGGGCGCCGATCGCCGAGTCCCTGGAGCTGGACGACCTCGAGCATCTCCATCACCCGTCGCCGGACCTCGTCGGCCGGCGTGCGGCGGATCCGCAGGCCGTACGCGATGTTCTCGAAGACCGAGAGGTGGGGGAACAGCGCGTAGTTCTGGAAGACCATCCCCGTGGCGCGGCGGTTCGGCGGGTGGCGGTTCACCACCTCGCCGTCGAGGATGACGCGGCCCGAGTCCGGCTCCACGAAGCCGCCGACGAGCCGGAGCAGGGTCGTCTTGCCGCACCCCGAGGGGCCGACGAAGGTGACCAGGGCGCCGCGCGGGACCTCGGCCGAGACGTCCCGGACCGCCACCGTGCCGCCGTAGCGCTTCGTGACGGCGTCCAGCGCGAGCATCGGTCGCGGGTCCACGGCTCAGGTCCCGCCGAGGACGAGCCCGGTCCGCCGGACGATGAGCTTGAGGAGGCCGAGGCAGCCGAGGACGATCGCGATGAGCACGACGGCGAGCGCGCAGGCCAGCCCGATCGCGCCGGTCTCGGCCAGGTTCAGGATGTACACGGCGGCGAGGTTCATGCCGGGGGCAACCAGGAAGACGACCGCGGAGACGGTGATCGTCCCGACCATGAACGTGTACACGAAGCCGGCCACGAACGCGGAGCCCATCAAGGGGACGACGACCCGGCGGAACGTCGCGAGGAGCCCTGCCCCGAGCGCCCGCGAGGCCTCCTCGATGCTCGGGTCGAGCTGGTGGAGCTTCGAGATCCCCGCTTCCATCCCGACCGACAGCTCGCGGAAGGCGGTGTTCAGGATCAGGATCGACAGGCTCCCGGTCAGGACGAGCGGCGGCGTGTTGAAGAGCAGGATGTAACCAAGCCCCATGACGGTGCCGGGCACGGCGAGCCCGAACAGCGCGGCGAACTCCAGCGCTGTCCGCCCCGGCACCCGCCGGCGCGTGATCAGGTAAGCGAGCACGAGCCCCAGCGTGGCGGCGATCGTCGCGGCGCCCACGGACATCTTCAGCGAGGTCGTGACGGCGGCCCAGCCGATCGGACTCTGGAAATGCTCGAGCGTGAACCGGTTCCGGATCAGGAGCACCTCGGTGAACGCGCCCATGACGACGAGTCCGAACGTCGTGACGATCACGAGGCCGGTCGCCAGGCAGACCGCGAGCAGTGGCCAACGCAGCGCCGGGCCCAGGTCCCGGCGGGTCGCGACCGCGGGGGTCCCGGTGATCGTGGTGAACGCCCGGCCGCGCAGAAAGACGTGGTGGACGGCGAAGACGCCCAGCGCGGGCAGGAGCAGGAAGACCGCGAGCACGGAGGCCATCGGTGCGTTCTGCTCGCCGATGAGGAGGAGGTACGCGTCGGTCGCGAGGAATCCCCGCCCGCCGCCGATCAGCATCGGGTTGCCGAAGTCCGCGAGCGACATGATGAAGACGAGGAGCGCGGCCTTGGCGAGCCCGGGGGTGGCCAGCGGGAGCGTCACGGTCCGGAGCACGGTCCACTGGTCCGCCCCGAGGTCCGTCGCCGCCTCCTCGAGGGTTCCCGAGAGGCTCACGAACACGTTCTCGACGATGAGGTACGCGAGCGGGAGGAACGAGATCGTCTGAGCGATCAGGACGCCGGCCCATCCCTTCACGTTGAAGTCGATGCCGAGCGCCTGGGCGATCAGGCCGCGCCGACCGCCGAGGATGATGAGGGAGAGCGAGAAGATGAACGGCGGCGCCACGAGCGGGAGCAGGGCCAGCCAGCGCAGCGGGTGGCGGAGAGGGGACTGCGTCCGCGTGCTGACGAGCGTGAAGGCCAGGCCGAGCCCGACCACGACGACCGTGGTCGCCGTCGCCAGGATCAGGCTGTTGATGAGCGCCCGGTAGTAGAAGCGGTGGGCGAAGAAGTCAGCATAGTTCCTGAGCGTGAACGTTCCCGCGCGGGTCTGGAAGGACTGGACGAGGACGGCGCCGATCGGGAGGAGCACGAACAGGAGCAGGAGCAGGGCCAGCACTCCCCCGACCACCAGCGTCACGGGCTCGCGGGCGGCCTGCCGGACGTCCTCGAGGAGCCCGTCCCACGGCCGCGGGGCCAGCGCCGCCGCGCGTGGCGCGACGGTGCTCATGCCGCCCGGCGCGGCCACGGCCCCGCCCGCCGCCGGGGGGCACGGGGCGCGCGCTTGCCTGCGCGGGCCGCCCCACGGCCATACCCGAGGCGGCGCGCGACCATCCGCGCTACTTCTGGAACTTGGTCTTCCAGGCCAGCATGACGCGGTCCTGGTCCTGGCCGGCGCGGGCCGCATCGTAGGGGAAGAGCTTCGGGTCGAAGGCGACCAGGGCCTCGACGCCCGGGCGCGTGACCTTGGAGCGGTGCTTCGCGACGACCCTCATCGCGCGCTCCGAGCCGACGTAGTCGACGACCTTCTTCGCCGCCGCGAGGTTCTTCGTCCCCTTGAAGATGGCGACGGAGTCGAGGTCGAAGCCCACCCCCTCCTCGGGGATGATGAGGTCGAGCGGGTAGCCCTTCGCCTTCCGGCTGATGACGGCCTGATCCCACGTGACCGCGAGGGCGTACTGCCCGCGGCCCGCCTGCTCGGCCGGGGCCGACCCCGACTTCGTGTACTCGGCGACGTTCTTGTCGAGGCGGCTGAGGTAGTCCCAGGCCCGGTCCTCGCCCATCAGCTGGATCAGCGTCGCCACCACGAGGTACGCGGTGCCGGACGTCCCCGGGTTCGGCATCACGATCTCACCTTTCCAGCGTGGGTCGAGCAGGTCCGCCCAGGTGCGCGGCTTTGGGAGTCCCTTCTTCTGCAGGATGTCCGTGTTGACGGCGATCGCGTTGAACCAGTAGGACCATCCGTGCCAGTGGCCCTCGGGGTCCTTGAACCGGGCCGGGATGGCGTCCCACTCCTTCGACCGGTAAGGCTCGAGGAGCCCCTCCTGCTTGGCGAGGAGCGCGTGGCTGTTCGGCATCCCCCACTGGAGGTCGGCCCCGATGTTGCCCTTCTCGGCGACCACGCGCGCCCGCAGCTCGTTCGACGACATGCGGAGGACCTGGACGTCGAGGCCGGTGGCCGCCTTGAGGTCCGCGACGAAGGCCTCCATCTCCTTCTCGTCGTTGTGGGTGTAGATCCGAACGGTGTCGGCCCCCGCGCTGGCGGGGAGCCAGAGGAGGGCGAGCACCAGGGCAAGCGCCGCTGCGATGGTTGACATCATCGGAGTCCCTCCTGCGCTGAGGTCCTATTTCTCGGGGCGGCCCGCGACCGCCCGTGGAGCCACGACGCCACCCGGCCCGAGTGCCGGGTGCCCGACACGCCTGAGCATAGCGCGTAAGGCACTGGCAAGTCACTAGCGCCCCTCTCCGGCGTTTCCGGCGCGGTCTGGACCGGGATGCCCGGCCGTCGGCGAGGCTGGCGTTGCCGCGATGCGCCAGCGCGGGCCACGCCGGTGTTGCGCGGCCGCCTTCGCGGTGGCAGCCGCGGCGGTTGTGTGAAAAAATAGCGAGCCAGCGGGAGGTTCCCGGATGAGTGATACCGTGGCCCCGCGTCGGGGGGAGCGCGCTCCCTACCTGCGGATCGAGCGCCTGACGAAGCGCTTCGGCGGCTTCATCGCGCTCAGCGACATCTCGCTGGACATCTACGGCGGCGAGTTCGTCTGCTTCCTCGGCCCGTCGGGGTGCGGGAAGACGACGCTCCTCCGCGCCATCGCGGGGCTTGACGTCCAGACGAGCGGCTGCGTGTGGCAGGCAGGTCGCGACGTCTCGGCCCTGCCCCCCACTCGGCGGGACTTCGGGATCGTCTTCCAGTCCTACGCCCTGTTCCCGAACCTGACGGTGTGGAAGAACGTCGCCTACGGGCTCGAGAGCGCGAAGGCGAAGAAGGCCGACATCGACCACCGCGTCCGCGAGCTCCTCGACCTCGTGGGCCTGCCGGATCAGGGGCACAAGTACCCGGCCCAGCTCTCGGGGGGCCAGCAGCAGCGCGTGGCGCTCGCCCGCGCGCTGGCCACCTCCCCCGGCCTGCTCCTCCTCGACGAGCCCCTCTCGGCGCTCGACGCCAAGGTGCGCGTCTATCTCCGCCACGAGATCCGCCAGCTCCAGCGGCGCCTCGGGGTCACGACCGTCATGGTCACGCACGATCAGGAAGAGGCGCTGACGATGGCCGACCGCATCGTGGTCATGAACCACGGCGTCATCGAGCAGATCGGGACGCCGGTGGAGGTCTATCGGCAGCCCGCCTCGGCGTTCGTCGCCGACTTCGTCGGCCTGATGAACTTCGTTGCGGGAACGATCGTCGGGCCGGACCGGGTGCGGGTCGGCCGGCTCGAGCTCGCGTGCGAGGCGGACGGCTTCCCCCCGGGGACCGGCGTGACCGTCGCGATCCGCCCGGAGGACATCGTGCTCGAGGGGATCCGCGGGGGCGAGCCGAACGCGTTTCCGGCCCGCGTCGAGACGATGGCGTTCCTCGGCTCCGTCTTCCGGGCGGATCTCGCCGCGGAGGCGATCGGCGAGAGCCGGCTGCGCGCGGAGCTCTCGATCGGGCTGGTGCGGCGGCTCGACCTCGCCGAGGGGCACACCCTGCCGGTCCGCCTGCCGAAGGAGCGGATCCGCATCTATCCGGGCAGCGCGGTCCATGGCTGACGGCGCCCATGGCGCGCGCCGTTGCCGTCGCTGTCCCACCCGTGCAGGTGAAGCTCGGCCGGGACGACTGGGGTCATGCGCGCCTCCATGGCCCTGATCGGGCTCTACCTTGTCGTCACACCCGCGAGGCGGCGGTGGCACCCCGCGCGAGCACCCCACGGATCTTCTTCACGGTGACCCTGCCCGGGGCCCGTTGCGGCACGAACGTCGCCGCGCGCGCCCTCTACCTCGGGCTCGCCCGCGTCATCGTGCGGCGGACCCAGGCCTGGCGGCACCGCTAGGCGCCGGTGCCGGGCTCACGCTGCTGTGAGCAACCCGCCCCGCGACGCCGAGATCGCGATCATCGGGGGCGGCGCCTTCGGCTGCGCCGTCGCCTACTTCCTCGCCCGGGGCGGCAAGCGCGACGTCGTCCTCCTGGAGAAGGACGAGCTCGCCTCGGGGACGACGAGCCAGGCCGCCGGCCTCGTCGGGCAGGTCCGCGCCTCGCCGGCGCGCGTGCGGATCGCGATGTTCTCTGTGCAGACGTTCCGCGCCCTCGCGGGGGAGACGGGCCACGATCCCGACTACCGGGCCGTCGGAAGCCTGCGCCTCGCGCTGAGCGCGGAGCGGGAGGCGGAGTTTCATCGCATGGTGGAGGTGGGCCGCCGGGAGGGGCTCGACGTGGACTTCGTGTCGATCGCCGAGGCGGCGCGGCGCTTCCCCCTCCTCGAGCGCTCCCGCGTCCGTGCCGCGATCTGGTGCCCGAGCGACGGCTACGTCCAGCCGTACGGGCTCACGATGGCGTACGCCGGCGGGGCGCGGGCGCTCGGGGTACGGATCCACACGGGGACGCCGGCGCTCGGCCTGGTCGTGCGGAACGGCGTGGTCACGGGGATCCGGACCCCGCAGGCCGAGATCCGGGCCGAGACCGTCGTCATCGCCGCCGGGCCCTGGGCGGGCGTACTGGCGGCCACGGCCGGCGTCGAGCTGCCCCTCGTTCCCGTCCGGCACCAGTACCTCGTCACCGAGACGATCCACGGGGTGTCCCCGGAGCTGCCGGTCGTGCGGATCCCCGACCTCCGCCTCTACGTCCGGGCGGAGGTCCAGGGGCTCATCGTCGGCGGGTTCGAGGCCGATCCGGTGAGTGTCGATCCGCGGGAGTTCCCCCCGGACTACCGGAGCCCGGCCGTCGAGCCGAGCTGGGAGACGCTGGCCGGGTTCGGGCGGGACGGCCTCGAGGTCCTGCCCGGGCTCGGCGAGGCGCGCGTGAGCGCGACGTTCCGCGGCCTGCCGACGTTCACCCCGGACGGCCAGTTCTGCCTCGGTCCCGTGCCGGGCGTGCGCGGCCTCGTCATGGCGGCCGGGTGCTGCGCCCACGGAGTCTCCGGCTCCGCCGGCCTCGGGGCGACGGTCGCGGCAACGATCCTCGGCGAGGAGCCGCTGGTGGACCTCGGCCCCGTCCGGACCGCGCGGTTCGGGTCGGGCGGCGTCGCCTGGGACGCGGCGCGGCGCGCGGCCGAGCGGGTCTACGCCGATTACTACGCGCTCCACGCGGACTTCGCGACGGCGCGCCGGGCCTGACGCGGGTGCCCTCGGGAGGCGAGCGAGGGATGGACCGGTGACTGAGATCCGGCTGCTGAACCGGCTCGAGCGGAGCCTGCCGGGTCATTACTACTCCGCGCCGGAGATCTGGGAGCGGGAGAAGGAGCGGCTCTTCTACCGGAAGTGGCTCTGCGCCGCGCGGGAGGAGGAGCTCGAGGGCCCCGGGGACTTCTCCGTGCGTCTCACGCTACGTGCGCGCGGAGCTCGGCGACTGACCGGCGGCCGGGAGGCGCCGCCCGAACTCCGCGCAGTCATCTTCGACTTCAGCGGAGTCCTCTTGCTCGACGAGCCGCGCCTCTACCTCATCTGCCGGGACGGGCTCGCGCGGCGCGGCATCAGCCTGGACCGGGGGACCTATGACCGGCTGGTCGGCCTCTCCGACCGCGAGTTCTTCGCCCGCGCCCTCGAGGCTCACGGGCACGACGCGCGCCCGAGAACGATCGCCGCGCTGGTCCGCGCCAAGACGGCGCGCTACCTCCGGGAGGTGGCGGCCGCGCCGCCGCTCGCGCCGGGAGCGGCCGAGCTGGTCCGCGGAGCAGCGGCGCGCTGGCCGTGCGCCCTCGCCGCGGGGGCGCCGCGCCGCGAGGTGACGGCCGTGCTGAGGGCGACGAAGCTCGCCGGCTGCTTCCGCGCCGTCGTCGCGCTCGAGGATCTCGAGCGGGGCAAGCCGGATCCGGAGGTCTTCCGAACGGCGCTCGTCCGCCTGAACGCGGCGGCCGCCCCCGCGCCGCCGATCGAGCCGGCGGGCTGCCTCGTCGTCGAGGACTCGCCCCTCGGCGTGGAGGCGGCACATCTTGCGGGGATGCGCGCCCTCGCCGTCGCGACCTCGCTCCCGCCGCCCCGGCTCGCCGGCGCCGACTGGATCGTCTCGACGCTCGAGGGTCTCGACGCCGACCGCCTTGTGACGCTCTGGGCCGGGCGGCTCGCGCGGCGGGACGCCCAAGCCTGGCCGGGCGGCGCTGGCCGCCGCGGGCGGCGGCCAGCCCACTAACCGATCTTGTCCTGGATCAGGGCGAGGGTGGCGAGGGCGGCCGAGCAGTTCGCCCGGATGACGCCCACCTTCGCCAGGAGGGCGGGCTTGCCGTCGTCGGGTACGGGGCCCAGCACGGCGTTGATGGCGCTGAGGCGCCCACCCACGACGGCGCTCACGTTGGCAACGCTCCCGAGGCGCCCGACGATCCCGTTGACGCTGTCGTCGCCCGAGTCGGCGCGGTCGGGGTCGCCCACGCTGGCGGCCGCGGAGACCGAGCCCTCAGCGACGGCTCCGCCCTCGATCTTGGCTTGGATCATGTTGAGGGTGCTGCCGGTCTGGCGCCGCCTCACGAACCCGAGCTGACTGGCCACGCGCTGGAACTCCCGCGCGGTGGCGCTAGAGTCCTTGAAGGACCGGACTTGTCGTGGATGAGTCAAGTTTCATGCGGCGAGTTTCGCCTTCGCGCACCAGTGGTCCATCGCG
>Ga0137796_10000136_pt1 | contig 44523 bp, 40 predicted proteins | sample OV2TP3_FD_97704 | JGI IMG/M metagenome (GOLD analysis project Ga0137796, IMG submission 97704) | reverse complement strand
CTGAATGTGGACCGGCCCTGGAAGCTGGAGTGCCCATCCTGCGGGGAGGTCTGGCCCAAGAACGACTTCGGGGCGTTCTACAGGAGCGGCCTGGGGCCGGACGGGGTCTTCGACCGGAAGCGGGCGGACGAGTCGCTGCTCTACAATACAGAGCACCCGGACCCGAAGGACCCCCTCCACAGGTACGCGGTGGATGACGCCTACGGGTGGTTCGATGAACAGGGGAACCGCTGGTGGTTCATCGCCTACTACGGGCACTACGGCACCTGGGGGTTCATCCCGGACGCCCTTCGGCATCTCAGCCAGGCCTACCTGCTGACCGGGGAGCGCGTCTACGCGCACAAGGCCGCGGTGCTGCTGGACCGGACGGCGGACGTGTACCCGGACATGAACCTCGGCCCTTACTGCGAGCAGGGACTCTACAACTCCGACGGGAGCAGCAGGAAGGGCCGGATCGTGGGGGCGATCTGGGAGAACGGCCTGTCCGGCGCCTTCTCCACGGCCTACGACGCAGTCTACGAGGGGATGGCCGGGGACGACGCCCTCGTGGCCTTTCTCTCGGAAAAGGCGCGGCGGCACGGGCTGCGGGACAAGTCATCCGTCGCGGCCATCCGGCGCAACATCGAGGACGGGCTGCTGCGGGAGTTCATCAAGTCCTGCCACGACCGCCGCATGCGGGGCAATGAGGGCATGGTGCAGACGGCCATCACTGTCGCGGCGGTGGTCCTGGACCACCCGGAGGAGACGCCGGCGGCCCTGGACTGGGTCTTCGCGCCGGGGGATCGGGAGCAGGGGGGCGGGCACGTGGCCGCGGTGTTCAACGGGAAGGTGGACCGGGACGGCGTGGGGGACGAGGCCGCGCCGAGCTACAACTTCGGATGGCTGAGAAACTTCGAGCGGTGCGCGGAGGTCCTGTCCCGGTACCCCGGATACACGAGACACGACTTCTACCGGGACTTCCCCCGGTTCCGGCAGATGTACCGCGTCCCCTACCTGATCACGGCGCTGGACCGCTACACCCCGCACATCGGGGACGCGAGCAGGACGGGGGACCCCGGCCTGATCTCGGTCAACCTTCCGTCGGCGCTCAAGGCGTTCCGCCTGTTCAGGGACCCCTTCTACGCGCAGCTCGCCCACAAACTGAACGACAACCGCGTGGAGGGGCTGCACACCTGGGCCTTTGACGAAGACCCGGAGGCGATTCAGGGGGAGATCGCGGAGGTCATCCGCCAGCACGGCCAACTCCATCTCGACAGCACCCACCTGAACGGCTATGGGCTTGCGGTGTTCCGGAGCGGGGCCGGAGACGACCGCCGCGCGGCGTGGCTCTACTACGGCAGGACCTGGGGGCACGGCCACTGGGACCGGCTCAACTACGGGTTCTACTACCGGGGCATGGACATCCTGCCGGACCTGGGATACCCCGAATACGCGGACAACCGCTGGCCGGCGCGGGCCGGGTGGACGAAGAACACCATCTCTCACAACGCCGTCGTGGTGGGCCGGAAGGCGCAGGAGGCCGGATTCGGCGGGCGCTGCCTGGCCTGCGTGGACGCGGGGGGCGCGAGGATGATCGACGTGCGGTCCCCGGAGGCCTATCCGGGCGTGCGGGAGTACCGCAGGACGCTCATCATGATTGACACGTCCCCGGCGGAGTCGTATCTTGTGGACCTGTTCCGGGCCGACGGCGGAGAGGACCACGTCCTGAGCTTCCACGCGGGCGAGGGGGAGGTCGAGACGGAGGGGCTGGCCCTGCGCGAGCAGGCGCGGGGGACCTACGCGGGGGAGGATATCCCCTTCGGCCAGCACTACGACGGGCCGCCGGACGGGCGCTACCGGGGGAGCGGGTTCTCCTACCTCTACGACGTGGCGCGGGCGGCCTCCCCTGCGCCGGGCTGGTCGGTCACCTACCGCCTGAAGGACACCTGGGGGACGAAGGTCGGAGACGGGGACGTGCGCGTGCGCTACACGGTGCTCTCGGACGTGGACGAAGCGGCCATTGCCCACGGGGACCCGCCGCGCAACAAACCGGGTAACCCGCGCCGGCTGCGCTACGTCCTGGCGCGCCGGGCGAGCCTCAGGAGTCTGTTCGTCTCTGTGGTGGAGCCCTGCGGGGACCGGCGGAATCTGAGGCGGGTCGAGCGGATCGACCTCGGCCTCGGGCCGGAGGACCTGACGGCCGCGGCGGTGCGGGTCGAGACCGCCGACGGGCGCGTGGACGCGATCCTGTCGTCGGACGACCCGGCGCGGGCCTTTGACCTGGGGGACGGCGTCCGGGCCGCCGGGCGGTTCGTCGTGGTCTCGGCGCGGGACGGGCGGCTGGAGTCCCTCCTAACCGTGGGCGGGACGCGCGTGGAGGCTGCGGGCAGGGCGCTGTCGATCTCAAGGCCGGCCTACACGGGCCGGATCACGGCGATGTACACGGGGGACACCGGGCCGTCCTGGGTGCGGGTGGACGCGGACCTGCCCGCGGGGGAGCGGCTGACCGGGGCGATGCTGCGCGTCCACACGAGCGGGCCCCGCGACGCCTGCTACACCATCCGGGGCGTCTCGAAGGCCGCCCACGGGACGACGGAGGTCAGCCTGGGGGACGTGACGTTCGTGCAGGGACTGAAGGACCCGATGGATTATTCGAAGGGCTATGTCTACGACTTCGAGGTGGGCGATGCGTGGGAGGTCCTGACGGTCGCACAGGTGACGATGGAGAGCGGCTGGCCGGCAGTGGCCGCGACCGTGGCGTGCGAGTGGAAATGAGACCTCACCCCCGGCCCCTCTCCTAAAGGAGAGGGGAGAAGTCAAAAACAGGAGGCTTTCATGAAAATCACACACACCGACATCTGGACCGTCGTCGTGCCCACGATCCCCGGCACGGTGCACAGCAACGCCCCGGCGGGGTGGGACCAGGTCCCCAAGCACATCATTCGCGTGCGCACGGACGACGGGATCGACGGCGTCGGGGAGACGGGACGGGGCTGCCCGCTGGACGCAGTCCAGGCGTTTGCGAGGCAGATCGAGGGGAAGGACCCGCGCGGGATGTGTCTTCAGCACCTCCCCGCGCCCCTGGCCGCGCCGCTGCGGCCGCACGACCGGTCCTGGGAGAGCCCGTGGGGGGGCCGGGGGCCGGCCTACGATGCGTTCGAGATGGCCCTGTTCGACATCCTGGGCAAGCACTACGGCCTGCCGGCGCACGCCCTCCTGGGCGGGGCGTGTCGGGACCGGGTGAAGGCGGACTACTGGATCGGGCACCAGACGGTGGAGGACGGGGCGAGAAGCGCCCGGAAGGGCTACGAGCAGGGGTTCAGGGGGATCAAGCTGAAGTGCACGGCGGACGAGCCGATGGTGGAGCGGGTCCGGGCGATCCGGGACGCCACCAGCGTGGACTTCAAGGTGACCGTGGACCCGAACGAGCGGTTCTACCGCCCCTCCGAGGCCATCGCCCTGGCGAAGGAGTTTGAGGAGCTGGGCAACGTGGAGGTGCTGGAGGACCCGATGCGCAAGTGGAACCTGGACTGGTACCGGCAGCTCCGCGCGGCCACCACGATCCCGGTGGCGCTCCATCTCGGCGACCCGAACTCCATCATCAACGCGATCAAGGCGGAGGCGGTGGACTACCTCAACCTGGGCGGGAGCATGACGGGGTTCGTCAAGAACGCGGCCATCGCGCAGGCCGCTGGCATCCCGGTCTGGCACGGGTCCGGCAACGACCTGGGCATCATCGAGATGGCCTACCTGCACGCCTCCGCCGCCGCCCCCAACTGCGTCCTGGCGTGCGACTTCGTGGGGAGCTGGACGCGGGAGGACGACCTGATCGTGGAGGGGCTGCGGTTCGAGGACGGCTACGCGGTGGTGCCGATGAAGCCGGGGCTGGGGTGCGAGCTGGACACGAAGGCCCTGGAAAAATACCGGGTTTCGAGCTGATGCTCCTCAAACACCTGATAGAAGGGCTGGCCTTCAGCCCGCTGATCGTGGTCGTGGTCTTCTGTCTGGCGCTGCTCTTTCGGCTCAAGGACGGGAGAGACTTCAAGAGGGCGTATCGCATCGGTCTGGGGGGGCTGGCCCTCGTTCTTGTCCTGACGAGCTACGTCTTCGTCATACTGATCTCCGCCCTCCTGATGTCCTGGGTCCCCCGGAACACGAACGAAAAGGCCGACGCCGTGGTGGTGCTCGGCAGCGACGCCACGCCCTTCGGGGCGCCGACGGGCGGCTCCTCGGAGCGCGCCTTCGTGGGGTGCCAGGTCTTCCTGGCGGGACGCGCGCCGCTCGTGATGCTGACCGGGGCGAGCGGGCGGGACAGCCTGGGCGGGGCCAGGGCCATGAAGATCATCGCGCGGGGCCTGGACATTCCGGACTCCTGCATCGTGCTGGCGCCGGGGTTCAACACCTACCACGAGGGGATCTCCGCGCGGCGGCGGCTGGACCCCGCCCGCGTCCGGAAGATCGTGCTCGTCACCCACGCGAGCCACGTCCCCCGCGCCGTGGCGGTGTTCCGGAAGCAGGGGTTCACGGTCATCCCGCACGCCGTGCCGGCCCCCAGACCGAGCTGGACGGACGGATTCTCGTGGTCCAACATCTGGCGGCTTCAGAACGTCTGCCACGAGTACGTGGGGCTGCTGGTCTACCGGATGCGCGGATGGATCGACTGGCCCGGCCTTTAAAGTGGACAGCGGAGGGGAGGAGGCTTCTATGACTTCACGCGAGAGACTGAGACGATGTTATTTCAACGAGGAACTGGACAGGCCGGGGGTCTACAGCCGAACCGGGTTTCCCGCCAACGACCCGACCTACGACCGGCTCAAGGCCTACCTCCAGGCGCACACGGAGCTGAAGCGGGGGTGGAGCGGCCGGGCCTTTGAGACGCCGTATCCGGTCGAGCATCGCACGGAGCCTTTGTCTGGAGGGGAACATCCAGATCGCCCACGTCTACGAGCACACCCCCGAACAGGTCCGGGAGGAGACGGAGGCGCTGATCCGGGCCACATTTGATGACCACCGGGGGTTGATCGTCTCCACGACCGCATCCCCCTACATCCGCGGCCAGGGCGAGGCCTGTTTCGAGCAGTATAAGGCCATGATAGACACGGCGCTGGAATGGAAGGGATAGGTTCAACACCATCGACGAGGTGTCCCCATGCGAAACCCCAACATCAAAAAGGCCCTGACGCCCGGACCGGACCGGGAGCGCATCCGGCGCATCCGGCAGGCCCTGAGGAAGGCCAGGCTGGACGCGATCGTGGCCCGCGCGCCCGAGAACATCCAGTACCTGAGCGGGTTCCTCCCCGCCTCGGCGGGGAACCTCCCGGCGGCGATCTTCACGGCGGACGGGGAGATCGCGGTGATGGCCGCGGATAAGGACTACCCGTTTCTGGAGGACGCCTGGCCGACGGAGACGCGCATCTTCCCGGCCTATGCCCTGCAAGGGGACGACCCGGGCCGGCGTTTCGCGGACTTCCTGAAGGACTGCGCGAAGCGCTGCGGGTTCGCGCGGGGGAGCGTGGCCTACGAGGGGAGCCTCGGTTCCCTGTCCGCGCCGATGTTTTGCGGAACCATCGCCACGCTCCCGGCGTCAGGGTACGGGGATGCGATCCGGGCCGCGCTCCCGAAGGTGAAGCTGGTGGACGGCGCGCCGCTGCTCTACGAACTCCGGGGCGTGAAGACAGCCTACGAGCTGGAGCGGATGCGGCGGGCCGCCGGGCTGGCGGCCATCGGCAACCTGGCATGCAAGGAGGCGCTTCATCCGGGGATGACGGAGGCGGAGATCGCCGTGACCATCGAATCGGCCATAACGCGGGCCGGGGCGGAGTGCAGAGGGGCCAGGCGGTGGCGGGGGTTCGCGTTCGTGGGCGCGGGGAGGCGGAGCGCCATCGCCTGGATCGTGCTGGAGTTCAACAAGGGCTACCGGGTCAAAAGCGGCGACCTGGTGTTGATCGAGATGCACGTCATGGTGGACGGCTACTGGACGGACCACACGCGCACCTATGCCGTTGGCCGGCCCACGGCCCGGCAGCGGGAGGTCTGGGCCGCCGTGGCCGGGGCGCAGCGGCGGTCGATGACCGCGGACCGGCCGGGGGCCACGGGGCAGGAGATCGACGCGGCGGGCCGGGCGGTGATCGAGGAGGCGGGTCTGGGCCCCTACTTCCCGCACCACACGGGGCACGGGACGGGGCTGTGCAGCCACGAGCCGCCGTTCATCCATCCGTTCGTGCCGGGGGTGAAAATGGCCGCCGGGGCCACGCACTCGTGTGAGCCGGGGGTCTACCTCGAGAAGGAGGGCATCGGGTGCCGGATCGAGGACATCGTGGAGACGACGCCGGCAGGCGCCAGGTATCTCTACGATTACGACCGGACGCTGTGAAACAAGCGATCAGCCGTCAGCTATCAGCCATCAGCAAAACCGATCTGATCGGCTTGTTTTTGCTGACTGCTGATAGCTGATAGCTGATACTCGATGATCAAGTTTTTTGTGTACAACACGGGTCAGGATTTTGCTCAGGCCAAAAACGCTGAAAGTTTGTGCATCTTTTCGCCTCGGTTTGAGTCAGAATCTGCTGTAAATGAAAGCAATCGAGGCTCCATCCTGTCCCTTAAGGCCCAAATTTGGTGCAGAATCAGGTGAGATTTGCTGCCAATGAGGCCGTTAGCAAACCTTGGGCCGTTCGTTACTGGAAAAAACTTGAAGATCGAGTGATAGCTGCTTAAGAAAGGAGCCCCGATGACGCAGAGCTGTCGGCTTTTTGCGCTCATATCGGTCCCCATCTGTCTTCTGGTCTTCACGTCTCCGGCTGCCGCGCAGCAGACGACGCTGAAGGCCGACTTCAACGCCAACGGGACGGTGGACTTCGACGACTTCTTCCTGTTCGCTGATGTCTTCGGGACGCGGCGGGGGGAGGTAAGGTTCGACGCGAAGTTCGACCTGAGCGGTAACGGAGCCGTCGATTTCGACGACTTCTTCCTGTTCGCGGAGGACTTCGGGAAGAAGTCCGGGCAGACGGGCGGCGGGGGGACAAGGGAAGTCACGGTCTACATCGCGGACCTGTTCGGGGGACAGGTGGAGCTCGTCAACGTCAAGGACAACCTGAGCGCCGGGACGATTCGCGTCGATCAGCCGAGGGGCCTGGCCTTCTCATCGGACGGCAACGCCCTCTACATCGCCGGCGTGGACACCTTCCACGCAGGGCGGGCGGATGGAAAGCGCGACTTCTCGGTGCCTCTGAGCACGGCCTTCAAGATCGCCCTCTCCCCCGACGGCCAGAAGGCCTACGTGACCAAGGAAGGCGTCCCGGAGGCAGGGGTGACCAGCGGCGTGGCGGTCGTGGACCTGAAGGCGAAGAGGCAGTCCAACTTCATCTCCCTTCCGGGCAGGCCGTCCGGGATCGCCCTCACGCCGGACGGGCGAAAGGCCTACGTGGCCAACCGGACGCGCCGCCTGATCATTCTGGACCTGGTGAAAGAGGCGCTGAAGGACTCCCTCCTGACGACGAACGCCGCCCCCTCCCGCGCCGCCATCTCGCCCGACGGGAACAGGGTCTATCTGAACAACGGAATCAACGACACGATCAACGTCGTGGACACGGCCCTCGGCGGAGGCCCCGAAGGCGCGGACCGGGTCGTCAGGACGCTGGCGACGAAGACCGCCGAGCCCCACCTCTCGGCGTCCATCGTGGACCTGACAGTCTCCCCGGACGGAAAACTGATCTACGCCTCGTCGTTCCGGGTGATCCTGACCACTGCGCCCGGCTCCACCGAGCCGACACCCACGCTGATCGGAGAACTGATCGCGGTGGATGTCGAGACAGGAAAGGTGGACCGCATCCTGCTGGGGGAGACCGTCGCCACCCTCGGCGTCGCGCCCAACGGAAAGACCGCCTACGTGGTGTTCCAGCGTCAGGTCACGGAGGGGTTGGAGGTGGCCATCGTGGACCTCCAGACAAAGAAGGCGATCGGGTCGCTCCCCGTCGCCTTCCTGCAGCCGGTGGACATCAAATTTCGGACGGTCGTGCGTTAAATGTAGGGGCGATCCAGCGGATCGCCCCTACATCCCCGACAGCCCCTTCGCGTAGTCTATCCCCCCCACGACCTCCTCCCGCGTCACGTCTCTCGACAGCGTCACGTCTCCGATCCGGGTCGGCAGGACAAAGGTCAGGACCCCGTCCCGCGCCTTCTTGTCCGACCTCATCCGCTCCAGAATCTTCTCCGTGGGGATGCGGCCCAGGCCGGGGGGGACGCCGAGGCGTCTGAGCACGCGCTCCTGCCGTCCAAAGTCCTCTCCGGGCCAGAGGCCCCGGTCGCGCGCGATCCTCCCGGCGGCGGCCATGCCCAGGAGCACGGCCTCGCCGTGCAGGTAGACGCCGTAGTCCGTGGCGGCCTCGACGGCGTGCCCGACGGTGTGGCCGTAGTTGAGGATCGCCCGGAGGCCGGCCCGCTCAAAGGGGTCGGCCTGGACGACCCCGGCCTTGATCCGGCAGTTCCGCTCGATCAGGGCGTCGATCTCGTCGGGGGCGAGCCGCATGTCCACGACGTCCTCCAGGCAGGCCTCCAGCAGGGCGAACATGACCTCGTCCCGGATGACCGCGTGCTTGACGACCTCGGCCAGGCCCGCCCTGACCTCCCGCTCCGGGAGCGTCCGCAAGAGCGACGTGTCCACGCAGACCAGGCGGGGCTGATGGAACGCCCCGATCAGGTTCTTCCCGCCCGGATGATCCACGCCGGTCTTGCCCCCCACGCTGGCGTCCACCTGCGACACGACGGTCGTGGGCGCCTGCACGAAGTCGATCCCCCGCAGGAAGGTCGCCGCCGCGAACCCCGCCATATCTCCCACGACCCCGCCCCCCAGCGCCACCACCGCCGATCCCCGGTCCAGACGGGCCTCCACCAGGGCATCGTAGATCCCCTTCACCGTGTCGAGCGTCTTGTGCGCCTCGCCGGAGGGGATGATGACCTCACAGACATCTACCCCCGCCGCGTTCAGGCTCTCCACCGCCGTCCGCAGATGATGCCCGGCCACGACGCTGTCGGTGACGACCGCAGCCCTCCGTCCGAGGTCGCGCCCCCGGTAGAGCGCGCCCAGGTCCTTCAGAAGGCCGTGGCCGACGTGGATAGGATAGGATGCGTTGCCTAAATCGACCTGGACAGTTCTCATGATGATGGGCTGTGGGGGCGGTTCGTGAACCGCCCCTGCGACACGGTGTTCAACTGTTGCATGACCAGCTCCGCCGTCTGCTCCGGCGTCCGCTCCTCCAGGGACTCGACAGTGAGGTCCGCCCGCCGGTAGTAGGGTTCCCGCGCCGAGAGCATCGCCCGGACCCTGGCCATGCGCTCCTGGTCGTTCAGCCCGGCCAGCAGGGGGCGGTGGCCTCTCCGGCTGACCCGCTCGAAGATCGTCTCCGGGCTGGCCGAGAGGTAGACGCAGGTCCCGGAGCGCCGGATAACCTCCCAGTTCTCCTCCCGCGTCACCGCACCGCCCCCCAGGGAGATGACCGCGGCGGGCATCTCCGAGGCCCTGCGGACGGCCCGGTGTTCGAGCTGCCGAAACGCCTCCTCCCCGCTCTCCCGGAAGATGTCGGAGATGGGCCTTCCGGCGGCCTCCTCGACGAGGGCGTCGGTGTCGACGAAGTCCCTGCCGAGCCGTGCGGCCAGGATCGCCCCGACCCTGCTCTTGCCCGCGCCCATGAACCCGGTCAGGAAGATGTGGTCCCCCATTCAGGTTTCCGTCCGGTTCCCCGTCTCGTCGTACTGATAGACCTTGTCCTCCGCCTCGTCGCGGGTCTTCCTGTGCGTGCCGTCGCAGTAAGGCTTGTTGGCCGACAGCCCGCAGCCGCAGATGGCCATGGGGAACTTCCCCTCCTTGATGAGGTAGGGGCCCTTCTCCGTGTGCTTGACCAGACGCGCCATGAAAGAACTCCTTTCAAAACAGCCATCAGCCGTCAGCTATCAGCTACCAGCAGAACCCATTTTGTCTTTGCTGACTGCTGATAGCTGATAGCTGATAGCTCTATTCATCGTTCTGCGTTCATCGTTCCTACTTCATCGTTGCTTTTCACATACTCTCCGGCGTCTTCATGCCGAGGAGCTTCAGGCCCTTTTCGAGCACGACCTGGATGCCGTAGACGAGGGCGATGCGCGCCTTCGTCAGGGCCTCGTCCTCGGAGATCACCCGGTGGACATTGTAGAACTGGTTGGCCGCGGCGCACAGGTCGAGCAGGCCGGTGGCGATCACGGAGGGCTCACAGGTCTCCGTCGCCGTGCGCACCTGCCGGGGGAACTGCTCCAGGCGCTTGACCACGGCCGCCTCCTCGTCCGAGGCGAGCAGGCCGAGGTCCGCGCCAGACGGCGGAACCGCGTCGCCGTATCTTCGCAACACGCTGCAATACCGGGCGTGCGTGTACTGCGCGTAGGGGCCGGTCTCGCCGTTGAAGTTGAGGATCTCGTCCCAGTCGAACACCGAGTCCTTGACCCTGCGGCCGGACAGCATGGCGAAGATGACGGCCCCGATGCCCACCTCCTGCGCGACGGCCTCCCGGTCCGGGAGGTCGGGGTTCTTCTCCGCGATGATCTTCCGGGTGAGGTCCACGGCCCGGCCCAGCACATCCTTGAGCAGGACGATGTTGCCGCTCCGGGTGGCCATCGCCTCCCCCTTGAAGCTGAGGAGGCCGTAGGCCACGTGCGCGAGGCCGGAGGCCCAGGGGGCGCCCATCAGCTCCAGGACCTTGAAGAACTGCCGGAAGTGGAGGGACTGCCGGGCGTCGGTCACGTAGAGCATCCGGTCGAAGCGGTATTTCTCGTGGCGGGACAGCGCGGCGCAGATGTCCCGGCTCGCGTAGATGCTCGCCCCGTCGCTCCGCTTGAGGATGCAGGGGGGCATGTCGTAGGCGTCCAGCTTCACGACCAGGGCCCCCTCGCTCGGCACGGCCAGGCCCATGTCTAGGAGCCGGGCCACCACGCCATCGACCTGTTTCGTGTAGGCGCTCTCCCCGGAGTATTCGTCGAACCGGACGCCGAGCATGTCGTAAATCCTGACGTATTCCCGGATGCTCTCCTCCCGGAACCACCGCCAGAGCGCAAGCGCCTCCTCGTCGTCCTCCTCCAGCCTTTTGACCCAGGCGCGGGCCTCGTCCCGCAGGGCCGGGTCCTTCTCCTCCTCCTCCCGGAACCGGACATAGAGCTTGAGAAGCTCGTCGATGGGGCTGGATTCGACCTTCAGCCGGTCGCCCCACCGCTTGAAGGCCGCGATGACCATGCCGATGGGCGTGCCCCAGTCGCCGAGGTGATTGATGCCCACGACCCGGTAGCCCCGCGCCTCGTGGAGCCGGAGAAGGGCGTTGCCCAGGATCGTGGTGATCAGGTGGCCGACGTGAAACTCCTTGGCGATGTTCGGGGAGGAGTAGTCGATGACGACGGTCTGGCCTCTTCCCTCGTCGCCCTCCCCGTAGGACAGGCCCTGCGTCAGCACATCGCCCAGGACGTGCCGCACCAGGGCCTTGCGGTCCACGAAGAAGTTGAGGTAGGGGCCGACGGGCCGGACCTCTGAGAGGAGGTCGCCTGCCTGCACCTTCTCCGCCAGCTCCTTCGCGATCAGCGGCGGGGCCTTCTTCAGAAGCTTGGCCAGGGGAAAGCAGGGAAAGGCGTAGTCGCCCAGTTTCGGGTCGGGCGGGACCTCCACCTTCTCCGCGACCTCAGCGGCGGACACGCCCGACACGGCGCTGATCTGTTGAGAGATATGCTGAACGAATGGGTTGGACATGGCAAAAAGAGAAATTGAAGATTGAAGATTGAAGATTACAAATTGCAAATTCAGGGTTTCTCCCCCACATACACCGTCGCGATGCCGAAGGTCAGGCGATGCTCGCGCACCTCCCGGAACCCGGCCCGCTCCATTACAGCGAGAAAGCCCTGCCCCTCCGGGAACCGCACGACGGACTCATAGAGGTAGGTGTAGGCCACCTCATCCCCGGAGACGAAGGCCCCGATGCGAGGCAGGAGGTTTTTAAAGTAGAACATGTAGAGATGGCTGAGGACCGGCGTCCGGGGCTTCGAAAACTCCAGAATGACGGCCCTGCCCCCACGCCTCAACACCCGCCCCATCTCGCGCAGGCCCGCGTCCAGGCGGGCCACGTTGCGGATGCCGAACCCGACGGTGACGCCGTCGAACATCCCGTCCCTGAACGGCAGCCCCTCCGCGTCGCCGCAGAGGAGGTCCACGGCTCGACCGTTCCGTTTTTCACAGCCGACCCGGAGCATGGGGACCGACAGGTCGACCCCGGTCACGCGGACCGATCCCCGCGAGATGGCCTCGAAGGCAAAGTCCCCCGTGCCGGTGGCCAGGTCCAGGATGCGCCACCCCGGCTGCGGGTCGAGGAGGCGGACGGCCCTTCGCCGCCACCGGACGTCCGTCCCGGCGCTCAGGAGATGGTTCAGGAGGTCGTAGCGGCGCGCGATCCGGTCGAACATCCGGCGGACAAAGTCGCGCCTGGCTTCCGCGTCCTGGACGGTCATGTCCTGAACCTGCCGATCACGGCCCCCTTCATGACCTCCGGAGACGGCTTCAGGCCGGTCCAGATCTCGAACGACCGGGCGCCCTGGTACACGAGCATGTCCAGCCCGCCGAAGGCCCGCGCCCCGGCGGCGCGCGCCTGACGCATGAGCGTCGTCTCCAGCGGGTTGAACACCGTGTCGTAGACCGTCAGGCCCGGATGGAGGGCGGAGGGATCCTCCATCGGCGAACCCTCGACGTTGGGGTGCATGCCAAGGGAGGTGACGTTGACGACCAGCCCGGCGTCCCGGAGGGCTCGCCGCTGTTCGGAGGGGGGGCCGGCCTCGATCCGCTTGCCGGTGACCCCGGCCATGTCTTCAGCCAGGCGCTCCGCCCGCTCCACGGTGCGGTTCAGGAGGGTGATCTGCTCCACATCCGGCGATGTCCCCAGTCCGTAGACCACGGCCCGGCCCGCGCCGCCCGCCCCGATCACGACGACCCTGGCCGGGAGACGCCCCAGTCCCGCCGAGACGCGGAGGGCGGTCAGGATGCCGTAGACGTCGGTGTTGTGGCCGGTCAGCCGGCCATCCGGCTCGCAGAAAATGGTGTTGACCGCGCCCACGGCCCTGGCCTCCTCCGAGACGGCGCTGAGATGCTCCATCACGGCCACCTTGTGCGGGATCGTGACATTCAGCCCCCGGACGCCGAGCGCCCGCATGCCGCGCAGGGCCTCCCCCACGCGGTCCGGGAGCACGTGAAACGCCACGTAGCAGAAGTCCACGCCGAGGGCGGCGATGGCGGCGTTGTGCATGGCCGGCGAGAAGGAGTGGGCGACCGGATGGCCGATCACGCCCAAAATCGTCGTGGTTCCAGAAATGTTCATGTTAGAGGATTCAAGATTCAAGATTTAAGATTTAAGATTTAAGATTTAAGTTCTAACATCTTGAATCTTCAAATTTTGAATCTTGAATTGGGTTTTTATCCCAACAGGTCGGCCAGAAACTGGTCTGCGATCTCCAGGCTCTCCGCCCACGAGCAGCCGTAGATGTGGCGGATGTAGAGAAGCCCCCCGGCGACCATCAGGAGAACGAACAGCGAAAACTTAAGCAGGCATTTCATGTCTTGTCCTCGCGGCCAGGTCCTCGACGGCCTCGACGAACCCCGGCCAGATGCGGTCCAGCCCATCCGCATTTCGGACGGCCGTCTCCCCCTCGGCCCGGAAGGCCAGCAGGGCGAGGGACATGGCCAGGGGGCCATCCCCTTTCGCGTCCACCTCCGCCCCCTGCGGCCTGCGCCCCCCCTCCACCACGACGCCGTCGGGCATCTCCCCGACCCGGATGCCCATCCTGCGGAGGGCCTCCACGAGCGCGTCGATCCGGTCCAGCTCCCCCTCCCGCAGGGCGGCCACCTCCCGCACGACCATCTCGCCGGAGGAGAAGGCCCCGGCTGCGATCCAGAGGGGGGTCTCGTGGAGGAACATCGTCGCGATCTCCCCGGCGATCTTCGTGGGCCGTATCTCCGCGCCCCTCACCTTCAGCGTGCCCGTCGGCTCGCTGCCCGGCTCCGCGCGGTGTTTCTCGACCTCAATCTTGGCGTCCATCCACCCGAAGACCTGGAGCATGCGCCGGCCCTTCGAGTCCAGGCTGACGCCCTGGATCGTCAGGTCGGACCGCGCATAGGAGGAGGCCGCGACGATCAGCGCCATGGCGCAGAGGGCGTTCCACTCGCCCTCAGGGACGGCGATCTCGCCGTGGAGGGCCTTGATCGGTTTGATGAGTTTATCCATGCTCACCTCAATCTTGCTGAATATCCCTTCTTCGACAAAATTTCCATCGCCCGTTCGGCGGCCCGGCGCGTGTCGAACCCCAGGCGGAGCGTCCCGCCCTCGCCCTCGCGCACCTTGAGGACCTCGATGTCGTTGATGTTGACCCCCTCCCCGGCCAGCGCCCCGGCGATGTCGGCGATCACGCCGGGCCGGTCCTCGGCCACGACCAGGATTTCGTGGAGGACGTGGAGGAAGCCCTTGGAGTCCTTCGGGATGCCCCCGCGCACCCGGTTGGCGTAGTCAAAGTCCTGGCCGAGGGCGTCGTCCCCGACCCGGTCGCGCAGCTCCAGCAGGCGCCGGACGTAGCGGTCGATCATCTCCCGGATGACCGGGCCGTTCGTGGCGCAGATGTCGCGCCACATCTCATAGGGGCTGGAGGCGATGCGGGTCAGATCCCGGAACCCCCCGGCGGCCAGCCGGAGGAAGCGCCCGTCCCCCTCGTCCAGCTGCCCGACCGTGCCCACCAGGGCCGTGGCGATCATCTGCGGGAGGTGACTGATGGCGGCGGCGGCGCGGTCGTGGACCTCCGGCGGCATGACCACAGGCTGCGCCCCGATGCGCCGGACAAAGGCGATGAAGCGCTCCTGAACCGCGTCGGGGACGCCGGGGGCGGGCGTCAGGACGTAAATGGCGTTCTGAAACAGAAACGGGTCTGCGGCGGTCACGCCGCTCTTCTCGGACCCGGCCATCGGGTGCCCGCCGATGAAGTGGACGCCCGCCCGGCCCAGGGCCCCGGCCCTGGCCACGACCTCCGCCTTCGTGCTCCCCACATCCGAGACCACCGTCCCGGCCCCCGCGCGCGGGACCACCTCCTCGATCAGAGACAGGATGCGGGAGATGGGCGTGCAGAGGAAGACGGCGTCGGCCCCGGCGATGCCGTCCGGCAGGTCCGCGTAATCGACGCCCCTGTCCACAGCGCCGATGCGCACGGCCTCCTCCACGGTCTGCGGACGGCTGACGCCCACGACCTCCCGGCAGGCCTTCACCCGCTTGCAGGCCAGGCCGAGGGACCCGCCGATCAGGCCGACGCCCACGACGGCGATGCGGTTAAAAAAGGGGCCTTCGTCCATAAGAAAGACCACAGACCACAAGACCACAGACCACAAGACTATAGGTCCTGTGGTCCTGTAGTCTTGTGGTCTCATTTACGGTCATATCGTCCTGTTGAGCGCCGGGACGATGATGCGCAGCTCCCGCATCAGCTCGTCGAACTGTTCGGGGAACAGCGCCTGCGCGCCGTCGGACAGGGCGTGGGCCGGGTCGTTGTGGACCTCGATCATCACGCCGTCCGCCCCGGCGGCCACGGCGGCGCGGGCCATCGGCAGGACCTTGTCCCGGATGCCGGTCCCGTGGCTCGGGTCGGCGATCACGGGGAGGTGGGAGAGCTTGTGGACCACCGGAATGGCGCTGATGTCGAGGGTGTTCCGGGTGTAGGTCTCGAACGTGCGGATGCCCCGCTCGCAGAGCATGACCTGGTGGTTGCCCTCGGACATCACGTACTCCGCGGCCATCAGCCACTCCTCGATGGTGGCCGCCATGCCGCGCTTCAGGAAGACCGGCTTCCGGGTCTTGCCCAGCTCGCGCAGCAGGCTGAAGTTCTGCATGTTCCTGGCCCCGGTCTGGAAGATGTCCGCGTATTCGGTCACCAGGGGGATCTGGCTCCGGTCCATCACCTCGGTGACCACGAGCATGCCGAACCGGTCGGCGGCCTGGCGGAGCAGCTTGAGGCCCTCCTCGCCCATCCCCTGAAAACTGTAAGGGGAGGACCTCGGCTTGAAGGCCCCGCCGCGCAGGATCCTGGCGCCTGCCTTGCTCACGCACTCCGCGATCCCCACAATCTGGTCCCGGCTCTCCACGGAGCAGGGGCCGGCCATGACGACGACCTGATCTCCGCCGATCTCCACGTCCCTGATCCTGATCACGGTGTTCTCCGACCGGAAGGTCCGGCTGACCAGCTTGTAGGGCTCGCTGATCCGGACCACCTCGTGCACGCCCTCCATGACCTGCAGGTCTCTCTCGTCCAGCCCGGTCTTGTCCCCGATCGCCCCGATCACCGTCCGGGTGACCCCCGTGGACCGGTGCGTGCTGAAGCCCATCTCCCTGAGTTTTTCGATCACGGCCTGGATCTGCTCCTCCGTGGCATGACTTTCCATGACGACTACCATGACAGTGCTCCTTGCTATTCCGACCGCTCCTGTTCGAGCCGGCGGGATTCCTCGATGATCTGTTGAAAGATGCGTTTGAGCGCCGCGCCGCTCAGAGGCCCTCCGTTGAGGCCTTCGACCCGGCTCAGGACGGCCATCTCCCGCTCCGGCGCATAGATCGGCCTTCCCTGCGCCTTCTTGATCTTGCCGATCTCCAGCGAGCAGGCCATCCGCCGGTTGAGACTCTCCACGATGGCCGCGTCGATCTCGTCGATCCGGCTGCGCCAGTCCTCGATGTCCATCTATGCGCCTCCCCTGAGAGGTTCGATCAGCGTCTCCACGAACTGCCCGACCCGGCCCACCACGTCCGGGTCTTTGGCGCGCGCCCCCACCTGCCGGACGATGGCGCTGCCCACCACCACGGCGTCGGCGTGACGCCCGACCTCCCGCGACTGCGCCGGGTTTGAGATGCCGAACCCCACGGCCACGGGCTTGGACGAGTGGCGCCGAATCCTCTGAACCATCGCCCCGATGTTCCGTTCCAGACTCTCCCGCTCCCCAGTGACGCCGGTGCGGGAGACATAATAGATGAACCCGGTGGTGCAGTCCGAGATCAGGCGGATGCGGTCATCCCGGCTGGTGGGCGTGAGCAGGAAGATCGTGTCGATCCCCCGCTCATCCATCAGGCGCTTGTAGTCCCGCCCCTCCTCCGGCGGCAGGTCCAGGACGAGGACGCCGTCCGCGCCCACGGCCTTCGCGTCGTGCGCGAAGCGCTCCAGGCCGTAGTTGTGGACCGGGTTGAAGTAGGTGAACAGGACGAGGGGGATCTCCGTGTCCCGCCGCAGGTTCGCGACCAGGTCCACGACCTTTCCGGTGGACGCCCCGGCCCTCAGCGCCCGCTGCGACGCCTCCTGGATGACCGGCCCGTCGGCCAGGGGGTCCGAGAAGGGGATGCCCAGCTCCACGACATCCACGCCCCGGCGGTCCAGCTCCAGGATCAACTGCCGGGTCGTCTCCGTGTCCGGGTCGCCTGCCGTCAGGTAGGCGATGAACCCCGTCCGCCCGCGACGCTTCAGGTCGCTGAATCTGTCCGAGATGCGGCTCATTCGATGCCCTTGAGATACTTGATCGCCTGCTGCACGTCCTTGTCCCCCCGGCCGGAGAGGTTGACGACGATGACCTGATCCCTCCGCATCTGCGGGGCGAGCTTGCGGAGGTGGGCGACGGCGTGGGCGCTCTCCAGGGCCGGGATGATCCCCTCGGCCCGGCTGAGGAGACGGAACCCCTCCAGGGCCTCCTCGTCCGTGGCGTAGGTGTATTCGATCCGGCCCCGGTCCTTGAAGTAGCAGTGCTCCGGCCCCACGCCGGAGTAGTCCAGCCCGGCGGAGACGGAGTGGGTGAGGCCGATCTGCCCGTCGTCGTCCTGGAGGAGGTAGATCTTCGCGCCGTGCAGCACGCCGAGCCGGCCGGTCTGGAAGCGGGCCGCGTGCTGGCCGGAGGCGATGCCGAGGCCCCCGGCCTCCACGCCGATCAGCCGGACGCCTTCGTCACCGAGGAAGTCGTGGAACAGGCCCATCGCGTTGCTCCCCCCGCCCACGCAGGCCACCAGGCAGTCGGGCAGGCGGCCCTCCATCTCCAGGGCCTGTTTGCGGGCCTCCTCGCCGATCACGCGCTGGAAGTCCCGGACGATCATCGGGTAGGGGTGGGGCCCCAGGACGGAGCCGAAGATGTAAAAGGTGGTCTCCACGTTCGTGACCCAGTCCCGGATGGCCTCGTTGATGGCGTCCTTGAGGGTGCGGCTGCCGGAGGTCACGCCCGTGACCTTTGCGCCCAAAAGGCGCATGCGGAAGACATTGAGGGCCTGGCGCTCCATGTCCTCCGTGCCCATGAAAATCTCGCACTCCAGGCCGAACATGGCCGCCACGGTGGCCGTGGCCACGCCGTGCTGCCCCGCGCCGGTCTCGGCGATGATGCGGGTCTTGCCCATGCGCCGGGCCAGGAGGATCTGCCCCATCGTGTTGTTGATCTTGTGCGCGCCGGTGTGGCAGAGGTCCTCCCGCTTGAGATAGACCTTCGCGCCGCCCAGCGTCTCGGTCAGCCGTCGGGCGAAATAGAGGGGCGTGGGCCGGCCCACGAACTCGCGGAGGTAGCGCCGAAGCTCCTCGTGAAACGCCGGGTCGTCCTTCGCCTGCCGGTAGGCGGCCTCCAGGTCCTCCAGGAGGGCCATCAGGGTCTCCGGCACGAACCGCCCGCCGTAGACGCCGAAGTGGCCGGATTCGTCAGGAAGCGCAGGAGATACGTTCTCTGCTCTGGCGGCTGTCATGTCGATCTGTTACCTCTCTTTTCACATATAGGATTACCCGCGCATTCAAGCCGGAGGAACCGGCGCTTGCCGACCTGAAGCACAGACGCCCTGTCCGCATTCACGACCGCATCGACGTCCTCCACGCGCTGCCCGTCAAGCCTCACCCCGCCCTGCTGGACGAGGCGGCGTCCCTCGCTCCTGCTGGGCGCAAGGCGGGCTTCGATGAGGAGGTCCAGCAGATTCATGGGCGCGGAGAGGGCAAGGGTCGGCATCTCCTCGGGGAGGTCGCGTCTCTGGTGCACCTGTTCAAAATGCGCCGCCGCCCTGTCCGCCGCCTCGTTCCCGTGAAAGATGCCCACGACCTCCCACGCGAGCCGGCGCTTGGCCTCCATGGGGTGGAGGTCCCCGTCCGACAGGCTGCGCTCCAGACCGGCGATCTCTTCGGGCGACCAGCGCGTGACCAGGTTGAAGTAGTTTGGACATCGCCCCGTCGGGCAGGCTCATCACCTTTCCGTACTGCTCCTCGGGCGGCTCGTCAACCCCGATATAGTTGCCCGCCGACTTGCTCATCCTCCTGTGGCCGTCCGTGCCGACCAGGATGGGCAGGGTGATGCAGACCTGGGGGCGCTGCCCGAAGACCTCCTGGAGCCTCCGGCCCGCCATCAGGTTGAAGAGCTGTTCCGTGCCGCCGAGCTGCACGTCCGCCTTCAGTTCGACCGCGTCATAGGCCTGCATCAGGGCATAGAAGAACTCGTGCATCCAGACGGGATCGCCCGCGTCCCAGCGTTTGCGGAAGTTCTCCCGGATCAGAAATTGCTGGACGGTGAAGTGAGAGGCGAGCCGGACCACCTCTCCGAACGAGAGCTTGCCCAGCCAATCGGCATTGTAGCGGACGGCAGTCCGTTCACGGTCCAGGATCTTGAACGCCTGCTCCGCATATGTCCGGGCGTTTTCGGCCACTTCCTCCGGGGGCTTCTGGGGTCGGGCGCTGTCTTTGTCTGACGCATCGCCGATCAGGCCGGTGAAGTTTCCGATCAGGAAGATGACCTCGTGACCCAGGTCCTGAAATCGGCGTAGCCTCCGCATGCTGACCGTGTGGCCGAGGTGGATGTCCGGCGCCGTGGGGTCATAGCCGCAGTAGACCCGCAGGGGGCGGCCTTCGGACAGGCGCTCCCGAAGCTCCCCGGCCATGTGCCGGGCGGTCTGCGGATCTCCGTAGTCCGCCCCGCGCATCAGAAGGACAACCTGTTCGTCGATGGATTTCAACGCTGCCTCTCCGATCCTCTCGCTGCGCGGATGAACGCCTCCACCTTCTCGCGGTCCTTGCGGCCCGGCTCCCTCTCCACGCCGCTGCCCACGTCCACGGCGTAGGGCCGGACCTTCGCGACGGCCTCGGCCACGTTGTCCGGGTTGAGGCCGCCGGACAGGATGATCCGGCCATAGCGCCTGGCCTCGACGGCGACCTCCCAGTTGAACGTCTTCCCCGTCCCGCCCCTCAGGTTGGGGTCGTAGGCGTCGAGCAGAAAGGCGTCGGCCTGGTAGGCGGCCAGGCGCTTCACGTCGAACCCCTCCCCGACCCGGAAGGCCTTGATCACGCGCAGGCCCGGGAATCGGCTGCAGTACTCCGGAGACTCGTCGCCGTGAAGCTGCACGGCCCGGAGGCCGACCAGGCCGGCGACGCCGGCCACCCGGTCGGGCGGCTCGTCCACGAACACGCCCACGGGCGTGACGAAGGGGGGCAGGCCCCGGACGACCTCCGCCGCACGTTCGGGCGGAATGTAAGGCGCGGCCTTCGGGTAGAAGATAAACCCGACGGCGTCCGCGCCGCACTCAACGGCGTACAGAGCGTCGTCCAGATTCGTCGTGCGGCAGATCTTGACCCTGACCATGTCCCAGCAACTCTCGAAGCTTTTTCCCGATGTCCGGCTCCCGCATCAGGCTCTCGCCGACCAGGATGGCGTCGGCCCCGGCGTCCTGAAGACGAACCACATCCTCTCTTGTATGGATGCCGCTCTCGCTGACGACGAGGACCTCCTCCGGGACCTGTCCGATCAGCCGCTCCGTGACGGCAAGGTCCGTCCTGAAGGTCCGGAGGTCCCGGTTGTTGATGCCGACGACCTGCGCCCCGGCGTCCAGGGCGGCCTTTAGCTCGCCCTCCGTGTGGACCTCCACGAGGGCATCCAGGCCCAGGCTGTGCGCCAGGTCGAGGTATTCTTTAAGTTGACCCGCCGACAGGATGCCCACGATCAGCAGGACCGCGTCCGCCCCGATGGCCCGCGCCTCGTAGACCTGGTAGGGGTCGACGGTGAAGTCCTTGCGGAGGAGGGGGAGGTCCACAACCTGCCGGACCTGGGTCAGCGCGCAGGCGCTCCCCTGAAAGTAGCGCTCGTCGGTGAGCACGGAGACGGCCCGCGCCCCGTTGGCCTCGTAGGTCGTCGCGATCTCCGCCGGGTCGAAGTCGGGCCGGATGAGGCCCTTCGACGGGGACGCCTTCTTGACCTCCGCGATGGCGGCGATGCCGTCGGCCCCCCGCAGCGCCCGCGCAAAACGGCGCTCGCCGGGGTCCCCGGCCACCCGGTCCTTTAACGCCTCGAAGGGGAGCCGCCGTTTGCTCTCGGCGACGAACTCCCGTTTGTAGGCGACGATCTCGTCAAGGATCGTAGACATAGCGCTCTTATTCGTTGCTCATCGCCTTGAGTTGCTCCAGCTTCTCCAGCGCCCTGCCGGAGTCGATGGACCTCTGCGCGATGGGGATGCCCCCGGCGATGTCGTCGGCCAGGCCCCCGGCGCATACGGCGGCGGCGGCGTTGAGGAGCACGGCGTCCCGCCTGGGGCCTTCGGCCCCTTTCAGGACGTCGAGGGCGATCCTCGCGTTCACCTGCTCGTCCCCGCCCCGCAGGTCCTGAGGCGACGCCCGCCTCAGGCCGAACTCCTCCGGCGTGACGCGGTAGGTGCGGACCTGTCCGTCTCGCAGCTCGCTGACCTTCGTCTCGCCGGTGAGGGTGATCTCGTCCAGCCCGTCGGCGCCGTGCGCCACGAGCGCCCGTTCAGCGCCGAGGCGGAGGAGGACCCCGGCCAGGGTCTCGGTGAGGGCCGGGCTGTAGACGCCGATGAGCTGCCGCTTCGCGCCCGCCGGGTTGGTCAGGGGGCCCAGGACGTTGAACACGGTCCTTGCCCCGATCTCCCGGCGAGGGCCGACGGCGTGCTTCATGGCCGTGTGGAGCATCGGCGCGAACAGAAAGCCGATGCCGACCTCGTCCAGGCAGCGCCCGACCCGCTCCGGAGAAAGTTCGATGTTCACGCCGAGGGCCTTCAGCACGTCGGCGCTTCCGCATTTGCTGGACATCGCCCGGTTGCCGTGCTTGGCCACGCAGAGACCCGCGCCGGCCAGGACGAAGGCCGCGGTCGTGGAGATGTTGAACGTCCCGGAGGCGTCCCCGCCCGTCCCGCACGTGTCCACCACGACGGCGTGGCGCGTGACCACCCGCGTGGCCCTCTGACGCATGGCCGAGGCGCACCCGGCGATCTCGTCCACCGTCTCCCCCTTGACCCGGAGGGCGACCAGGAAGGCCCCGATCTGCGCGGGCGTGGCCTCCCCGGCCATGATCTCGTCCATCACGCCTGCGGCCTCCGCCTGCGTGAGATGCTGTCCGTCGATCAGCTTGGCAATGGCTTCGCGGATCATGGCGTCTGCTCCTGGATGGGCTGACCCCAGACCTCTTTGAGCGGGATCTCCAGGCCGGGGAAGAGCGCGGGGCGAAAAGTCTCATCCCCTCCGCAGGTGGACGTCAGGCGGTAAGTCGATCCGTCCAGGACGAACTCCTCCAGCGTCTGGGCCTGCGCGTCTATCAGCCAGAGGTGGGGGACGCCGTGCCGGGCGTAAATGCGCATCTTCTGGATGCGGTCTCTCCGCAGGCTCGACGGGGACAGGATTTCGACGGCCAGGTCCGGAGCGCCCTGAAGGTTCAGCTCCGTGACGACCTTCGAGCGGTCTCTGGAGATGAAGATCAGGTCGGGCTGCAGGACATTGCGCTTGTCCAGCACCACGTCGCACGGGGCCGCAAGGACCTCGCCGAGACCGTGAGACTTGACGTGCGGCCCGATGATCAGGCCCAGATTGAACGAACATCTCTGATGATCGACTCTCGGAGCAGGCGACATGACGAGTTCCCCCTCGATGACCTCGTACCGGTTTCCGTCGTCGGGCAGGGCCGCGTAGTCCTCGTAGGTCCAGATTTTGTCCTGCGGCGTGATCTGGGTCTGAATCGCCATCGCATATCCTCCTCTCACGCATCCAGAAAGTTCTTGAGGAGCTTTTTCCCCTCGGGGGTCAGGATCGACTCCGGGTGGAACTGCACGCCCTCGACGGGCATCGTCTTGTGGCGCAGTCCCATGATCAGGTTGTCAGAGGTCTCCGCCGAGACCTCGAAGCAGTCGGGCAGGGTCTCCCGTCTCACGATCAGGGAGTGGTAGCGCGTGGCCGTGAAGGGATTCTCCAGCCCCCGGAACAGCGTCCGCCCGTCGTGGTGGATCTGGGACACCTTGCCGTGCATGAGGTAGGGGGCGCGCACGACCTCCCCGCCGAAGGCCTGGCCGATGGCCTGGTGGCCCAGGCAGACGCCCAGGAGCGGAATCTTCCCCGAAAAGCGCCGGATCAGGTCCAGGCAGATGCCGGCCTCGTTCGGGGTGCAGGGGCCGGGCGACATGACGATCTTGTCGGGCGCCATCGCAGCGACCTCGTCGAGGGTGATCTTGTCATTCCTGAAAACCCGCAGGTCCGCGCCCAGCTCGCCGAGGTACTGGACCAGGTTGTAGGTGAAGGAGTCGTAGTTGTCGATGACCAGGATCATCAGGTCAGCTCCCCCCTCTCGGCCATTTCCACGGCCCGGATCAGGGCCTTGGACTTGTTGACCGTCTCCTGGTACTCCTCCTCCGGCACGGAGTCGGCCACCAGGCCGCCGCCCGCCTGGATGTAGGCCACCCCGTCCTTGACCACGAGGGTGCGGATGGCGATGCAGGTGTCCAGGTTGCCGGAGAAGTCCAGGTAGCCCACCGCACCCCCGTAGACCCCGCGCCGGGTGGGCTCCAGTTCGTCCAGGATCTCCATCGCCCGGATCTTGGGCGCGCCCGACAGGGTGCCCGCCGGGTAGCACGCGAAGAGGGCGTCGAGGGCGTCCACGCCGGGCCTCAGCGCGCCGCGCACGTTGGAGACGATGTGCATGACGTGGGAGTAGCGCTCCACCGTCATCTGCTCGGTCACGCGCACCGAGTCGAAGCGGGAGACCCTCCCCACGTCGTTCCGGCCCAGGTCCACCAGCATGATGTGCTCGGCGCAGTCCTTGGGGTCGGCCAGCAGCTCGCGCTCCAGGGCCTGGTCCTCCTCCTCGGTCTCCCCCCGCCGCCGCGTCCCGGCGATGGGCCGGACCTGCACGACCCCGTCCTCCACGCGCACGAGCAGCTCCGGGGATGCCCCGACCAGATGCACGCCGTCGAGGGACACGAAGAACATGTAAGGAGAGGGGTTGACGACCCGGAGCATCCGGTAGATGTCGAAGGGATCCACAGTCACCTCCGTCTCGAACCGCTGGGACAGCACGACCTGGAAGATGTCCCCGGCCAGGATGTACTCCTTGCACCGCGCCACCTTCCGGAGGTAGTCCGCCTTCTCCACGTTCGACGTCACCACGCACCGCCCCCTGCCGCGCCGGAGGGAGATGTCCGCCGGAGAGCGCAGGGCCTCCTCTAATGCCTCGATCCGCCTCTGCGCCTCCTCGTAGCGGCCTCTCAGGTCCCCGCCGCCGTCCTTCAACACGTTGGAGATGAGCAGGATCCTGTGTCTGACGTTGTCGAAGGCGACCAGGGTGTCGAAGAAGAGGAAGACGATCTCATCCAGACCCAGGTCGTCCCGTGCGGTGTCGGGAATCTCCTCGACCAGGCGGATGGCGTCGTAGGAGACGTAGCCCACGGCCCCGCCCGTGAACCGGGGCAGCCCCTTCAGGTGGACCGACCTGTAGCGCCGGACCAGCGCCCGCAGCTCCGCGATGGGGTCCCCCTCCCAGGACCGCGTCTCCTCCCGGACGCGGTCCTCCACCGTGATGCGGCGCCCCCGGCTTCGGAAGATCATAAAAGGGGCCACGCCGAGGAACGAATAGCGAGCGATCTTCTCGCCCCCCACCACGCTCTCAAAAAGAAAGGAGTAAGGGTCTCGCCTCCGGGCCTTCAGGTAGGCCGACACCGGCGTCTCCGTGTCCCCCAGGATCTCTTTGTAGACCGGGATCGCGTTGTCCCCCCCAACCATCTCCTGGACCTCTTCTAACGTCGGTCGAATCACGCCCGCTCCTCGCCGAAAATATGATCTAACATATTAGAGATCATTAACATAACACTATCTTCAGAGCGATGTCAAGCGAAAACCTCGCAGGGAGGGCAACAAAAAACCGTGAGCACCTTCAGATGCCCACGGCCTTTGCTCTGTCCTGAATCGAGGTCAACAGCAGTCAGCGCGATGGGCAGTCCCCTCCATAAAAGCGCCAGTAATAATAGAAGCGCGAAGACTCGAAGAAGGATGCCCGGTTTGACGACATAAGGAGGTTTCCTGACTCAAAAAGCCGCAGACGACACAGATTGGAGATTCCAAGATACAGAATCTCAGGGCGGATGTCAAGGCCGAAATTCGCCCAATGGACAGGTCACGCTTTACGCGATTGACCACGAACATATCCGGTATGCCATGCAGCAGTCCATCCGCCCTAACCACAGCCATCCCCATTCCACGTCGACTGCACTCACCCGCACAGAAGCCGCGTGCTGGCCCTGGCTATACCGGGAGCTGAACCTTCTCGTACAGGAACTCCGGCGCAAAGTCTGCGCCGTTTGGCCAGCAGAGCGTACGGAATTCCGGATGCACCGCAAACTGCCTGAAGACAGCCAGATCCTTCAGGGGCTCGAACAGCTCCCCATATAGTTCCTCAGCCAGATCGACATCCCCTTCGGCGCCATCAGCGAACCGAAGGTGGACCGTGTAGTCGCCGACGTACTCTGCATGCTCAACTCTTGGTATCATCTCGCTACTCCAGGGGTGTGATCTTGTAGGATGGAAATGGGGCGGCGGATGCTCCCTTGCGAACATGCCAATCACAATTCCAAGGAATCTCGATAGCTCGGGCATGGACTCTTCTTGCCTCTTCTCTCCCTTGGTCTTGACAGATAACGCTAAAGCTCAGCTGTCGCGACCGCAGAGAGCGGTCGGCTGCAGCGCCTGGTTAGGCCCGCTATCCCTCAGCCGGCTCAGTTCCTCCTTGCACGTCAGGTACCGTCGGAGGGAATCCGTTGCTCCCGGCACGTCCGCTCGTATGTCGCCCCCAGGTTCACCGGTAAACAAAGGCCGCCACGCAGCCACAGCGGCATCGTAGGAAACGGATGTCCCACTGCCAACATCTCCTGCCAGATATCCAGACTCGGTTGCCCTCCGCGCTCCACTGGCCGATAGGCGACCGAATAGAGTTCGGCCTTTATGGGCACCCCAACGGGCGCATGGAGACGAGCCAAGAGTTCGTCGTGGAGGTTCGCCCTCCGATCAGTCACCACATCTACGACAACCAGCCCGATCCCCTGTTGCAGATAGGTGGCGCACTTGGAGACGAAGGCATCCCGGTGAGCCGGGCGATCCTTGTTTGCCGGGCTCACTAACTCGATGGCCCCAGCTAGGGTCGGGCCCGCCTCCCGGCTAAAAACCAGCACTTCCACGACGTCAGTGATGACGGAGATGGGGACAGTCTGCGTAGGGGCAGGGGCAGCCCACCCCGCACCTACACCAGCCGACCCCGGCCCGGCTTCCTCAAAGGTGGCCACATCGATCTCGATGCCGAACTGCACGTTCGCTTCAGCAAAGTAGCCTTCAGGCAGCCGCTGGTTCAAATCGGCGGCGAGGTAAGTCGCCCAAGCGTTGTGGAAGGCGTGCCAGTGACGCCGAAGGCTGAGGGGCGGCCGAAAATGGTCTTGCAATGCCATGGTGAGAATCCCCTCTTACAAATGCGAAGCCCAGGGCCGAACGACTCAGGTCAGCGGCGGGCGCGGTGAACGGCTCCAACGGCGCAAACGCTCCTATGCGCCCGTCCGCTGCACCGGCTGGTTGGGCAAGATCCCACCCAGCCTCCAATGGTTCTCTCCGGGAGACTGACTCGCTGGTCGTTAATCGGGGGCGCCTCTTACGACGCGGGCGGAGGGAGGAACTCGATGCCATACCGCGCGCAAACCTGGAAGACCCTGGGCATATCCGGCGGATCGTCGGGAAGCGCGCTCAACTCCTCCATACACTGCTCGAACCCCCCAGGGGTCGCCAGCACAAGCATCCGGCCCGGAGTGGAACTGAGAAACTTGAAGGCGTGGGGGATACCGCGAGGAAGGTAGACCGTGGCTCCCGGGCCTGCCCGCACGATTTGATCGCCGCAGTGGAACTCGTACTCGCCTTCCAGGATGTAGAACGTCTCGTCCTCCCGGGAGTGGACGTGAGGCGGCAGGTACGTTCCGGCAGGGTTGGTATTGTCCAGAAGCGTGAAGGCTCCCCCGCTATCCTGGCTGCTTACCTTGACGAGGAATTCGACGCCGCCGAAGATGCGCAGCTTCTTGCCTTCGTTTGGTTGAAGGATGGTTGGCCTCATGGGTATTCCTCCTCTCTTGGTTGCCGACGCACCGGTATTGGTCGCCATGCTCGGCAATCCGTTGGTATGGTTTTTTTATTCGCACAAATAACGACTCTCCTTGCGGCGGCAGATAAAAGATCAGAGTGACAAGGCCGGGTGGATGCTTGTGCGGCCCAACTTGTTATTGAGCCGCCTACATCCACGGATAATCCATTACACCCCGCCTACATCCCGGGATAATCCATTACACGTGCCTGGATTTGTGGATATCCCATTCGACGCGGCGAGATCATATTTTCTGGCACGCTTATTGCGGCTGTACCGCTAAGAATTGTAAGAGCAGGCTCCTAATTCACAGATTTTCAAAAGAGATCCGTGCTTTCTTCTGCAAAATCGGTGTGTATATTCCTTTCCACTGGTGTATACAACATCCCAGGGTTGACTATACCAAGGAAAAAATGATGTCCCCTACGCAACCCTCTGTCGTAAGACCGGCTAAGAAATTGCTCGACCAGGTTCGCGAGGTCATCCGACGCAAACATTACTCATGTAAAACGGAGAAGTCCTACGTCGCCTGGATAAAGCGCTTCATCTTGTTCCACGGCAAGAGACACCCAAGGGAAATGGGCAAAACCGAGATCGAAGCCTACCTCACCTATCTGGCCCAGGATCGCAAAGTAGCGGCAGCAACACAAAATCAAGCGTTCAATGCGATTCTCTTTCTTTACAGAAACGTGCTTCAAGTCGAGCTGGAGGGTGCTCTCAATGCGGTTCGGGCGAGGCGCCCAGAGCGTGTTCCCACGGTTTTAACCCGTGAGGAAGTTCACCTCATCCTCGATGCCATGTCTGGTCCACCGCAACTCATAGTTCAGTTGCTGTACGGTTGCGGATTGCGCTTGATGGAGGACCTTCGGTTGAGAGTGAAGGATATAGATTTCGGACTGAATCAACTCGTGATCCGCGATGCCAAGGGAATGAAGGATCGGGTGACCATGTTGCCTGAGCTTCTCAGGGGAAGTCTGCAGAAGCAGTTGCTGCGGACTCGCCTGGTACACAAAAAAGATCTGGCCAGAGGATATGGCCGGGTGGTGTTGCCCTATGCGCTGGCCCGCAAATATCCCGGTGCAGACCGGGAATGGGGCTGGCAATACGTGTTCCCGGCCAGCCGGTTGTACCAGGAAAGAGAGACCGGAATCGTCAGACGGCATCACCTGCACGAGAGTTGCGTGCAGAAAGCGTTGCGCGTGGCGGCGCGGATAGCCGGCATTGCCAAGCCAGTCCATTGTCATATCTTCCGCCACAGCTTTGCAACCCATCTACTGGAGGCGGGTTACGACATCCGCACGGTGCAGGAATTACTCGGCCATAAAGATGTGAGCACGACCATGATTTACACCCACGTGCTCAATCGCGGCGGACTGGCCGTGCGCAGTCCGCTGGATAGTTGACCTGCAAAAAGGGCGACCGCAAGGGTCGCCCTCAGTCCTGCCGTCGATGGTGTTGACCTCGATCCTGACCTGCAAAAAGAGCAAGCGGGGGCCGCCCCTACTCGGTCTTGCCGTCGATGGTCCCGACCTCGATCTTGAGGTCCGCCCGGTCGATGATCCGGTCGATGCGCCCGTCGCTGATCCAGACCACCCGGTCCGACACGTCGAGCATCTTGTGGTCGTGCGTGGCCGTCACGATGGTGACGCCCGACTGCTTGTTCATCTCCCGCAAAAGGTCGATGATCTCCGTCCCGGTCTTCAGGTCCAGGTTGCCCGTCGGCTCGTCGGCCAGGATGATCGCCGGGTCGTTGGCCATCGCGCGCGCCACGGCCACCCGCTGCTGCTGCCCCCCCGACAGCTCATAGGGTTTGTGAGAGACCCGTTGGCCCAGGCCGACCTTGTCCAGCAGGGTCACGCCCTTGTCCCGCGCCTCGTCGGAGGTCAGCCCTGCGAACACCATCGGCAGGGTGACGTTCTCCAGCGCCGTCATCACGGGGATGAGGTTGAACGACTGGAAGATGTAGCCGATCTTCCGGCAGCGCAGCCAGGCCAACTCGTAGGCGTCTAACTGCGCCACGTCCACGTCGTCGATGTAGACCTTTCCGGACGTGGGCTTGTCCAGGCCGCCGATCATGTTGAACAGGGTGCTCTTCCCGGACCCGGACGGCCCCATAATGGAGATGTACTCGCCGGCCTCGATCTCAATGTTGACCCCCTTGAGGGCCTCCAGCTCGACCTCCCCCATCTTGTAGACCTTCTTCACTTCCTGCGTCCGCACCACCGCCATAAGTCAAACCCTCAAGTTAGACTTCCAGCCTCATCGCGTCAACGGGTTCCATCTTGGCCGCCTTGTAGGCCGGGAGGATACCGCCAAACAGGGAGAGAAATGAGCCAACGGCCACGGCCAGAAGCGCATTCTTCAACAGCTCCAGGCCGGGGAGATGGGTGAAGATCACCATCCCGTAGCCGACGAGGTTGATGATCAGCGTCAGCAGAAAGCCGACGACGACGCCGATGATCGTCCCCGCGCTCCCCTGGAACGCGGACTCCAGGAGAAAGAGCTTGATGATGAAGGAGTCGAGCGCGCCAAGACACTTCATCGTCCCGATCTCCCGAAACCGCTCCGTGACCGACATCAGCATGGCGTTGGTGATCCCCACCAGGCAGACCAGGAGGGAGAGCACGACCAGCCACGTGTTCTTGGACCGCTCCTGGGCCGCCGCCTCGCTGTCCGCGTCCACGTCGATCCCCTTCCGCTGGAGCTGCAGGTTGATCGCGGGGTCGTTCGCGGCCTTGAGTTCGGCGATGAGGGCGTTGGTCGTCCAGATCGACATCAGGAAGGCGATGGCCAGAATGATGCCGCTGGCCGTGATCAGAGACCGTCCGAACCTGATCCGGACGCTGTTGATGCTGATCTCCACCGCCTTGCTCCAGGGGAGGTTGACCTGCTGGGCGATCTCCGTGGGAGCAGCACCGACGATCGGCTGACCGACGGCCATGGGGAAAGTACCTCCTGAAAACAAGTCCTGAGTAATGAGTCCTGAGTAATGAGTCCTGAGTAAAGGCAAAAACGCTGTTCTCTGTTTTTACTCAGCACTCAGCACTCAGCACTATTTTTTCACCTTCCGGCGATTCGAGGCGTTGAGCACGTCGGGGTTCACGATCGTGGGCGGCTTCTCCCCCTTGAGGGCCGCGATCAGGTTCTCCGCGGCAAGGGTCGCCATGTCGTCCCGGGTCTTGTGGGTGGCGCTGGCGATGTGGGGGCAGATCACGGCGTTGTCCAGGCCGGCCAGCCCCGGCATCAGCAGGGGCTCGTATTCGTAGACGTCCAGGCCAGCCCCGGCGATCCAGCCCTCCCGAAGGGCGTGGACCAGGGCCTGCTCGTCGATGACCGGACCGCGGGAGGTGTTGATCAGATAGGCCGTGGGCTTCATCATCCGGAGCTCCCGCTCGCCGACGTAGTGTTTCGTCCCGGCGTCCAGGGAGACGTGTACGGAGATGAAGTCCGACTCCTTGAACAGGGTGTCCTTATCCACCTGCCTGGCCCCCATCTCCTTCTCCAGGAACTCGTTGCGGTAGAGGTCGCAGTAGAGGACCTTCATGTTCCATCCCCTGGACTTCACGGCCATCGCGGTGCCGATGCGCCCGGCCCCGCAGATGCCGAGGGTCCTGCCCGCGATGTCCCCCCCTCGGAACATCATCGGGGCCCACCCCTCGTACTTCCCCGCCCGGAGGAACTTGTCGGACTCGACGATCCGGCGGGTCACCGAAAACAGGAGCGCCCAGGCCATGTCGGAGGTGGCCTCGGTCAGCACCCCCGGCGTGTTGGAGACCATGATGCCGTGTTTCGTGCAGGTCGGGACATCGACGTTGTTGAACCCGACGGCGTAGTTGGCGAAGATGACCGTCTTATCGGCGACCTGGCAGGCCTCCTCGTCCACCCGCTCGGTCAGCAGGGTGACGACGCCGTCCCGCCCCTTGATGTTGTCGAGGAACTCCTGCCGGGTGAGCATCCGGTCGTGGGGGTTCACATCGACGACCTCGCAGTGTTTATGGAGCAGGTCCATGCCCGGCTTCGGGAGCAGCCGGGTGACGTAGACGTTCCAACCCATGAAAGGCTCCTTTCTATCTTATCCTTCCGACCTCTTCACCGGCGCGTCCCCGGCGGGAGGCCGCCCCGGGGGCGCCTTCTCCGTTCCGGTCCGCCACGAGCTGCTCCGCCTGGTCGAACAGGTTGAGCGCCTGGTGGACCTCCGGGTCCAGGCGGGCGTTGACCTGAAATTGCTCATCCCGGCCCCACCTCGAAACGGCGATCTCCTGCATGATGACCCGCCGGATGAAGTCGAGACTGGCCTCAAACTCCTCCTCCCTCACCGCAATCCCTCTGTCCTCGATGACCCGCCTGATGTCGGCGAGGTCTCTCCTGCTCAGCTCGAAGCTGGCGATGAACCTGCCCAGGTCGTTCAACTCGGACCGATGCGCGCTGGCGTAATGGGTGGCAAAATTGAACAGGATATTCTCCCTGTCCAGCCTCCGCTCCAGGGCATTCAGGGTGTCCGCCTTCAGCGCCACGTCGGGCGCGATGCCGCCGCCGCCGTAGACCCTTCTCTGGCGGTTCATCGTGTAGTAGACCGGGCGTTTGGCCGTCTCGCTGGAGTCGGTCGGAGAGGCGCCGGCCCCCTCGATGTAGGCCATCCGGTCCTCCGTGTAGGGCCTCTGGATGAGCCTCCCGCTGGGGGTGTAGTAGCGGGCCACGGTCAGCAGCACGGCGGCGCCGTTCTGGAGTTCAAACTTGTTCTGGACGAGGCCCTTGCCAAAGCTCGTCTGCCCCACGATCAGCGCCCGGTCGTGGTCCTGGAGCGCCCCTGCGACGATCTCGGACGCCGAGGCCGAGGCATTGTTGATCATCACGATGACCGGGTAGAGGGGATGCTCGGCCCCCCGCTGCGCAAAGTGCTCCTCGCTGGAGTTGGGGCGACGCCCCCGCGTGTAGACGATCATCTGACCCTTGTCGATGAACCGGTCGACCATCTGTACGGCCTGGTCCAGGTAGCCGCCCCCGTTGTTCCGCAGGTTGAGGATGAGCTTTTTCATGCCCTCTCTCTTGAGCTTTCCGAGGGCCTCGTCAAACTCTTCGGCGGTCTTCCGGGAGAAGCGGGTGATCCAGATATACCCCACGTCCGGGCGGATCATGAAGGCGGACTGCACGCTGGAGATCTCGATCTTGTCGCGGGTGATGGTGAATTCGAGGGGGTTCTCCTCCCCCTCCCGGCTGACCGTCACGCGGACCTTCGTGCCCTTGGGGCCTTTGAGCCTCTCCATGACCTGGTATTCCTTGATGCCGAGGGCCGACTTCCCGTCGATCTTGACGATCTTGTCCCCGGCCCGCAGGCCGACCGCGTAGGCCGGGGAGCCAGGGATGGGAGACATCACGGTCAAGACGCCGTTGATGACGTCAAAATGGATGCCAATGCCCTCGAACTCCCCCTCGAAGCGCTCCTGAACCTGTTTGCTGTTTTCAGGAGAGATATACGTCGAGTGAGGGTCCAGCTTCATCAGCATCCCCTCGATGGCGCCGTCGAGCAGTCTCTCCTGGTCGACCTCCTCGACGTAGTTGTCGCGTACCAGAGAGGCTATCCGGGTGAGCGCATTCCACTGCTGGAGCGGCGTGCCGCGCCCGGAGGCCTGCACGTAGTCGATGGCTGCGGCCCCTGTCGCAAACACGGCGACCAGGACGAGGAGGCCGATCATTTTTCGATTCTTGAACACAGAGCCCTCTTAAAATTCTGACCCCGTTGCTGTTGAGAAAACCTGCCCAGACCACCCAGACACCGGAACTCAAAGTAACATACACTTCAGCGCGAGAGATGTCAAGACAATTTGTCTGCGCCCGCCGACCGACCGACCGCGCGCCGGCGACGGGATCGGGGCCTGAACGCAAAGACGAGGAGTTGCTTGGTGAACAGCAAGTACTCTTTAAAGTTCAGCTTGCTGGAGCTGTACTCCCGATCTCTGAAGATGAAGGGGATCTCCAGGGTTGAGGCGTAGTCGCCTTTGACCAGGATTTCAAGCAGGATCTTGAACCCCGGAGAGGTGAGCTGCAGGCCCTCTATCACGGATCGGTGCAGGAAAAAGTAGCCGCTCAGCGGGTCGTGGACGCCCGTCAGCATTCGGGCGAAGAAGACCCCTGTCTGCGAGATCAGCTTTCGATGCCAGGGCCATTTCTCGACGCGGCTCTCCGGGTTGTATCGGCTCCCGACGGTGATATCGTATCGTTCAAGCTGGGTGATCAGGTCGGGCAACACCGCCGGGTCGTGGCTCAGGTCGGCGTCCATCACCCCCAGCAGCGGACGGTCCGACGCCCGGAAGCCCTCCATCACCGCGCTGCCCAGCCCGAACCTCCCCGCCCGGTGGATGACCCTGATGGGGTAGCGGTCGCGGAGTCGCTCCGCCACCTCTCCGGTGCCGTCGGGGGAGTTGTCGTCCACGACGATCAGCTCCAGGTCGATGTCCGGGCGCTGCCGAACAATCGCGAACACCTCCTCCGCCAGCAGCGGAATGTTCTCCCGCTCGTTGTAGGTCGGCGTGATCAGAGAGATAAGGAATCGGGGATCGGGCATGAAGGCGTGATGGAGCGCGACGATCTATCGCTGCTATGGTGGAGCACGGCGATTTATCGCCGTGTGCTGTAGCGCGGCGATTTATCGCCGCGTGGGTATCCGATCCTCGATGATGTACAGCTTTCTTTCAATCCAGGGCCTTCAGGTCGCCGACCTGCTCCGCCAGCACGTTCAGGGCCTCGTCAAAGGGGCGGGGGCGAACCTGAAACTGCCGCTGGACCAGGTCGGCCTTCAGGCCTGACCTGAGGGGGCGTGGCGCGACCTGGCGCAACTCCTGCGTGGTGGTCGGAATCACCAGGCCTTCGTCCAGCCCGAACCTCCGGCAGATTCGGAGGGCCATCTCATAGCGGCTCAGGAGGTCCGCCCCCGCAAAATGGAACAGGCCGGCGACATTCCGGGGGCAGAGGTCGATCAGAAAGTCGGCCAGGTCGTCGGCCAGCGTGGGCGTCCCCCACTGGTCCGTGACCACCCGGACGGCCGCGCCCCCCCTGAGGGCGCGGATCAGCCACGTGACAAAATTGGGCCGGACCCCGCGGGCGTGCCCGAACAGCACGACGGTCCTCACGACGGCCCCTCGCATCGAGAGGACGAGGCGTTCGCTCTCCAGTTTGGTCAGGCCATAGGTGCTGAGCGGGTTCGTCGGGTCGGCCTCGGAGTAGGGCCCCGCCGTTCCGTCAAAGACATAGTCGGTGGAGAGGCTCACGAGGCCGATGCGGAGGGCCTCGCAGGCCCGCACGACATTTTCTGTCCCTCCGACGTTGGTGCGCCAGGCCAGGTCGCGCTCCACCTCACACCTGTCCACGTCCGTCAGGGCGGCGGTGTGGATCACCCAGTCCGGGCGGAGATGTCCTAAAAGGGCCTTAACCTGTTGAGCATCCGTCACATCCAGCAGCTCAAAGTCATCATTCTGAACGCGCCCCGGCCGGGTGCGAGCCGTGGAGAAGAGACGCACATCGCGCCGGACCCGCGAGGCGAGTTTCTGCCCGAGCAGGCCGCCGGACCCGGTGATCAGCACTTTCATCCCGGTTTTGATACATAACTTACACATTTTGGCACAGAATTTATACAATCCCTCGGACCCTGTCAACGAAAAAACCCTGACCGGTCGAGAAAAGCCTTGACAAACTCGTCTCCGGTGTCCTAAATTTTGTTTAAAGGGCAGAAAGGGGATGCAGAGATCGCCTTTTCTGCCGATATTGGGGGACAAAGGGATTATTTCCTGAAACGAGGGTCGCGCCCATGCCTCTGGAAAAAGACCTGCTCGACATTCTGGCCTGCCCCAAATGCAAGGGGGACCTGGAGTACGACCGGGAGGGGGAAAGGCTGATCTGCTGGGCCTGCAAACTCCGCTATAAGATTGAAGATGACATCCCCATCATGCTGATCGATGAGGCGGAGAAGATCGAGTGATCGAAGCGGAGAAATCGCTTGACTTTCCGGGGTATATCGTTTAAATTTTTGAACAAGCTATTTCGGAGGACATTGCCTATCGCTCTTCGTTAAGGGGTTTGGCTGAAAGTTTGGAAGTCGGGATGCCTGAGCGCATAATCCACGACAACAAGGATTGAAACAAACCAATAAGCCAAAAACCTTGACGAAGGTCCTCCTTAACCGGGCGGCCGAATCGTCGGCTTTGATAAGCCCGGTTTTTGTTTGGCCTGAATTTTGCATGTAATTCATGCAAAATTTGTTTATCTTTTACTATGCGCCGAGGAGGTGACTGTCGGCGGCGGTGCGCGGTCGGGACCTTTCCGCTGCTTTTCCTAAAGAGCAGATCCGTTATACCTGCTGATGTCATCTTGTGTAGCCCTCAGTTATTCGAGGTTGTCCTCAGTTATCTGAGGCCGCGTATCTCGAAGGCGCATCATCGACACCTGTGGAGGTTTTTGATGAAGAAGACGATTCTCATCGCAGCGGGGGCGATTATAGGGGCCATCGGTCTGGGCGGCCCTCCGGCCCACGCGACCCCTGAGAGCCACGCGGCGGCCGACTTTCTCCTGTTTGAGCCCAGCGCCCGTTCGGCCGCCCTGGGAAAGGCCTACGTGGCCATTGCCGACGACGCCAACGCCACCTACTACAACCCGTCGGCCCTCGTGGACAACACCCGCAAGGACATGAGCTTTACCATGTACAAGCCCATCCCGGCGCTGGCCTCGGACGTGTTTTTCGCGTACGGGACCTACGCGCAGCCCGTCGGGGGGATCGGCAACATGGGCTTTAGCATGAGCTACGTCTCTCTGGGCAAACAGTTCCGGCGAGGGTCGCAAGGAGAAGACCTGGGTGAGTTCTCGAGCTTCGACCTGGCCCTGGGGGTCTCCTACGGCATGCGGATGTCCAAGAAGCTGTCCACCGGGGTCACGCTCAAGTTCATCCACCAGAACCTCGCCCCCAGAGGCGCCGGCCTGGAGGGAGGCAAGGGGACCGGCACCTCGTTTGCGGGCGACTTCGGGTTTATGTACCGGCCCACGGATCGCCTGACCCTGGCCGGGGCGCTCCGGAACGTGGGGCCTAACATAACCTTTATCGACGACCGGCAGTCTGACCCCCTGCCTCAGCATCTGGTCGTGGGCTTTGCCTACAAGGCCTACAGGAGAGGAGCGCACTCCGTCCTGTTCACCACGGACGTCTACAAGCCCCTCATCGCGGACGGGTTCTTCTCGTTCGTCACCTCGTGGAAGGACGAGCCCGCGAGCCAGCAGCTCAAGGCCATGGACTTCCACGCCGGCACGGAGTACCAGATCGGCCTGACCGACGCCTCTCACGTGGCGCTCCGGGGGGGGTATTCATACGATAAGGACGGCAATGTGAAGACCCCGACCTTCGGGATGGGCCTCAAGTACAACTGGATGACGTTTGACGTGGCCTATTTCTCGGCCGGGAGCACCCCTCTCCAGAACGAGTTCCGCTTCTCGGGCGGGTTCCATTTTTAAAAGTAGACGGCAGACGGCAGACGGTAGACGGCAGACGTAAAAGACCTTGAGTTTCACGTTTGCCGTCTCACGTTTGCCTTTCACTCTGAGCCACAAGACCGGGTCGAGCCTCTCGACGCCGCTTTGTGGCTTATCTATGTACGCGACCAGAACAGAGGGACTCTTTGAAGGTCCGTCTCCATCTCCTCGGCCTCCTCCTTTTCATCCTGGGCGCGATAGCGCAGAAGGCATTTGCCCTGGACCGGTGGCACATCCTCGCCCTCCGCGCCTCCTTCCCCCAAGAGAGCCCCGACAACCCCACCACGTCGGGGGACGGCGCCTTCGACCTGCGCGACCCGGCTAAGGCGAGGCCCGATTACCGCTTCCTCTACGACACGCCCCCTCACGACCGGGCCTATTTTGAGGCCCACCTGCAAGCCCTTGCCCACTACTATCGCGCGGCCTCCGACGGACAGGTGGAGATCACGTTCGAGGTCTGGCCCAGAGGCCTCGGCGACAGCTATCGCCTCCCCCGCACCCTGCTGAGCTACGGGAACGGGCGGACCCGGCAGGAGGTCGCCGTCCGCATCACGGAACTCTTCCGGGACTGCATCGCGGCGGCTGACTCGGCGGAGGGGGGGCGGCTGGACTTTTCGGCCTCCCGCGCCTGCGTGGTGTTCCACGCGGGCATCGGCGCGGAGGCGCGGTCGGGCCGGGCCTTCAACGACATCCCCTCCGCGTTCATCTCCGAGCAGGACCTGCTCCGCTACGCCGGGGGGGCCGTCCGGGTCCAGGGAGGGAGGCACGCGGTCCGGAGCGGCCTGCTCCTCCCGGAGGCCATCAGCGCGGACGGCCGGGGCGGCCTGAACGGCACCCTGGCCCGCTTCTTCGGCAGCCAGCTCGGCCTTCCAGGCCTGTCCAACTTCAGGGACGACCTGCCCGCGGCAGGGGGCTGGAGCCTGATGGACGTGGGGTCCAACCGGATCATCCCCAGGGAGGTCGCCGAGCGCCTGCCGGGGGTCATCCGGGACCCCACGGGCCTGATCGGATTCGCCCCGGTCCTGCCGGAGGCGTGGTCCCGCGCCCGTCTCGGGTGGATCGCGCCGCTCGTGGTGACGCGGGACACCGCCCTCCAGATCGCAGCGGCGGACCTGGCGGCGCCCTTCCCGCGCGCCGTGAAGGTCCCGATCACCTCCGACGAGTACTTCCTGCTGGAGAACCGGCAGAGCCGCCTCAGGCCGGGGGAGGTCCCGAAGGTGGTCTTCTCGCGGGGCGACTCCGGGGGCGTCTGGCTGTCGAGGGACCGCATCGACGCCTTCATCCCGGGGTCCGGCATCCTGATCTGGCACGTGGACGAGGCGGTCATCCGGGAGGCGACCGAGGACCGGGGGGTGAACGACGACCCGCACCGCCGTGGCCTCCGGCTGGTGGAGGCGGACGGGTATTCGGACATCGGCAACATCTACGTCCCGTTCGACCGGGTGGACCAGATCGAGGGGGGGCCGGACGACCCGTTCTACGTGGGGGGCAAGGCCGCGGAGTTCGGGCCAACGACCAGCCCCGCCACGAAGAGCAACGCGGGCTACGGCACGGGCATCCGCATCCTGGTCCGGAGCCCCGCGCAGGACACGATGACCGTCTCGATCTCCTTCGACCGGACCGGGGGACAATGGCCGATCACCGGCCTGCCCCCGTTCGGGGGAAATGCCGTCCGCGCCCTGGACCTGGACGGGGACGGGAGCAGAGAGATCGTGGCCGAGACCCCGGACGGCCGGCTCTACGCCTACCGGGCCAGCGGCCGGCCCCACGGGGAGGAGGGCCTCTGGGCCGCCACCGGGGATTCGAGCGCCTTCACCCCGGCGGTCGGGGACCTGGACGGGGATGGGTCCGAGGACCTGGTGACCGCCGGGGCGTCCGGCCTCGTCTCCGCGCGGTCGGGCCTGAAGGGCCTCCTCTGGTCCGTCCGCCTGAGTTCCCGCCCCTCCACTCCCCCCACCCTGGCCGATCTGGGCGCCGGCCCCCTCGTCCTGCTGGGCGGGGCCGGTGGGGACCTGATCGCCCTGAGCGGGCGGGACGGGCGGGCGTCGGGGTGGAGCGGGCCGGTGGCGAGCGCCCCCATCGCGGGCCTGGGCGTGGGGGACACCGACGGAGATAAAAGAAATGAAGCCGTCGTCGTGGCCTCGGACGGCGGGGTCTACGCCGCGCAGGAACTCCAGCGCCGGCGGCTCGGGGGCGCGCCGGGGCGCGTGTCGCGCCCGCCGGCCGTGGGGGACCTGGACGGGGACGGGAAGGCGGAGGTCGTCCTGGTGATGGACGACGGGGCGGTCTATTTCGTCAGAGACGGGGGGACGGTCCGGGCCAGCGCCAGCGGCGTCCGCTCCGCCCCCGTGATCGCGGACGCCGACGGAGACGGATTTTTAGAGGTCGTCGCGGGGGGCGCGGGCCTGCAGGTCCTCCGGCGCAACGGCATCGCGCAGGCCGGGACGCCCTTCGTCCCCCCGGCCAGGGACCGCGCGACCGCCGTGGAGGCCCCCCCCCTCGCCGCGGACGCGGACGGGGACGGGAGGCTCGACCTCCTGTTTGCGGCCGGCGACTACATTTATGGTATCCGGGGAGACGGCTCGCCCCTGCCCGGCTTTCCCGTCGCGTCAATGGGCCGCGTCGTGGCCTCCCCCCTGCTGGAGGACCTGGACGGGGACGGGGGCCTGGAGCTGGTGGCCCTCACCTCCACGGGGACGCTCAGCCGGTGGGACCTGAGGCGCATCGACGGGACCCTCAAAGGGAAGCAGGTGGTCTGGGGGCAGGCGGGCGGGGGGCCGGGCAACCGAAACGCCTCGCCTGCCGTGACGCAACCTCCTCCCCCTCCCGCATCGGACGCCCTCCTCCCGGCGGGGCGCGTCTACTGCTACCCGAACCCCATAGAGGGGCCTGAGGCCCGGCTCCGTTTCTACCTGGGCCGGGAGGCGCGCGTGGAGGTGAAGGTGTTCAACGCCGCCGCGGACCTGGTGGGGGAGATGACGCTCGCGAACGCCGTCCCCCGCGCGGAGAACGAGATGACCTGGGACACGACGGGCTACGCCACCGGCCTCTACGTCTGCCGCGTGGAGGCCGTGGGCGCGGACGGCAGGAGAGAGGTGCGATTTGTCAAGGTCGCGATTAAAAGATAGAAAGGGCAGGCCCTCTCCCACCCCCGTTCCCCCTCCCTCTCCCGTACGTACGGGAGAGGGAGGGGGCGACAAGGGCTTTTCCCCAGACTTGGGGGAGGGTGAGGGCCGGAATTTCCGGTTTCTCGCCATCCTGGCCACTGTCCTTGCCCTCCTCCTCCGGTCCCTCCCGGCGCAGGCGCAGTTCCCGACCGCCAACCACCCGGAGCTGGCCTGGCAGGTGATCGAGACGGACCACTTCAAGGTCTATTACGACCGGGGGCTGGAGCGCCCCGCGCGCCGCGCGGCCGGGATCGCGGAGGAGGCGTTCGGGCCGATCACCTCGCTCTACGGCTTCACCCCGCCGGAGAAGGTCCGCATCATCCTGAAGGACACCGACGACTTCGCCAACGGCGCGGCCCTCTATTTCCAGAACACCCTCGAGATCTGGCTGACGAACCTGGCGCAGGACTTCGAGCTGCGAGGGACGAGCGACTGGCTGCGAAACGTGATCGCGCACGAGTTCACCCACGTCATCTCCCTCCAGGTCGCGCAGAAGGCCCCCCGCCGCGTCCCGGCGTTCTATTTCCACTATCTGGGCTATCAGCAGGAGCAGAACCGGAAGGACATCCTTCGGGGCTTCCCGGACGTGATCGCGTCCTACGCCATCCCGTCGGTGATCTGCCCCCCCTGGTTCGCGGAGGGGGTCGCGCAGGTCCAGGCGGCGGGGGCCCGGTATGACCGGTGGGACTCGCACCGGGACATGATCCTCCGTATGGCCACGCTCCACAACCGGCTCCTGACCTACGACGAGATGGGCGTCTTTGAGAAGAATGGCCTGGGCAACGAAAAGGTCTACGACCACGGCTACGCCCTCACCCTGTTCATCGCCCGGCAGTTCGGGGAGGACAGGCTGGCCAGGTTGATGCGGGGCATGTCGTCAAAGGGGCGGTTCACCTTCTCCGCCTCGGTCCGGAAGGCCCTGGGCATCTCCGGGAAGGAGTTGCACCGCCGCTGGAAGGCCGACTTGGAGGCCCGTTACCGGGCCGTCGCGGATTCGATCAACGCCCATCGGATAGACGGAGACAGCCTCCGCTCGGAGGGCTACCTGAACGTGGCCCCGCGCTGGTCGCCGGACGGGACGCGCATCGCCTACCTGTCCAATCAGGGGGGGGACTACGGGCGGATGGGGCTGTTCGTCCTGGCCCGGAGGGACAGCGCAACGGATAGACAATCCGTTGCGGACCGGCAGGTGGCGGGCGGGGGGGTCACGGGCGCGGCCTGGTCCCCGGACGGGAGGCGCATCGTCCTCTCCAGACGGAGCGAGCCGGACCGGAACGGCTCCCGTCTCTGGGACCTGTATGAGATCGCGGCGACGGACAGTCAAGCGGAGGGCCGACAGCGAAAGCTGTCGGAAGGTAGGGCGGAGAGGCGCGGCGAGCCCCGACAGCGAAAGCTGTCGGAAGGTAGGGCGGTGGGAGGGGGATCTTTTTTGCGGCGACTGACGCGCGGCCTGCGGGCCACGCAGCCATCCATCTCGCCGGACGGGACGCGCATCGCCTTCGTCAAGAACGGGGGCGGAGACGCCAACCTCTACGTCTGCTGGTCGGACGGGTCCGGGGCCAAACCGTTGACCGACCTGCGGGACGGGGGCCAGGTCTACGCCCCGCGCTGGTCCCCGGACGGAAAACAGCTCGTCTTCTCCTTCTCGACGGGCGACCGGAGGGACATCGGCGCCGTGTCGGCGGACGGGGGGCCGATCGAGACGCTGATCGCCTCCGACGGGACCGACCGGGACCCCTGCTGGTCGCCGGACGGAAAGCAGCTACTCTTCTCATCGGACGTCTCGGGCATCTACAACCTCTACGCCCTCGACCTGACGGACGGGACGTTCTCGCAGGTCACGAACGTCCTGGGCGGGGCCTTCTCCCCGGACGTGAACCCGAAGGACGGACGGGTCGCCTTCTCTCACTACGGCAGGGCGGGCTACGAACTCCGCGTCCTGCCCGACGCGCGGGCCTGGCGCGCGGCCGATCCGGCCCTGTTCCGCCGCTCAGGACCCGCGCCGGAGAGGGCGGCGGAGGCGGATTCCTCCCTCCTGAAAGACAACCCCTCCGGGGACGCGGGCCCCGGACCAGACCCCGCCGGAACGCCCTCCTCTCTCCAGCCAGAGGAGCAGAAGGCCGGCCTCCGAACGCGCCCCTACCGGAGCGAGTTCTCCGCGCTCCTCCTCCTGCCGCGCCTGGCCGTGGACGACGGCGTCGTCAAGGTGGGGTCCTTCCTGGCCTCCGACGACATACTCGGCAAACAGTCCCTGTTCGCCGGGGTCCTGCTCGCCCGGAACTTCGACCTGGACCTGTTCGGCATCTTTGAGCTGCGGCGGCTCCGACCGACCTTCTTCCTCGAATATTACCGGCAGGTCCGCCACGACGACGAGCAGATCGTCAACCGGGACGAGGACTACCGCCTCTACGAGCGCATCTTCGCGCTGAACGAGATCGGGGCGGGCCTCCGGCGCGAGGTGAAGGGGGGCACGGCCTCCGGGTCCCTGGCCTACAGCCGCTACAACACGACCCTCGAACAGTCGAGCTTCAACCGGATCGACGTGCCGCGCGGCCGGATCAGCGCCAACTACCTGAGCGGCCTCGACGTCGCGCTGAGTTATCACCTGGAGGCCGTCCCGCCCCGCCGGGACTCGGAGGTCAACCCGCGCGGGGGCCGGGAGGTCTTCGCCCGCTACGACCGATATTTTAACTACTTCCTGAACGGATTCCGGCAGGACGCCTCCATCGTCCAGGAGATCTACGACAAATTCTTCTACGACCAGATCACGCTCGACTGGCGGGAGTATCTCCCGCTCCCCCGCCGCAGCACGCTGGCCCTGCGCCTGTTCGGGGGGCTGATCGACCGGCGCATCGACCCCTTCTTTGCCTTTCGCGCGGGCGGGCTGCCGGGGATGAAGGGCTACACCTACTACAGCCTGGAGGGGAGCCGGGCGGCCACCCTCAACGTCACCTATCGCTCTCCCCTGCTCACCGGCATCGCCCGGCAGATCGGCCCCCTCTACCTCGACAAGGTCTACGGGGCCGTGTATGCGGACGTGGGCCGGGCCTGGTACGGAGATTCGATGGATCGCATCCTCAAGCGGGGCGTTAAAAGGGACATAGGGGCGCAGCTCCGGTTCGACGCAGTCTCGTTTCACATCTTCCCGACGCGGGTCAGCCTCGACGCGGCCTACGGCCTGGACACGGTCCCCCTCCAGCAGGCGGGCGACCCGGAGGAGCGGTCGGGGTGGAAGGTCTACTTCACGCTCCTGTTCGGATATCTGTAAGAGGAGGGCTATCCATGAGACGCGCTGTCGCTGTCCTGCTCGCCATCGCCGTGGGGATGGGCCCTTTCGCCTCCCGCGCGGGGGCTGAGGAGGAGGAAGGCCCCCAGCCGGGCGAGGTCGGGCGGTCCTCCAAGCTCGCCTTCCTGATGTCCCTGCTGATCCCCGGCCTGGGCGAATTCTACTACGGGGCCGAGAAGCGGGGGATGGCGTTCCTGGCCGTGGAGGCGGGGACGTGGGTCGCCTACGCCTCCTGGCACAACCGGGGGCGCTCCCTCGAGCGCGACTTCCGGCGCTTTGCGGACCTTCACTGGAGCGAGGAGGCCTACCGGAGGTGGGACCAGAACACGCCTGAGAGCTTCTACATGCGCACGGAGGGGCTCCCCTCCAAACAGGAGGACACCCAGCAATACTACGAACTGATCGGCAAGTACGACCAGTTCGTGTTCGGGTGGGACGACGGGAAGGACCCCCAGGGGAGGCCCGTCGGGGCGGACTACAGCATCCACCCCCGCAACGTGACCTCCCCCAACCGGATCGCCTACGAGGTCGCGCGCGACCGGAGCAACCGCTACTTCAAGCGCTCGTCCCGCATCCTGGGCGTGGTGGTCGTGAACCACCTGGTCAGCGCCATCCACGCCTCCGTCCACGCCCGAGGGCGCAAGGCCCGCCTCTGGGTGGACGCGGATGTGATCGAAGCCCCGGACCCCGCGCCGGCGATGCGCATCAAGGTGAGGTTTTAAATAACTTTTACATCAATCTTGTGCCTGGAACGATGTCGCCTGGCGCACAGGCCCTCACCCCGCCTCGCTGACGCTCGGCTTCCCCTCTCCCGTACACGGGAGAGGGGTGGCAGGCGTAGCCTGCCGGGGAGAGGGCCTGAGTCGCAACGATTTTTTAATCAGGCTCTCCAATGGGTGTCAGAACCCCTCTCATATTTTGCATTGCCCTGGCCCTCCCCCTCTCCCCTGCGAGGGGTGATGCGGGGAAGGCCCCTGTTGACACGGCCCGGATCGCGCGTGGAGCAAAGTCCCCCAAGTTAGCTGCGCTCATGTCCCTGGTCCTGCCGGGCGCCGGGCAGGCCTACGCGGGGGGCGGGAGATCGGCCCGGTTCTTCCTCTTTTCGGAGGGGGCGCTCTGGGCCGGGAACATCG
>Ga0137796_10000134_pt1 | contig 44956 bp, 41 predicted proteins | sample OV2TP3_FD_97704 | JGI IMG/M metagenome (GOLD analysis project Ga0137796, IMG submission 97704) | reverse complement strand
GACGACCTCCGGGCCGCCAGGGCCATCGCGCGGGCCAACGTCTCCGCCCAGGGGAAGAGCCTCCGGGAGATCCGGGAGCAGGTGGAAAGGGACTACATCCGGGCCATCCTCGAAGAGCACGGCTGGAACGTCACCCAGGCCGCCAGGGAGCTCGGCATCGAACGCACGAACCTCCACAAGAAGATCAAGTTCTATGGCATTGAAAAGGAATAGACAGGCCCTCTCCTACCCCCGTTCCCCCTCCCTCTCCCGTACGTACGGGAGAGGGAGGGGGCATCCAGGGCCTTATCCACAGGTCTGGGGGAGGGTGAGGGCCTGGATTTTAACATTCGTTCCCCTGCTCCTCTTATCTGTTGCCTCCCCCTCCCCCGCCCGCGTCGGGACCTTTCCCGAAAAGGGCGTCTCCCTCAGCCTCCACCCCACCCGCTACAACCGGGTCGAGGGCCTCTTCATCGGCGCGGAGGCCGTCCTCGCCCCAATGCGGTGGAGAGGCATCGGCCTCTTCAGCGCCGGCGGCTACGGACGCGCCAGCGGGGAGTGGCGCCACGAGGCCGGCCTCCAGTTCCGCCGGGGAGACACGAACCTCTCGGCCTCCGTCTTCAACCGGACGGCCAGCCTCGACGACTCCCTCATCGCCACCGGCGCGAACACCTTCATGGCCCTCTTCGCCAAGCGAGACTACAAGGACTACTTCCAGGCCAGGGACGGCGTCGAAATCTCCGCCCGTCATCGCTACCGCAAGCCCTGTCTCTTCGGCGTCCGCGTGGCCTTCTCGGCACTGCGGAACATGCCCGTGGTCACCCACTGGAGCCTGTTCCGCCGGGATGACCCCTTCCGCGACAACCCCCGCATCTCGGAGGGGAGGGAGGGCCTTATCTCCATATTCGTCGCCCTCGACAGGACCGCCCCCAACCCCCTCCTCCGGAGCGGGACCCTCCTCTCCGGCGTCTACGAGCGCCGCTTCCGGGACTTTGATGACGACGGCCTGACCCTCGCCGTCACCCGCTACCAGGCGATGCCCTTCGGACGGCAGACCCTCGTCCTGCGCGGAATCCTGGCCAGCCGTGCCCGCCTGGCGTCCCAGGACAGCCTGCGCCTCCTCTACCTGGGCGGCCTCGGCACCCTCCGGGGCTACACCTTCCGGGAGTTTCACGGCAACCGGATGCTCATGTTCAACGCCGACTACGTCTTCCGGAACGCCCTCAGGTTCGTCGACCTGGTCCTCTTCTTCGACACGGGCTGGACCGGCCGCCGCCCCCCCTCCGCCTCTCTCCTCTCCGGCTTCGGCGACGCGCAGTGGAGCGACTTCAAATCGGACCTCGGCGTCTCCCTGGCCCTCGGCCAGCAGGCCCGCCTCGACGTCGCCCGCCGCCTCGACCGCCGCCGCGCCGACTGGGTGCTCACGATCCAGGGGAGAAGAAGGTTTTGATGCGCCGCATCCTTGCCGCTGTCCTCTGCGGTTCAACGCTTTTCTCCTCCCCCGCCCTTTCCGCTCCCCCCTTCCGCGTCCACGACCTCAGGGTGGACGGAGACGTCGGCTACTACCTGGCCGAAGACCTCAATGAGGACGGCCTCAGAGACCTGACCGTCTTCCACACGAAAGGGGAGGCAGGTCACAGGGAGCGGTGGCTCTCCATCTTCTACCAGACCGCCGCCGGGTTTCCATCCGGGCCACAGCGCTCCTTTCGCGTGGACCCCCGCGCCGTGGTCCTGGACATCGGCGACGTGCTCCCCGCTCACGGAAAGGAGATCGCCTTCCTCGCCCGCGACGGCCTCTACGCCTGCGCCCCCGAAAACAGCCCTTTCTCCCCCTCTCTCCCTTTGGGGGAGAGGGGGCCGGGGGGAGAGGGGTCGAAAATCCTCGACGCCCCCTCCATCTTCCAGGTCCCCAGCCCCTCCTCTCTCGCCGCCTTCGACTTCATCCTCGACCTCAACGGTGACGGCGTCGAAGAGGTCCTCATCCCGCAGCTCGACCGCTGTGCTATCTATGCAAAAGGGCCTGACGGCCTCCTCAGGCTCACCGGCGCGGTCGAGACGGGCCTTATCCCCTCGATCTGGGCGCCCTCCGCCGGCCGGTTGGCCGTGGGCCTCGGCGTCTATGCCGGATTAAACACCCCCAGGTTCCTGACCGTTGACTTCAACGGCGACAGAAGACCCGACCTCCTCACCGTCTACGCCGACAGCCTCTGCGCCTTCCTCCAGCGGCCCGACGGCAGCTTCAGCGGCCCGCCCGACCGGGTGATCAACGTCCGGTTCGACCGCATCGCAGCGGGCACGGAGAACATCCGCACGGGCCAGGAGGGCGACCGGGATGAGCGCACCATCCTCACGAAGATCACCGACCTGAACGGAGATGGGAGGATCGACCTGGTGGTCTTGAGGACCTCCCACAAGAAAGGCATATTCAACTCCGAAACCCAGGTCCAGGTCTACTACGGCCGGAGGGCAGACGCTCAAAGCCTCTTTCCCCAGTCCCCCGATCAAGCCATCAAGGGGAGCGGCGTCCAGGTCCTCACCGACGTCGTGGACTTCGACGGGGATGGGAGGCTGGACCTCTTCATCCCCACCGTCAAAGCTGGACTGACCCAGATCATCCAGATGCTGATCACCAGGACCGTCGACGTGGAAGGCTCCCTGTATCTCATGGGGAAAGACGGCCGCTACCCATCATCCCCCTCTTACAAACGGAGCTTTACGGTGAATTTCGACTTCAAGAGTCACTACGAGGAGCCGGTCTATCAGGCGGAGGACCTGAACGGCGACGGCCGGCTCGACATCCTGACCAGCGCGGAGGCGGCGGAACTGCAGGGGTTCTACGGCCATCCCGCCCGCGTCTTCGGAAAAAGGCCGGACCTCTATTTTCGGGTGAAGCTGCCGAGGAACGGCCAGCGCGTCAGGGCGATGCCCCTCAACGCCGACGGCCGGGCCGATGTGGTGATCACCTACGAGAAGCAGGATGAGGAGGAGGGGGAAAACCTGCGGGGAATGATGCGGGTGCTGCTGTCCAGCGCCCCCTGATCTAAAGGTTGACGAACGGCGGGAAAGAGATTATATTGGGGAGGTCGCAACCCCTGCCCTCCCAGCGGGAGAGGGGGAACAGCCTTGTCAAAAGGAGAGCCGCCATGAACCTGTTCGGCCAGAATAAAGAGGTGAAAAAAGCCCCGGCAGCGCCCCAGGCCTCCGCGCCAGCGCCGCCCGGCGTCCTGGACGCGGCCCTCTTCGAGGGCCTGCCGACCTTCCACGACGCGGACACGCTCAACCGCCTCTTCCGGGTCTTCAAGGAGGAGGCCGTCACGGCCAAAGTCGAGCGGCCCCGCGTCATGAGCACGGCCCTCGACGCCGGACGGGGCACGGGCAGCATCCGGGGCTACGCCCTGCGGAAGTTCGGCGAGGAGGTGCGGCCCGTCATCTTCCTGAGCGCGCCCCGGTCCGAGACGGGCGGGAGCTTCGCGCCCGTGGACCAGCCCCTCTCCCCCGGAGAGCCGATCCAGTTCCACTACGGCGCGGCCATCCCCACGACGAAAGAGGTCAAGACCCTCAACTTCACGGCCAAGGGGGTCTACCTCGCCACCTCCATCTACGTCCCGCAGGACCCCAACAACCCCGGAAAACCCTGGAGCGGGACGCGGGAGCAGGCGGAGAAGGCCTTCGGGAAGGAGTACCTCGTCCGGGGGGAGGAGGTCCTGGAGGTCCGCGTCTCCGACGTGAGCGCCTTCTCCCACCGCACGGCCGCCCTCACCAGGGATGTCCTGTCCAACTACATCTTCACCCCCAAGGTCTACATCCTCCCCGGCGGAGGGCCATGGAGCAAGCGCAGCCAGGGGAGCGGGCGCTACTTTGAGGGCGTCCCGAACGACGTTGCGACCCTCCTCGAGAAGACCGAGGGGATCAAGGCCGTCACCTCCGGCCTCGTCCTGGTGGAGTGCGGGGTGGACACGGTCTCCCTCACCCACCCGGAGATGATCATGGCCGACGTGGACCACGAGGCCGCCCGCCCCATGATGCTCCGCGACCCGAACAAGAACCTGCGCGAGATCAACGCCGGCCTCGGCTTCCTGCTGGAGTTCGAGGTGAGCGACCCGATCCGGGAGGCCCTGATGAGGACCATGCCCAACAAGGCCGGCAAGGAGACCTTCGTCTACCTCCCCCTCAACCTGGCCGGCACGGTCCAGCTCTCCACGGGCGGCTGGCGCTACAACTTCCTCATCTTCCCCCGCGACCTGGTGGAGGACCGGGGCGCGCAGCGCAAGCGGGGCGGCCTGGGCCTGAAGTTCGCGCCCCTCTACGCCCTCCACCCCAAGTCCGAGGACCAGAACACCTACCGGAAGCTGATGATCGCCATCGGGCAGCGCATCAAGGACGACTCGAAGCCGGAGAACGAGCGGGCCAAGATCGCCTCCGTCGCCTCGGCCATGGAGGCCCGCCAGCGCGAGATGCACGACAAGCACGTGGACGACAAGCTCAAACAGGCGTTCCAGAAGCGGCAGGAGGCCCGCAGGCAGAAGGACATGGGGGCATGACAGTCCTGAGCAATGAGTGCTGAGTCCTGAGTAAAGGCGAAAAAACTTTATTCTCTGCTTCTACTCAGCACTCAGCACTCAGCACTCAGCACTTCCCATTCGACGGACAATCCCTGTTGACCGGACACGCCGGGCAGTCCGGACGCCGCGCCTCGCACGTCCTCCGCCCGTGGTGGATCAGCAGGTGGGAGAAGTCCACCCAGTCCTTCTTCGGGACCAGCTCCATCAGGTCCTGCTCGATCTTCTCCGGGTCCTGATGTCGGGTCAGGCCCAGGCGGTTCGCGATCCGCCGGACGTGCGTGTCCACCACCACCCCGGAGGCGACCCCGAAGGCGTTCCCCAGGACCACGTTGGCCGTCTTCCGGCCCACCCCCGCCAGCCGCGTCAGCGCCTCCATATCCCTCGGCACCTCCCCCCCGTGCTCCCGCACCAGCCCCTCGCAGCACGCCTGGATGTTCTTCGCCTTGTTCCGGAAGAACCCCGTTGACCGGATGAACCCCTCGATCTCCTCGGCAGGCGCGCCCGCGTAGTCCTGCGCCGTTCTGAACCGCGCGAACAGCGCCGGCGTCACCGCGTTCACCCGCTCGTCCGTGCACTGCGCCGACAGGATCGTGGCGATCAGCAGTTGCAGCGGATTCTCATAGTCCAGCGAGCACTTCGCATCCGGGAACGCCTTCCGCAGCCCCGCGATGATCCGCCGGGTACGCTTCTTCTTGTCTTCCAGGGTCTCCATATTTCCCTTGATTTCTGAGTCATCCCTGCCTATACTTACTTTCAGATTCGACTATCTTCGGTCTTTAGGCGCTCACGATGTACATTCGCGAGGAATCTATGGCACTCGTAAAAATCGGCCCGCGAGGGCAGGTGACCATCCCCAACGAATTGCGGAAGCAGACCAACGTCACTGTCGGTAGCTTCCTTGAAGCCGAGGCCCGCCACAACGTCATCATCCTCAAGCCTGTCAAGGTGGTCGACCTGGTCTCTGCCAGCGAGGTCGAAGCAGCGATTGAGGAAGGGCTCAGGGACTATCGCGAGGGCCGGGTCAGCCCCTCTTTCAAAAACATGAAGGAGTTTAAAGCCCACCTGCGGAAAAAGGCCCGATGAAGAGACTCCGCTTCACCGCCAGGGCCGACGACGACTATATCCACCTCTCTCCCAAACTCAAGGCTCAGGCAGACAAACAGCTCGATTTCCTCGTCAAGGACCTCCGTCACCCCTCTCTCCGGGCCAAGAAATACGACGAAAGCCGCGACATCTGGCAGGCGCGGATCAGCCGGGACTACCGCGTCTACTTCCTCATCGAGGGAGATACCTACGTTATCCTCGCCATCCGAAAACACCCCGATTGATTCATCCCGCGAGCACGTGTGTTCTGAAGGACTTTCGGTATCAACCTATCCTTGAAGACCACGCCTGGACCGGATCGTCTTAAGGCTTTTCACGCGACCTCCTTTAGCCTCCCGAATAGCCCGCTTCAACCCTTTTTCAAACTCCGGCTTAAGAGGGAGGCTATCCTCTTCATCAGGACGGGCAGAAATCCGCAACCCTTCCTCATTGACGACATAATCAGGCAGGAGTTTCTCCAGCTTTTCCTCGACGACCTGTCCGATCAAATCTCTCAGTTCGTCAATGGAAAGCTGTCCCACCTTTCTTGCGGTTTTCGTAGACATCACGACTCCTTATCACGACTGCGCAGATACCTCATAAACTCTTTAAGTGACATCGCGTTCAGCACGTCCTCCTTCGTCAGCCACCCCTTTCGCGCCGTGCCGGTGCTGAGGGCCATGGTGTCGATCTCCTCCACCGAGTGCGCGTCCGAGTTGATCGCCACCTTCACCCCGCGCTCCTTCGCCGCCTTGAGATACCGCCAGTCCAGGTCCATCCGATACGGGTTGGCGTTGAACTCCAGGGCCACCCCGCGCTCGGCCAGCGCGTCCAGCACCCGCTCCACCTGGATCGGGTACCCCTCGCGCCTCAGCAGCAGCCTCCCCGTCGCGTGCCCCAGGATCGTCGTGTGCGGATTCCGGATCGCCCGGACCAGCCGCTCCGTGGCCTTCTCCGCCGACATCTTCATCTGCGAGTGGATTGAGGCCACCACCACGTCCAGCGTCTCCAGCACACGCTCGTCGTAATCCAGACTCCCGTCCGGCAGGATGTCCGACTCCACTCCCTTCAGGATCGTGATCCCCTTCAGTTTTTTGTTGAGCCGGTCGATCTCCTCCCCCTGCCGCCTCAGACGCTCGGCGCTCAGGCCGTTGGCCACGGCCAGCGACCGGCTATGGTCGCAGATCGCGATATAAGTGTAACCCCGCTCCTGCGCCGCGCGCGCCATCTCCTCCAGGGTGTTCGACCCGTCGCTGGCGTTCGTGTGCACGTGAAGCACGCCCTTCAAATCCTCCGGCTCCACCAGACGCGGCAGTTCCCCCCGCTCCGCGGCCTCGATCTCGTCCATCCCCTCTCTCAGCTCAGGAGGAATATAGCTCAGCCCCAGCGCCTCAAACACCTCCGCCTCGTCCTTGCAGCGGACCAGCCTCTCCCCCCGGAACAGCCCGTACTCGTTCATCTTGAGGCCCATCCCCTTCGCCCGCCCCCGCATCAGCGTGTTGTGCTCCCGGCTGCCCGTGAAGTGGTGCAGGGCGTAGGGGAACTCCGCCTCCGCCACGACGCGCAGGTCCGCGTGGATGCCCGACCGCAGCGCCACGCTCGTCTTCGTCTCCCCCTTCGCCGTCACCGACGCCACCTCAGCCAGATGGACGAAGGCCTCCATCAGCGCCCCCGCGTCCTTCGCGCTGGCCACCAGGTCGATGTCCTTCGTCACCTCCTTCCGCCGGCGCAGCGCCCCCGCGATCGCGATGCGCGCGACCGACGGATGCCGGCGCAGCTGCTCGCACACCCCCTCCGCCGCGAGCATCGCGTCGCAGAACAGATACAGCCCCTGGTTCCTCCGGAGGGCCTCGATGCCGGACAGGATGTTGGCCTGCGTCTTCGCCCCGAACCCGGGCAGCCCGCTCACCCGGTCCCCCTGGCACGCGGCCTCCAGATCGCCGAGCGTCTCGATCCCCAGCGTCTCGTGGATGGCCCGCACCCGCTTGGGGCCCAGGCCGGAGATGCCCAGCATCTCGATCAGCCCGGCCGGGATCGACGCCCTCAGACCCTCATACAGCCCCAGCCCCCCCGTGGTCACCAGCTCCGCGATGTCCTCCGCGATCCCCTTGCCGATCCCCCGGACCCCCGACAGCTCCCCGGCCTCGAGGAGGTCCTTCGCGTCCCGGTCGAGCGTCTCCACCTGCCTGGCCGCGTTCTGATACGCCCGGCTCCGGAAGGGGTTCTCCCCCTTTAGCTCCATCAGGACTGCGACCCCTGCCAGTACTTCAGCGATCTCTTTGTTAGTCATAAAGGAAACCCCTCCCCCCATCCCCCTCCCCCAAAGGGAGAGGGGGAGAAGCCTAGTCAAAACAAAAAACGGCGCGACGCAGAAGGGCTAACCACCGGGGTTCAGAAGAGGCGTTAGGCCGCAGTGGAAACCTTTGGATGATCCGTCTTCTGGAGCAATGCCCTTGCGTCGCAGGGTGGTGGGTCGCGACCTCAACGGGAGCGACAGGTTGGGTGGTAGCCCCTCCGGCGCTTGAGGAGCGCCTTTCTGGTCACTCTTTGGGCGTCCAAAGAGTGACCCGGCGGCATGGGCCGCCGGAACGGCGGGGTGGGGAATTACCCTTGCAAAACCTGAATGTACTCGATCAACCTCCGCGCCCTCCCCTCCTCGCCCCCCGGCAGATACACGTGCTGGAGCAGGTTGTGCATCATCCGGATGAGAATGTGCCGGCTCGGCGTGCGGGCCAGATGCCCCTCCTCAAAGGAGAACCCCATCCGGGTCACGACCTCCCGGCACTCGTTCCTCGTGATCACCCGGCCCCCGTAAAAGGGGTCGAAAAAAATCTCCCGGTCGCCCTCCTCGTACTTCACGATGAAGCGCCCCGGCATGCCCACCCCGCAGAGCGGGAGCCGGAGCCTTTTACCGATGAACAGGTAGACCGCCGACAGGGTGATCGGGATGCCGACCCTCCGCTCCAGGACGCGGTCCATAAAACTGTTGTCGGGGTCGGACACATCCCCCCTCCGGAACCCCTGTTCCTCGGACAGATAGGCGTTGAGCGTGCGGATCGCGTGGATGGGGTGATCCCCCGCCGACACGCGGGGGGCCACGTCCGCGGCCATCCGGGCGAGCAGCTCCGCGCACCCCTCCACGTCCACCCAGGGACAGCCGAACCGGGCGATGACGAAGGCCCCCTCCTCCAGGTCCACGTCCCCGTCCAGGGCGCCGGAGAGACCCTCGAACTGGGCCTCCAGGGGAGGCTCCTCCAGCCGGCGCAGCAGGACCTCCGCCGCCCGGAGCGCCTGGGGGTTCGACGCCGCCGCGCGCACGCGGGCGACCGCCTCCCGCCCTCGCGCGAACAGCTTCTCCTGGACCGCCCGGACCAGGGCCTTGTCGTCGTCCGCCAGGAGGCTGAGAATGGCCTGAATGTCCCGGTCTGTCAGAGGTTTCATGGGGTTTCTAGGACACCAGCTCCAGCCCCAGCCGCTCGATCATCAACAGGTCCTCCGCCGCCGGCCGGCCCATCGTCGTGAGGTAGTTCCCGATCATCGTCGCGTTCGCCCCGGCCCCGAACATCCGGTCCTGCTCCTCGCCCAGATGGCGCTCCCGCCCCCCGCAGACCCGCAGGTCCTTGTCCGGGAGGATGCAGCGGTACACCGCGATCACCTTGAACATCTCCGGCCGGGGCAGGGGCTCCACATCGGCCAGGGGCGTGCCGGGGATCGGCACGAGAAAGTTGATGGGCACGGAGTCCACGTCCAGCTCCCGCAGCGTGAACGCAACGTCCACACGGTCCTGCCGGTTCTCCCCCATCCCGAAGATGCCGCCGCTGCACGTGTAGAACCCCGTGGCCTTGGCGATCCGGATCGTCTCGATCTTCTCCTCGTAGGGGTGCGTGGTGCAGATGAACGGGAAGTACCGGGCCGACGTCTCCAGATTGTGATGGTAGCCCTCCAGCCCCGCCTCCTTCAGCAGCCGGGCCGTCTCCCGGCTCAGCGTGCCCAGCGAGGCGTCGGGGATCACCCGCCCGTCCGCCTTGAGCGCCCGGATGGACGCCAGGATCTGCTCCACGTCCCGCCTCGGGCTGAACTTGATCCCCCGCCCGCTGATGATGATCCCGAACCGCTGCGCCTTCACGGAGCAGGCGTCCGCCGCCGCGCTCAGGATCTGCTCCGGGCTCATGAGGGGATAGGTCTTGATCCCGGTCTCGAAGTGCGCCGACTGCGCGCAGAACGTGCAGTCCTCGGAGCAGTTGCCCGACCGGGCGTTCACGATGGAGCAGAAACTCACCCGGTCCCCCTTGTGCCGCTGCCGGAGGCGGTTGGCCAGGTCCAGGAGATCGACGAGGTCCTCCCCCTCCAGGTCCATCAGCGCCATCGCCTCGTCGTAGGCCACGGCCCCGCCGTCCGCGAGGCGGCGGTCCAGGTCTTTGATCAGCTTATTCATACATAAACCCTCTATTCAATACACCAAATACCCTATCACCGCCGACGCCAGGATCGCCCACGCCGGATGCAGCCCCAGAAAGATCACGGCCCCGAAGGTCACCCCCGTGATCAGGTAGGTCCCCCACGCAGAGGCCATCTTGGCCTGGAAGGGGTAGGACTTCTGAGCCACCTCGTAGGTGACCTGCGCCAGCAGCGCCACCACCGCCGGGCGCACCCCTTTGAGCATCGACTGGACCTTCGGATGATTTCGATACTCAAAGAAGAAAGTCGCCAGGACGAGCATCAGGACCAGCGACGGAAAGACCGTCCCGGCCAGCCCCGCAAACGCCCCCCACCCCCCGGCGATCTTGTAGCCCACGTACGCCGACATCTTGGTCGCGATCGGGCCGGGCAGGGCGTTGCCCATGGCCAGCGCGTCCGTGAACTCCTCGACCGTCAGCCACCGGTTGACCTCGACGACCTCCTCCTGCATGAGCGGGATCATGGAGGGGCCCCCTCCGTAAGCCAGCACCCCCACCTTCCCGAACGCCACGAAGACATCCCACAGCATCTGTATTTTCTGAAAAGGCATGAAACCTCCCCACAAAAACAGTCACGAGTCACGAGTCACGAGTCCACCCCACCAACGATTCACCGGATCGTTCCACCACCCTGAGTCACGAGTCAACGATTTTCCAATATACAACGTCTCCCCCCCAAAGACAAGGCAATTCCTGACGCGGAGGGATCAGCCAACCATCGCACTTTTTGATAGGCTTTTTCATCTCCTCCCGATGTCCACAGAAAGGCAAAAACGCCCCGACAGGAACCCTATGGGGTTGGCTTCGAGGAGTACTTCCCCGGACGGCTTCGCTACCATTCGGATGACGTTCTCCTCCAGGACGGCCCTTTTCTCCTGCGGCGTCCCGCTCTCCAGCAGGCACTTGAACCCTTCCAGCGCCCCGGCGATCTCCTCCGGGGCGGGCAGCCGGTCGGCCTGTGGCCGGGTCTGCTGAAACTCCAGGCGGGTCTGTTCCAGCCTGGCCTTGCGCTCCTCGCAGCGGTCAAGCTCGGCCTTCAGGGTCGCGGAGATGCCCGTCGCCTTGATCGCGCTCACAAGGTTGGTGATTTCCCGCTCCACCTTCCGCAACTCCCGCTCGACCCGCTCAAGCTCCCCCTTCGTGCCGTCCTTCTGACTGTTCCACGCCTCCCGCACGTCCTCAATAAGCATCTTGACCGTCTGCTTGGCCAGGATTTCCCGTTGCAAGAGGTCCAGGACAGCCCTCTCCAGCCGTTCCTGCTGGATATTGACGTTGTTGGAACAGACGGCATTCCCCCGGCGGTCGTGGTATCCGCAGCGGTAGTAGAGGTAAGGGGCTTTGCCGTTCCGTAGCATCGCGTGGGAGATGAAGTTCCCCCCGCACTCCTCGCACTTCATCATCCCGGTCAACAGGTGCTTGGAGTAGAAGGTCAATGCCCCTCCCCCCTCCTGCCGGTAGCGCGCGCTGCGCCTCCGTGTCTCTTCAACCGCGTTCCAGAGGTCGTCGTCCACGATGGCCGGGTGCGCTTCCTTCGTGATGACCCATTCTGAGCGGGGGCGTCTCCGCAAGGTCATTTTGCCGTCCGGCTTTCGGAGTTTCTTTCTCTTGTTCCACACCCGCCAGCCCCGGTATGTCTCGTTGTAGAGGATGTACTGAATACCGGACCTGTCCCAGGCGTCTCCATCGGGGGTAGGCACTCCACTTTCGTTCAATCGGCAGGCGATCTGCGTCATGCTGAGGCCGTCCACGTAGTCCTTGAACACGCGCCGGACAACTTCCGCCTGTTCCGGATCGACCTCAAGGATAGAGTGCATGATGGGGTTGCCCTTCCGGTCGGTCCTGCCGGAAGACGTCTTGATGGCCACGTATCCGTAGGGGACCGGGCCTCCGCAGTGGAACCCCTGCCCGGCATTGCTGGCCAGGGCGTCATGTACCCGTGCGGACAGTTGCCGGGAGAAGTTCTCAGCCACGGAAAGCAGGATGTTTCGGACCAGCGGCTCGCTCGGCTCGGTGGCAGAGTAGACGGCCACGTTATAGAACCGCTCCAGGTCCCCTATCGACCGGACGGCCTCCACGAAGGAGCGCCCGATCCGGTCGTACTTGTAGGCCACAATCGCGTCAAAGAACCCCTTCCCGGCCATGTCCAGCATCCGGGCGTATGCCTCTCGCCCTCCCTCGGTCGTGCCGCTTTTGGCCTCGTCAACGAACGTCTCACAGACAAGGATGTCCTGCCGGTCGCAGAACTCCTTACACTTGTCCACCTGCACGGTGATCGTCTCCTGGTTCTGCTTGTCGCTACTGTAGCGGGCGTAGATCGCGCCTTTCTTCATGGTCGGTCCTCGTGGTAAGTGAAAGGGCCGGGGTTGCCGTCCCTGGCTCTCCCGGCCCTCCGGTTGCGCCCTGGCCGTCCCTGGCCCTGGCGGTGGTGCTACCTGCGATACGTCCCGTTGACGGCCCTCCCGTTGCCGCTGACGGGCTGCTGTGGCCGTGTCTGTCCCTGCCCCGGCCTCCGGTCGGGTTGCTGTGCCGGGCGCTGCTGTGCGGCCTGTGGCTTGTCGTAGAGATGCAGCCCGACGCCGAACAGGGTAGCGCACTTCTTCAGGCTGTCCGACGCTGCGGCCTTCAGATCGTCGCCTATCGAGATCGGCGCTCCCTTCTCCCCGTCCTCGCCCCGGGTCCGGTGAATGTCCGCCGATCCGAATTGCGCCTTGACCTGTCCGCCGGCCGTCAGCTTGCCGTGTACGACGATCTCCCCCTCCATCGTCTTGAAGTCCAGGACCTCGAAGGACCATGCGCCGTTGAACGCCTCATTCAGCCGGGTAATGACGCTGTGCGTCTCCAGGTAGTCAAGCCGCGTCCCTCCGCGCCCTTCCCGTTGCCGTATCTGCTCAGGCGAAAAGGGCCGGGTCAGCACGTCCAGGTTGATTGTCTGCTCCATCATCTCGCCTCCTTCTTACGTCTCGCCTTCTTCTCCGCCCGCCTTGCCTCCCGCATGACCCCTGCAATCGTAATCAGGGCGTCCCGAATCTCCTCAGCGGCCATGATCTTCTTTGTCACAGCTTCAAGCAGGCTCACGGTCAAAGGACATTCCCTTGTGGCCTCCGCCCATGTCCATCGTTTTGCCCTTGCCATTGTCGCTTTCTCCCCAAATTGAAAGGGGGTCGCGTCCTGCCCTTCGGCAAAGCTCAGGGACCGCGTCCCCCCTCCGGTGTCCGGTCAATTCTGGCTGATAATTTCCGTGGTGAACTTGTGCAGGTTGACATGGCGCTCCATGACCTCGTGGACCTGCAACCCCTTGTATACCTCCGTGAAGGCGTTGTAGAGCGACCAGAGGTTACGCCCTGAAAACTCCTCGTAGCGGGGCGTTTTCCACTCCTCAGCCGCCCTCAAGAATTGCCTCGGTTCCAGAAGGCCGCGCCCGAACGCCCGGCCTAACATCTCGTGCGCCCGGTCGTCGGTCAGGTCCAGCCGGGTCATTGCCTCCCGCGCGCTGACAAGGGACTCCCATGTCTGATGCGCCTTGTGGAAGGTCAGGACCAGCTTGTCCCTCAGTTCCTCGATGATTCCCCCAGTATGCCTCCTCATCACCACGAGTTCACCGGCCAGCGCCAGGTTGTCGCAGACGAACACCCGGCCGCCGATGGCAAAGCCGGCGCTCATGCTCTTGTCGTAGGAGTTGCGGAAACCGACGGCCAGCCCCATACCCGAAACGCCGTTGGCAAACGAGACAACCCCGAACATCCGGCCTCCCGTCTTGTTCAGCCCAAACGTGGCCTTGTCCACCTTGAACCCCTTGCCCTCCATCATCTCCTCGCCGATCCGCAGCGTGTTGACGGCCAGGTCGTAGTGAGGCAACGGCTTGTAGGTGTCCGTCTCGACCGGAACGGGCACGGCGGCTATATCTTCGAGTGTGGCGGCCTGTGCGCCACAATGCAGGCACAGCGTTGACGTGTTCATGGTGCTCCCCTTTCGTCAAGGTCCAATGAGAAAGGGGGGAGCGTTGCGTCTCCCCCCTCGTCTCTGTCCGGTTCAGAACGGCGCGGTTGCCGGGTCCACCACCTGCGCCAAGTACGCCTCAAGCTGTCCCATCTCCTTCAGCCGGGCATACATCCCGACCAGAGCGCCGCAGTTGTCGCAGTAGCGGTCCCAATCGTCGTGGACGGTCCCGCAGGCGTCACAGTGGGGCGGCTCGTAGTCGTCGGCCTCGTAAGGTTCCGGGTCAGGTCCATACAGATCAGGCATGGACGGCCTCCCTTCGGCGCTCCCGGCGCTCACCTTTCACCAGGTCGTAGTCACGAGCGTTGCCGCAGTCCGGGCACTCGAACCGCTTGACGATCTGCCCGAAGGCCGTCTTGAACACGCCCAGCGCCATTGTCCCGCCGCAGCACTCGCAGGGCCGGATTTGAGCAACCCACCATGCATGCTTGCACCGTCCGGCGTGGCTGCCGCCGTCGCGCCTGTGGGCGTCCGGGCAATCGCAGAGGAAGTCAACGACGTAGTAGGCCGTCCCGTCCGGCTTGCTCACTTCGGCGCTGCCGTCGCTGTCCAGGCGGAATTGATACCCGTTCTCGACGGCGTAGGCCAGCGCCAGCTTGTCGGAGGCGTCGCCGGGGTTGAAGGAAACAGACTTGACTTGGGGGGAAGAATTGCTTACCATGTAAATACCCTCGGTCAAACGTGGGTGAATGACTTTCGGCCTATCGGACTCCGCCAAGAGTTTAACCGATGGGCCGATTTTATTTGGTAGGCGTCCCTGCCTGTCTGCTGTCCGTCCCTGTCCGCCTGGCCTCCGGGTTGCCGGGGTTCCGTTCCGGTCGCGTCGTTCTGACTCCAACCCTGCCATGCTATTCTTCGACCGAAGGGCTGAGGTCTAAGCCCTGTCCTCCCTTGCGGCCTGCCATGTCAAAGAACCTTGTTCATCGTTCACATCCTAAAGATAAGCAACTTGTTTTCGTTTGTCAAGTGTTTTTTTATGTATAACGAAAAATATTTTGATATGAGAAGCTAAAGGGTATTGACAAACGGAAAACATTGTCTTACCTTTACGACGAAAGGTGGTGAGACAATGCTTAAGAATCGTGTCTTTGCGGTTATGGCTGATAGGGGTATCCGAACGCAGACGGAACTTGCGGAACGTATCGGCCTCGGAATATCCAATGTGCATAACATCGTAAACGATAACTTCAAGGCAATTCGGCGTGATACCCTTGAATCTCTCTGCCGTGTTTTGAACTGCCAGCCTGGTGACTTATTTGAGTACGTCCCGGACGCAGAGAGCAAGCCGAAGAAGAAGTCACGGCGCACGGCGTAGCACCCCACCGGGTAGGTATGCCCGGCGAGGGTGTCGCCTGTTATATTTTACACCCACGCGCACAATTTTCGGCTACAAAAAGAGTGCTTGACTCTCCCTTCCCGGTTGCGTATCGTATGCCGGGGGTTGACCGTCCAGGTCCGACAGTGAGGTTTCGATATGGCTGAAGAACGGGGTATGATCATCGGCGACCGGGTAGAAGCCCGGTTGGACAAACTGACTGAGGACGTGGCTGAGATCAAGGGCATACTGTCCGGCTTCAGGATGGCCTTTGACCAGATGGACAAGCGGATAAGCGACCTGGCTTCTCAGGTGGACAAACGCCTGACCGATCTGTCGTCTCAGGTGGACCGGCGTTTCACGGTCCTTCAGTGGGGCATGGGGCTGTTGTTCGTCATGCAGGTGGCGATCTTCGGTAAGTTGTTCTTGAAGTAACCCGGTCCTCTTCTCCGTTTGTCGTGCCCTGGCGGGTGATCCTGCCGGGGCCTTTTTCTTCCTCACAGCGACAGAGGTGCATACGGCGAAGGGCTTGCAGGATCGACCGGAGCGAGAGACGCGAGAAAAGGGGAGGTCTGAGATGAACAAACGACAGAAAATTGCTTTAGGTGTCGGCGGAGGGCTTCTTGTCTTATGCCTTCTCTTTCCGCGTCTCGTCCGATGTCACGCGCTCAAGCTGTTCCGAGTCCGACACGATCTCAGCGTCCTCTATCGAGTCAAGTTCGGGCGGAGGTCGGAGACGGCCTAACTCGCGCTCTGCCGCAACAACTTGGGCAAGCCAAGCCTTGAAATCCGGCGCGGGAGCCGGGAGAGATAGCTGAGTCACGGTCACGTCTTGCGTGACCTCGATCTGCTGACGCTGACCGAAACGAGCATGGCGGGTGCGTTCCAGAATCCAGGCGCGTGCCTGCCAACCCAGGCTGCCTTTTGACACATCAGCAAGAAGACGCGCCTCAGCCTCCGCAAAAGCGCGATCAAGGCGCTCGAAGAAAACGCGATGGATGGACTCATTGCCGCTTTCAGCGTCTTCCGCGCCTAAGCGGAGCCACTGATAAAACGTCTTCCGGCTGATTCCTGCCGCGACAACAGCCGTTTCTACATAGCTGCCATCGCGGATATATCCCTCAATTTTGTCGATCAGTTCAGGCGTTAGCGGCGATGGGTAAGGCATATCAAACCTCAAAAAGGTGACACACTAAAAAGCCCTGTCGATCACACTTAATTAATAAATTTTAACGAATTCCGTAAATTATTGCGGAAGAAGCGATTAGCGTCTATGAAATCGCCTGTGGCACTCCCGGCACAGCGGGATCAGGTGCAGCCGGGGGTCCTCGGCGAACAGATGCCGGTAGCCGCTTGGCCGGTGGTGGACCTGCGCCGCCGGGCTGTCGCATAGGACGCAGAAACGGCCATGAATCTGTAGGGCCTCGCCCTTGACGGCCTGCCAATGGTCACACCGCACGTAGAGCGCGTAGTCGCTCCGGGTGAACCGTCCGGGGCCGGCCAGCAGGCGCAGGACGACGGGCCGGGGTAGCTCGGCGAAGGGATCGCCGGGCGAGCTCGGGACCCGGGGCGTGTCAACGGGGGCGGTCAAGGCATCTCTCCGTTCGGTCACTGAAAAGTCACTGAAAGGTCACTGAAAATTTAGCAAATCAGTGACCGACAATCCACTGTGAGACAATCGTTTAACCTCTCGGTCACTGAAGTCACTGATTTATACAGGGAGAGAGGGCTACATGTTTTTGCTTCTCTCCTTGCCCTCCCTCTGCAAACATGTGGGCCTCTCTACCCTAATTTTTCAGTGACTTCAGTGACCAACGCCTCAACTCCCTGAGAGACAATCTATTAGCGGTCACTGATTTTCAAAAAAATCAGTGACCAATCAGTGACCAATCAGTGACCGGCTACCCTTCGGTGGGGTCAAGGGCTTGCCGGGGGACCTGGATTACTCGCCGGGACTTGGGACCTATCTTCACGAACCGAGTAGCCTGGTCCTTCCCCGGCACGAGTGCCCCGCGCTTCTCCATCGCTTTGTAAAGCATCCGGGGCGAGTGCGGGAAGTGTCCTCCGGCGTCTCTGAGGCATCGGGCCACGGCCGCGCGTGTGGCGTCGGGGATGAGATACAAATACGCCTCGTCTTGCCAGCCGATTTCAACGCCTCCGCCGTCCCCCTCGCCTACCGCGTCCTTTGGCGCGACGTGGACGGCGTTCTGAGCCAGAAGGGACGACAGCGTTTGCAAGAATACCTCAGCGGGGTCCTCCTGCCGGACGCGCCGGTCGTGAGCCTGGGCAACAGACAGGAGCGCGTCCCATCCGTCGCTGTAAATCTCGCCCGCCTGATCTTCGGACACAGCCCCCACGCGGACGGCGAACCTCAGAAACATCTCAAGCCCTACGGACAGGTGCGCCACGATCTCAGGGCCGCGCAAGTGGGACGAGCAAGTCAGCGCCCCTTTTCTAAGCTCCTTCCATCGTTGGGTGAGAGAGTCCTTTAGTTCGTCCATCTGCGGGGCCAGCCACGCGATGTATCCGGCCAGCGCGTGCGGGAGTCGGTCGGCGTGCTCCTGGGCCTCGGTCAGCTTCTTCACGTCGATCTGCGCCCGGTCCACCTCGACAGTGAGCAACCGCGCAAGGACAGACTGTCCAGGCGGAAGGTCCTCGCCGGTGGAGACCATTAGGCCACGCGGCGGATAGTCCGGCCTCAGAGACGTGTCCGCTCGCATACGGGATCGGCCTGAGAGATTGCCTTGAGCACGGACAAGACGCTGTGCAACGCGGCTTATCTTCGCCTGGGCTGTCGGGTCGGCCTGTGGTGCGTAGTCGTCCACGACGGCCAGCGCGTCCTTGAGCGTGAATAGCCTTTTCTCAAGTGCGTTCTCGGTGGACTCCCATGATGCGGGCAGCGCCGTCTTGTCGGGAAAATGGCCGTAATGCGAAAGGAACAAAGCGGCCAGCGTGGATTTCATGCTGCCGGTAGGACCGTAGAGCCAGGGCGCGAAGTCAGGCCGAAGGTGGACGGCCAGGGGCGCGAGATAGGCGGCGGACAGAAGCGGGACGGTCACGGTGTAGGGGGCCACGCCCAGAAGCGACAGGGAGCGCGTCACGGCCTCGGGGACGTTCTCCGGCTCGGCGGGCAGGCGGTAGCGGTTGAGTGGCGGCTCAAGGTCTACGTCAACGCCCTGCCCGTTCGCGCCAATAGCGCCCCCGGCGTGAAGGTAGAGCCACGAGTCGCCCGCCTTGCGCCAGCCGGTGTAGACGTAGGTCGTGCGCCTCTCACACCCCGCGCTGAAAACCTGTATCGCCTCTCTCAGCCGGTCCTTGCTGGCCTGCCCTGCGGAGATCCGCGCAGAGACGCCCCACTCGCCTGTTATCCAAGACAGCCCGGCGAACTGCGGGGCCGGTATCTGAATCCGGGGTAACGTCTGGCCGTCTGAAAGCCGCCCCTCAATCGCAAAGGTCATGCTGCGCTCAACGCCGTTATCCCGTATCGTTTCCTCTACCACCTGGGCCGTGAAGTTGCACAACGGAACGAAAATCTGAGTGGTGTCGTCTCCGCGGCCGATAGGCTTCATATATCCGATGACTCCGCCCTTGACAACGTAGAGGCCGGACAGATCAGGGATCGTGTCGTTGCCCTCCTCCTCGGTCGTGGCCGTCGCTGTGCCGTTTCCCTTCGCGCTGCGTCTGAGATGTAACCATTCGGCGATGCAATCGACGGCTTTGTCTCCGATGAACTTCTTGAGCGTCGGCAGGCTGGTTGCTTTTCCGCCCTCCTGTATCTGACGGCGGGTGTCGCGCCCGTCCCTGATCCTCTCGCGTGAATCCTCGTCGCCTGCGATCCGCGTCACGGCCTCAATGAACTGCGCGATGTCCTGGTCAGTCCAGCCAGCCCGGACCAGCGCCCCGGCCAGCGCAAGACTCGCTTCGTGGCGGACACCTTTACCCGGCCACTTCCGGGCGAGTAGGGCACAGGCCGCAACCCTCGACACGGCGGCGGTCAACGTCTCGGCGTCTACCTGCGCCGGGTCTCCCTCGGCGTACCACTCGTATTTCTCCCCGGAGGGATGCAGGCTCGGCGGGACAAGGGTCTGTCTTCCGGTGGACCGGATTTCGACCAACATGGTCTTGTCGTCCTTGCCCTCGACGTACTCAAAGTTTTTCGTGGCGGGGACGGGTGACGTGTACCAGTAGTGGGAGCGCGGCTTGCCGGGCCTGCCGTGGATTCGGTCGGTGTTGGGCAGGAAGGTTTCGGCTGCGGCTACAGCTTCGGGGGCGTCAAGGTCCACGTCTACGAGGTCGTGGGACGGCGACCCAAGTAGAAGGCCGATGTTTGCGCCGTTGGAGAAGTGCCGGGGGAGATCAGCGGCGGACAGGCGCATGTTTTGCCAGCCCTTTTCGACGGGACCTTTCGACCTCCTGGGGACGGGGACCGGGTACCATAGACGTGAAAGATAGGATTCTGCGGCGGAAAGCGGTGTTTGTGTGTCGTTCATCAGTTCAACCCCTTCCAGCCGGAGGAGCCGGGGGCAAGCTGGAAGTCTCACCCCCGGCTCTCCGGGTTCCGGCACGTGGCCGGGTTACTTGGTGTCGAACGCCCCGATTCTCACAAGGGCATCATCAGCCGCGTCTAACTCGCGGGAAAGCGCCGGGTCCCATCGCCAGCCCTTCGCCTTGATTCGGTCCAGGGTGGCCTCCCTATGGGCCTGAAGGTGGCGGACAAGGCAGGAGAAAAGGGCGCGGTAAGTCTGTGTTCGGCGGGTGTCAACCACGGCCTGCCCCCTTCGCGCTCTGTTCAGACCTCTCCCTCAGCGTGGCGTCGATCTGACTGATGTGGGGCAGCAGCTTCGTGTAGAGGCGAACCCCCTCTGCTTGCTCCTCGTCTGGCGCAAGGACCTGCGTTTTTACAACCCCCTCCGGCCTGACGATGATGTTGAGTTCGATCATGGCTTACCTCCTTTCAAAGAGATAAGCCGGATTTGCCTGCCAAAAATCACAAGTCGAAATAAAAAAATTGCCCGGCCAGATTACTTATCCAGCCGGGCCTTCTTAAGAATCGCATATTCTTGGAGTTACGCTTTCTTTAAGCCTCCTTCCCCGCTTCCGCAAGCAGCCTCTCCCATTTTCTTGTCGGGTAAAGGATTTCGAGGAGCCGGTCCATGCCTCCCTTTTGCTCAACCCGCTTGATGACATTTCTGATCGTGTTAGAATGTTTCCCAATGGCTGCGGCTAAGTCTTTATAGGTTTCATATTTCTCGGTGATTATAGCTTCAAGAACTTTCGCGTCCTTTTTGCCATACGCCTCGGCCAGCCCCTTCTTTTGCCAATTTGAAAGTTCCTCAAAGTTCGAGCGCACAAACTCGACGGTAAGGGGTTTCGTCTGTCCGTCTTTTTGTTTTTCGTCGGGCCGTCCCGACAACTCCCAAATCAACTTATCTGTTTTAAGCAGCCGGGTCAAGTCAACATTTTCAATGGCCGGAACACTCCTTTTTCTCGCCCTTGTTTCGAGAAGTTCGTCATCGCCCCCTTTCCTATTTTGCGCCCTCAACCCACTAAACGCGACACTAAGCAAAGTTTTGATTTCGTCAACCTCTGTCGGCTGATTTTTGAGCGTTTCTATTCCCTCTGTTATAAAGTCGTGCGCCCATATTTTCGAATCGTTATTCTGACGATTCAAGGCTAACAAAACTACCCTCAAAAGGTGGTCGTATGCCCGGTCGGGTTTCGCGCTGTATGCAAGCTCGGCGAATAGAGACTTGACCTTGAATTCATGGATGCGCCTGGCTATCTCCTCACGAGAGAGAACGGCAATCAAAGCACGGAGCATAAATTCAACATGAAGGCCGAGGAACCTGCAAAAATCAAATCCCGCTGGAAACTCCACTAAAACTTGGTTGCCTCCATCGTTGTATATCACCAAAAAGTATCCCGGCGATGCTTGGGGCAAGTATCCCCCTGCGACGGCGCACAAAACAAGGGACAGTGACCGCGCCTCTACAAACCGGTTCATCTCGGCTGCGCTCGTTTCTGTGCGCCAAAGATGAGTGTCCTTCAAAACTCGGTTCAGAATTTCGTATCCCTGTGCGTAACCTGCTGCAATCTTATCGTTGTCGTAATTCCTCAACTTCGGAATCATGCGTTCGAGCGAACCTCCGTAAAGCCGAAGCTCGAATTTTTCTAAGAGCCACTGCGATAGATTCAATCCGTCTCTGTCTTCGTGGAAAAGATTGCGAAGGGCTGATACTGTTTCGTCCGAAGGATTCGCTGCCCGCCACTTTTTCAGTAGCCCACCAAAGAAATCGCCCCCGCTTATGCTCTGCCCGTCCCACATGTCTTGCTTTTGAAGGTGAGCTTTTAGACCGGGATCGACACAGACACCCCATACCACTTCTTTTTGGCGGTTTATTTCAGAGTCAGCTGGAAATAAAATCGAGATCATAGTCTCTTGCCTCCTGCAAGGGGTGATAGGGCCGCTCCGTGTGCAGGCACGGACTCGCCCGGCGTCCCAGGCTACGGCCCCAAACTTCGGTTGACTTCTATCTCCATAACGCCTAACTTAAGTCCTATGCTTCAAAAGTCAAGGCTCAAACTGACGGAACCCCTCCTCTCCTGGCCGAAGCAGGTAAATTTTCCTTTTGTTGTTCATCGGCCTTATGTTAAATTATACGGCGACTTTACACACCCAAAGGAGGTAGGGACATGAACCCCTCAGGGGCCAACAAAAGACGCCATCCGCGCATTCGCGTCGAGCTGCCGGTCCAGGCGCGCGTGGACCAGACGAACGCCGTCATCTTGCAGCTGGCGGACATCAGCGCGCAGGGCATGCAGCTCAGGATGAAAAGCTCCGAGTTCGAGTCCCTCCGGCAAGCGGCCGGCGCCAAAGACCAGCGCAACACCTTCGAAATCCAGCTCACGGCCCGTCTCGCCTGGGTCATGCCCAACGAGGATGGGACGTTCACGACCGGATGGGAATTCAACCTCCTGGACGAAGAGCAACGGATCGGATAGTCGTTGACAAAACAGGCGGTTTTGGCTATAATTGGCTGATTATAGATGAGCCTGTGAAGCGCCTATGTCAGGAAACTTGTCAAGTTTAGAGCGAGTCATCGCCAAAAATCCGACCTCCTCTCTGTTTGCCAGGCTGGCCGATGCCTACCTGAGACAGGGGGACATGAATCGGGCCATCGAGATCTGCAGGCAGGGCCTCCGATACCGTCCCTCTTATGTCAGCGGTCACGTGGTCCTGGGCAAAAGTCATTTCGCAGCCGGGATGTGGGAGGAGGCCCGTCGAGCCTTCAACAAGGCGCTCCACCTCGACCCCCATCATACGGTCGCCATCTGGTACCTGGGTCAGATCGACCGCACCATGGGATGGGATGACCTCGCCCTCAGAAATTTCCAGAAGGCCCGCGATCTGGACCCCCTCAGCCAGAGCCTCCAGAGAGCCATCGAGGAGATCCTCACCTCCATCTCCAGCCAGATGGGGCAGAGGCTTCTGAACGAGGTCCGGGAAGAGAAAGACCTGGCGGAGGAGGAGGACGACCCGGCGAATCGACCGGAGCGACCGGGGGATGGGCGTTGGGAGACGGAAGAGGTCCGCCCGCAGGACCGTCCAGAGGCGGAAACGCGCGTCTCCTCTCCTTTGGCCTCCCCTGCCGACCCCGCCGACCCCGAAAAGGAGGTCATCTCCCGGCTGGTCGAAGAGATCGAGACGGGCCTCGCCCCCGTGGCCGGAGTCGTAGGGGCGCAGCACGCTGCGCCCTTACAGCCCCTGGAGGAGGATGAGGACCTGACCCGTGACGCTCAAACCGGGACGACGCCCGGAGGAGACGAGTCGGGGGAGACGGCCCTGCCGGCCGCCGAAGAGCCCCCTCCCTCCCCGGCGAATCGCAGGAGGCGACCCGGCCCGTCCAGGGGGAACGGCGCAGGGCCGGGAGGGCAGCCCGGCAGGACGGCGGAGAACGGAGGATCGATCCCCATCACGACCGCGACGCTGGCCGAAATCTACGCCGGGCAGGGCCTCATCGCGCAGGCCATAGCCATCTTCGAGAAGGTCCTGGAGCGGGAGCCGGACAACGCGCGGGCGCAGGAGCGCCTGAACGCCCTGAAGGCCCAGCGCGTGGAAAATACGTCCAGATGACAGACACTACGCTTTTGGAGAATCACAATGGTTTCCACCGCAGAATTCCGGAACGGCCTGGTGATCAACTACGAGGGTCATCTCTATTTCATCGTGGAATTTCAGCACGTCAAACCCGGCAAAGGCGTGGCGTTCGTCAGGACCCGCCTCAAAAACGTCAGGACGGGCGCGGTCATCACGCCCACCTTCCGGTCCGGCGACAAGGTCGAGGACGTGCGCCTGGAGCGGCGGGAGATGCAATACCTCTACGCCTCGGACGGTTTCTACCACTTTATGGACACCCAGACTTATGAACAGGTCCAGTTCACCGAAGAGACCGTGAGCAACGTCACCCCCTACCTGAAGGAGAACGACGTCGTCGAAGTCCTCACGACCGAGGACGGCCCGATCGGAGTCGAGATGCCCACCTTCACCGTCCTGACCGTCACGCACACCGAGCCCGGCATCCGGGGCGACACCGCCACCGGCGGGACGAAGCCGGCGACCCTGGAGACCGGGTTGACCGTCCAGGTCCCCCTGTTCGTCAACGTCGGACAAAAGCTGAAGATCGACACGCGGACGGGGACCTACGTGGAAAGGGCGTGAGGCGCGCACGAAGGGAGGAGGTGCGGTGCGCAGACACAAGATCAAGGCGTTGGTCCAGGAGCTGACAGAGTTGATTCAGGCCCACGGCCTCGATGAGATCGAAGTGGAGGTCTCGATGTTCGGCGGGACGCGGGTGCGGGTGGCCAGGGCGCGGGAGGTCCGACGCCACGAGCCGCCCCCAGACGCCGCCCCCAGACCCTCGCCGTCCCCCGCCGCCTCCCCTGCCGATTCCGAGGAGGACCGTTTCCATACGATCCGCTCCCCCATGGTCGGCAAGTTCTACAGGGGCCCGGCCCCGGACACGCCCCCTTACGTCAACGAGGGGGACCCGGTCTCCGCCGGCCAGGTCATCTGCATCATCGAGGCCATGAAGATCATGAACGAGATCGAGTCCGAGGTGAAGGGGAGGGTCGTCCGTATCCTCGCGGAGAACGCCCAGCCTGTGGAGTACCATCAGCCCCTGTTCCTGATCGAGCCCGCGTAAACGAGATGCGGCCCATCCATAAGATCCTCGTGGCGAACCGGGGGGAGATTGCCCTGCGCATCATCCGGGCCTGCAAGGAGCTGGGCATTCAGACCGTGGCCATTTACTCCGAGGCCGACGCCAAATCGCTCCACATCCGGTTTGCGGACGAGGACGTCTGCATCGGCCCCCCCAGCCCGGACCAGAGCTACCTGAACATCCCCCGCATCCTCAGCGCAGCCGAGGTCACCAACGCCGACGCCATCCACCCCGGCTACGGCTTCCTGGCCGAGAACGCCGATTTCGCCGAGATCTGCGAGTCGTGCGGCCTCCGCTTCATCGGGCCGGGGGTCGAGGCCATCCGGAAGATGGGGGACAAGGCGGCCGCCCGCCAGATCATGCGCGAGGCGGGCGTGCCCATCCTGCCGGGCACAGGCGTCCTGGAGGACAGCCGGGCCGCGCGCCAGGCCGCCGAGCGCATCGGCTATCCGGTGATCCTGAAGGCCGTGGCCGGAGGGGGAGGCCGAGGGCTCCGGATCGTCCGCGACGAGAAGGGCATCGAGCGGGCCTGGCAGATGGCCAGCGCCGAGGGGGAGGCCGCGTTCGGGTCGGGCGCCATTTACGTGGAGCGCTACATCGAGCGCCCCCGGCACGTGGAGATTCAGGTCCTGGCCGACCGGTTCGGGGGAGCGATCCACGTCGGCGAGCGGGACTGCTCCGTCCAGCGCCGCCATCAGAAGCTGATCGAGGTCACGCCCTCGCCCGCGGTGGACGAGGACCTCCGGAGGCGCATGGGGGAGGCCGCCCTGCTCGGGGCGCGCAGCGTGGGCTACGAGAACGCCGGGACCGTGGAGTTTCTGCTGGATGAACGCGGGCACTTCTATTTCATGGAGATGAACACCCGCATCCAGGTGGAGCACCCCGTGACGGAGATGACCACGCGCCTCGACCTCGTCAAGGAACAGATCCGGATCGCCTCCGGAGAGCCGCTCGACATCCGGCAGGAGGACGTGACGCACTACGGCTGCGCCGTCGAATGCCGGATCAACGCCGAAGACCCGGCCCGGAACTTTCTCCCCGTGCCGGGCACTGTCACCGGCTTTCACATCCCCGGCGGCCCGGGCGTCCGCGTCGACACGCACGTCTACGCGGGATACCGCATCCCGCCCCACTACGACTCGCTCCTGGCCAAGCTGATCGTCCACGGCAGAGACCGCCGGGAGGCCGTCTGCCGGATGGAGCGGGCGCTGGAGGAGTTCGTCGTGGAGGGCGTCCCGACCACCGTCCCCTTCCACCAGGCCGTGATGAAGCACCCCGACTTCATCCAGGGCAAGGTCCATCTGGATTTCGTGGAAAGGCTGGGTTACGGAAAGCCATAACTGAGGAATCCTCATGTCGCTCGTCCCGAAAGAACTGCTCTACACCGACCAGCACGAATGGCTCCTGCGCAAAGGAGAGGTCGCCACCGTGGGCATCACCGACTATGCGCAGCACGAACTGGGGGACATCGTCTTTGTGGAACTCCCAAAAGTGGGGGACAGGGTCTCGCAGGGGCAGCCGTTCGGCACGGTGGAGGCCGTCAAGACGGTGGCCGAGCTGTTCGCCCCGGTGTCGGGGGAAGTCCTCGAAGTCAACGAGTCCCTCACCGAGGACGCCGGGCAGGTCAATGCAGACCCTTACAGCGCCGGATGGATGATCCGGGTGAGAGTGAACGCCCCCGACGAGGTGGACCGGCTCATGACCCCTGAAGAATACGAAAAGATGATTCAGGGGCTCTGAGCGCCCGACAAAAAGGGCTTGACATTGTCATGACAACCTCGTAGCTTTTGAAGACTATAGTACATAATTACAACCATTTACCGCTCTCATAAAATTTTTGAGCCCGGGGACGAAACGGGAGGTCAGACGCCTTGCTTTCACAGAATGTTCTGGTCCTCAACCAAAACTACGAGCCGGTCAATGTCTGCAGCGTCCGGAGGGCCATCATCCTGGTCTTCCGGGGCAAGGCTCAGATTGTGGAGCAGTCTGGCCACGACCTCCACTCCGTCTCGCACCATTTCCCGGTCCCCAGCGTCGTGCGCCTGATCCTCTACATTCGCATCCCCCAGAAAAAGATGGTCCTGTCCAAGCGCAACGTCATGAAGCGGGACGCCCATCAGTGTCAGTACTGCGGCACCACGCACGCCAAGATGACGGTCGATCACGTCATCCCCCGGACCCTCGGCGGCGGCGACACCTGGGAGAACCTCGTCTGCGCGTGCGCCCGGTGCAACAACGTCAAGGGGAATCGCTCCCTGGAGCAGGCCGGGATGAAGCTCATCCGAAGGCCGCAGCGCCCGAACCACGTCACCTTCATCCGGCTCATGGTCGGCGGCGTGCCTGACCATCGCTGGAGGCCATACCTGTTTATGGATTGACGATGATCGGCCCGATCTCCTTCCAGATCCGCCCGGACAGCGAGCCTTACGGCGTGCGCCTCGACGTGTTCGAGGGCCCGCTCGACCTGCTCCTCTACCTCATTCGCAAGAACGAGATAGACATCTACGACATCCCCGTGGCGGAGATCACCCGGCAGTACATGGAATACGTCGAGGCCATCCATGAGCTGAACCTCGAGCAGGCCGGGGACTTCCTCCTGATGGCCGCCACGCTGATGAAGATCAAGTCGCAGATGCTCCTCCCCCGCCAGGAAGGGGAGGAGGAGGAGGGGGACCCGAGGGAGGAGCTGGTCCGCCGGCTCCTGGAGTACCAGCAGTACAAGGAGGCCGCCGGGTGGCTCGGCGAGCAGGAGGCCGCCCATCGGGACGTCTTCTACAGGGGGACGTTTCAGGACCCCCTGTGGGGCGACCGGGGCGCCGAGTCCGACGGCCTGCGCCAGGTCACCCTGTTCGACCTGCTGGCCACCTTCCAGCGCGCCCTGGAGAGCGCCCCGAAGGTCACCTACCACCGCGTCGAGGAGGTGGAGGTCACCGTCGAGGAGCGCATCGCCTTTGTCGTGGAGACCCTCGAAGGGCGCAAACAGGCCCTCTTCCTCGACCTCGTCGCCGGAACGCCCAGGCCCGTCGTCGTGGCCACCTTCCTCGCCATTCTGGAGCTCCTCAAGCAGGGGCGCATCCTGATCCGCCAGATGCAGCCCTACGGGGAGATATGGGTCTACTGGCGGGAGGACCAGCCCGAACAACAGGGGGCCCCTCAACCCCTGACCCCTGACCCCGCGACTCTGCGGAGCGATGAGGCATGAGCGAAACGGAAAAGACCAATCAGGACGACTCTCTTATCCCTCACTCCTCTTCCCCCGCGCAGGAGGGCCTGGGCCTCGTGGTCGCAGAGGAGTCGGAGGAGCCGGCCCAGCCCCGCGACCTGACCGCCGAGGACCATCTCCATAATCGGGCCATCCTCGAGGCCCTGCTGATGGCGTCCGACGCCCCCCTGCAGGTGGGCCGTCTCCTGCCCGCCCTCGACGGGGCCGGGGCGCGAGAGGTCCGGGCCTACGTCGACGAACTCAACGCGGAATACGCCGGCGCGGGCAGGGCGTTTCGCATCGTGGAGGTCGCCGGAGGCTTTCAGTTCGCCGTGGAGCGGCGCTATGCCCCGTTCGTGCGGAGGCTGCTCCGGGACCGGGTCCCGATCCGGCTGTCGCAGGCCGCGCTCGAGACGCTATCCGTCATCGCCTTCAAGCAGCCGATCACCAAGGCGGAGATCGAGGCCATCCGGGGCGTGGGCGTCGACTGGGTGCTCAGGACCCTCCTGGAGCACAACCTCGCCCGGATCGCGGGGAGGTCCGAAGGCGTCGGCCGCCCCCTGCTCTACGGGACCACGCGGGAGTTCCTGCGGCACTTCGGCCTGAGGACGATCGCCGACCTGCCGAAGCTCAGGGAACTGGACGAACTGCTGAAAGAAGGGGAGCGGAGCGTCGCATCAGATGGACAATCCGTTGCAGAAGGAACGACTGAACCGGTTTCTGGCGCGGGCGGGGGTGGCGTCGAGGCGGAAGAGCGACCTGCTGATCCGGGGGGGCCGGGTGACGGTGAACGGGACGACCGTCGAGGCCCTGGGGACGGAGATCGCCCCTGAGACCGACCGCGTGGCCGTGGACGGACGCCCGGTCCGGCCCAGGGCCGATTTCGCCTACATCCTCATGAACAAGCCGCCGGGCCTCCTGGTCTCGCTCGACGACCCTCACCACCCGCGCACGGTGCTCGACCTGCTGAACGGGGTGGACCGCCGGGTGTTCCCCGTCGGGCGGCTCGACCTGGACACGTCCGGCGTCCTCCTCCTCACCGACGACGGCGACCTGACCTTCCGGCTCTGCCACCCCCGCCACGGCGTCGAAAAGACCTACCTCGCGCGGGTGGACGGCGCGCCGGATGCGGAGGACCTCCGGGCCCTCTCGGAGGGCGTAGACCTGGACGGACGCCGCACCGCCCCGGCCCGCGTGGAGGTCGAGCGCAGGGGGGCGGGAGAGGCCCTCCTGCGCATCACGGTCCACGAGGGCCGAAAGCGCCAGATCAAACGGATGTGCCGGGAGGTGGGGCATCCGGTGAAGGCCCTGGAGCGGGTCGCGTTCGGCGGCCTCACGGCAGCCGGCCTCGGGCCGGGGGAGTGGCGTTACCTCACGCCTGACGAGGTCGCCCGATTGAAGCGAATGGTCCAGTTAGAAACGTAGGGGCGAGGCTTGTCCTCGCCCGTGCCAGGGCGGGGCTTTCCCCGCCCACATCGGTTGAGAGGAATGGACGGCCTGGAAAGGCCGTGAACACCTTGTGGAGCAGCGGAGGATCATCATCGCCATCGACGGCCCTGTGGCGTCGGGCAAGAGCACCACGGCCCGGCAGGTCGCCCGGCGATTGGGGTATCTCTACATAGACAGTGGGGCCATGTACCGCGCCGTTGCCCTTCAGGCCCTGCGTTCCGGCGTCGGCCCGACAGACGCGGAGGCGGTCAGCGCCCTCGCCTCGGAGGCCGGCATCGACCTCTGCGAAAGAGACGGAGGCCCGAAGGTCCTGCTCGACGGCGAGGACGTGACCGAGACCATCCGGACGCCGGAGGTGGCCGATGCCTCCTCGCACGTCGCCGCCATACCGGGGGTCCGGGAGGCCCTCATTCGGCGACAGCGCGAGATAGGGCAGGCCGGAGGCGTCGTGATGGACGGCCGGGACATCGGGACCGTGGTCTTCCCGGAGGCCGCGCTCAAGGTCTATCTCACGGCCAGCCCGGAGACGCGGGCCAGGCGGCGGCACGCAGAGCTGAAGAGGAGGGGCGTCGAATCCTCCCTTCAAGAGACGGAGCGCCAGATCCGGGAGCGGGACGCGCGCGACCTGCGGACTCAGACCAGCCAGAGCGGCGGCCTCTACGCGCAGGATGCGGTCGTCATCGACACCACCCGCCTGTCGATTCAGGAGCAGGTCAACACCATTCTGTCTCTGGCCCTGGACCGGGGCGCATCCGGCCCGGCGCGGACGTGATCGAGCGGACCGATGTTCTACCGGGTATGCTGGTGGATCGCCCTCTTCCTCGCCAGGGCGTTTTTTCGGCTCAAGGTCATCGGGGCCGACCGCATCCCGGCCTCCGGAGGGGTCGTCCTGGCGAGCAATCATTGCTGCTACGCCGACCCGGTGTTCATCGGAGTCTCCACGCGGCGGGTGCTCCACTTTCTGGCCAAGCGGGAGGCGTTCGACTGGCTCCTCTTCGGCCCCCTCATACGGCGCCTGAACGCCCTCCCGATCACGCGCGGGATGGCGGACCTCAAGGCCCTGTCCTCCGTGGAGGAGGCGCTCAGATGCGGAGGGGCGGTCCTGATGTTCCCCGAGGGGACGCGCCACAGGGACGGCCGGCTCGGCCCGGCCCGGTCGGGCGTCGGCTTCGTGGCCGCCCGGATGCGTGCCCCTGTCGTCCCGGTCTACATCTCCGGCACGGCCCGCGTCTTCCGGTCTCTGCTAAGATGGCAAAGGGTCGTCGTCCATTTCGGGACGCCTCTCCGGGTCGAAGGATTCATCTTCCCGGAGGGACACAAGGAGACGTATAGAAGAATTACCGACGAAGTCATGAGAAGAATTGCAGAGATTAAAGAAGGTGAAGCGTGAAGCAGATGGAATGTCGAATGTCGAATGTCGAATGCAATGAAGATTCATAATTCGTAATTCGACATTCGTAATTCGTAATTGGTTTCCCATCAACCGGACCCGGCAGCGGCCATGTGAGGGTGGCGCTGCTGGGCATTTTCGGCCTTGTGCGGGTCCCCCCTCAGGGTCGGCAAAGGAGAAGAGGATGATGCAGGAAGAACAGAACATCTCACAACCCACAGAAAGCTCCGTCGACGCGGAGACCCCGAAGGGAGGTGAAGCCCAGACGACCCCGGCCCGGCCAGAGGCCCCTCCCGGAAAGAACAACACCGCCCACGCCCTGAGCGCGCTCGACGAAAAGGAGTACTCCGACGAGGAGTTCGCCTCCATGATGAACCTCTACGACGGAACCCTCCGGAACATCGAGGAGGGGGAGATCGTGAAGGGAAAGGTGCTGGCCATCGACGACAGCGACGTGGTCATCGACATCGGATTCAAGTCCGAGGGCTCAATCCCCCTGGCGGAGTTCGGGAACCCCCCGGCCGTCGCTGTGGGCGACGAGGTGGAGGTCTACCTGGAGAACGTGGAAGACCAGGAGGGCCAGATCGTCCTCTCCAAGCAGAAGGCCGACTTCATGCGGGTGTGGGACCGGATCAAGGACGCCTACGACAGGCAGGAGATCGTCGAGGGGCGGCTGATGCGGAGGATCAAGGGAGGCATCGTCGTGGACCTGTTCGGCGTGGACGCCTTCCTGCCCGGCTCCCAGATCGACATCAAGCAGGTGAAGAACTTCGACCAGTTCATCGGCCAGACGTTCCCGTTCAAGATCATCAAGCTCAACAAGAGCCGCCGCAATATCGTCGTCTCCCGCCGCATCGTGCTCGAAGAGGAGCGCGAGCGGATGCGGAAGGACATCGTGGAGATGCTCGAGGTGGGGCAGGTCCGGGAGGGCGTGGTCAAGAACATCACCGACTTCGGGGCCTTCATCGACCTGGGCGGCGTGGACGGCCTGCTGCACATCACCGACATGTCCTGGGGGCGCGTGGGTCACCCCTCTCAGGTCCTCAACATCAGCGACAGGGTCAAGGTCAAGGTCCTCAACTACGACCGCGAGAAGGAGCGCATCTCCCTCGGCCTCAAGCAACTCGCCCCGCACCCGTGGGAGAACATCGAGGAGAAGTACCCCGTCGGGTCCCGCGTGAAGGGCAGGGTCGTCAGCATCACCGACTACGGGGCGTTCGTCGAGCTGGAGTCCGGCGTGGAGGGCCTGGTCCACATCTCGGAGATGTCCTGGACGCAGCACGTCCGGCATCCGTCGAAGGTCGTCAACGTCGGCGAGACCATCGAGGTGATGGTCCTCAAGGTCGACAAGGAGGGGCAGAAGATCTCCCTCGGCCTCAAGCAGGTGGCCCCCGACCCCTGGCTCACCCTCGACGAGCACTACCCGCCCGGCGCCAGGCTCCAGGGCAAGGTCCGAAACCTGACCAACTTCGGGGCCTTCGTGGAGATCGCGGACGGCATCGACGGCCTCATCCACATCTCCGACATGTCCTGGACCAGGCGCATCCGGCACCCCTCGGAGGTCGTCAAGAAGGGCCAGACCGTCGACGTCGTCGTGCTGACCGTCGACAAGAAGCGCCGCCGCATCTCCCTGGGCCTCAAGCAGACGCTGGACAACCCCTGGCCCATCCTGGCCCAGCGCTACGTGCCCGGAACCGAGACGAAGGGGAGGATCTCCCGCGTCCTGGAACGGGGCCTGGTCATCGACCTCGAAGGGGACGTGGAGGGGTTCATCCCCACGTCTCAGCTCAACATCCCCAACCTGCGGAAGCCCGCCGAGCACTTCGGCGAGGGGGAGGAGGTCCCCGCCAAGGTCATCGTGTTCGACGAGGCCAACAAGAAGATCGTCCTCAGCGTCAAGGACTACCTGAGGGACAAGGAGCAGGAGGAGGTGGACGCCTACCTCAAGAGCCACGAGCCCCGTCCCGTCACCGTGGGCGACGTGGTCGGCGAACAGGTCGCCGGCGAGAAGGAGGAGAAGGGCGAGGAGGCGGCCTACGACGCCTACGAGTCGCCGGAGCCCCAGGAGGCCAGAGCGCCCGGCGAAGGCGAGAAGTCAGAGGCTTGATCCAGGCGTCTGTCTGAAGGTCCAGGCAAAGAGTTGAGGAGCCCCGCCTTCTCAACTCTTTGTCGTTTTGAAAGCGGTCAAACTGTTATGCCTCGCGTCTCATTCTACACCCTCGGCTGCAAGCTGAACGCCTACGACACGGAGTGGTACCAGGAGCAGTTCGCGCAGGCGGGCTACGAGGTGGTGCCGTTCGGCCAGGTCGCGGACGTCACCGTCGTCAACACCTGCACCGTCACCGGCCAGGGCGACGCCCAGTCCCGGCAGGCCCTCCGGAGGGCGGCCAGGGTCTCCCCCGGCGCCACCGTCGTGGCCGCGGGCTGCTACGCGCAGACCGACCCCGACGCCCTGCTCGCCCTCCCGGAGGTGGACCTCGTCGTGGGCATGGAGGCCAGGGTGCACCTCCTCGACCTGATCAACGACACCTGCTCCCTCGGCAGGAGCCACGTGGCGCGCGGCCGGGCGAAGGACTTTCAGGAGATGGACATCGAGGCGTTCGGGAGCCGCTCCAGGGCCTTCGTGAAGGTCCAGGAGGGGTGCGACCAGTTCTGCTCCTTCTGCATCATCCCCTTTGCGCGGGGGCGCAGCCGCAGCCGGCCCGTACAGAGCGCCGTGGCCCAGGTCCGCCGCCTCGTGGAGGCCGGCTATCAGGAGGTCGTGCTCACCGGCGTCCATCTCGGCGACTACGCCTCCGACGGGGCCGCCCTCCTCGACCTGCTGACCGCCGTGGAGGGGGTTGAGGGCCTCGCCCGGTACCGGGTCTCCTCCATCGAGGCCGCCTTCATCCCCGACGCCCTGATCCACCTCCTCGCCCGATCGAAGAAGTTCTGCCGGCACCTCCACGTCCCCCTCCAGAGCGGGGACGACCGCATCCTGAGCGCCATGCGCCGCCCCTACACCTCGGACCAGTACCGGGACCTGATGCGAAACCTGAGCGACCGCATCCCCGGCATCGGCCTCGGCGCGGACGTCATGGTCGGCTTCCCCGGCGAGGACCAGGAGGCGTTCGAGAACACCCACCGCCTGATCGAGGAGGTCCCCCTCGTCTACCTCCACGTCTTCCCCTACTCCCCCCGCCAGGGCACGCCCGCGGCCAGGATGCCGCATCAGGTCGATCCCAGAGTCAGGGCGGCCAGGGCCGCCCGGCTCCGCGCCCTCGGCGCCCGCAAGGCCGACGCCTTCCGCCGGGAGGCCGTCGGACGGACCTTGGAGGTCCTGTTCGAAGGGAGGCGAGACCCTGACACCGGCCTCCTGAGCGGCCTGACGGACACCTACATCCGCGTCCTCGCCCCCGGCCCCGACGCGGCTGCGAATCGCATCCTCCCGGCGCGCATCGAGCGCGCGGAGGGGGACCGGGCCCTCGGCAGGATCGTGGGCGGGCCGGAGCCGTCCAATCCCCTTGAGCTGCCGGTGTTGCAGGGATAGCGCGATGATCAAGCTCCTTCTCTCTTGCCTCTTGGCGCTCTTTGCGGTAAAAGGCGCCTCCGCCTCCGCCCTGGACGAAGGCATGGCCCTGTTCGTCGCCGGGGACTACGAGGGGGCGAAGGAGAAGTTTGCGGCCCACCTCGCCGCCCACCCCGACGACCCCACGGCCCTCTACCACCTCGGCGTGGTCGAGAAGGACGGCCTGAAGTCGAAGTACTACTTCGAGCGCCTGGTCGCGAGGCATCCGAATCACCCCACCGCAGACGCGGCCCTGTTCGAGATCGGCCTCTTCTATTTCACCAGCCCGGCCAACCTCTCCGGCACGGCCCGCGAGGAGTTCCAGCGCCTCCTCCGCGACTACCCCCGCAGCCCCTTCGTCCCCCACGCCCACTACCGGATCGGCCTCATCGCCCTGGCCGGGGGGGCGCACAACGCCGCCCGCGAGGCGTTCCGAAAGGCCATCCAGACCGACGCGAAACTCGAGGTGATCCCCTTCGCTCGCGCCGCCATCGCAGAGTCCTACCTCCTCGAAGGCAGGCCCGACCTGGCCGTCAGAGAGGTGGAGGACACCTGGTCCCAGAAGCGGATGGAGCCCGTGCTCAGCCGGCTGTTCTGGATCGCGGCGGAGGGACACGCGCAGATGGGGCACGCAGCGCAGGCAGACAGCCTCAGGGCCCTTCTCCTGGCGCGCTTCCCGGACAGCGACGACGCCTACCGGATCGCCTCAGAGGCAGGGTCCCCCCCTGCCCCTGACGACCTCGCGCACCCCTCTCAGGTCGAGCCAGGCAAACCCACCCCTGCCCGGGAGTCCCCGCCGCAGGCGACGCCCAATGCCCCTGAGCCCGCTCCCCTGACCGTCCAGCAGCCCGACTCCGGCAAGATGTCATCTCGCGGGGAACGCCCCCTCGCGCCTCCCGGGACGCGCTACCTGGTGCAGATCGGCATGTTCGGGCGCACGGCGAAGGCCCAGGCCCTCCTGGACCGGCTGAGGCGCGCGGGCTTTAAGATCCACGACCAGACCCGAAAGATCCGGGGGAAGACCCTCCGCATCTTCACGTCAGGCCCCTACGACGACCCCGACGAGGCCCGCCGCATCGCCTCGGAGATCGACCGCCGCGAACACCTCGGTTGCCGGGTGGCGGAGGTGAAGTGAGGAGACCCCTCCCCCCATCCCCCTCCCCGACGCGGGGAGGGGAGCAGGCCCTCACCCCGGTTCGCTGCGCTCACCACCCCTCTCCCGTAAACGGGAGAGGGGGAGAGAAGGGCAAGCAGAGGGAAAACAAGCGAAAGATCCAGACCCAAAGAAGGCGCGCCGCCGGAAACCCCCACCGCAGGAGTCCAGCAGAAGCAACCCACCTGCCGGGGGCACAAATTTCTGTGCGTCTACTGAACGTTAAGGTTGCGGCGCGCCCAGCCCCCCCGGCGCTTGAGGGGCGTGCTTCTTTTGTCCCACTTTTCTTGCACGAGCAAGAAAAGTGGGATCATTCGAGGTTTTCATGTCCACCGATCTAACTCCCCTCATGGAACAGTACTGGCGCTTCAAGAAGGAGCACCAGAACGCCATCCTGCTCTTCCGCATGGGGGACTTTTACGAGACCTTCTACGACGACGCCAAACTCGCCTCCAGGCTCCTCGGCCTCACCCTCACCTCCCGCAACCACGGCCGCGCCGAAAGCGTCCCCCTGGCCGGCGTCCCCCACCATTCCCTGGAGACCTACCTCGCCCGGCTCATCCGGGCCGGGCAGAAGGTCGCCATCTGCGAGCAGGTCGAGAACCCCAAACTGGCTAAAGGCATCGTCAAGCGGGACGTGGTCCAGGTCGTCTCCCCCGGCACGGCCCTGTCCGAGAACCTCCTCGACCAGCGCCGCAACAACTACCTGGTCGGCGTCGTCGAGACGGACGGCGTCGCTGGCCTCGCCGTCGTGGACCTCTCCACCGGGGAGTTCACTGTGGAGGAGGTCCCCGCGGCGAAGTTCGACGAGGCATTCGAGCGGTTCGGGGCCGCCGAGCTGGTCGCCCCGGAGTCCTGGGCCGAGCGGCGCGGAGCCGATTTCTCCGAGCGCTTCCCCGGCATCCTGCTCAGCCGCGTGGAGGACTGGACGGCCAGCCGCGCCTACGCCCACGACGCCCTCACCTCCCACTTCGCCGTCGCCTCCCTCCGGGGGTTCGACTGCGAGGACGCCGTCGCCGGCGTCTGCGCCGCCGGGGCCGTGCTCACCTACCTGAAGGCCAACCAGCAGGGGGCCGTCCCCCACATCACCCGCCTCGCCCGCCGCCGGTCCCAGGACGGCATGGTCCTGGACCTGGCCACGCAGCGCAACCTCGAACTCCTCGGATCCCTCCAGGACGGCCGGCGGGAGGGCTCCCTCCTCTCCATCCTGGACCGCACCCGGACCGCCATGGGCGGCCGGATGCTCCGGGCCTGGCTCGCCCAGCCCCTCACCGACGTGGCCCGCATCCAGAGCCGCCTCGACGCCGTGGAGGACCTGCTGAAGGACCCGAAGCCCCGCGGGGAGGTCCGGGAGACCCTCGACCGCATCGCGGACCTCGAGCGCCTCATGGCCAAGGTCTGCTGCCGCCGGGCCAATGCCCGCGACCTCGTCGCCCTCCGGGACTCCGTCCGGGTCCTGCCCGACCTCAAGAGAAACCTGGCCGGCCTGGGCGCGGACCTCCTCCGGGCCGCGCGGGAGACCGGCCTCCCCGACCTGACCGACCTGGAGCAGTTCATCGGCCAGACCGTCGCCGACGACCCGCCCGCCGCCCTCACCGAGGGGGGCCTCATCCGCCCCGGCTACAACCTGGACCTGGACGAACTCCGCGAGACCAGCAGGGGCGGCCGCACCTGGGTCGCCGGCCTCCAGGCCAAAGAGCGAGAGCGCACGGGCATCTCCTCCCTGAAGGTGGCGTTCAACAAGGCCTTCGGCTACTACATCGAGGTGACCAACGCCAACCTCAACCGGGTGCCCGACGACTACGTCCGCAAGCAGACCCTCGTGGGCGGGGAGCGCTTCATCACCCCCGACCTGAAGGAGTGGGAGTCCAAAATCCTCGGCGCGGACGAGCGGGCGCAGGAGCTGGAGTACGACCTGTTCCAGCAGGTGCGCGACCGCGTGGCCGGATGGGTCGCCCCCGTGCAGACAGCGGCCCGCACCATCGCCGAGGTGGACTGCCTGGCCAGCTTCGCGGAGGTCGCGGCGGCCAGCCGCTACATCCGCCCGGCCGTGGACGACTCCGACGCCATCGAGATCCGCGACGGCCGGCACCCCGTCGTGGAGACCCTGCTGAAAGAGGGGGAATTCGTCCCCAACGACGTGCGACTCGACTGCTCAAAAAATCAGATCCTGATCATCACCGGCCCGAACATGAGCGGCAAGAGCACGGCCCTCCGCCAGGTCGGCCTGATCGTCCTCCTCGCCCAGGTCGGCTGCTTCGTCCCGGCCCGCTCCGCCCGCATCGGCGTCGTGGACCGCATCTTCACCCGCGTCGGCGCCTCCGACAACCTGGCGCGCGGGGAGAGCACCTTCCTGGTGGAGATGCACGAGGCCGCCAGCATCCTGAACAACGCCACCTCGAAGAGCCTCGTCCTCCTCGACGAGATCGGCCGCGGCACGAGCACCTTCGACGGACTCAGCATCGCCTGGGCCATGACGGAGCACCTCCACAGCGGCGCCCCGCAGAAGCCCCGCACCCTGTTCGCCACCCACTACCACGAGCTGACCGAGCTGGAGGCCATCCTCCCCCGCGTCCAGAACTTCAACGTGGCCGTGCAGGAGCACGGGGATAAGGTCATCTTCCTCCGCAAGATCGTGCCGGGCGGCTGCGACCACTCCTACGGCATCCACGTGGCCCAGATGGCCGGCCTGCCCCCGCAGGTGATCGCCCGCGCGAAGGAGGTGCTGGCCCGCCTGGAGGAGAACGACCTGACCCTCACGAAATCCACGGCCCGCGCCTCCCGCCGCCGCAAGCTCTTCGGCGACCAGCCCACCCTGTTTGTGAACCACGAATCACGAACCACGAATCACGAACCAGCGTCCCAGCCCTCACCGCCTCCGCCTCATCCGGTCCTGGAAGAGATCAAGGCGCTGGACGTCAGCCAGCTGACCCCCCTGGAGGCGCTCGTCAAGCTGGATGCCTGGAAGAAACAGATTGAGGAGAAGGATAAAGCAGAAGGATGACCCCGTGCCCCTGATCTTCGACAACATCGAGCAGAAACTCCTCCCTGCGCTGCGGCAGGCCATAGAATTGGCCGACCACGCCGACTTCTGCGTGGGCTATTTCAACCTGCGCGGGTGGAAGGAGATCGACCGGTGCGTCGAGCGGTGGGCCGGCGGTAAAGGCCATGGTTGCCGCCTGCTGGTGGGCATGCAGCGCCTCCCGCAGGAGGAACTGCGGGCCGCGTTCAGCCTGACCCGGCAGGACGGAGGGATGGACAATCAGACCGTCCTGCGCCTCAAGAAGAAGCTGGCCGAGGAGTTCCGCGACCAGTTGACCTATGGAGCGCCTACCAACGAGGACGAGGTCGCCCTGCGCCGGCTGGCGGCGCAACTCAAATCCAAAAAGGTCACCGTCAAGTTGTTCCTCCGCCACCCCCTTCACGCGAAGCTCTATCTCCTCTTTCGATCCGACCCTATCAACCCGATCATCGGCTATCTCGGCAGCAGCAACCTGACCTTTGCGGGCCTTTCTCAGCAGGGCGAACTGAACGTGGACGTGCTCGACCTGGACGCCTGCCAGAAGCTGGCGAAGTGGTTTGAGGACCGCTGGAACGACAGATGGTGCGTGGACATCTCCGACGAACTCGTGCACATCCTCTCGGAGAGCTGGGCGCGGGAGGAGCCGCTCCCTCCCTACTACATCTACATCAAGATGGCGTATCATCTCTCCCACGAGGCCCGCGCCGGTCTGTCGGAGTTCCGAATCCCTCGCGACTTCGGACAGAAACTCTTTGAGTTTCAGACCGCCGCGGTCAAGATCGCCGCGCATCACCTCAACAAGCGGGGCGGCGTGCTCATCGGCGACGTGGTCGGCCTGGGCAAGACCCTGATGGCCACGGCCCTGGCGCGCATCTTTGAGGACGATCACGGCCTGGAGACCCTGATCCTCTGCCCGAAGAACCTGGTCAAGATGTGGGAGGACTATCGGGATCAATACCGCCTGCGGGCCAGGGTACTTTCGATCAGCAAAGTCCTGCGTGAGTTGCCTGACCTGCGGCGCTTCCGCCTGGTGCTGATCGACGAGAGCCATAACCTCCGCAACCGGGAGGGCAAGCGTTACCGCGCCATTCAGGAATACATCCAGGCGAACGAAAGCAAGTGCATCCTGCTGTCCGCCACGCCTTACAACAAGACCTATCTGGACCTCTCCAGCCAGTTGCGCCTGTTCGTCCACGAAGACAAGGATCTGGGCATTCGTCCAGAAAGATACCTGCGCGATATCGGCGAGACCGAGTTCATCTGCCGTCACCAGGGGTCCGTCCGATCCCTGACGGCGTTCGAGAAGAGCCCCTATCCCGACGACTGGCGGGACCTGATGCGCCTGTACATGGTCCGGCGCACGCGCAGCTTCATCCAGGACAACTACGCCGAGACCGACCCCGCCACAGGTCGCCAGTACATCACCTTTGAGGACGGCACGCGCTCCTACTTCCCCGTGCGTGTCCCCAAACGGGTGACGTTCAAGATCAACGACACCGACCCTGACGACCAGTATGCGCGGCTCTACGGAACGGAGGTCGTGAACACCATCAACGGTCTCAACCTCCCCCGCTACGGCCTGGGCAACTACGTGGCGCCCTCGCCTCACGAGCCTCCCACGCAGGCCGAGACCCGACAGATTCAGGACCTTTCGCGGGCGGGCAAGCGCCTGATGGGGTTCTGTCGCACCAACCTCTTCAAACGATTGGAGAGCAGCGGCCAGGCCTTTCTGCAATCCGTCGAGCGCCATATCCTGCGCAACTATGTCTTCCTCCACGCCCTGGATAAGGGACAGCCCCTCCCCATCGGCGCTCAGGAGGCGGAACTGCTCGATTCCCGCGTCTATGACGAGGACGCCGACGCCCTCAGCGTCGCGGCGGACCTGTTTGACAAGGACGAGGATGAGGACAATGATCATATCGTAGGGGCGACCGGCCGGTCGCCCCTACAAACCGAAGATGATTTCAAACATCGCGCTGCCGAGGTTTACGCTGAATACGCCGCGCAGTACCAGAGCCGTTTCAACTGGCTGCGCCCTGCCCTGTTCATCCAGGAACTGGCCCAGGACCTTCGCAAAGACACGCAAGCCCTGCTCCAAATCCTGAAAAAGTGCGGCGCGTGGGACCCTCAGAGAGACGCCAAGCTAAGTGCGCTCCTGAATCTCCTGATCCGAAAGCACCCGAACGAAAAGGTCCTGGTCTTCACGCAGTTCGCCGACACCGTGCGCTACCTTGAAGCCCAGCTCAAGGCCCGTGGCCTTCGGAGCATGGAAGGGGTAACGGGCGACTCCCCCGACCCGACAGGGCTGGCCTGGCGCTTCAGCCCCGTCAGCAACAACAAACGCAACCAGGTCAGCCCCGAAGAGGAACTCCGCGTCCTGGTCGCCACGGATGTCCTGAGCGAGGGCCAGAACCTTCAGGACTGTTTCACCGTCGTCAACTACGACCTCCCCTGGGCCATCATCCGCCTCATCCAGCGGGCGGGCCGCGTGGACCGCATCGGCCAGCAGTCCGAGAATATCCTCTGCTACTCCTTCCTGCCCGCCGACGGCGTGGAGCGCATCATCCGTCTCCGCGCACGGGTCCGCCAGCGGTTGCAGGAGAACGCCGAGGTCGTGGGCACGGACGAGGCCTTCTTCGAGGACGACCGGGACGATCAGGCCGTGCTCGACCTCTACAATGAGAAGGCGGGCATCCTGGACGGCGAGGCGGACACGGAGGTGGACCTGGCCTCCTACGCCTATCAAATCTGGAAGAACGCCATTGAGGACGACCCCAGCCTTCAGAGGACCATCCCCGAACTTCCGTCCGTCGTCTTCGCCACGCGTCCGCACCAGGTCACGGAAAAAGAGCCTGATGGCGTGCTCGTCTACCTGCGCACCGCCGAGGGCAACGACGCCCTGACCTGGGTGGATCAGAAAGGCGAAGGCGTTACCGAGTCCCAGCTTGCGATCCTGGAGGCGGCAGCGTGTTCCCCCGACACCCCTTCCCTGCCGCGCCACGAGAGACACCACGAACTCGTGCAGAAGGGCGTGGAGCGCATCGTGGAGGAGGAGAAGTCCGTGGGCGGTCAGTTGGGCCGACCGTCGGGCGCTCGTTTCCGCGCCTACGAGCGGCTCAAGCATTACGCCGAGGAGGTCAAGGGCACGCTGTTTGAGACCCAGGAACTCCTCAGGGCCATCGACGACATCTACCGCTACCCTCTGCGCCCATCGGCGGTCGATACCCTGAACCGTCAGCTTCGAAGCGGCGTCTCCGACCAGGCCCTCGCGCAGCTCGTCGTCGCCCTGCGCAGCGAAGGCCGGCTCTCCCAGATTCACGAGGAGGAGGAGACGCAGGAGCCCCGGATTATCTGTTCTATGGGTCTGGCCAGATTGTAGGGGCGACCGGCCGGTCGCCCCTACATTGAATCACGGCCAAACCGAAAAAACATAATTCCTGAAATAACAATAATCTAAAATTCTTCGAACATTCGCAGAATTGTGCGCACACGCGCACAATTGGACCTTACAGGGTACGATCATGGCCGCCCTCGACATCCATAGAACACGCGACCTGCTCCAGAGATTTGACTTCAAGACCCTCTTCATCGAAGAGTTGGGGTGGTCACAGCCTGCCAGCCAACAGACCGTTGCGTCGATGTATGGAGGCGTTGAATTTGAGCAGCGACAGATCGCACAACTTTCAGGGGTGGTGGTGTTGGAGGTCATCTCTCCAGATGGACAGATACCTGATGCTAAAGCCCGCAGGACGATTCAGAGAGAGGTTTCAAAACACCATTACGAAAACCCGATCATCTTTCTGGATCAAAAACGTACGCAAAGCCTCTGGTACTGGATGAAGCGCGAGGACGGGAAAGCCTATCCCCGCGAACACCTCTACGTCAAGGGACAGCCCGGCGATCTGTTCCTGAGCAAGCTGAACAGCATGATGGTGGACATCAGCGAGTTCGACGAAACCGGTAATCTGCCCGTGACGGCAGTGGCCAGCCGCCTCCAAAAAGCCCTGGACATCGAGCGGGTCACCAAAAAGTTCTACAACGAATTCCAGCAACAGCACATCGCCTTTCTGGAACTCATCCAGGGCATCGACGACGAACGGGACCGCCGCTGGTACGCCTCGGTCCTGCTCAACCGCCTTATGTTCATCTACTTTTTACAGAGCAAGGGATTCATCGACAACCAGAACTTCTCCTATTTACGGGGCAAGCTCGCTGAAAGCCGAAAACGGGGCAAGAATCTGTATTACAGCCAGCTTCTCAAGGCCCTCTTCTTTGAAGGCTTTGCCAAACCGGAGGATCATCGGAGCCAGGAAGCGCGCCGAATCCTGGGCAAGATCAAATACCTGAACGGCGGCCTGTTCCTGCCGCACCCCATCGAACTGCGCTGGAAAAACATCCGCATCCCGGACGAAGCCTTCGAAAATCTGTTCAGGCTGTTCGAGTCCTATTCCTGGAACCTGGACGACACCCCCGGCGGAAAGGACGACGAGATCAACCCGGACGTGCTGGGTTACATCTTCGAGAAATACATCAACCAGAAGGCCTTCGGCGCGTACTACACCCGGACCGAGATCACGGAGTACCTCTGCGAGCGCACCATTTACAAACTCATCCTGGATAAGGTCAACGCCCCCGGCATCCCCGGCGTTCTGTCCCCGCGTCATTTTGACTCCCTGCCCGACCTGCTCCTGAACCTCGACGCCGGGCTGTGCCGGATCATGCTGTTTGACCTCCTGCCCGGCCTCAGCCTGCTCGACCCGGCCTGCGGCTCCGGGGCATTCCTGGTGGCGGCCATGAGGACGCTGATCAACGTCTACAGCGCCGTCACCGGCAGGATCGAATACCTGAACAACGCTGGCCTCAGCGCCCGGCTGAACGAGATCCGCGCAAAACATCCCAATCTGAGTTACTACATCAAGAAGCAGATCATCACCGACAACCTGTTCGGCGTGGACATCATGGAGGAGGCCACCGAAATCGCCAAGCTCCGCCTCTTCCTGGCGCTGGTGGCCTCGGCGCAGAATGTGGACCAACTGGAGCCCCTGCCCAACATCGACTTCAACATCCTGGCGGGCAACTCCCTGGTCGGCCTGATGCACGTCACCGACGAGGCGTTCGAGAATCGGCAGCGACAGGCGGACCTGTTTCGCAGGAGCTACCGGGAAATCCTGGCCGAGAAGAACCGCCTGATCGACAACTACCGCCACACAGCCGACTACGCCGACGACCTGCGCGCCCTGCGCGACAACATTCAGCAAAAAAAGACGAAGGCCCTCGGCACGCTCAACGAAATCCTGCTGGACGAGTTCAACAACAAGTTGGGGATCAAATTCGAGCAGGCCATCTACGACGCAACGAAAAACAGAGAAGGGAAGCCGAAAAAACGCGCCCTCAAGACCTCGGACATCGAGGCCCTGCGCCCCTTCCACTGGGGGTATGAGTTCGACGAAATCCTCTCCCGGCGCGGCGGCTTTGACGCCATCATCACCAACCCGCCCTGGGAGATATTCAAACCCCAGGCCAAGGAGTTCTTCGCCGAATACTCCGGCCTGGTCACCAAAAATAAGATGACCATCAAGGAGTTCGAGCGGGAACAGGCCAAACTGCTCCGCAACCCCGAAATCCGGGAGGCGTGGCTGGAGTACCAGAGCCGCTTCCCCCATCAGAGCCTCTTCTTCCGCTCCTCCAGCCAGTATGAAAACCAGATTTCGGTGATCAACGGCAAGAAGGCCGGAACGGACATCAACCTCTACAAGCTCTTCATCGAGCAGTGCTACCACCTCCTGCGGGAGGGTGGGCAGTGCGGCATCGTCGTCCCCAGCGGCGTCTACACCGACCTGGGCGCAAAGCAACTCCGCGAACTGCTCTTGGGAAAGACCCGGATCACCGGCATCTTCTGCTTCGAGAACCGTAAAAGTATCTTTGAAGGAGTCGATAGCCGTTTTAAATTTGTAGTCCTGACCTTCGAGAAGGGCGGGAAGACGGAGACCTTCCCCGCCGCCTTCATGCGCCTCGACGTTCGGGAACTGGACCGTTTCCCCGAAGACGAGGCCTTACACCTTTCCGTCGATCTGATCCGCCGCCTCTCCCCCGACTCCCTCTCCGTGATGGAGTTCAAGAACGAGACCGACGTGCGCATCGCCGAGAAGATGCTCCGCTTCCCGCTCCTGGGGGAGAAGGTCGAGGGCGTGTGGAACCTGGTCCTGACAAATGAGTTTCACATGACCAACGACAGCCATCTTTTCAAGGCTAGGCCGGGGCCGGGCCGCCTGCCGCTCTACGAAGGCAAGATGGTCCACCAGTTCGATCATCGCTTCGGCGAGCCGCGCTACTGGGTGGATGAGAAGGAGGGAAGGGCTGGCATTTTGGGACGAGTTGAAGATAAAGGCCAGATGCTGGACTATCAGGATTATCGGATGGGATTTCGGCGCATCGGTAGAAATACGGATGAGCGCACAATGATTGCCACGATTCTACCGAAGAACTTCTTTGCGGGTGCACTCCCGGAAAAATGGCAAAAGTTTCGTGGGGGCTGCGGTCTGATAGGTCTCCGTTGAGCTTGACCAGAAGGGCTGCAGGC